>ERZ857955.2015-NODE-2015-length-14142-cov-2.762476_pt1 | contig 14142 bp, 12 predicted proteins | sample MGYA00519956_ERZ857955 | MGnify/ENA primary metagenome ERZ857955 (study PRJEB31778, sample SAMEA3449378) | human gut metagenome | biome: human gut; feature: human-associated habitat; material: faeces | place: United Kingdom | collected 2010/2012 ...
AACAAATTTGTGATGCAAAATTCCTCGCCAAATCTCCTTGCCGAATTATGCGGTACTGCCCTGTGATAAACTGGATTCGATCAGGGGGCAAGCTCATCCAGCCGAAAGACGGCGGCAGTCATATCATCCTCCCCACCGGCTGCCTCGGCTTGGGCTGTGAGCAGGGAAGAGAGCTCTTTGACATTTTCCCCGTCATAGCTGCGGAGCAGATCCTCCGTTTCCTCCCGTACCACGCCATCGCTGACCAGAACCAGCATATCCCCTCCCCAAAGGGACAGCCGTATTACCTCTGCACTGCTGGTGCTCCCCACACCAAGCCCCGGAGGCGGTGCGGCTGTTCCTAATTTTTTGACGATTTTTCCGGACTTGACATAGCTGGGCGCCGCACCCCATTTATACAGCGTGCCCTGACCGGTAATGAGACTCAGCTCCAGCACGTCCATGGTGGAGAAGCAGCCGGTGTCCCGGAGAATATACATGCCGTTGAGGAACTCCATGGCGTGATCCGGCTGCATGCCGGCTTGAATCAGGTCAGAGAGGGTGTCCACGGCGGTGGTGCTCTCCTGTGCGGCGTCCTGACCGGTGCCCATGCCGTCGCACAAAATGGCATAGAGCCTGCCATCATCGGTATGGAAGCAGACGCCACGATCTCCGCTGATTCGTGCGCCGCGGCGTCCCTGTGCCGCGACACCGATCTTTACGGTATAAGCCTCCTGGGGGGTAACCTGCACGGAACGGAGCTGTCGGGCATTCTCCTCTAAAAGCTCAGACATATGGAGCAGGGTTCGGCTGGCAATCAGACGGTTTTCCTCATTGCGGCTGCGAAACTGGCTGCGGCAGGCGATGCTGCCAAGCTCCTGATTCAGTGCTACCAGCAGCCCCTCCATATGGCGGCATTCCTGAGAGAATTCCTGGGGAAAATCCTCCCGCTGGGCTTCTCCGCGGTCCAGAATAACCCCCAGCACGCTGCGCATGGTCTGATAGGTGTCCTGGGCGTTTCGTTCCCAGCAGATGCTGTAACGGGTACACTGGCGGCAGACCTTGCTGGCGGCTTTGTCAAAAATATGCTCCCGTTCCTGCTGGGCTTTCTGCTCGGGGTCCAGACCAATGGCGGCATAAAGCCGATGGAGGGCTGTTTCTCCAAAGGCAAGCCGCTGCTCCACCAATGCCGAGGACTGCTCAATGGCACTTTCCTCACGACCTACGATCATGGTGCCGGGCAGAATCAGGGAAAGGAGAATCCCGATGCCGATGTTGGCAAAGTAAATGGAGGAAATATCACCCAGATAGAGCATTGCAGCACCCATCCCCACAGCAGCGAGAATGGTGCGCATCCATTTGTGCTGCCGGGAGATGCAGGCGCCTGCCAATGCCCCGGCGGTGATGGAAAGTACCCAGGCGCCGCCGGTCATCAGACTGGCGTCCAGCGAAAGACCGGCGCATGCTCCCACAGCAGCGGTGGTGCCGGGATCGGTTCGGCGGGCAGAGAGCACCGTAATGGCGCAGGCTGCAATGATACCGGGATTCAGATCCCAGGGCAGCGGCAGACGGGTAAGACCGATGAGAAAGAATGCCAGCGACATCATGGCGCCAATGCTGCGGCGTTTCTTTTGCAGCAGTGCGTCAAAGGCAAGGGGACTCAGGGCGGAGAGCAGCACATTTTGGGCATAGCCAGCCAAAAGCAGCGGCGTCAGCTGACGGCTGAATAGAAAAATGCCGCCCACAACAGCGCGCATGATGCCGGGAACCAGACAGCGGAACCAGGGCTGCTTCGTGACCCAGAGAGAGCCGAATATGTACATGGTCACAAAGGTTAAAAGCCCTGCGCTGGTCAGCTCCAGCCCCTGGGAAAAGGACTGCATGGTCAGAGCGCCGGCAATGGCGCCAATCAGCGTGCAGAGTCCCCGAAGTCCGCCGCCTGCAGCGGATAAGAGTCCCAATACAAAGGGAGCAGGCTGTCCTGCCAGCTGCCCGCAGGCAAGCACAAAGCCGCTGACCAGAAAGAGAAGGCAGGAGATGGTTTCCCGCAGAGCAGGGCGGGTAATCACCAGAGGCGACTGGGTGTAAAACCACTGCTCCAGAATGGGTCGTTTCTTCAGCTTTTGTTTCATACAAACCTTCTCCTTCCGTAAATGCGGAATAGAACAGAATCCCGCTGTATGCTGCCATTATAGCGGCTGCCAGGGAAGCATCCTGTCGGGAAATGCCGCAGGAAATGGCGACGCGGAAATTATGCATGAAACGGCGGAAAATCCGGAGAGGATCGGGGAAAAGTGTGGAGAAAACCACTTGCACAAACCCGGGAAAGCGGGTACAATGAGAAAAGAGAAAGGACGGCGATTTTCTTGGCAACAGAAATTGAGATGAAGCTCGGCGTGCCCAGTGAGGACATTCTCCACAGGGTGCTGGAGGACCCGGAGCTGACCCAATATATGAAGGACGACTATGAAACCCGGCATATGCACAGCACCTATTACGATACCGCTGATGGGCAGCTGAGCCGCCGGAAATGGACCCTGCGTCTGCGGGATGAAGCGGGTCAGCGGGTGGCAGCATTTAAAACTGCGAATCTCAGCGACGATGCGGGCTTTTTTACCCGAAACGAGTGGCAGTGCCTGGTGGATAATATTGAAGACGCCATTCCGCTGCTCATCGATCAAGGCGCGCCCAGAGAGCTGAAAAGTATTTTAAAGGGAAAGCCGCTGGTGGAAACCTGCGGTGCCGAATTTGACCGGAAATCTGCCTGCCTGTTTTTGGATGACGGCGTCCGGGTGGAGCTGGCAGGGGACCTGGGCTATCTCTTTGCAGGGGATCGGAAGGAGCCCATCTGTGAAGTGGAGCTGGAGCTGATGTATGGCGATGCAGGCAGTCTCCCTCCGCTGTGCAGCCAGCTCATTGGCGAATATGGACTTTATGAGGAAAAACGCAGCAAATACCAGCGGGCAAGAGCGCTGGCAGAGACGGAAGAAACCGAGGCATAACAAAATCAAAGAAAGAGAGGCACAGAACGAATCTGTGCCCCTCTTTTCCGTGCTTAGAATGCAAAGTTGCCGTCAACAAACACGGGGATTTCCTTGCCGTCGTGGGTAATGCCGGTGATGGAAAGGTCCTGGGTGCCCACCATGAAATCCACGTGGGTAATGGACTGGTTGAGTCCCAGCGCCTTTTGCGCCTGAGCATCCAGCTCTTCGCCGCCCTTGACGCAGTTGGGATAAGCGGAACCAAAGGCAAGATGGCAGGAGGCGTTTTCATCAAACAGGGTGTTGTAGAACAGCAGTCCGGTGTTGCGGATAGGGGAATCATAGGGGACCAGGGCAACCTCTCCCAGATAGGAAGCACCTTCGTCCACCTGAGTGGCAGCACGGAGGTATTCTTCGCCGGCTTCCGCATGAACGTCTACGATTTTACCGTCCTTGAAGTCCAGATAGAAATTCTCAATGAGGTTGCCGTCCATGGCAAGGGGCAGGGCGGCATACACTCTGCCGTTGACCCCATTCCACTGGGGTGCGGTAAAGACCTCTTCCGTGGGCATATTGGCGACGAATTCTACGCCATCTACGTTCCGCTCACTGCCGCCTTGCCAGATATGGTTCTCCGGCAGCGTGACGGTAAGATCGGTGCCCAGAGCGTTCTGATAGTGCAGTGCTTGGAAATTATAGTCGTTGAGGGTTTTGCACCGGCGGGCACAGGTGTCCACATGCTCCCGCCAGCGGGCAACGGCAGTACCGTCGCCGGAAATCCGGCAGGTGGCAAAAATCGCGTTCCACAGCGCATCTACAGCATCGGCGGCAGACTGCTCCGGAAAAACCTTCTGCGCCCAGGCAGCGGTGGGATAGGCGCCGATCGACCACTGGAATTTTCCTGCGGTCATGGCGTCATAATAGGCGCGGAGACTGTTGCCGGAAACTCTGCGCCATGCCTGAATCCGCTGGGGATCCACGCCCTGAAGCAGTTGAGGATCGCTGCTGTCAATGCTGAGCACGGGATTGCTGTGGGCGGTCATATAGTCGAATTTCTCCTGCATATAGCTGGGGAATTCGGAGAATACCTGAGCGTCAGCCTTGAGATAGCGCTGCCGGGTGACAAAATCGTCGGTCCAGTCCACAATAACGTCCCGTGCGCCCAGATCCAACGCCGCCTGGGCACACAGCCGAATCAGGGGGGCACAGTCGATGCTTCCTGCGATCCGCGGGGTTTGCCCGGGCTGAACGTTCATGCCGATTTCCACCAGCAGATGGGCATATTCATTGAGCTTGGCTTCAAAATTTTCCGTCATGGTCGTAACCTCTTTTTCATTCAGATGGTGTGAGTATAGCATATCCGGACTTGACCTGCAAGATGCGAAACAGGCTGCCGCACTATGGCGGCAGCCCGTATGGCTGTGTGAAATTAACCTTCCTTGACCACCAGCATGCCGCCGGAAGCCAGAGTATAGGTGCCCGCAGTCTTGCCGATTGCCTGAATGGTAACACCGGCAGGCGCGTCAATCTGATCGGTATCCACTTCGCCCACCAGAGTGACGGAGGACTGATTGGTTGCAGTCCAGGTGCTCTCGCCGTCAAAGTGGAGGATAGCGCCCTGAATGGCGCCCACCAGAGAAGCCTCCTCAAAGTAGACGTTCATCTCACGGTCCGGATCCTCATGGAGAATGGCGCCCTCCAGCTCGGAATCCTTGATGTGGACATGAATGCCGTAAACCCGCTTGCCGCCGGTCTTGGTGGCGTTGGGATCGGTGTTGACGATGGAGTGAACCAGCACGCCGTTGTCGGCGGTGATGTCGCTGCTCTCAATGCTGACAATGGCATTCTGGCTGCGAATGGAGACTGCGTCCTTTACGGAGTTCACGGCGCTGTTCCGAACGGTCAGCGTACCGACCTCGGAGGGCATGCCCATGACGCAGTGGATGTGGGCAAAATAGCTGCCGCAGACGGCGGTGCAGTCGTCAAAGGTCATGTCGCACTCGCCAGCCATGATGCCAGCCTGATCGGCAACGTCAAAGTCGCAGCTGTTGAAGAAGTCGTGGCAGCAGCCGTCGGCATAAGCGCCGTAGCCGGAGAGAATGGTCTGCACCTTGCAGTTATTGGCTTCCAGCTTGACGTAGCCCTCGGAGCCGTCGGTGGACAGAGCAGCCCAGCCGTCGCCGATGATGGTGGAGTCATAAAGATAAGTCTCAGAGTTGGACTGGGTGCAGTGGGTGCGGCAGTTGCCCTGAATTTCCAGTGCAGCAGGAGGACTGCCTGCATCCTCCAGATTGGCGGCAGCAGCACCGAAGGGGGCGCCGTGACCGTGGAGGTAGCTGTTGTAGATGTACATCTTGGAATACTGCTCGGTGGCGGTGCAGCAGCGCGCCTTGCCCACAGTGAGCACCTTGCAGTTCTTGATGGTCATCTCGGAGTGATCTCCGGCAAACAGACCGGAGCCCTTGCCGCCCAGACCGTTGGAGTTGGAATGCAGGAAAATGGTGGAGTCCTCTACCGTGTACTTCTCACCCTCACCGGAAACGGTGATACCGCCGGCATCGGGGTCGTCAGACTCAATGTAGACTGCCTTTGCCTCGGTGTCGCCGATGGCGCCAACGACAGTGGGAGCTTTTTCGAACTGCCCCATAATGAGCTTGCCGTTTTCCTTCAAGGCAACGGGGGTTTTGGGGGTGTTGGGACCACCGGGAGGTCCTCCTTCACCAGGTCCGCCGCCAGGACCGCCAGGACCACCAGGACCGCCAGGACCACCAGGACCGCCGGGACCACCAGGACCGCCAGGACCGCCGGGACCACCAGGACCGCCGGGACCACCAGGACCGCCGCCCATCATCGCCATCATTTCTTCCAGCGTGGGCATTTTAAACTCCTCCCGCACAGGAGGCTCATATGTAATTCCCTGAAGCTTGGACATAATAATCATCCTTCTTTCGTCAGTTGATTCCGGAGCAAAACTGTTCCGGGTACGAAATTATTATACAATAGCGAAGAGGGGAGTACAAGATAATTTTTTGAATTCGTACTGTTTCCGGATGGTCAGTTTCTGCTGTGAAGCAACCACATTAGTCCCCTGCGGGCTTTGCCTCGGACAGAAAGAGAAAGGGGACGCCGCAGTGGCTGCAAGCATTGTGGCTGGAGGACTGCATCATGTGGCACCTGGGACAGGTGAGCAGATCCTCGGGACGGAACGGAAATTCAATGGAGGGGATTTCCGGAATGTCCTCCGGGGGAATTTCCATGGGCTCAGCCGAAGCGGGTGCATTCTGCCCGTCCAGCCGGCTTAAAATTTCCTGCTGCTGCCGGCAGGACAGCTCCAGCAGGGCGGTGATTTCATCTAATTTGGAAAGAATGGATTCTGTATCCATGAGATTGCCTCCTTGATTGGAATACCTCGAATATATCAATTTCAGAAAAGACTGTCAAGACGGGAAAAGGATCCCTTGACGAACCGAAACGGCTATTATACAATGAAACCGTGAAGAAACCGTGCAAAGGGGAAATGACTGTGTATTATCTTGGCGTAGATTTGGGCGGCACCAATATTGCCTGCGGTGTGGTGAATCCGCAGGGCGAAATTCTGGGACGTGCATCGGTGAAAACAGGACTGCCTGCCACCGGTGAGGAGATTGCCGCGCGGATTGCCCACTGCTGCCGATTGGCAATGGAGCAGGCGAATTGCGAGGCGGAGCAGGTGGAATCCGTGGGCATCGGTACGCCGGGCATTGCCAATTCGGACTCCGGTCAGGTGGAATACAGCTGCAATCTGGGGTTCCGGAATACGCCGCTGGGGGATATGGTATCCCGGCGGCTGGAAAAGCCGGTGTATCTGGAGAACGACGCCAATGCTGCGGCGCTGGGCGAATTTGCCGCAGGCTGCGGTCGGGGCAGTCATTCGCTGGTGGCAATCACGCTGGGCACCGGTGTAGGCGGCGGTGTGGTGATGCATGACAAATTGCTCACCGGCTTTAACTTTGCCGGGGCAGAGATCGGACATTTTGTGATGGTACAGGGCGGTGAGCCCTGTTCCTGCGGCAGACGGGGCTGCTTTGAGGCATATTGCTCCGCCACGGCACTGATCCGCCAGACCCGCCGCGCCATGGAGCAGCATCCGGAGAGCAAAATGTGGACCGTTGCGCCGACGCTGGAGCAGGTAGAGGGCAAAACGGCATTTGATGCCATGGAGCTGGGGGATGCGGCGGCAAAGCAGGTGGTGGACCAGTATTGCGCCTACCTTGCCTGCGGGCTTACGTCCATTGTGAATATCTTTCAGCCGGAGGTGCTGTGTGTGGGCGGCGGCATCTGCAACCAGGGAGAGACGCTGTTGAAGCCGGTACGGGAGATTTTTGACCGGGAGGATTATGCCCGGGATTGCAGCCGACGTACCCGGATTGTTCGGGCGGAGCTGGGCAATGACGCCGGAATCATCGGCGCTGCATTGCTGCCGTTGTATCGATAAACAACACAAAGGACCCTATGCTGCGTTGCTGCGGCATAGGGTCCTTTTGCACATTGTTTAATCCAAATCTGCCCGATCCATCAGGGTGACGGTAACGTCATAGTTGTGTCCGCTGCGGAAAATAGTCAGAGGAATCTGATCCCCTGCGGAATACTCGTTCTTAATCCGGTTGAACTCGTCCACGGTGGAAACCGACTGACCGTCGATGGCGGTGATGATATCTCCGGCACGAATACCCTGGGTGTAAGCGTCGGAGCTGGACTCCACCGAGCGGATATACAGCTTGCCGGGCAGGTCATAGTACAGGGAAATCCGGCTTTCCAGCTGCTCCACATCGAAGCCAAAGGCAGGACGCCCGGTGACATAGCCCTTTTCCACCAGCTCATCCACAATGGGCTTGGCGGAGTCGATGGGGATGGCAAATCCCAGCCCCTCGACGGTGGTATAGCCCGAGGACGAGAGCTTGATGGCGTTGATGCCGATGACCTGTCCCTCCATATTGACCAGCGGACCGCCGGAGTTGCCGCTGTTCAGCGCGGCATTGGTCTGCATCAGGCTCATGGTTCGATCTCCAACGTCAACATCCCGCTTGATGCCGCAGATGATGCCGTCGGTCATGGTGCCGCGAAGCTCAATGCCAAGGGGATCGCCGATGGCAACCACACTGTCTCCCACCTCGGCGGCATCGGAATCTCCGAATTCCGCCGGCGTCAGACCGGTTGCGTCGATTTTCAGCACCATAATATCAGAGGTTTCATCGCCGCCTACCTGGCAGGCGGTGTATTCCTGACCGTCGGTGAGCAGCACCACAATCTGCTGCGCAGAGGACACCACATGGTAGTTGGTGATGATATAGCCATCGGAAGACATAATAATGCCTGTTCCGGTGGAGGTGGAAGCGCCGTTGGCGGCAGAGATGGACACCACGCTGGGGATGACCTTTTTATAGATGTCCGGCAGCGCCATTTCTTCTCCAGTGCTCTCTGAGATGGTCAGTACGGTGCCCGTGCCCAATACGGCATCGGAATCCTGCGCCGGTGCGGGAGAAACGGCAGTCGCTGTCTGCTCCTGTGCGCCGCCGGAGGTAATTTCGGTGGCGGTAGGGGAGGGCTGCGGTGCGGCATCAACCTGGGGCTGGGCAGTGCGGTTTTCCCGTGCCAGCGTTGCGCCGGCAGTGACGCACAGCAGCAAAACGCCCAGAGTTGCCGCAATCCAGCCATGGTTCCGGGGCTTTCTGGGGGGACGGTATTGACCGCCGGTGCTGTAGTAGTCCTGATATGGAGAAGCGTCATCCAGATAATCGGAATCGTGCTCAAAAGGTTCCATAAAACTTCCTCCGTTAAGGATGGTAAACCGGAGGTCATACCTCCGGCTATGATATCTGACAACAGTATACGGAATTCTGTGGACTTTTGCATGAACTTTTAATGAACGGTTTGTGAAATTGTGTGGATATACGGAGAAAATCGGCAGGAGGGGACCCTTGACAAAATAAAAATGCGGTGCTATATTGGAAACATATGTTGCGCAACGTGCGTTTCTTATAGGAGGGATTATATGCCGCCGGAATGTAAATTTACAAAGGATGAGATTGTGGCAGCTGCCCTGGAGCTGGTTCGAGCCGGGGGCGCTGATGCGATTTCCGCAAGAGCGGTTGGAGCAAGTCTGGGCGCGTCCTCCAAGGTAATTTTCAGTGCCTTTTCCGGAATGGAGGAACTGAGGCAGGCAGTGGTACAGGCGGCGGAGCGGCTGCAGCGGCAGTTTACAGAGGAATACGCCAAAACCTCGGGCTTTCCGCCCTACAAGTCCATTGGCATGGCATATATTCTGTTTGCCCGGAAGGAAAAAGCGCTGTTTCAGCTGCTTTATATGCGGGACCGCAGAGAGGAAAATCGGGAAAACGAGCTGGATTCCATTGCGGGCATTCTGGAGCTACTCATGAACACGCTGCACATCAGCCGGGATCAGGCGCTGCTGCTGCATGCGGAAATGTGGGCGTATGTGCATGGAATTGCGGTGCTGCTTGCCACGGGCTACGAAGCCTGGGACGAAACGCTGATTAGCCGGATGCTCACTGACGGCTTTGAGGGACTGCGGATTCGGCACAGTCAGGAGGGGAAAATGCAATGAAAACGGAACGAAAGGCATATCTCGACAATATCCGCTGGATCACGGTGCTGCTGGTGGTGATTTACCATGTGGGGTATCTGTTCAACGGCGTGGGCGTTTTGGGCGGAATCTCGGACGCGAAGAATATTCCGGCGTGGGACGGCTACCTGTATGTGGTGTATCCCTGGTTTATGGTGCTGCTGTTTTTGGTGTCGGGCATGTGTGCCCGGTATGCGCTGGAGCAGAGAACCATCCGGCAGTTTCTGCGGGAGCGGTGTGCAAGACTGCTGGTGCCGGGCACCCTGGGACTGTTTGTGCTGCATTGGACCACGGGACTTATGAATATCTATCTCAGCGGTGCAATGAATCAGATGCCCAGGGCACTACTGTATCCCATTGCGGTCATCAGCGGAATTGGACCCCTGTGGTTTATCCAGCTGCTGTTTGTGTATGCGCTGTTGCTGGCACTGCTGCGGAAGCTGGACCGGAAGGACCGGATCTGGCAGCTGGGGGAGCGGGCAAACGGCGCGGTTATTTGTCTAATGTTTCTGGTGATTTGGGGCGCGGCACAGATTCTCAATGCGCCGTTGATTACCACCTATCGGTTTGGCATCTATTTTGCGGCGTATCTTCTGGGCTATTCTGTATTTTCCCATGAATCGGTGCAGAATATGGCCAGGAAAATGGCAGTGCCCATGGGAATTCTGTGGGTCCTTGGTGCGGCGGCATACACGGTGTATTACTATGGCAGCAATTATACGGAGGATGGGTGCCTGAAAAGCCTGTGGACCAATCTCTACTTATGGATTGCGGTGCTGGCGGCACTGGGCTGCGGCTATCGATTCCTCAATCGGGAAACCAATGTGACCCGTTATCTCAGCCGGGCGAGCTTTGGGGTATATATCCTCCATTACCCGGTGATGCTGGCAATCGGCTGCCTGACCCAGCGGGTGCTGGCGCTTCCGGCGTGGCTGTGCTATGGGATGACGGCGCTGGGCATTCCACTGAGCTTGGGGCTCTATGAGCTGATACGCCGAATCCCCGGTATTCGCTATCTGGTGCTGGGAATCCGGGAAAAATAAGACATAACAAACGGGAATCCGCGGCGGAAAAAAGCTGTGGGTTCCCGTTTGCTGATTTATCGCCGCTGCATCGTTTCTTTGATTGCATATTCGGAGAAGTTGTGATACATTATTAAGATGAAAAGAATTATAAGGGAGGCTTTGCCATGGAAAAGCTCGATTTGCAGCGGCAGCGTGTCAATGATTGGATGCTGGAGCAGGGCGCAAGCTTTGCTGTGGTCCGGCAGGGGCAGCGTCAAATTACCCAGCGTCCCTTTGACCCAATTCCCCGGGTGCTCTCTGCAAAGACCTTTACTCATTTAGAGCAGGGATTGATTCAGCGGATCAACGCCCTGAACATCTTTCTCAACGATATCTATCATGACCGAATGATCCTGCGGGACGGCAAAATTCCGGAGGAGTTTGTGCTGTCTTCTCCGGATTTTCGGACCCAGTGCATGAGAATTCAGCCGCCCAAAAGTGTTTACATCCATATTACCGCAACGGATTTGGTGTGCAGCACCAGAGGGAAATGGTATGCCATGGAGGACAGCCTGTCGGTGCCGGACGGCATCGCCTATCCCCATTTTGCCCGGAAGCTCTGCCGGGAGATTGCGCCGGAGAATTATCAGGTGCCGGAGCTGTGCGACAACTGCGGTCTCGACATTCTGCTGCGGCAGCTGTATCGGGACATTATGGATGATGATCCGGAGCTGGAGGGCGGCATTGTGGTGCTGCTGAGCCAGGGAAAGCAGGCGCTTTCCTATTTTGAGCTGTGCTATATGGCAAAGCTCACCGGCGCGGTGGTGGCAGAGGCGGAGCAGCTGATTGTCATGGACAACAAGGTCTATTACCGCGCACCGGAGGGGGGCTTCCAGCGGGTTGCCATCATTCACCGGCTGGCGCTGGACAGCATGCTGGATCCCCTGTGCTTTGATGAGGACACCACCTGCGGCGTGCCCCATCTCATGGAAGCCTACTGCGCCGGACATATTGCCATTATCAATGCGCCCGGGTGCTCTTTGGCGGAGGATCGGGGACTGCACTATTTTATCCCCACCATGATTCGCTACTATCTGGACGAGGAGCCGATTCTGCCCAATGTGCCTACCTTTGTGCCCTGGTATCCCGAACAGAAGAAATATGTGCTGGAGCATATGGACAGCCTGATTTTCAAGGATGTGTCCAGTGATCGGCGGGTGGGCGCAGTTTATGGCGATACGTTGACCACCCAGGAAAAGCGGGAGCTGACCCAACGGATTATCCGGGAGCCCAGACGCTATATCGCCCAGAGCCGGATTGAGGTGGAAACCCAGCCGGTGCTGGCGGAGGACGGCGTATCCACCCAGCAGGTAAAGTGTGATTTCCGGGCGTATACGGTGCATTCCGATTCCCTGAGAGTATGGATGGGCGGCTTGTCCCGGTTTACGGTAATGAAAGCGGATGGCACCCCTGCCAGCGGCTTTAAGGACACCTGGGTTATGAGCGAATAAGGAGGCTGCGGTATGAAGAAATATGCATTTCGCTTTCAGGTACAGCAGGACTTTGAAGCGCCGATTTTGAAGCACAATTTTCTGATTCGCTGTATGCCGGGCACGTTCCCGTTTCAGCGTTCCTATGCCCATAAGCTGAACATTTCGCCCCACGCGGCGCTGACTCATATTTCCGATGTATACGGCAATGAGATGTACACCGGAACCATCGATAAAAAGCACACCTCCTTCGGCTTTTCGGCAGAGGGCTTTGTGCTGTGCTCCAAGTATATTATTCATGATCCCCTGGATCGGCTGTATCTCTATCCCACCCGGCTCACCCGACCTACGCCCCAGATGGAGCAGCTGATTGCGGGAGAGCCGCTGCCGGAGGAGCCCTGGGCGCGGGCAAAGGCGCTTTGCGCTCTGACCAGTCGGAGTTTGGATCTGGTGACCCTGTCCCAGAATCGTACCGCTGCCCAGACAATGGAGTCTGGAGTGGGCGACGCAAGGGATCTTGCCCATGTGTTCCTGTGCCTGTGCAGGCTGTCGGGAATTGCCGCAAGATTTGTTAGCGGCTTGGCAGTGGGCGTACCCCAGGCGCATGCCTGGGCGGAGGTCTACTGCGGCGGCGTATGGCGCGCCATGGACCCCTCTGCCGGAAAGCCGGTGGAGGAAGGGTACCTGAAAATCGCCCACGGTCCGGATTATGACGCCTGCGCGGTGGAACGGAGCTGCTTCCGGGCAGCCGACACGCCCTCCAGCCGTAGGATGGAGGTGCAGGTGACGGAGCATGTGATCCGCACCCGGGACACGGTGCCCCACGCTTAAGGAGCCCACCAGAAATTCTTTGCAAAGGATGATTCTTATGCGTCCTAAAATCGGAGTGCTTCCGCTGTATAACGGCGAAAAACAGACCCTTTGGATTAACCCCCTGTATTTTGGCGGAGTCGAGCAGGCTGGGGGGCTGCCGTTGCTGCTGCCGCTGAGCGAAGATCCGGCGCTGTGGGACAGCTATCTCGAAAGCTGCGACGGCTTTGTGTTTACCGGCGGACAGGATATCGCGCCCGGCATTTACGGCGAGGAGAAGCTGCCGGAGTGCGGCTATCAGGCGCCTCTAAGGGACCATCAGGAGCGGTATATGCTGGACAAGCTCATGGGGATGGACAAGCCGGTGCTGGGCATCTGCCGCGGCATCCAGATGATGAATGCTGCCTATGGCGGCACCCTGTATCAGGATATCTTCTCTCAGGCGCCTTCGACTGTGGTCCACCGGCAGGACAAGCCCTATGATCTGCCCCACCATCAGGTGAAAATTGAGAAGGGCACCATGCTTTATGATATTCTGGGCTGCGAGCATCTTTCGGTGAACAGCATGCATCACCAGGCGGTAAAGGAGCCTGCACCGGGCGCGGTTGTGTCGGCACGGGCAGAGGATGGAATGATTGAGGGAATCGAGTTCCCCCAAAAACGATTTATGCTGGGACTGCAATGGCACCCAGAGCATATGTGGCAGAGCTATGGGGCTGCCCGGCGGATTTGGAGCGCCTTTGTCTCCGCTGCCAAAGAATAAATGAATGGAGTTTCATTATGTCTGAAATTATCACAAAAGAACAGATTCCGGAGTATGAAGCCTTTTTGCAGTCCCATCCCAAGGGACATTTTGCCCAAAGCGTGCTCTGGGCAAAGCAGAAGCCCATGTGGAAGTGGGAGGCAATTGTATCCCGGGATGAAAACGGGAAAATCAAGGGCTCTTTGGCGGTGCTGATCCGTAAGATCGTGCCCGGAATGCCCTTTACCATGATGTACGGCTGCCGCGGTCCCGTGACGGATCTGGACGACAGGGAGACTATGGCGGACCTGATCGACGGCACAAAAAAGCTGGCAAAGCAGTACCATTCCTATGTCATTAAGATTGATCCCGATGTGCCCTCCTCGGAAACAGCATATACGAAAATGCTGGAGGATTTGGGCTTTTGTCTCACCGGCGGCGGCGCAACCTTCGACGCCATTCAGCCCCAGTATGTCTTCCGGCTGAACACCGAGGGCAAGACTGCGGAAGAGCT
>ERZ857955.2019-NODE-2019-length-14131-cov-4.124893_pt1 | contig 14131 bp, 8 predicted proteins | sample MGYA00519956_ERZ857955 | MGnify/ENA primary metagenome ERZ857955 (study PRJEB31778, sample SAMEA3449378) | human gut metagenome | biome: human gut; feature: human-associated habitat; material: faeces | place: United Kingdom | collected 2010/2012 ...
CTGTTACTACCGTAGAATCTAAAACCAATATGCTGAAAATCACCGATGAAGGCACCGATTGAAACCATGCGTATAAGGTTGATATTAACGGCGATCAGTTAGGTGATTTTGTACAGCAATATGATACTAACACCGTTACTACCGCACAGGCTGACGGCAATGGTTATGTAAATGTTACCGAAATGGTTGATGATAATGGTAATTATAATTATACTGTAGGCATTAACGAAGATAAGCTCATGCAAACTATTCAGGAAAATGATACCAATACCATTACTACTGCGCAGGCTGACGGCAACGGTTATGTAAATGTTACCGAAATGGTTGATGATAACGGTAATTACAATTACACCGTAGGCATTAACGAAGATAAGCTCATCCAGACCATTCAGGAAAATGATACTAATACTATCACTACCGCAGAATCCGGTCATGCTATCATTACTGTAAATGACAGCGTAGGCGGTAGCGGTTTGGATGATAAGAATTATGTAATCGGTATTGATGGAGATGCTTTGAAGGGCTTCATTCAGGAAAACACCCAGGATACCAATACCGTTACTACCGTTGCTGTAAATACCAATATCCTGACGATTGAAGATAATGGTGAAGACGGCAACCATGCATATGAGCTTGGCATTAATAGCGAACAGCTGGGCGATTTTGTTAAGCAGTATGATACTAACACCATTACTACCGCGCAGGACGATGGCAATGGTTATGTAAATGTTGCTGAAGCTGTTGATGCAGACGGTAACTACAAATACACTGTAGGCTTTGATGAAGGCAAGCTCATTAACACCATCAAAGAAAACGACACCAACACCGTTACTACCGTAGCGGATGATGGTAAAGGTTATATCGGAGTAACCGACGCAATGGATACTGACGGCAATCATAACTACACCGTAGCATTTGATGAAGGCAAGCTGATTCAGACCATTGAAGCGAAGGATAAGTTCGTTAACGGCGGCAACATCGGTGCAGACGGCAAAATTACTCTTAATGTAAGAAACGGCGAAGATGTTAAGCTGGAAGGCCAACTGAAGGATGCACAGCTGACTGAAATTGCGAGAGATACGGAAGCCGGAACTGCTACTTTGGTAGTAAAAGACGGTTACACCAATGAAGAAGTACGCAGACTGACGATTGACGATATCGCCGGTAAGGCACAAAATGATAGAGAGCATGCCGAATTCAGAGAGCATTTTAATGAACTCGATCATCGTGTTGACAACATCGGTAGCCGCGTTGACAAGGTTGGTGCCGGTGCTGCCGCTCTCGCAGCGCTGCACCCGATGGATTTCGATCCCGATGACAAACTGACCTTTGCAGCAGGCTACGGCAACTACAAGGGCAAAAACGCTGCTGCGGTAGGCGCATTCTACCGTCCGGATGAAAAGGTTATGCTGAGCGTAGGCGGAACCTTCGGCAACGGCGAGAACATGGTTAATGCAGGCATTTCCTTCTCCCTGGACCGTACCGCACGCGTAAGCAATTCCCGTACAGCGATGGCTAAGGAAATCGTGGACCTGAGAGCGAATGTAGCTAACCTCACCGCATTGGTAGGTCAGCTGACCGCAGGCATGGGCGGCACGATTGAGATGGACAGAATGAAGCTCTTCCCTGATGTTCCCGAAAACCACTGGGCTTACGAATACATCGGCCGTCTGGCGGCAGCAGGCATCGTTGAGGGGTATCCTGACGGCATGTTCAACGGCAACCGCATGATGAGCCGCTACGAATTTGCAGCTATGCTGTACAGAGCACTGGAAAAAGGCGTGAAGCTGGATCACAAGCTGGTTCGTGAATTTGAACCCGAAATGGGCCGTATCCATGTTGCCCGTATCTCCGGTGCAGATGGCGACAGAGGCAAGATTGAACGTGTACGCGTATACGGCGGCGACAATCGTGACCACTACGGCAGCAAGCTGAAATAAGGCTAGATGTATAGCTTGAGCTTTACATAACACTCCCTTTTCTATACTAAAAAGAGGAGAGCACCCAATCCCTTATAGGATAAAAGGTGTTCTCCTCTTACTTTGTTTTACATAGTGTTTTGTTTAATCCCAGCGCTTGAGCATATCCTCAATAATTTCCTTATTGGTTTTGCGGCGCTTCTTCTCGTAGTTACGGAAGTTGTTATCTCTGTGGTCGGTGGAGTAGTCGGCGTAGTCGAAGTCATCGTCGCTGCGTTCGTAGCTGCGGTTGTAGTCGCCGTGGCCATCGTCTAAGGAGAGGGGGATTTGTTTTGTGTAGGTATAGGATTGTGTGTACATGATTGACCTCGGAAGAATGAAGATTGTGTGCTTGCTTTTGTTCAAGTTCTTTCATAACTGAAAGAACTTGAAAGAAAGGTTCGCGCTTTTTGTAAAGCGCGGCAAAACAAAAACTTTTTCGGGAAAAAGTTTTACCAAAAAGCTTTATAAATAGGGTCGCTTTGCTGTTACTAGCGCCTGTTCGAAATTCTTGCGAATGTTCTTCGTAACCTATGAAGTGCTTTGTGGTTTGTCTAAGCCTTGTTTTCGGTGACTAAACTTCGCGTTAGTCTAAGTTTCAAAAATGCTTGCACTTTCGTCAATTCGTTGTAATAGCCTTTCGCTTACTACGAACTAAGGAGAATATGGTAAAGCATTTTTTGCTAAGCTTTTTTGTGCGAGCAAAAAAGCGACTGTTTCCCGCGCTTTCGCAAAGCGCGCCCCTTTCTTGTTACTTCTTTCGGGGACGAAAGAAGTAATACTAAGCCAAGAAGCAACAACTCCTCATCTCTATTACATATAATTATGCTCTTTTACATGGTCGGAGTGCAGCAGCTGCTCTGCTTTTTCACTCAGCGGTTTTTCCAGGAAGTCCTTATAAAGCTCCTGTACATCCGGATTGTTGTGGGACTGGTGCAGAGGACGGTTGCTGTCGATGGCATAGAGCTTATTGCCAAGTACATCGGCACGTTCTTCGCCGTCGTGAATCGGCTGGCCGCCGCCGCCAACGCAGCCGCCGGGGCAGGCCATAACTTCCACGAAGTCATAATGAACCTTGCCTGATTTGAGCTCGTCGAGCAGCTTGCCTGCATTACCCAGGCCGCTTACCGTGCAGGTACGCAGTGTTGCGCCGCCAAGGGTGAATTCACGTACCTTGCGGCCTTCTGTACCGCGAACGTCGGTGAAGGCATCTTCAGGAGCTTCCTTGCCTTCGATTACATGGTAGGCGGTACGCAATGCTGCTTCCATTACGCCGCCGCTGGCACCGAAGATAACTCCGGCGCCGGTGCTCTGGCCCAGCGGATTATCAAAGGGCTGTTCGTCCAGCATTGCCGGGTTGATGTGCTCGGCACGCAGCAGGCGGATAAACTCGCGCGTGGTGAGTACGATATCTACATCATGGGTGCCGCTGCTGCGCATAGAGAAGAGGGCAGCTTCGCGTTTTTTGGAAACGCAGGGCATGATAGAAACGGAGCAGATTTCCTTCGGCTTTAAGCCCTTCTTCTGAGCAAAGTAGGATTTTGCCAGCGCACCGAAAATCTGTTGCGGAGATTTGGTGGTGGAAAGGTTAGGCACGAAGTACGGATGAGTTTTGTTTACATAGCTTACCCAGCCGGGGCAGCAGGAGGTGAACATAGGCCAGCTGTGGTCCTGCGGCTTTTGCAGATGCTCTAATAGCTCGCTTGCTTCCTCCATGATGGTAACGTCGGCAGCGTAGCAGGTATCGAAGACATAATCGAAGCCGATTTTCTTCAGTGCTGCAACCATGCGGCCTTCGGTTGCCAGCTCGGGCGGCAGGTTAAAGGCTTCGGCCCAGGCGGTGCGTACTGCAGGTGCAACCTGCACTACAGTTACCTTGCTGGTGTCAGCCAGTACGTCATAAATCTTGGGAACGTCGTTACGCTCCTTCAGCGCGCCAACGGGGCAGTGGGTGATACACTGACCGCAGAGGCTGCAGTCACTGTCCTCAATGGAAACATTGCCGGCAACGTCTACGGTAGTACGGGCACCGGTATTCTGCACATCCCAGATATGCAGCTTTTGCACCTTGTCACAAATCTGGACGCAGCGCATGCATTTGATGCATTTTTTGGAATCGCGGATGAGCGGGAACTCCTGGTTCCAGGGAGTATCGACAACATCGCGCTCATAGGGAATATCGTAAATACCAAGGTCATTGGCCAAAGTCTGCAGGCTGCAGTTGCCGCTGCGTACGCAGGTTGCGCACATGCAGTCATGCTGGGATAAAATCAGCTCCACGTTGGTGCGGCGGATGCTGCGGGCCTTAGGGGAGTTGGTATAAACTACCAGACCTTCCTGTACCGGAGTGGTGCAGGCGGTAACAACACGGTTCTGTCCCTGAATTTCAACTACGCAGACCTTGCAGGCACTGATTTCGTTGATGCCTTTAAGATAACACAGGCGGGGAATTTCGATGCCGACAGTGGCAGCAGCCTGCATGATTGTTGTCCCCTGGGGAACGGAAACTTTTTGTCCGTCGATTGTCAGGTTTACCATTTTAAGGTTCTGCCTCCTTTCAGTGTGCTGAAGCCGAATTTGTCGCAGCGCAGGCAGCGTCCTGCTTCCTGGCAGGCCTCCTGCTTAGTCATGCCGCATTCAATAGGCTCAAAGGTATGCTTGCGTTCGCCTGCTTCAGTTTCGTGCATCTGGATACGGCCGCAGGGACGTTTATCGTCAATAGACGGGTCGGGAATAACTACATCACAGGAAATGGTGTGGTTATAGCCCAAATATTCATCAATATTAGCGGCAGCAACCTTACCGGCAGCAATAGCACGGATTACGGTTGCAGGACCGGTTACGCAGTCGCCGCCGGCGAAGACGCCTTCATTGTTGGCAAGCTCACTGCTGGAGAGTGCGGAAATAGTACCGCGTTTGATTTTGATGCCGGCTTCTTCGAACGGACGCAGCTCAATGCCCTGACCGATAGCAACAACGATAACGTCGCAGGGAATGCGCTCCAGCTCTACGTCAGCGTGAATCGGACGTGCACGTCCCCAGGCATCGATAGGACCGATGATTTGCGGTTCAGCCCAGAGAGCGGCCACATTACCTTCGGCATCCGCTTCAATGTGGTGCGGAGCTTTTAAGCCGTACAGCTCAGCGCCCTCGGCAATAGCACCTTCGATTTCCTCGGGCAGCGCTGTCATATCGTCCTGACGACGGCGGTAGGCGATGATAACCTTTTTGGCACCGAGACGGATGGAGCTGCGGGTGCAGTCCATAGCAACGTTGCCGCCGCCGATAACGACAACGGTTTTATCCTTAAAGTCAGGCATTTTTTCCTCACCGATATTGCGCAGCATTTCTACCGCACTGATAACACCGTGGGAATCCTCGCCTTCAATACCGATTTTCTTGTCGGTGTGAGCACCGATGGCAATATAAACTGCGTCAAATTCCTCACGCAGCTTTTCAAAGGGGATATCACCCTCCTCGTTGCCGATTCTGGTGTTGAGATGCACTTCTACGCCGGTGGACAAAATAGCGTCTAGGTCCTCCTGCAGACGTTCACGCGGGAAGCGGTAAGCAGGAATGCCGTAGCGCAGCATGCCGCCGAGCTTGCTCTTTTCTTCAAACACAACAGCATGATGTCCCATCAGCTCCAGATAGTAGGCTGCGGACATACCGCTGGGGCCGCCGCCGATGATGGCGATACGTTTGTTGGTAGCAGGCTGCTTTTCGGGCAACGGAACGGTGTTGCTGGGCGCATTGTCGACAGCCATACGCTTCAGACCGCGGATGTTGATGGGAGCATCAATCATGCTGCGGCGGCAGCGTGCTTCGCAGGGATGCTCGCAGATAAGACCGCAGGCAGTAGGGAAGGGGTTATCCTTGCGGATGAGCTTGACAGCGTCGGCATAACGGCCTGCGCCAACTAATGCAATGTAGCCGGGGATATCAACCTGTGCCGGGCACAAAGCAACGCAGGGGATAGAATGATGGACGTTGACAGAGCATTTGCCCTTCTTTATGTGGTTAATGTAATCTTCACGGAAGCCTTCCAGACCGGCCAAAACCATTTTGGCTGCTTCGAAGCCTATGGCGCAGTCAGCGCTGTTGGCAACATTTTGCGCGGTGCTTTCGATTAAATCCAGAGTGTGCATGTCAGCCTTGCCGGCGAGCACGTCTTCCATAAGATTCTGCAGCTGCGCGAGGCCTACACGGCAGGGTACGCATTTGCCACAGGTTTGTGCGTGGCAGACTTTGAGGAACGACAGCTGCAGATCAACAGGGCACAGTCCCGGGGGGCTGGCGATGATGTGTCGTTCCAGGTCCTTGTACAAGCGCTCGACCGTAAGCTGGGCCTGGTCGGGTGTTTCGATTCTTAAACGGCTCATAATTTTCCTCCAAAAAGCATACACTAAATATATAAAGATATAAACTATATTATACAGAAAAAAGCTGAATTTCGCAATAATAAAGAAGATAGTTTTTGTGTAACAATCTGAGCAAAACAAGCTCGCAAGCGCTTTTTTCGTCTGCTGCCGCAGCAGAGCATTCTTGCGGGGGCTATGCTTTTTTTGCCGTATTTTTTGTGTTATACTAATACTGAGCTTTTTAGCATTAATGCTGTCGGCAGAACGTTTGCATCCGGCAGCTTAAAATATTGGAGGGTTGGATATGCAGCTTACTGCTACACATTATATCAGCTTGGCTGTGACGCTTTTGGTGACGCTTTTGCCGGGGCTTTTGGCAGCCAGAAGGGTGAAGTCTGCCGATGATTATAACGTAGGCGGCCGCAGCTCGGGCGCAGGCCTTGTCGCGGGCACGATTATCGGTACGATTGTAGGCGGCGCTGCTACCGTTGGTACGGCGCAGCTTGGCTTCAAGCTGGGGCTGACGGCTTGGTGGTTTACGCTTGGCAGCGGCATTGCGCTTTTGCTGATGGCGGCGTTTTATGCTGTGCCATTGCGCCGCAGCTCACTGACCACAGTAGCGGAGTATCTCGTTACGGATTACGGCAAGCCTGCGGGGTGGCTGGCGACCTTCAGCGCTTGCGCCGGTATTTTTTTCAGCATCGTGGCGAGCACGCTTACCGCGCTGCATCTGATTGCCGGCTTGTTCGGTGTACCGCTTTTGGCTGCAGCGGCAATTGTTATCGCTGTTACTTTGTTGCTGGTGTTTTTCGGCGGCCTCAGCAGCAGCGGTATGGCCGGCATTTTTAAGATTGTGCTGATTTTCGCCAGCATTTTCGTCGGCGGCTTTCTGGCCTACGCCGATATGGGACATTGGCAGGGCCTGACGCAGAGCTTCGCAGCATATCCCTGGTTCAACCTTTTCGGACGCGGCGTGGAGGACGGTCTTGTCAGCCTCGGTTCGATGATTGTGGGTGTTATTTCTACGCAGACCTATGTGCAGGCACTGTTTTCGGCGCGCGATACCAAAACTGCAGCTGTCGGCTGCTGTGCTGCCGCGCTGGTAGTTATTCCTGTGGGGCTGCCGTCGGTGCTTATCGGTATGTTTATGCATCTGCATCACCCGGAGATTAATTCTATCGATGCACTGCCGTTGTATATTATTACGTATTTGCCGCAATGGCTTGGCGGTATCGGTCTGGGCGCTGTGCTGCTTTCGGCCCTGGGCTCAATCGCCGGTCTGGCGCTGGGCGTAGGTACGATGATTTCGCGCGATATCGTTAGCAAAATCTGGCTTAAGGCTACGGCTGCAGGCCAGCTGTGGGCAAGCCGCCTGAGCGTGCTGGCCGTTTCTGTCGCTGCGATGGTGTTTGTCTTTATGCACCTTGATTCGTCGGTGCTAGAGTGGAATTACCTCTCCATGGCGCTGCGGGGCAGCGGTATCTTTCTGCCGCTGACGTTCTGCATCTTCTTCCCGGGCAGGGTGCGCGCTTCAATGGGCGTGGCTGCTATGGGCGCAGGCATTTTTGCGGCGCTTTTCTGGAAACATATCAGCCCGTGGGAGATCAACAGTCTGTTGCCGGCGCTCGTGTATAATCTGTTCTTTTTACTTATCGGTCTGGCGTGGGGTAAAAAAGGGGAATAGAAGCGAAAAAGCTGCTTTTACAGCAAGCGGTTTGCTTGCAAAAAGCAGCGTAATATGCTATATTATAGACAAAGGACAACCGCCCACGTCGGTGGGTTGCCAAAGCTTTTGTTGCGGAAGAACCGCCCTGTCACCTGGCAAAGTTTAAGGGCGGTTTTCCTATGTCTGGGTTAGTAAGAAAAAAGCTGCTTTTACAGCAAGCGGTTTGCTTGCAAAAAGCAGCTTGATGTGCTATATTATAGACAAAGGACAACCGCCCACACGGTGAGTTGCCTTAGTGGAAAATTAGCTCAAGAAGCCACTCCGCCACCGGGCAATGTGTAGGAGTGGTTTTCTTATGTCTGGATTACTTGTTATATTGAAAAATAAATGTCAGTAATGCCAGGAGAAACATGCCGAAGGCCATCAGGTCCTTAAAGTCATAGTTCTTCATAAGCATCACCTCCATTCTACAAGAGAATGTCGGCAACACCACCCTGCAACACGGTTGTCAGTGTCTTGCCTTATTGTAACATATGTTAAGAGAACATACAACGAACGAATTGTGAATTCACGGTTGTATGTTTTTTCAGTTTTAGGCAGGAAATTTATCTGTAATGCTAGAATAGTTTTACATACATTTGCCGCGGATTTGCGCGGCAGCGGTCTTTTAAATTAAGGAGCAAGAGATGACAAAACGCTTTACTCATTTACATGTACATACGGAATACAGCCTGCTGGACGGCGCTTCGAAAATCCCCGAGCTGGTGGCCTATGCCAAGGAGCTGGGCATGGACAGTCTGGCGATTACCGACCATGGCGCAATGTACGGCGCAGTGGAATTTTATCAGGAGTGCACCAAGGCAGGTATCAAGCCGATTATCGGCTGCGAGGTGTATCTTGCGAAGGGCTCGCATCTGGAAAAAAATAACCGCGGCATGTACCATCTGATTCTGCTGGCGGAGAACGATACAGGCTACCATAACCTGATGAAAATCGTCAGCATCGGTCAGCTGGAGGGATTTTATTATAAACCACGCGTAGACAAGGACGTGCTGCGAACGTATCACGAGGGCGTTATCTGCCTCAGTGCCTGCGTTGCCGGCGAGGTGCCGCAGATGATTCTGCAGGATAACCTGGAGGGAGCACGTCGCTGCATTCAGGAATATATAGACATTTTCGGCAAGGAAAACTACTTTCTGGAAATTCAGGACCATGACCTTGATGAGGAGCACAAGGTAAGCGCGGAGCTGAAGCAGCTGGCGCAGGAGTTCGGTCTTGGTCTGGTGGCGACAAACGATTTGCATTATGTGCAGCAAAAGGATGCCGCGGCGCAGGATATTCTGCTGTGCATCCAGACGACGAGCACGGTTGATGAGCCTGATCGTATGCGCTTCAACAACGACAGCTACTATCTTAAAAGCTATGACGAGATGGAGGCGCTGTTCGGCGATTGTCCGGAGGCTTTGAGCAATACCAATAAAATTGCTGACCGCTGCAACGTGAAGATGGAGTTCGGCCATCTGCTGCTGCCGGAGTTTCCGGTGCCGGAGGGCTTTGATGCCGTGAGCTATCTGCGTCACCTGTGCGAGGAGGCTTTGCCTAAGCGCTATGAGGTTGTGGATGAGAAGGTCCGCAAGCGTCTGGATTTTGAGCTGGACATCATCAATACGATGGGCTACGCCTGCTACTTCCTCATTGTCTGGGACTTTATCAATTATTGCCGCAGCCATGATATTCCGGTCGGTCCGGGACGTGGCAGTGCGGCAGGCAGTATCGTGGCCTATCTGCTGCGTATAACGAATATTGAGCCATTGCGTTACCATCTGCTGTTCGAACGCTTTTTGAATCCTGAACGTGTCAGCATGCCTGATATTGATACCGACTTCTGCTATGTGAAGCGTAATCAGGTGCTTGATTACGTGGTGCGCCGTTACGGACAGGAGCGTGTGGCGCAGATTATTACCTTCGGCACACTGCAGGCGCGCGCGGCGGTGCGCGACGTGGGCAAGGCACTGGGCATGAGCTATGGTGAGGTCGACGAAATCGCCAAGCTGATTCCGCGTGAGCTGGGCATTACGCTGGAGAAGGCGCTGAACGGCGGCAAGGACTTCCGTCAGGCGTACGATTCGCGCCCAGAGGTCAAGAAGCTGATTGATCTTGCGCAAAGCGTAGAGGGCCTGCCGCGTAACGCAGGCACGCATGCTGCCGGTGTTATTATTGCGCCGCATAATATGAAAAATTACGTACCGCTGCAGCAGGGCAGTGAGGGTGGCGTCATCACCCAGTACGATAAAAATAAGGTGGAAGAGCTTGGCCTGCTGAAGATGGACTTTTTGGGCCTGCGCACATTGACGGTTATTGGTGACTGCATTCGCTTTATCCGCAAAACTACGGGTGAAGAGGTTGATATTGATAATATACCGTTGGCAGATGAGGTGACCTGCGCAATGCTGCGCCGAGGTGAAACAGCCTGTGTTTTCCAGCTGGAGTCGGCAGGCATTACCAAGCTAGTTATGGATTTGGCTCCCGAAAGCTTTGAGGATCTGATTCCGTTGGTGGCTCTGTACCGTCCGGGTCCTTTGGGCACCGGTATGGCGGAGGACTTTATCGCCGGCCGTCACGGACAGCGCACGGCGAAGGTATTACATCCGCTGATGGAGCCTATTTTGAAGGATACCTACGGCGTTATTCTGTATCAGGAGCAGGTTATGCAGATAACCTCCGCACTGGCAGGCTTTACGCTCGGTCAGGCAGATATTCTGCGCCGTGCGATGGGCAAGAAAAAGGCCAAGGAGCTGGATTCTATGCGTCAGTCCTTTATCGACGGCGCCAAGAAGCTGCATGATATCCCCGAAGAGCTCAGCGACCAGATTTTCTCGCTCTTGCAGCACTTCGCAGGTTACGGCTTCAACAAATCCCACTCCGTAGCCTATGCGTTGGTAGCCTATGAAACCGCTTATCTGAAGGCGCACTGGCGTCCGCAATTCTATGCGGCTTTCCTCAACAGCATTATCGGTGATGCGGATAAGGTGAGCTGGTATATCAACGTCTGCCGTAATGATAATGTCAAAATCCTGCCGCCGGATGTCAACGAAAGCGGTCACAACTTTACGGTACATCAGAATGCATCCATCCGCTTCGGTCTGGCAGGCATCAAAAATACCGGTGATGCCGCAGTCGATGCCATTATCAGCGCCCGCAACGAGGGCGGTCCGTTCAAGAGCCTGACGGATTTCTGCTGCCGTGTGAATATGCGCGTGGTCAACAAGCGTGTTATCGAAAATATGATTAAATGCGGTGCGATGGATTCCTTCGGCGCCAGACGCTCGCAGATGCTGGCTATTATGGACCAGGCGATTGATTTGGGTGCTGCCTGCCAGAGGGACAAGGCTAACGGCCAGCTGGGACTGTTCGGTGACGATAGCTTCGGCGTGACGGAAATCAAGCTGCCGCCGCTGCCGGAAATCCCCAAGCAGCTTATTCTGCAGAACGAAAAGGAAATCATCGGCTTTTACGTTACTGACCATCCGCTGAGCGATTATAAGCAGATGCTGCAGCGCTTCATGCCGCTGCACCAGTTCGGCGGCGAAACGCAGGTGCAGGACGGACAGTTTGTGCGTGTGGCCGGTATTATTACGGATTGTGTGATAAAAAATACCAAGCGCGGCGATACGATGGCTCTTCTGACGCTGGAGGATTTCAGCGGACGCTTCCCGATTATCGTGTTCCCGCAGGCTTATCATACAAATGTCAAGGATATCTATGAGGACAGCATTGTGGCGATTGAAGGACGCTTCAGCGTGGATGAGCGCGAAAGCAAGATTATTGCCAACAGCGTGCGCGCTCTGCCGTCTAAGCCGCCTACGGAAATCCGCCTGCGCATCGAAGCGCATCTGGAAAATCCGCTGGTGCAGCGTGAGCTGATGCAGCTGTTCCAAAAATATAAGGGCGATGATTGCGTATACCTGCAGCTGATGGGCTCGCGTAAGCTTATCAAGACAACACCTAACTTTTGGGTAAACAGCGAAGCACCGGGCTTTGCCGAGGATGTGGTCAAAATACTTGGTGAAAACTGTGTGGTAAAGAAAGATTGATGTAATTATTTGAGCTGTTTTTCATAAACTTTCATGATATACTTGCAAGTTTAAGTACAAAAATGCTAAAATAAAGAGAAGAATGTAAAAAAGCCGGAGCAGCAGCTCCTGTAATAAGCTTAAGGAGGCAGCAAATGAATATTCTCGTTTGTTTAAAACAAGTGCCGGATACGGCAAAAGTAAAATTTAACCGCGAAACCAATACCTTAGACCGTACGGGTGTAGAAAATATTATGAACCCCTATGACCGTCAGGCATTGGAGGTAGCACTGTGCCTGAAGGATAAGGAAGGCGCTAAGGTAACAGTACTGACCATGGGCCTGCCCCAGGCAACCGATATTCTGAAGGAAGCAATCGCTATGGGCGCTGATGACGGCGTTCTGCTGAGCGACCGTGTTCTGGGTGGCAGTGATACTCTGGCAACCAGCCTGGCTCTGGCTGCTGCTGTAAAACATCTGGGCGAGTTCGACCTCGTACTCTGTGGCAAGCAGGCAGTAGACGGCGATACCGCACAGGTTGGCCCGGAAATGGCAGAGCATCTGGGAATTCCTCAGATTACCGGCGCTCTGAGCCTGAGCTATGAAGACGGTAAATTTGTTGTTGTCCGTGAAAACGAAAACTACCAGCTGACTCTGGCTTGTGCTGCACCGCTGCTGGTTACCGTAACCAAATCCGAAAAAGAGCCGCGTTTTGCCAGCATCAAAGGCAAAATGAAAGCACGTAAGGCACAGATTCCTACTCTGACCGTTGCTGACCTGGATATTGATCCTGCAACCGTAGGCCTGAAGGGTTCTCCGACTAAGGTTAAAAAAGCCTTCACCCCGACCCCGCCTGAAATCAACGGCGAAATCATTACCGAAGAAGATGCTGATGCAGCAGTAGATATGCTGTTTGAAAAGCTGGTTAAGGCAGAGGTTATTACCCGCTGAGGCGAACCATGCTGATAAAAGTAAACAGGCAGCTTTGCTGTGGCTGTGAGGAATGTGTGGCAGTCTGCCCGATGGGCGCTGCGACGCTGCGAGAGGGCAAGGCGCAGATTGATATGCAGCAGTGTGTCTGCTGCGGTGCCTGCATCCGCGAATGTCCCATGGAGGCTATAGCTATTGCCGAAACTGACGATACTGAAGATAACGAATAGGAGTGTGTAAATATGTGGGTTATTGCTGAACAGGAAAATGGTCAGCTGATGAATGTTACCTTTGAGCTGTTGGGCGCTGCCAAAGAGCTGTGTGCCAAGCTGGAGGAAAAATGCTGTGCGGTACTGGTGACCGCTGCTGCAGGCGAGTTGCCGCAGCAGCTGATTGCTGCCGGCGCTGATGTTGTTTATGTTGTTGAGGATGCTAAATACGCAGATTATGATACCGAGTTATATACCGATGCTATCTGCCAGCTGTCCAAGAAATATGATCCGGCTTCTATTATGTTCGGTGCTACCGATGACGGCCGTGACCTGGCTCCGCGTGTTGCAGCACGTCTGCATACCGGCCTGTGCGCTGACTGTACCGCTCTGGATGTAACCGATGATAAGCTCGTTGCCTGGACTCGTCCCGCACTGGGCGGCAATATCTGCGCTACCATCATCTGCGACGTTAACCGTCCGCAAATGGGTACCGTTCGTCCTAAAGTATTCAAACCGGCTGAATTGGATAACACCCGCACCGGTGAGGTTATTGCCTTCACTCCGGAAGCAGGCGCTGTAAGCCGTGTTGAACTGGTTAAAAAAGAAGCTCTGAGCAGTGAAAATGCTGTGAAGATTGATGAAGCCGATATGATCGCAGCAGGCGGCCGTGGCTTCGGCAGCAAGGAGAAATTCGACGTGCTGGAACAGCTGGCTGCTCTCTTTGAAAATTCCGCAGTAGCAGGCACCCGTGCCGCTATTGATGAGGGCTGGCTGACTCACTCCCAACAGGTTGGCCAATCCGGTAAATCCGTTACTCCGCATATCTACTTTGCCTGCGGCATCAGCGGTGCAATCCAGCATCTGTCCGGCATGAAGGACAGCGATATCATCATCGCTATCAACAAGGATGAGACCGCTCCGATCTTTGAAGT
>ERZ857955.2021-NODE-2021-length-14126-cov-15.023381_pt1 | contig 14126 bp, 9 predicted proteins | sample MGYA00519956_ERZ857955 | MGnify/ENA primary metagenome ERZ857955 (study PRJEB31778, sample SAMEA3449378) | human gut metagenome | biome: human gut; feature: human-associated habitat; material: faeces | place: United Kingdom | collected 2010/2012 ...
CGACAATTTTATAACTTTATAATATATTGCCTATGATATTTACAGCAGAAAACACCCTACTTATCGGTTCTATCTTACTTTTCGTCAGCATCGTTGTTGGAAAAACCGGATACCGCTTTGGAGTACCTACCTTATTATTGTTCCTCGTAGTAGGAATGTTGTTTGGAAGTGACGGCCTCGGCCTGCAGTTCCACGACGCGAAAGACGCCCAATTTATCGGTATGGTGGCCCTTAGTATTATCCTTTTCTCGGGAGGTATGGATACGAAATTCAGAGAAATCAAACCTATTCTAGGTCCCGGTATCGTGCTTTCCACTGTCGGAGTACTACTTACAGCTCTTTTCACCGGACTCTTTATCTGGTGGATATCAGGTATGAGCTGGTCAAATATTTATTTACCTATCACTACTTCCCTGCTTTTGGCCTCCACCATGTCGTCTACGGATTCGGCTTCGGTGTTCGCCATTCTCCGTTCACAGAAGATGAACTTGAAACACAACCTTCGTCCCATGCTGGAACTGGAGAGCGGAAGTAATGACCCGATGGCCTATATGCTTACCATTGTCCTGATACAGTTTATTCAATCGTCAGGTATGGGAGTCGGAGCTATCGTAGGCTCTTTCGTCATCCAGTTTATCGTCGGCGCGGCTGCCGGATATGTACTTGGAAAGCTAGCTATCCGGATGTTGAATAAGCTCAATATTGATAATCAAGCCTTGTATCCCATCTTATTACTGGCATTTGTGTTTTTCACTTTCTCCATCACCGACTTACTGAAAGGTAACGGATACCTTGCCGTATATATCGCCGGTATCATGGTGGGAAACAATAAAATCATGCACCGTAAGGATATCTACACCTTTATGGACGGACTGACCTGGTTGTCGCAAATCATCATGTTCCTTTGCCTGGGATTGCTTGTCAATCCGCACGAAATGCTCGAAGTAGCTGCCGTGGCATTATTGATTGGTGTTTTCATGATTATTATCGGGCGCCCGTTAAGCGTGTTCCTTTGTCTGCTTCCATTCCGGAAAATCACGATGAAATCACGTATTTTCGTATCTTGGGTAGGATTACGCGGTGCAGTTCCTATCATCTTTGCTACCTATCCGGTAGTGGCGGGCGTAGAAGGTTCGAACCTCATTTTCAACATTGTATTCTTTATTACCATTGTCTCATTGGTCGTACAGGGAACAACCATTTCTTTCGTCGCCCGGATTTTGAATCTTTCCAAACCGCTGGAAAAAACCGGTAACGACTTCGGAGTGGAACTTCCGGAAGAAATAGACTCTGATCTTAGTGACATGACTATCACCAAAAGTATGCTGGAAGAAGCAGACACATTGAAAGATATGAATCTTCCGAAAGGCACGCTGGTAATGATCGTGAAGCGCGGAGATGAGTTCCTGATTCCCAACGGAACACTGAAACTGCACGAAGGAGATAAACTATTACTTATTTCCGAAAAATCCAAAGAAGAAGATACTGATTCAGAATAACATCTGAAAAGAGTTATTCAGTACACTATAACTGATTCGTCTCCACGCATGGAACCTCTTGCCTTGGCAAGACATTCGTTTCATCTTCATGCGTGGAGACGAAATGTTTTATATAGGCCAATGAACTAGTTCTAAGGAAGAAACACGAATGACCTTTATCCGGCTGGTAAAATTGTTCGTTCCCCCTCCGTTAATTAACCGTAAAACTTGAATTTAAAATTCGGTTTACATCTACGAAGTATTAATTTTGCGCAGTTTTAAACTAAATGTGCAAAAATCGAATGGAACAAGAACATCAGTTCATTGATTATATTGAGCAAAGCATCATCAAAAACTGGGACAAAGATGCCTTAACTGACTATAAAGGAATTACCCTCCAATATAAGGATGTAGCGCGTAAAATCGCTAAATTTCACATCGTCTTGGAGAGTGCCGGCATCCAGCCGGGAGATAAAATAGCCGTTTGCGGACGTAACAGTGCTCACTGGGCAGTTACTTTCCTGGCGACTATCACTTACGGAGCTGTTATTGTTCCCATTTTGCATGAATTCAAGGCAGATAATATTCATAATATCGTCAACCATTCCGAAGCCAAATTACTTTTCGTCGGCGACCAGGCATGGGAGAACCTGAATGAAGATGCCATGCCTTTGTTAGAGGGCATCGCTTCGCTGGCTGATTTCTCGGCATTAGTGTCCCGGAACGAAAAACTCACTTACGCTTTTGAACATCGGAACGCTATTTACGGTCAACAGTATCCCAAGAACTTTCGACCGGAACATATTTGTTACCGGAAAGATCGTCCGGAAGAACTGGCTATCATCAACTATACTTCCGGTACCACGGGTTACTCTAAAGGAGTGATGCTCCCCTATCGCAGTCTTTGGTCAAACGTGGCTTATTGCTTCGAAATGCTTCCCGTTAAACCGGGAGATCATATCGTTTCCATGTTGCCTATGGGACACGTGTTCGGTATGGTATATGATTTCCTTTACGGATTCTCTGCAGGTGCACACATCTATTTCCTGACGCGTATGCCGTCTCCGAAAATCATTTCCCAATCTTTCTCCGAAATTAAACCCAAAGTGATTTCTTGTGTACCGTTGATCGTGGAAAAGATTATCAAGAAAGATATTCTTCCTAAAGTAGACAGCAAAATCGGCAAGTTATTGCTGAAAGTGCCTATTGTGAACGATAAAATCAAATCGCTGGCACGACAGGCTGCCATGGAAATCTTCGGTGGAAACTTTGACGAGATTATTATCGGAGGTGCTCCTTTCAATGCGGAAGTAGAGGCTTTCCTTAAAAAGATAGGGTTCCCCTACACCATCGCTTACGGTATGACGGAATGTGGTCCGATTATTTGTTCCAGCCGTTGGGAAACACTGAAACTTGCTTCCTGCGGAAAGGCAACCAGCCGAATGGAAGTCCGTATTGACTCACCGGACCCGAAAACACATGCCGGAGAAATCGTATGCAGAGGAATGAATATGATGCTGGGATATTATAAAAATCCGGAAGCTACGGCGCAAATTATTGATGCTAACGGTTGGCTGCATACCGGTGACCTCGGTACGTTGGATGAAGAGGGTTATGTGACAGTCCGCGGACGTAGTAAGAACCTGCTTCTCACCTCTAGCGGACAAAATATCTATCCCGAAGAAATTGAAAGCAAGCTGAACAACATGCCGTATGTTTCGGAGTCACTGATCGTCTTACAGCACGAAAAGCTGGTAGCACTGATCTACCCGGATTTCGACGATGCTTTCGCTCATGGATTGCAGCAGACGGATATTCAGAAAGTAATGGAGCAAAACCGTATCGAATTGAATCAACAGCTTCCTAACTATTCTCAAATAAGCAAAATAAAAATCCATTTCGAGGAATTTGAAAAGACTGCGAAAAAGTCAATCAAACGCTTTATGTATCAGGAAGCAAAGGGATAAACAAATATTTAAACGCAGATTAACGCGGATTATCGCAGATTAATTTATCTTTTAAAATCTGCGATAATCCGCGTTAATCTGCGTTTAAATATAATCTATTAATTAAGTGCCATAAATGAAATAGCCTGTCCGCCTCCGGCAGCCATTCGGATGTTCAACGTATTTTCAGAAGTAACCGTTTGTTCCGTTATCCGATAATCCGTAGGATTTGATTTCCAATCCGCATTCTCTCCATCCGCATAGATGACAGCTTTATACTGTTTGCCCGGTTCCAGGAAATCCAGTTTTATTTCCAGTGTACGGGGTTTCTCGTTCGTTGCTGCTCCCAAGAAATAGTTGCCTTTTGCTTTACGCACGATGGCTACGAATTCCCCCGGTTCCCCTGCCAATGCTTTCGATTCGTCACAATCCGGATCGAAATCGCGGAAGAACTGGAAAGCCGGATGGCCTTCATAATTTTCAATCATATCAGATGCCATCTGCAAGGGAGAATACAAAATCACCCAGTTAGCAAGCTGTTTCGCCAATGTTGTATTCACACGGCTGTTTCCTTTATCCTGATCGTTCCATTTCTGGCGACGGGGAGAATCTTTGGTGTTCAGAAACAAAATATCAAACGTACCCGGTGTATAATCCAGCGGACCGGACAGCATACGGGTGAACGGCAACATGACATGATGAGACGGAGGATTTCCTTCGCTCCATGCATTCCATTCCATCCCTCTCACTCCTTCACGTGTCATCATATTAGGCCATGTACGACGGATACCGGTATCTTTAATAGGTTCGTGCGCATCCAGCGTCATTTTGTGACGGGCAGCTGTTTCCACCACTTTCTGATAGTGGTTGACCCCATATTGGCTGTGATGAAGATAACCATTCGGGAAAGCTCCCGCATATCCTGTCTTCAGGACATGGATACCGTGGTCTGTGTACCATTGCATAGCATGATCCATCTGGCGCTCATAGTTGGGAATATTCCCTCCGGTCTCGTGATGGCCGATAACTTCAACTCCTTTCTCCTTTGCATAACGAACCACTTCATCAATGTCAAAGTCAGCATACGGTTTCGTAAAGTCAAAGTTTTGCATACCGCCCCAGCTTTCCCAACCTTCATTCCAACCTTCAAACAAGACACCTTCAATCTGATTGGCAGCAGCAAAATCAATGTATTTCTTGGCATTGACGGTAGTAGCTCCATGACGTTCATCCATCTTCCAGGTTTCTACACCGAGATGCATTCCCCACCATACACCCACATATTTCATCGGACGAATCCAATCGGTCGTCTCTATTTTACTTGGTTCATTCAGATTTAAAATCATAGCCGAATTAATCAGACTAACGGCATCCGGAACAATCTGAATAGTACGCCAGGAAGTAGTGAAATGATTACCTTTACGCACTTTCACACCATCAGGCCATGGAGCAAGTTCAGCTTTCAACGTATAATTTCCTGCCTGCTTCAAAGTCATTTCCGAGAAATCGTACAATGCCGCTTCATGAATACTTCCGTAGACACCATCGGCAGTTTTAAAAGTGAAAGGAGTATTGGCTGTCTCCACCTCGGAAATGGGACGTTGCGCATAAAGCAATTCATAAGTTTCGGCACTGGCAGGAATAGACCATGATGTACCGTCCTGACGAAAACGGAAAGTTGTCAGTTCATCCGTAATCAATAGGGAATCCGCTGCGGGCACATTATATTCATAACGGAACCCTACCCCATCATCAAACACACGGAAACGGAGAGTTAACTCCACCTGATCTTTATTGACCAGATTTACCGCCATCTCATTATAATGATTTCTATTGGTTTTATTTTCACCCCATGGTTGCGTCCATGTTTCATCTTTACTGTCGAAAGTCGTGTTTTTTATCTGAAATCCTCCGCCCAGGTCGATACCGTTTTTCTCTGTAAATCCCAATGTCGAATTTTCAATCAACAATGAGTCACCTACTAAAATGTTATACAACGGTTTACCGTTGTCATCTACTGTTAAAGCCATTTTGATATGACCGTCCGGCGATTTCACTTCCGTTTTCGGACTGCTACACCCGTAACATCCCAGCACACACAGAAAAGCTCCAATGACATAATTTATTTTCATAGCATATCTATTGTTTGTATATAGTACAACTCAAAAAGGAGAAACACTTAAATGTAGGGCGGATTTCTTTCTCCGGATGCCAGGAAAAAAGTATCTTTGCACATAAACAATCTGAATTATGGCAAAGATACTATTGGTTGAAGATGAAATTAACATCGCCTCTTTCATCGAACGGGGATTAAAAGAATTCGGGCATTCTGTAACCGTCTGCCATGACGGGGATACGGGTTGGAAAATCCTTCAGGACGAACCTTTCGACCTTTTAATACTGGACATTATCATGCCTAAAATAAATGGTTTGGAGCTTTGCCGCCTTTATCGCCAAATGTTCGGGTATCAAATCCCGGTAATCATGCTGACAGCTTTAGGAACAACCGAAGACATCGTCAAAGGACTGGATGCGGGAGCAGATGATTATCTCGTCAAACCTTTTAGTTTCCAGGAACTGGAAGCACGCATCAAAGCCCTGTTGAGACGCAACAAAGAAGTCCCTTCCAATCTATTGACTTGCGATAACCTGGTATTGGACTGCAATACCCGAAAAGCCAAAAGGGGTGACATAGACATCGACCTTACTGTTAAAGAATACCGCCTGCTCGAATATTTCATGACTCATCAAGGGGTTGCCCTCTCACGTATCACTCTGCTCAAAGATGTATGGGACAAGAATTTTGATACCAATACCAATATCGTAGATGTTTACGTAAACTATCTCCGGGTAAAGATTGATCGTGACTTTGATAAAAAGCTGATCCATACAGTCGTAGGATTAGGATATATCATGAATACTTAAACTCACCAACACTAATCCCGGCTATGAAAATAGGTTCCAAAATAGCTCTTTTCTATACGTTAATCAGTGTGTTGACTACTGTCATTATCATTGCTGTATTTTATATTTTCAGTACGCAGTACATCAATAAGCTCTATGCTTCTTACCTGCGTGAAAAAGCCTACCTGACCGCACAGAAGCATTGGGAAAAAGATGAAGTAGACGAACAGAGCTACCAGATTATCCAGCGCAAATATGACGAACTCCTGCCTGAAGCCCATGAGATTCTTTTAAATATGGACAGTCTTTCCGAAGTACGTGATACACTGAATAAATACCTCACGCAACACCAGCAGGCTCTTCTGCTGGCAGGACAGGACAGCATCCCTTTCTCCTTCAAATATAAGGATCAACTGGGAGCCGCCCTTTATTATCCGGATAATGAAGGCAACTTTATCGTACTCGTCATGTCCCGGAATGCCTACGGAACAGAAATCAAGGAACATTTATTGTTGCTTTCCATATTTCTCATCTTAGCCAGTTCCGTCCTGATCTTTTTTATCGGAAAAATATATTCCGGCCGTATTCTGGTTCCCCTGCAACACATACTAAAGGAATTGAAAAGAATACGTGCCAACAGTCTGAACCGCCGATTAAAGACTACTGGCAATAATGACGAACTGGAGGACATGATAAAGACATTAAATAGTATGCTCGACCGTCTGGACAGTGCATTCAAGGCAGAAAAGTCCTTTGTCAGTCATGCTTCACATGAGTTGAACAATCCGATTACTGCCATTCAGGGAGAATGTGAAATCAGTCTGCTGAAAGAAAGAAGCACGGGAGAATACATTGAATCCCTTCAACGAATTTCTTCAGAAAGCAAACGGTTATCCAGTCTGATCCGGCATCTTCTTTTTCTTTCACGACAAGAAGAAGAACTCCTGAAAAACAATATTGAAGAGATTATTTTGGCCGATATATTAAAAGAGTTGACAGCTTCTGATGAGAGAATCCATCTTCATTTGGAAGAGACAGACCCGCAGATGACTGTAAAAGCCAATCCATATCTGTTGAAGATAGCATTAAAAAATATAATAGATAACGCCTGCAAATATTCTGATAAAGAAGTAAATGTGACTCTCTACCGGGAACAACAACAAATCATTCTTGATATAGAAGACCGGGGAATCGGTATTCCGCAAGAAGAAATAGAACATATATTCCAATCTTTCTATCGGGGCAGTAATACCCGGGACTATGCCGGACAAGGCATCGGACTTAGCCTGACCCTGAAAATCATCTCTGCTTATCACGCAAAGTTGGATATATTTTCAGAAATAGAAAAAGGAACAAAAGTACGGGTGATTTTTTAATTCACCCTTCTTTCATTCCTTTCTCCCTCTACCTACTGAAAACCTACAAATTTAATCTATGAGAGTTTTTTTCACAGGATAGAAATGAACTAAATACGTCTTTGCAATAACTTTCCATTTTTATCATATAACATTCGTTCATATACCACTTCCACAATAAGAGGAAAGACAAACAAAGCAAAGAAAGTCGCTCCTATCAATCCACCGATAATGACAATCGCCAACGGACGCTGTGATTCCGAACCAATTCCATGACTCATGGCAGCGGGCATCAAACCGATAGCTGCCATTGCCGCTGTCATAATCACAGGGCGGATACGCGAGCGCACTCCTTCCTTAGTGGCTTTCTCCAAAGGCGAGCCGAGTTTTAGATTCGCCTTTATATCGGAAATCATAATCACCCCGTTCTGAATACAAATACCAAACAAGGCAATAAAACCGATACCGGCAGAAATGGAGAAGTTGAACTGCGTTATCAGAAGAGCCACAATACCACCCACGGCAGCAAACGGTACATTCAGCAATACCAGTCCCGCATCCCGCGCATTAGAGAATAGAATAAACAGGATGATAAAAATGATAGCAATACTGATAGGGACAACCTGTGCCAGACGTTTCGTGGCACGTTGCTGGTTCTCAAAATCGCCCGTCCATTTCAGCGAATAGCCTGCCGGCAGATGTACGGAAGCATTCACCTTTTTCTGCGCCTCGGCAACTGCCGTACCCATATCACGACCTCTCACCGAGAATTTCACCGCACAGAAACGAGCGTGATTATCACGGAATATCAATAACGGTCCCGTAATCGTCGTTATATCTGCCAATTCTTTGATAGGTACCATCGTTCCATCCATCGCCGGAACCAATATCTTACCTATCTCCTCTTCATTCTGACGGAATTGTTCGCTGTATCTTACCATGATATTGAACTTGCGCTCATCCTCATACAACAGTGAAGCCGATTTTCCGCCAATAGCCATTTCGATAATTGATTGCACATCTTCCTTAGCAACTCCATAACGCGCCAACTGGCGTTCATTCAACTCTATACGAAGCTCCGGCTGACCGATGTTCCGAATCACACCCAAGTCTTCAATTCCCTGAACCGTACTAAGGATCTTATCTATCTGAACCGCATATTTCTCCGACTCATACAAGTCTTTACCAAACACTTTCACCGCAATAGATCCTTTCACACCGGAAGCTGCTTCCTCCACATTATCAGTAATCGGTTGTGAGAAATTGAAGTCAATGCCGGGATAAATGGATAAATCATCCTGCATCTTATCAATCAGTTCCAGTTTTGTCAACTTACTCTCCCATTCCTTTTCGGGATAAATATCAACGTGGAACTCGATATTATAGAATCCGGTAGCATCTGTACCGTCATTCGGTCGTCCGGTTTGCGACAGCACTTGCCGCACTTCCGGAAACGTTAATAGTTTCTTTCTCATTTTATTGGCAAGAGTCACCGATTCATCCAACGAAATGCTCTGTGGCAAGGTAGCACGAATATAGATAGATCCCTCATTCAACTGCGGAAGGAACTCCGTACCCAGGAAAGAGAAAAGCCATAATCCGACACCTGCTATTACGGTTGCCATTCCGATAGTCAGCTTCCTGTGCGCATAGAATAAATCAAAAAGAGCCGAACACTTTGCATTGATAAAATGGACAAAACGGTTATTTTTCTCACGAACATTCTTTTTCAGTAACATGGAAGACATCACCGGAACCAATGTCAATGTAAAGATCAAAGCTCCCAACAGTGCAAAGCCCAACGTGTATGCCAAAGGAGAGAACATCTTTCCTTCTACCTTCTGGAAAGAGAAGATAGGAATCAATGCAGTGATGATAATCAATTTGGAGAAGAAAACCGCTTTTGCCTTGTCTTTTGCCGTGTGACGGATCAAGCCCATTTTAGACATCACATTAAAAGCCGGCATCCCCACTTCCCTCGCTTTCTTGTCCAAAGCCACAAACACTCCTTCCACCATCACCACGGCCCCATCAATAATAATACCGAAGTCTATGGCTCCCATAGAAAGCAGATTGGCGGACATTCCCATCACCCGTAAACAGATAAATGCGAACAAAAGGGCTAATGGGATAACGACAGCAACAATCACGGTAGTCCGCCAATCTGCCATAAAGATCAATACAATAAACGTAACCAATAATATTCCTTCAATCAGGTTATGCGTCACAGTCTTTACCGCCAGATTCACCAAGTCCTCCCGGTCATAGAATGCCACTATCTTCACATCTTTCGGAAGCACATTCTGATTCAAGTCTTCTATTTTATCTTTCAGGTTTGCAATCACCTCACCCGGATTCTCTCCTTTCCGCATGACTACAATCCCCTGTACAACATCATTTTCATCCATTCGGCCCACTTGTCCCAGACGAGGCAGACAGGATTCGTGTACATCGGCAAGATTCTTCACCAGAATCGGAGTGCCATTGATGTTTTTCACTACGATATTTCTCAATTCATCCAGATCGTTAATCAAACCGATTCCACGAACCACATAAGCTTGCGAACTTTTAGTGATAACATCTCCTCCTACATTGATATTACTTTTAGCTATCGCATCATACAGTTCCAAAGAGGTAATGCCATAATTAATCAACTGGTGAGGATTCACACTTACCTCAAACGTCTTCACCTCTCCGCCGAAGCTCACAATATCCGCTACGCCGGATACTGAACGGAGATTACGTTCAATCACCCAATCCTGAATCGTTTTCAGTTCCCGCACACTGCGCTTGTCACTACGAAGCGTATAACGGAATATTTCTCCCGTCGGTCCATACAGAGGTTGTACTTCCGGAGTTACCCCGTCCGGAAGGTCGGCATCATTCAATAAATTATATACCTGTTGACGTGCTGTGAAATCATCGACACGATCTTCAAACATTACATTGATGACAGAAAGCCCGAAAAGAGTGGTGGAACGAATATCCGTTTTCTTCTGAACGGGATTCATCGCAATCTCAACAGGAATGGTGATAAACTTCTCTACCTCTTCGGCACTACGTCCCGGCCATTGCGTGATAATCGTCACTTTCGTATTCGTCACATCCGGGAAAGCATCTATCGGAGTATGTTTAAAAGAAACAGCTCCGGCTATAACGGCAATCGCTGTACAGAAGAAAATAAAGAATTTATTTTTCAGCGAGAAAGCCACTATATTATCTATGAATTTGTGCATACTATTTTCTGTTTTTAATCTGCATTCAACGCATTATATACCAACAATACATTATTATTCAGCACTCTGTCTCCCTCGGAAAGTCCCGAACGGATATAGCACTCCTTGCTCAACTGCTTGTACACATCCACCTCTTTCACCTGCAAACGTTGATCCGGCTCCACCACGACCACATAATTCTTTCCTCCTTCAAATACCAGTGCATGAGCATCGATACGAGGCATGGAAATTCCATCCGCTTTACATTTCACACTTACATTCGTAAACATCCCCGGTTTCAATAAATATTCTTCATTCTTCAATTTGATGCGGACATTCATCGTTTTACTTTCACTATTCAACAAATGATACACCTTATCAATCGTACCGGCAAACATCTTATCCGGATAAGCCAACGTAGAAATGCGTACGGAGGCATCTTCGGAAACCTTACTGATATCGCTTTCATACACATCCGCCATCACCCATACGTCTGACAACCCCGAAATCGTGAACAGCTCTTCACTCTGATCCGGACGCAACTGCATATCCCTGCTGATTTGTTTCTCCACAATAAACCCCGAAACGGGAGATTTCAGCTGATAATAAGCATTTCCGGAGAAATTATAAATAGAGAAAACATCCTTTATTCTTCTTTCTTCGGCTTCGGCACTTATCAACTCCTGCTTCGCCTGAAGTACATCTTTATCCGAAGCCATCCCGGAAGCATACATATCCTGCGTAGCATCCATATTTCTGCGTGCCAGCAATAATTGTTGTTCCGCCTCCTTCAATTGCTTTTCATAATCTGCCACTTCTCCACTGCGGATGACTGCCAACACATCTCCCTTACGAACAAAGTCTCCTATTTCAGCCTTCAGTTCCGTTACCGTACCTCCAAACATCGGATATACATGTGCCACCTGATTCTCATTAAAAGTGACCCGCCCGTTTAATGTCAGTTCGTCAATCACCTCTTGAACGTGAACCGTATCGACAGATACAATTCTCAACAAGCTATCTGTCAGGCATAAGGCAGCCGGTTCAACATTCGTTTGTTCTCCTTTACCGGAGCATGCTCCCAATACGGTAGTAAGCAATATGCAAGGAAGGAATTTATTCCAGTTCATAGTCTTTGATAATTTATGAATATTAGTAGTTTAATATATTTTGCCCGATAGTTGTATTCAGGTTTTCCATCGCCAGGAAAACATCTTTCTTTATTTCATGCAACTGAATACAAGTTTCTTTATAGCTGTCATAGTAATCGATAAACTCCAATAAACTGATATTTCGTTTCTTAAAGTTTTCATTCACTCCCGCAATCAATTTTTCAAAGTTACGTTCCAGTTCCATATTGGTAGATTGATAAAGCTGAACTGCTTTATCAAGTGAAGCATAAGCGGTATAAAGCTCCATATCCGCACGGTTAGCCGCATTTTCCTGTTCCGCTCCTGCCTGCTGGATACTAAAACGGGCAGCTTTCACATTTCCCTGGTTGCGGTTGAAAATAGGTACTGACAAGCTCACTCCTATTGCAAAATAGTTATTGATAAAGTTTCCGGCACGGTCATAACTACCATTCACCGAAAATTCCGGAAATGCCATTGATTTCTGCAATTTCAGATTTGCACGGGAAGCACTGACCGTACTCCGGGCAATCTTGAGATCCGGCCGTTCATTCACCATCGCTTTCAAGTCGGCGAACGATAGTTGAGACAAATCCAATTGCTTCAACACCTCTTCATCCAGTGATAACTCAACCATCGTGTCTCCCGGAAGATTTAACAAGACATTAAGTTCCCCTCTAAGGGTTAACAACTCGTTTTCCCGTTCATTCTTCTCTTTCTTCAAAGAGAACAACATAGATTCCAGACGGGACATTTCCATCAATGAAATATTTCCTTTCTCCTGTTGCAGTTTCATTCCGGCAAGTAACTCTTGCAGAGAATTCACTTCCTTCTCATAAATGGATATGGATTTCGAGAGAAAATAGACTTGTACAAACTTCTCATTCAGCTCCTGACGAAGTGTTCTCATCACCTCTTCAAACTGATATTCTGCTATTTCTTTGTTGATTTTCTCCAGTTTCACCTGCTTATTCCGTTGTCCGGCAAGACGAATTACCTGTTCAATTCCCACAACCATTTCACCCTCCTTACCAAAATCAAAATACTTTCCGTTCAGGCGGTTATAAACATTCTGTTCTAACGAGATTACCGGATTCTCAAATAATTTGGCTTGCAGCACTTGTGCCTGTGCCATATCAATGTTGTACCGTTCGGCTATCAGCGATAAGTTACGTTCCAGAAAACGTTGTTCCGCCTCTTTCAGCGTTAATACTCCTGTGGTAGCCTGTTGCGCGCATATTCCTCCTGTCAGCAGAAGAAAAAAAGAAATTAGAAATACTCTGTTCATTACTATATTTATCTTTATTACCTTATTGTAGTTGTTGCGGCAAAATTACAATTCTATAGCCGGAGAGACGGGAAAAAGCCATTATAAGCCTCTCATATCAGATTAGAATTTGATTAGAAAATAGCCATAGAAGGAAGAATTGTAAACACAACAGGAAAAATGGCTATCCTTCTTTTATCCCAACTCCCCTATCTTTGCAGTAGAGAAAATGAAATGAACCATTAAAAATAGAATATATGAAAATAATAGATTTAACCAAAGATAGTTTTGTAGAGAAGGTAGCTGATTATCAATCTTATCCTGATAACTGGAACTTCAAAGGGAATAAACCTTGCCTGGTCGATTTTCATGCCCCGTGGTGCGTCTATTGCAAAGCGTTATCGCCTATATTAGACCAACTGGCTAAAGAATACGAAGGGAAATTAGATATTTATAAAGTAGATGTCGATCAGGAACCGGAATTGGAAAGTGCATTTAAAATCCGCACCATTCCCAACCTGTTACTTTGCCCGCTGAACGGCAAACCGACAATGAAATTAGGCACAATGAATAAAAACCAATTGAAAGAACTGATAGAAACCAGTTTACTTTCAGAATAAAAATACATTAAAAGTCCGGGATACTTCTGATGATGATAAACTGCCGGACTTTTGATATCATACAGAACATTGGCTTTTATAATAGGGAGTGTGTCAAAACGCAGATTAACGCAAATTATCGCAGATTATTTCATTTATATTGATATATTAATCAATGACTTATAAAATTATTTCTGCGATAATTTGCGTTAATCTGCGTTTTATTATTCAT
>ERZ857955.2027-NODE-2027-length-14110-cov-3.892778_pt1 | contig 14110 bp, 12 predicted proteins | sample MGYA00519956_ERZ857955 | MGnify/ENA primary metagenome ERZ857955 (study PRJEB31778, sample SAMEA3449378) | human gut metagenome | biome: human gut; feature: human-associated habitat; material: faeces | place: United Kingdom | collected 2010/2012 ...
CAAGCAAATTTATGAGGCTGGCATTAATGACGGAAGAGCTGAAGGTTTGGCTGAAGGCAAAGCTGAAGGCATTTCAGAAGCTACTATTCGTTTTATAAAGAATACTATGCTCAGCGACAGCTGTTCTGTTGACCAAGCTATGGTAAAGCTGCATATTCCACCCGAAGAGCACCAGTACTTCAAGGACCTGTTAGCTAAGGAGCAGTAAACTCCGCCCGCACAAAAAAGCGCCTGCCATTTGGCAAGCGCTCTTTCTATTGCACGATATTCGAGTATAATTCTCAAATATTAAAGCGATCAAAAACACCGGCATCTGCCGTACCCTCGGTACGGCGGACGTCGGTGTTTCACTTTATTCCATATTAGTCTCTTCTGAACAAATCTCTGGTATATACTTTTTCCTGCACATCATCCAGGCAGCTGTCATAGCGGTTAGCAATAATCGCCTGGCTTTCAGCCTTGAACTTCTCGAGGTCGTTTACCACAGCACTGCCAAAGAAGGTGCTGCCATCCTCCAGCGTAGGTTCGTAAACAATAACCTTCGCACCTTTAGCCTTAATGCGCTTCATTACTCCCTGAATACTGCTCTGGCGGAAGTTGTCGGAGTTGGATTTCATGGTCAGGCGGTATACGCCGATTACAGGCTCTTTGCCTTCCTTCTGTGCATCATATTCAGCATTAGCTTCATAACCACCGGCAATTTCCAGCACACGCTCAGCGATGAAGTCTTTACGCGTTCTGTTGCTTTCAACAATCGCTTCGATGATGTTTTCCGGTACGTCTGCATAGTTCGCCAGCAGCTGCTTGGTGTCCTTAGGCAGGCAGTACCCGCCATAACCAAAGCTGGGGTTATTGTAATGGCTGCCAATACGCGGATCAAGGCAAACGCCATTGATAATCTGCTGGGTATCCAGACCCTTCATTTCTGCATATGTATCAAGCTCGTTGAAATAGGATACGCGCAGTGCCAGATAAGTGTTGCTGAACAGCTTAACAGCTTCTGCTTCAGTAAAGCCCATGAATAAGGTGTCAATGTTCTCTTTGATTGCACCCTCCTGCAGCAGACCGGCGAAGGTATGCGCAGCCTTCACCAGGCGCTCGTCCTCCAGGTCGGTGCCCACGATGATGCGGCTCGGGTACAGGTTATCGTACAGTGCTTTGCTTTCACGCAAGAATTCCGGGCTGAAGATGATGTTTTTGCTGCCTGTTTTCTCGCGGATGCTTTTGGTGTAGCCAACGGGAATGGTGGATTTTATTACCATGATGGCATTCGGGTTATACTCCATAACCAGCTTGATTACTGTTTCTACAGCGCTGGTGTCAAAAAAGTTCTTTTTGCTGTCGTAGTTGGTCGGTGCAGCGATAATAACAAATTCTGCGTCTTTATAAGCCATTTCTGCATCCAGCGTAGCAACAAGGTTAAGGTCCTTTTCAGCCAGATATTTTTCAATATAATCATCCTGAATCGGGGATTTTTTGTTGTTGATCAGTTCAACCTTCTCCGGGATAATATCAACGGCCTTTACTTCATTGTGCTGCGCAAGCAGCGTAGCCAGGGAAAGTCCAACGTAACCAGTACCGGCAACGGCAATTTTCATGTTCATCATACTCCTTTGTTTATATAATCAGCAGTTATAAAATTTCTTGTACCATTCAGCAAATTTGCGCAGACCTTCGCGCAGCGGTGTGCTCGGTTTAAAGCCAAAGTCGCGCTCCAACGGCGTGGTGTCTGCATAGGTTACAGGCACATCGCCCGGCTGCATGGGTACAAGCTTTTTGTGTGCTTCGAAGTCATAATCAGCAGGCAGTACTCCTGCGCGCAGCAGCTCCTCCTGCAGGATGGTCACAAAGTCCAGCAGGTTTTCCGGGTGGCTGTTGCCAATGTTATATACCTTATACGGCGGCAGGGGCAGTCCGTCCTCGCCCAGCTTACGCTCAGGCGGTGCCTGCATTACGCGCTTTACGCCTTCTACGATATCGTCTACGTAGGTGAAGTCTCGCTTGCAGTTGCCGTAGTTAAAGATTTCAATGGTTTTGCCTGCCAGCAGCTTGTTAGTGAAGCCAAAGTAGGCCATGTCCGGGCGGCCTGCAGGACCATATACGGTGAAGAAGCGTAGTCCGGTTGAGGGAATGTTGTACAGCTTGCTGTAGGCATGTGCCAGCAGCTCGTTGGATTTTTTAGTTGCTGCATACAGCGAAACAGGGTTATCTACCTTGTCATCAGTGGAATACGGCACTTTTTTGTTGGAGCCATATACGCTGGAGCTGGAAGCATATACAAGATGCTCTACGCCCTTAGCGCCATTGTCATAGGAGTGGCGGCAGGCTTCCAGAATGTTGTAAAAGCCAATAAGGTTACTTTCGATGTAGGCATCCGGGTTGGTGATGGAATAGCGCACGCCTGCCTGTGCTGCCAGGTTTACTACTATCTCTGGCTTGTAGTCGGCAAAGATTTTGTCGATGAGTGCTTTGTCAGCTAGGTTGCCTTTGATGAAGGTCCACTGGGAGTCGCTGTGTTCGGCAGCGCTGGCAGCAATCTGCTCCAGGCGGTATTCCTTGATGGATACGTCATAGTAGTCGTTCATGTTGTCCAGACCGATGATTTGCACCGGTGACATGGAGCGCAAAAGCTCCAGGACGAGGTTGCTGCCGATGAAGCCGGCGGCACCGGTTACTAAAATTGTTTGCATGATATACATATCTCCTTACACGAGCATAATAGTATGCTATGCTATATTATAAAATGTTCTTTAATACTTTGTAAAAAATTACCTGTTATTATTAATGATTTATGGCGCATTTGATATTTATTTTGCGCTTTACTGTTAATTCAGCAGAAGGTCTTTTTAGGGATTTCTTGGTTACATATCATTGGCGATGTTTCGCTTTATATGCTAATCTCTGCTTACTCTACAATCCCCTTCAAATATTCCAAAAACTTATCCTTCAGGTCCGGTCTGCGCAGCGCATATTCTACCGTTGCTTCCAGATAGCCCTGCTTATCGCCCACGTCATAACGACGACCAACAAAGTCATAAGCATACATGGCCTGCTCCTTTGCCAACACCTTCAACGCATCAGTAAGCTGAATTTCGCCACCACGTCCAGGCTTGGTATGCTCCAGGATGGAGAATATTTCCGGCGTGATTACATAACGTCCCAGTACTGCCAAACGGCTGGGTGCTTCTTCTACAGCAGGCTTTTCTACCATGTCGTTTACTTTATAGATACGCTCTGCATCTGTTGCTTCGCTTGCTACAATGCCATAAGATGAAACCTTTTCCTGTGGCACTGTTTGGCAGCCAAGCACGCTTGCTCCGGTATCATTATATACGTCCATAAGCTGCTTTAAGCAGGGGTATTCATCGTTATATACTACGTCGTCGCCTAAGAGCACTGCAAATGGCTCATTGCCTACGAACGCTTTGGCACACAGGATGGCGTGTCCCAGTCCTTTGGGTTCCTTTTGACGGATGTAGTGCAGGTTGATGTTGCCAATATCTCTTACCATCGCCAACAGGTCGTCTTTGCCATGCTCACGCAGGTTTTGTTCCAGCTCAGGGTTATAGTCAAAGTGGTCTTCAATGGAGCGTTTGTTATGGCCGGTGATGATCAAAATGTCTTCAATTCCGGAAGCAAGTGCTTCTTCAATGATGTATTGGATTGTAGGTTTATCTACGATTGGCAGCATTTCTTTTGGGCACGCTTTTGTTGCTGGCAAGAAGCGGGTGCCTAAGCCTGCAGCAGGGATTACAGCTTTGGTTATTTTTTTCATCTTCAACAGCTCCATTTCTTTTGTGATTACTCTTATATCTATTTTTATTTAAGCAGTTCTTTGCTGCTTGCAATCAGGTCTTCAGCAATTTGTTCTACTTGTGCTTCGCTTTCACCAATGGAGTAAATGTAGGTCTTCAATTTGGGTTCTGTACCGGAAGGACGCACAATCACTGAGCATTTATCTTCTAATGTTAATTGCAGCATATTTTCCTCAGGCAGGCCGTTAATGCCTCCAGCATAATCAAGCACAGAGATTACTTTTTTTCCTGCAAGCTCCGCCACTCCCTGACGCAGGTTGTTCATTATCTGCTGCATTTTTGCCAGACAAGTGCTGCCATCAAATTCGTAGCTACAGGTTAGGTTTATACTATAGCCATGCTTTTTATACAGTTCTGCCAGCCTTTGCAGGATGCTGACGCCCTGCGTTGCATAGTAGCTATACATTTCACAAATCAGGTAAGCAGCATTTACGCCATCTTTATCGCGTACATAAGGTCCGCTCAAATAGCCACAGCTTTCTTCAAAGCCAAATATATAATTGCCTGCCATGCCTTTTTGTTCTAACAGGCCAATTTGCTCACCAATATATTTGAAACCTGTCAATACGTTGATGGTTCTTACACCATAGCTTTGGGCAATTTGTTCTGCCATTGCTGTTGTTACAACAGTTTTTATCATGACTGCAGCTTCCGGCAGCTGGTGGTGCTTACTTCTTTGGCTACAGATGTAATCCAAGAGGAGTACACCTACCTGATTGCCTGTCAGAATCTGGTATTCATCGTGCTCATCTCTTACGGCGATGCCTACGCGGTCGCAATCCGGATCGGTTGCCAGCAAGAGGTCAGCGTTGTTGGTTCTGGCGTATTCTATGCCTAATTTCAGTGCTTCAGCAAGCTCAGGATTAGGATATGGGCAGGTTGGGAAGTTACCATCCGGTAATTTCTGTTCCGGTACTATTTTGATGTTGGTGTAGCCTGCTTCTGCCAATATTTGGTTAACTGGCTTTAGTCCTGTGCCGTTCAACGGTGTATATACTATTGCAGCGTCCTTTTGCACTTCTTCGCCAAACAATACGGATTGCTGCTTTACTTCTTTTAGGAAGGCGTTGTAGACAGCATCATCTATATAGCTGATTTGTTTGCTGGCAAGTGCGGTTTGGAAGTCTGCTTTTTTGACGTCTTTAAAAATATCAAGATTATTGATTTCTGCAAGGATGCTGTTGGCTGCTTCTGTAGTTATCTGGCAGCCATCTTCGCCATATACCTTATAGCCATTGTATTTTGCAGGATTATGCGATGCTGTTATCATGATGCCTGCAGCGGCCTTTAAATAACGTGTAGCAAAGGATACTGTCGGTACTGGCATCAACTCAGGCCAGATATGAACCTTGATGCCGTTGGCAGCGAAGACTGTTGCTGTTATTTCAGCAAATTTGCGACTGTTGTTTCTGCTGTCATAGCCTATTACGACAGCGGGCTGCGCCTGGTTTTGCTTCAGGTAGTTTGCTACGCCCTGCGATGCTCTGGCAACTATGTAGCTGTTCATGCGGTTGGTGCCAGAGCCCATTACACCACGCAATCCGGCGGTGCCAAAGGCAAGCTCACAGTAGAAGGCGTCTTCTATTTGTGCTTTGTTATTTTGCATTGCAACAAGCTCTTGATGAAGTTCTTGGTTATCTGCAGTATGCTGCAACCACAGGTTGTATTCTTCGGTTATATTCAATTGCCATTCAGCTCCTTTTGGTTTCAAAAAGCGATATTTTATAATATCCTAGCAGGAATCCCGACTAATGTCGCTCCTTCAATATCACAACTCTTATTTGCGACTGCATTAGCTCCTATTCTGCAACCATTAGCAATATTTATATCGCCAAATAACTTTGCTCCAGGTCCGATGTACACATTATCTCCTAATTTGGGAGGTTCGCCACCATTAGCACCCAGATTAACTCCAACATGTATACGTAAATTTTTTCCTATCTTGCATCTTCCGTTGATGATAATAGGTCCAACGTGAGCTATACTCAAGCCTTCATCGCAAACATTTAAGGGAATATAAATACCATACTTGTTCTGCATCAATCTTAGACGTAATAAATAAAAGATGCCTAAAATTTTATTACCTTTGTTATGATGATATTCAGCCATTCTTAAGTTATATACATATCCATATAAAATATCTTTCTCTCTGATGCCTAAAGGAATCCTTGTCCCCCCCCGAGGGAAATATATCTTTCTCTCGATATTTAAGCAATGCTTGAGTTTTTCCTTAGTGTCTATCATAATACCCTCCATATAATATTGAAATTTCTTATCAGACTAAATACATTGAGCATGCTTTTAAATGCAATAAATAACATCGTATTATACTTTCCTATTTATATATCCTTCTGTCGCATTCTCCCTATGCTTAATAATACAAGGATTACCAAACACAATCGAATGACTAGGTACATCGCAGTTAACATAACTATTGGGCGCAATCAAAACATCATCACCAATAGTTACCTTGCCAACAATAGCAGCGTTTATACCTATCCAAACCTCGTTACCAATCGTTGGAGCTCCTTGTCTCCCCCCCCGATTGGTTTGTCCAATGAGTACGCCACGATGAATGTTGATATTTTTACCTAAGATTGCTTTTGGATTAATCGTAATGTCGTAAGCATGACCTATGTATAACCCTTCACCAATTTGTGTTGTTCTGGATATTTCTATATGACGAATTTCTTTAAGCAATCTAAAAATCACCTTATAGATAAACTGTAATGGCAAAAAGCTGGTGCTCTGAACTTTTCTAAAGTACTTTTGAAAAGCAGGCATATCCGAACCCTTTGGATACCGTTTATAGTCTTGTTGTAAAATATTTTTAGTCATTATGTACCTCCAGATTGTGTGCTATCTCTATCTGCTACACTAAGACATTAAAACTATCAAACTAAAAACAATGCTACCAAACTGATAAATGTAAAATCTACTAATACAAAAAATCTAGCAAAACAAGATTTTAATTTGCTCTTTTTGATGAATCTTGGTTGACAAAATACAGCAGTTTTCGTGCCACTGTGGCTAAAACACCGTTTTTGTGTGGCAATTTTACCGCGTAAACGTGGCATCTCGTCCGTAACATACAGTTCCATTTTATAACGTATTATACTGATTTTGCAGTAAATCGTTCATATATTTTCGGAGCCTAGATTTTTTATTAAGTGTTAGCTTTTTTATATGTCTATGTATTTCTCTAACTTTATCGATTTCAACAGTTTCCCATCTATATTCATTTTTAATTTTTTCAACGAGTTCATTATAATTTTCTTGTACATCACTTTTTCTTTTTTGTATAATACGTCGTTCTTGAATTCTTTTCTTATTCATTTACACTATTCTCCTTCCCTAAGTTTATTTATGCTACGTTGTTTCTTTTCAAATAATAAAAACAACGAAACCAACGGCATACCATAACTAATGGCTCTTTTTCTGATCTCTTCATGAGTATTACCAATCTTAGTATTTCCAAATGCTATTATTTGTAATAAGCCTAGAATTTCATTGTTTTTATCAACATTAGGTATGGCAATATATTGATTATATTTACATACATCATCTGTTGTTCCAGATTTAAAATGCTCTCTAATCTCTTCCTTAGAGGATAATATCACGATTTCAGGATTCTGTTCTAATAATACTTGAACATCATAATATCCATTTTTGTCCATAGATCGTCCTTTTTTATATATTTTAGGATGAGCACCAGATTTATTCTTATAAGCTATCATTTTTATGTATTTTTTGTTATTTCGTTTATAATAAGTTTCATATGAAATTGATATCTCAGCATTAGGAATTTTCAATTCGGCAAATGTTCGATATATTGATTCACAACAAATCTTACAAAACGTCTCAAAATCCCAGTTTTCGTCAAACATTTCAGCATAATTTCTTGAAATAGCTTGAAACTCCTGCATCATTCTTTCAAATGCTTTTCTATCATTTTCACTACAATCCATTGCATAATGCAATTCATCAATATCTTCGTTTACTTCATTATAATAGAATAACAATGCTAAATATATCACTCCCAAAAAAATGGCTAACCAAAATAATAAATTTCTCCACTCCTGATATATTCCTGCACCTGCCGAGCTAAGAGAAATCAATAAAGTCAATATACCTAAAATTAAGCTTTGTTTATGTAACAATTTATTTATACTCAAATACATCCCGCTTTCAGATAATTATTCAAAAATCAAATTTTATATGTGTCAAATGCTAAATTAAAACTGGGGGGAGGTTCAGAAGGATATGAACCTTCATAGCGTTCACAACTATAATATAACCATATTTTTCTCATGTTATAACAGCTCTTCGAAAGATGTCGAACCTCCAGGAATGCTAGCATTATACCCTGTCCAAACCATCATAGCTCCAAATAAAAAGTTTTTAATCATTTTATCAACCTCCAATTTTAAAGTAACTTTATGATTAACATTAATGTTCCTTGTATACTCAATTGTGAGGCAGGCAAGACATGATATCAACATGATTATTATAGTCAATAAATATAAATTAATGTATTTATTGTGTTATTCTGTTTAGAAGAAAATTAGGTTTTCAGTATTAATTTAAAATATCCCCTCATTATACCACTCCCGTTATTTGAACCGTTTCATTATCATACTTGCGATCTTCATCATATATTCTTTATAGAATACGTAATTAACAATAGCCCCTACAATGATTCCACATGCAGTGACTTTTATCGCCAAAATCACCCATGATACATATCCTATGGCAGATAGAGAAAAATAACTACCAACCGCAAATATACCCACCGCACTAACTGCATCTACACCAATCTGCTTGAAGAAATTCTTCATCGGCCATTGGATAAAATTCTTAGAATTATACCAAGCCACCCACACAGTCTGATATCCCATTGCTGCCATTGTACCTAAAGTTACACCAATTAAGCCAAACTGTTTAACACATATAATAGAAATAACTATATTCATCATAGCAGCAATGATATAGTTATGCTGCGTCTGCTTATAATGACCTGCTGCTAAAATCATAATGTTATATGGTAAGCGTAAACAATGACCTGAATTAGCCACAACAAGTAATACTCCAAACAACGGCTGCATATAATTAGCATCGCTTACACCATGCGTATAAACCTGTACAAATGGTACTATTAATACTGCTGTTAATGCAAAAATCAACGTTGTCCCGGTATGAATAAGCCATTCTGTCCAAGCAAAAACTTTACGAAGCTCTTTTAAATCTTGTTTAGCCCACAAATTACCAATCAACGCCATTATGCCACTAATCATAGACATAATTATTAAGCGCGAACCAGACATGGGTAAATAATATACAGCATAAATCGACACATTAACTAAGCTTGAGAAAACCGTTAAAATAACTGTATCCGAACCCGTCAAAATTACAGCCGCAATATGCTGAGCGATACCATTCCATTTCTGTTTTATCGGTTCTACTTCATAATGAATCTTTCTATTTAATGCATAATGTTTTTTTATATATAAATGAATAGCCAAAGGCTGCAGAAAGAATATAACAGATGTCATACCGTAAACAACCTGTACAGAGCAATCAAAGGCTATTAATATATAGCAACCTAAGGTATTGGTAATAACAGCTAATGTCTGCGCAATGTATTGAATATATGCTTTTTGATCAGCCAGTAATAACAACCTATTCACAATACCAAAAAAGTATTGCGCAAAGGAACGGATTGATATTGCAATAATCAGCGTTGCTGTAAACGTAAAGCTAAAATTCTGTTTCACAAGATAAGGATAATAGAAAAGCATTGCAATAACATAAATTGCAAGTATATAGCCAAGGCGTCTAAAAAACTTATCTGCAGACGTAATAACCTTACTTACAGTTATATCATCATTATCCGATAAAGGCTTATACAAAGATGACTGTACTACAGCACCCACACCAAGCTCCAAAAATGCAATTATTCCCAAGAACTGTGTTATAGAATTTACCAAGCCATTAACTTCCGTACCAAAATGACCTAATATTAATCGCGGAAGAATGAAGCCACAAATAATAGTAGTTGCTTGATATATTAAAGGCGATATTGAATTATAAAACAAAACTTTATTCTTCACTCTAAACCTCTGAAATTATTTTATTGGCAGTTTCAACCAATCTCCTAATTTATAATCCCATTCTTCAGGTTCAAACGCTTCTAATCCAGATGCGGGGAAAAAAGTTAATTCTCCAAAATAGACCTTTCCTTTTATTTCGTAAAAATCACATCGTAGGAATGGAATATTTGTTGACAATATTTTAGCAAGCTCAAGCATTTCATTCAACCTAGATGGTTTTTTTAAAATTTTGTCAGAACACTTTAAGTCAGGTCGTTTAAACGGCAAATTACTCCAATTTGTATTCAAAAAGTCTTCCTTAGTCCCTGTTTCAGAAAAACGTTCTGAACAATACAATATAAATTTAGGCTCACCATTGAAACAATGTATTTTATAATCAGGCAAATCATCCATCTCTGATGTAGTCATATATTTTTCAGCAATAATTCTACGTTTAACATTTTTATATGGCCATTCACGACTGGTAAGATAATAATCCTGTTTTAAGCCTTTCCTCAACTCAGCTTTAACCTTTGCTATATCTAGCTTACTCTTATCCTTACATATACACATTCCTAATCCTGAATTATGATTACACTTAAGCACAAATTGATTCGGTAAAGCATTAAAATCAATGTCATCCGGATTATTACAAACGCCTAATAAGGGGATAAGATATTCTTCGCCAATAGTATCAGCAATATACTTACGTACAGCGTACTTATCTACCATCATTGTATACTCGGGTTTGCGATTATATAACTTTAGCCACTGAAGTTTTTCATTTAATGTCTTGGGAGAATCTAAGTTTAACTCTTTTCCCATGCATGCTTTGTACTTACATTTTAAGTATGCTTCATCGTCCATATTATCGTAGAAGCCTTGGTCAGCTAATACCAAAAAGCGATAATCTGTATTTGTCACAACCCTATATATTGCCTTAATATATTTTTCAATATTCATATTATCCTCCTATCACAAACTAGTTATGATGTTTTCTTTTTTTTGCAAAAAATTATAAAAAGGAAAAAAATCATAAAATAAAAATAGGTTGATTTACTATATAAAGATACCATTGCATATTCTCTAAAAAATAAAGTTATTAAAAGTACAAAGCATAAAATCTTATTATTATCTTCTATAGTTTTCATCTTATACATTTTTAAAAACAAATATATAAAAGCTCCGTAATAAATAAAAAATCCAATTATACCACCAGCAGCAAGCATCTCAACAAAACCATTATGTAAGTAAGCATCAAAACGCAAATACTGATTTGCTATTATATGAGGACACCCTATGCCAATTCCAAAAAAAGGAGATTGCCAAAACTGTTCCAGACCAAGTTCTATCATTTTTTGTCTTATCATGGCAGATGAACCTATCTGACCTTCTCCAGTAAACATTGCAACTAGATATTCCATTCTATGGTTGATTCCGGAAAACATCTCCAAATCACTCAAAAACCTTAGCATACCAATAAAAATAATTAATGAAGCTACCATTCTTATAATATTTATAAACACTTTTCTCGGATTATAATTTCTTAGAATCAGTAACATTGCAATGCTTATTAAAAGAATCAATAAAGCCTTTCTACTTTGAGTAGCTATAACCATTATAAATGCCGGTATACAAAACAAGCTTTTCCAAGAAATTTTTTTACTTCTTAAAAACTCATCTATTTGAATAATAATGCTATAAGCAGCAGACATACCTATAGTATTCACATTTGCATAATCATTATCAAGTCTTATTCCCGAATTCATCATACTCAAAACATTAGAAAATCCATAGTAATATAATGAATAAACTGAAATGATATAACCTGTCCACTTTACAGCAGATAATAACTCATCAATACTATTTTTTCTTATATAATAGTTATACAACACCCACATACAAATAAATATTTGAGTAAAAGTCAATGACTTAGTAATAGGATCATCAATATCAATTGCCCATAAAATGCTTAAAGCTGTATATGAAATTAAGGTTAACATAAATATATGAAATACATGAAAATATACCCTATACTTACCCCTTTGCAGGAATAAATCTAAACACAAAAAGGCTGTTATTGCAAGAATCAACACATATCTTCCCCAAGTATAGGTCTCAAAAATTGTAATTGAAGAAAGCAAAGCTACGGTTAATATCCACATTAGCTTCTCTATTTTGTCATTGATAATCACGACTTGTTACTCCTTTTTAGAAAAAACTATCTCCTTGAAATTGTTTTTCACACTTTCTATATCGTAAGCATACTTTATAAATTCATTATGAGTATCAATTCTACCTTTTTTGTACAGAGCCATCACTTTATTTTCCCATTCATGCGGTGAAACACGCAATGATAAATATTCTACCAACCCTGTAAAACCTGCTTCTTTCGTAATTGTATCTGCAATCACACAAGGCAAACCAGCAGCCTGTGCTTCGATTACTGTATTAGGCATACCCTCATAAAAGGACGGGAATACGAAAACATCCATTGCCGAAAGCAGTGCTGGAACATCAGACCGAATGCCGGTAAAAATTACAGATTCTTCAATACCTAAAGTCCTGATTTGCTCTTTAATCTCATTCTTCTTTTCGCCGTCACCAACAAGCATTAGCAACGCATCCGGTTTCTGTTTTAATACTTCAGCAAAAACCTCAATTAAGAACTCATGATTCTTTTGTTGGTTAAATCTCCCAATATGTCCAATAACGAGCTGCTCTTCTGCTATGGCAAACTCTTTTCTAATTTTTTCTCTGTTGTCTTTATCAAATTTATAAACATTTAAATCCACGCCATTATGAATAAACTTAACTTTACCTGCTTCTACCTCTGCTTTACCAAAGGTAAACTCAGCAGCTAAGCGTGACGGAGCAATCTTTACATCAGTCATAATATTTAAGAATGGTCTAAGGAAATCATTAACTAATGTCCCCAATTTACTATTGGATGAACCAGCATTACAAGAACGCACACACAAAACCTTTGCGCCGCCCATTTTAGCAGCTAATAAATCATATACGCCTATTGGTGTATCACATAACTTTAAAACATGTGTATAACGGTTATCCTTTACCACATCATATATTGCTTTAAACGTTTTTATGGGCTGCTTTGTTCTTAACGGCACTCTGAATATACGTCCTCCAAGATCAATTACTTCCTTTTCGTAAAAGCCAGATTTGGCAGACACGATAAAATCTATCTTGTAATCTTCCGGCAAGCTACGAAAAATTTTCATCATAAAAGTTTCTGCACCGCCAGCATCCAGCGAGCTTAAAATACATAATAAACGTTTCATATGTGATAATCCCTTTTACTCTTCTATAGTTCTTATAATTTGCTTAATATAATTATCAGGCTGATATTCCATAGCCTTTTCTAAACAGCTTTTTTTCCAGCTAATGACTTCTTTTTTATGAGAAATACACCATTCAATTGCTCTTCTAAGATCCTTGATATCTTTATTAGGATAGATAATACCATTAACCATATCATCTACAATTTCAGCATTGCAATTCCAATCGGTCGCTATTACAGGTAAACCAGCTGAAAACGCATCAACAATAGTTCCGGGGAAGCCTTCACCATCCCAGTATGTAGGAAACAGCAACGCATAATAATCCTTTATAGCTTCAACACTCTTATCGTATGGAACCATGCCCTTGTAATTGACAGCACTACTAACAGTCTGCATCCGCTCTTCAAAACGATTTTTATAACCGTCGTCTATCCTTCCATAAATATCCAGCTTGCATACCTCTCTGCCAGATGATTTATTTATTGCTTCAACAGCTTCAATAGCTGTTTCTACACCTTTTTCCTTCATAACTCTGGAAAAAATGCAAAATCTGAATGGCTCTGCATATTCTTCACAATAATGTGTTAAAACATTTAAACGTTTAAAATTAGGCATTACCTCACAATTTGTTACGCCAACTTTTTGCAATCTCAGCTTCAAGCCAGCAGATTCAACCCAATTAACTTTAAAATTATTAAGGTATTTTCTAAAATCAGGATATTGCAACACTAGCTTATCCAAACTGCCACCAATCAAATCGTGATATACTCTGGTGCCAAATAATTTAGAACACAAAGACAGTAATGGAAAGTAAAAACGCATGCCATTTCTGGATAAAAGAATAATTATGTGCTTTGTGATAAGTACGCATTTAATAGTATCCCATAAAAGCTTTAAAGGCTTC
>ERZ857955.2028-NODE-2028-length-14109-cov-3.008254_pt1 | contig 14109 bp, 10 predicted proteins | sample MGYA00519956_ERZ857955 | MGnify/ENA primary metagenome ERZ857955 (study PRJEB31778, sample SAMEA3449378) | human gut metagenome | biome: human gut; feature: human-associated habitat; material: faeces | place: United Kingdom | collected 2010/2012 ...
CTTCAGCAGGTTGTGGCTCACGCCAGCGTAACTCATCAACAGGCGGCTTGGCATATGGAATGCCCCGAAACACGGTGATCACAGGATCCGCATCGGAGAATCCGTCGACACATCCTTGACGAATCATGACTTGTCTGCGCATGACTGCTCCTAATCAACCATGGGCAACGGCAGATGAAACGGCGGAAGCAGAACACCGTCCCCGTCGCAGATGAGACCGGATTCCGGGCTGTTGCTCCACGCATACCGCACCTCGTCCGGCATGCGCGACGGTATGCGCGCCACAATATCGCAACCATCCAGCCATGCCTCAGCCCGCACCGAAGTGGCGCAGTCGTGCCACAGGAAATCAATTTCTCGCGGAACGTCACCATCCAACGTCATCAGATGGCGATTCTGCGATTGCATCTGTTCGCCCATGGAATTCCGCCACACGCAGTGCATCCTCAACAATCCATCGTCCGCCTCTGCGGTTTCAACAACCGGCTGAGGCTGAGCCTGCTGGCCATACACAAAATCCATCGCGACATTGAATGCACGATCCGCGATGGTTTTCTTATCATGAGGATGCAAATCATTGCTTTCACCGGCATCAAGCGTCACCACCGCAGCCACGTGTTCAAGTTCGTCCGCCACTCTCCATTCCTGTTCTCGAATAAGCGGCCAACCACCATCCTCGATGGCGTCGATGCCGAATTTCGGAAGCTGGACGATCAGGAACGGCATATCCGGCTGATGCCACTTGCCACGCCACAATTCAATCATGGCTTTCAGCTCATCGCCATAACGCATGGCGTAGTCGCCGGTATTCGATTCGCCCTGATACCACAGCACGGCCCGCACCGCGTATGGGAAGCACGGCGCAAGCATGGCATTGTACAAGCCGGTCGGCTTCCATCTGACGAAATCCTCGAATGGGCAATCGCGGTCGGCTTCGGCGGTCACGGCATACTGCCAAATGCCGGACAGGTCGAAGACATCGTCTCCGATGGTCAGTGTCATCCGTTTGCCGGGCGTCACACGGCCGCCGGGCCGTTCAACGACCAGACGCATGCGGATTTCGTTCGCGCCGGCGCGCAACACGCCGGCTGCGACCGGATAGTCCCGCGGCTCATACACATTGCTTCGCCCACCGACCAACACACCATTGACCCACGTATGGTCGGCATCATTCATGGTGCCCAGACGCAGTAGGGCGGGCTTCCCCGCATCCGACGGAGGCAGGAACACGGTTTTTCTCATGGTAATCTCGCCGCGGAAACCGGCAAGTCCGCGATCCTTGTACCATCCAGGCAGGCGTATGTCATGCCATGCCACGTCGCGCGGCTCGATGTTCTTGGATTCCGGACAGTCCCACGCGATCAATGGCAGCCATTCATGGTGGGCATCGGCCACAGCCTCGTATCCAAGCGCCTGGTACCACCGGTCCCGCTCGGCAACGGAATCGAGGCTTCTTTTCGACGCCACACCATCGCCAAGGTACGGTTCAAGACTGGCGAGCGCTTCGGGGAACGCTCGTAATGTGTCAATGTCTATCCAGGATTCGATCGGAGAGCCGCCCAATGAAATGTTCAACAGACCAACGGGCACACCGAGCCACTGGCGGATCCTGCGACCGAAAAAATATGCGAGCGCTGAGAAATCATCAAGCGTATCCGCATCGCAGCCCTGCCAGAACGCACGGTCGTGATCGTCGCGAGGACCTTTGAAATCGTAATCGGGAATCACTTTGTACTGCCGCAGCAATGGATCGGGATCACGGTCCCACTCCTGTGGATAGTCGGCGCGCACCCAAGCCATAGGCAGTTCCATATTCGACTGCCCGGAGCACAGGAACACCTCTCCCGCATAGCACTGCCGTGAGATACGCTCCGCTCCGTCCTCGTAGCATATGGTCAGCTCGTACGGCCCTCCAGCTTCGATCGGACCATACGGCGCGTTCCAAGTTCCGTCGTCTTTCACCTGCACCATATGCCGCTCGTCAGCAAGCCGTGTCAATACGATGCGTCCGGGATCGCCGGTGCCCCAAATATGCATGTCCACACCGGCTTGCAGCACGCAGCCGTCGTCAAGTAGTTTCGGCAATCGCAAAGTCATCTCAGCATTCTCCCCATTGAGTCTGCGTTCATTTCACCAAATAACCGACGGGCGGCAGGAATGCGGCGAATCGCCGCCCGTCGGCATCGACTACCGGTTGTCGGGAAGCTCCCGATAATCGAAATAGTCGAATTCGGCTTTCGCGTCATAGCCAGACAGATCAACACAGGCGAGACCCACGAACGCGCCGGTGAAGAAGCCGCCATAGCGCTGGTTCACATAGTCATCGGACAGAATCTTCGCATCGAGCTTCACCGGAATCTCGGTGAAGCGCTCACCGTCGAAGGAATATTCGTAGGAATAGTATTCCGTGCGGACCTTGGTGCGCAGCCATACCGCTTCGGCGTCTTCGGGCACCACGATGGCGTCATCCTTGAGGAACGACGTGTATTGGTTGAAATCGTTCTGAGCCACTTCGATGACCCTTGCATGTCGTTTCTCATCCCAAGTGACAAACGCCCATGACCAGCACAGGTCATCGTAATAGTTGGTCAGGCCTGCCATCTGCATGTAGTTCTTCGGATCGAAACGCACCTTGGTCTCAGCGTCGAAATCGAATGCCTGCCAGCGACGAGCCACAAGGGACAGGTCAAACAGGTTGCACAGCGAGCCCTGACCACGCAATGCCAGTTTGCCGCCGCCCACCGTGCCCATGGCGTCGGTGAACGGGACGCGCAGGGTGTTCCAATTCAATCCGAGTTCGTCGGATTCGAACTCGTCGCGCTCGTCGCGCGTCGCTGGGGCAACGGTCTCGATGGCGTCTTTCGGAGCGTCGACGTAACGCTGTCCGCCATGGCCTCCGACCACGCGCGGCCAACCGTCCTCATCCCATTCGACTTTCTGGATGGAGGTCTCGCGTCCGAGTGTGCACCATCCGCGGGTGCCATGGGCCGGTTCGGTATCATGACGCCACGGACGACCGCATAGGGAGGCGTAATACCACTCGCCGGACGGGGTGTCCACCAACGCTCCATGGCCCTGCTTCTGCAAATAGGTGTCAGGAGTGTCGAAGTTACCGATGAACGGGCCATTCGGCATAACTTCGAAGGAGCATTCGTCAAGGGTACGGGAACGCGCCACAGATTCCTGATGCTCATACACCGTGCCGCCTTCTGCGGCAAACAGGTAGTACCAACCATCCTTCTTGTATAGGTGGGGACCTTCGGTGATCTTCACCGAGGTGCCATCCCAGATGGTGCGGGCCGTTTCTGGCTTGAGCTTCATGGTGTCGACGTCGAATTCCGTCAACGTGATGCCGTCGAACTGGTGGTGGTATTCACGGAAATCCCATGTCTGCTGCACCAAGTATTTGCGGCCGTCGTCGTCATGGAACAGGCTGGCGTCAAAACCGACCCCGTTGATGCGAATCGGCTCGCTCCATGGCCCGTGGATGTCCTCGGCGGTGACCAAATAATTAGTGCAATCCTTGAATGCACCATTGACCACCTTGACATCAGTGTAGATCAACCAGAATTTGTTATCCGCATAGCTTAGGTCAGGAGCCCAGATGCCGCCCGAAGAGGGGTTTCCTCTCATATCAAGCTGGCTGGACCGGCTCAACGGGCTTGGAAGAATGTTCCAATGCACCAGGTCCTTGGACTCATGCAGGCGAACGCCTGGGAACCATTCGAAAGTGGAATTGGCAATGTAATAAGTGTCACCGACGCGAATCATTGAAGGATCGGCATGAAAACCGGTGAGCACCGGGTTGGAAATCTTCATAATGTACCTCTTGCATAAGAGATGAAGCCCGGAAGACGGAAAGGAACATCTTCCGGGCGTGGATTGTCACATTTCGTCAGCCCTTGACCGCACCTGTCAGGCCGCCGACGATCTTCTTCTGGAAGATGGTGAAACAGATCAGGGCCGGAATCATAGCCAGAGAGGTGAAGGCCAACACCTGTGCGGTGTCAACGGAGTGTTCGGAGCTGAACATCTGTACGCCAAGTGGCAATGTGTACTTGTTGGCATCACTGAGCACGAACAGCGGCAGCATGTAGGCATTCCAGCTTCCCACGAAGGTGAGGATTCCAGTGGTGGCCACGCCAGGCATGGACAGCGGAATGACCATGCGCCAGAAGAAGCCAAGGCGGGAGCATCCATCGAGAAGACAGGCCTCCTCAAGCTCATTAGGAATCGACTGTAGGAACGGCACCAAGATGATGATGGTCTGAGGAAGTCCGAAGGCAATTTGCGGAAGGATCAGACCCCACAGGGAGTTGGCCAGACCCAGATTGCGAATCAGCAGATACAAAGGTGTAATGCCAACGGTCATCGGGAACATGAGACCAGCAGAGAACAACGCGTACATAAGCGGCGCATAGCGGAATTTGTATCGGGCGATGACAAAGCTCACCATGATGCTAAGCACCACGACGCCTACCATGGTGGCGATACCCACGATGGTAGAATTCTTCAGTTCCGTCCAGAAAATATCACTTTCGAAGACCGTCTTGTAGTTGTCGGGGACCCATGGGTTCGGCATCCCGGACGGATGGTTGGTGATCTGCGAATTGGTACGGAAACCGCCGAAGATAATGTACAACACCGGAGTGATGCAGATGGCCACAAGCACCAGGGAGAAGAAGTAGACGATTGGGTTGCCCCATGGCGTCTTGGATGACTTACGGTAACCATTCTTCTTGCTGTACTCGCTTTTGTTGGAATGTCCTGCGATTGTTGCGGCAGTCATCACTTCACCTCACTTGCCAGGGCAGCAACCTCACGATGCTGCACTTCTTTTGCGCGCTTCCTGGCACGCTTCTCGGCTTCTTTCTGTTCAGTAACAGCACCGTCCAAGTCACGGTTCAGCACGAACTTCTGATAGACGAGTGCGATGATCAAAGAGATCACGAAGATGATCAGAGCAACGGCGGAACCATAGCCATAGTTGCCGGCTCCACGACCTTCACGCACCATGTAGGTGGCCATGGTGGACACACCAGCGGTGGTCGACACATACTTGCCCCACACGATATAGACCAGATCGAAAAGCTGCAGAGAGCCAATCATGGAAAGGAACACCCAGATCCGCAACGTCGGAGCAAGCAACGGCAACGTGATGCTTTTCTGCATCTGCCAGAAACTCGCCCCATCCACCTTGGCTGCTTCATACAGTTCCTCGGGAATGGATTGCATGCCGGCGAGCATCAGAATTACGGCGAAACCGACGTATTTCCAGCTGATCAGCAACAGCAGCGTCCAAATAGCGATCTTCGGGTCGGCCAGCCAATCGGGACCATTGATGCCGAAGTTGGCCAGAATCTCATTGATGGCGCCCTTCTTCTGTAGCAACAGGCTCCATCCTGTGCCGACGATGACCTCGGAAACGACATACGGCACGAAGATGAGGGTGCGGATGAGACCACGCCCCTTGAACTTCTGGTTCAGCAGCAATGCGAACAGGATGGCGAGCGGAGCCTGGATGACCAACGAGCCGATCACGACCTCGAAGGTATGCAGAATTGCCGCCTGGAACGCGGGATCCTTAAGCGCTGTGATGTAGTTCTGGAGACCAACGAATTTACCTGTCTTGGAGGGAAGTCCGTAGCCCTTCCACTGATAGAAGCCGTAATAAGCACCCAAGACGATAGGCAGAATCACAAAGCAGACGAACAGAAGAATCGCAGGTGCGGACAGTACGAAAATCTCAACATTACGACGCATTTTGCCATCGGACGGTTTCTTGGACCGCTTAGCGCGCAGCGTCACCGCGTCTTTGCTTGTACTTGACATGGTTTTCTCCACTACCAGATACGTTTCTCGAATAGGAAGGAGGGTGGATGAATATCTGTCTATCCACCCTCCTTTGGCCTTCAACCAGCCATGTTCACTGTCAGCCCTTGGCCGCTGCGTCCTTCATCGCCTTGACGATGTCAGCCGAAGTCCCCTGTCCGGAAAGCAGATTCACCACTCCGGAATTAAGAGCGTTGCCAATATTTCCGCCGAGAGCGGTATCCATCCACAGCTGCATGCCATCGGACTTTTTCATAGCTTCGATGATGGCTTTAAGATTTTCATCGGTAACCGCATCGTAAGCTTCGTCGGAAGCCGGAATGGTGCTGAACGCAGTGGCGTATTTCTCCTGATTTGATTTCTCAGCCATGAAATTGACGAAATCAACAGCAGCGTCCGGAGCCTCGGGATTGACAGCGAAACCGGTCACAGCGCCCATCAAAGCACCTTCCTCGCCTTTTCCTCCGTCCACGGTCGGGAAGGCGAAGAAGCCAAGGTCAGCCATTGGCTTCTTGTCCGGAGTCAGGTCCTTGAGAACTCCAGGCTCCCATGTGCCCATGAGCTCCATCGCAGCCTTATGATTGGCCAGCAGACCTGCGGACGAGCTGGCGCCCTGCTGGGCCGTCGTGGTGAGGAATCCTTCGTTAAAAGCATTCGCATCCAACAAATCCTTCAGATCATCTCCGGCCTTGGTCCAGCAGGAGTCGGAGAAGTCCTTGTCATTGACGCCCTTGGCGTAGGCCTTCGGAGAGCATTCGCGCATGGACAACCAGTAGTACCAGTGACCGACCGGCCAAGCATCCTTGCCGCCGAGTGCGATCGGATCGATGCCAGCGCTGCGAAGCTTCTGCACATCGGTCTTCAGCTCGCTGAAGGTGGTCGGCGCGGCATCGATGCCAGCCTGCTTGAACAGATCCTTGGAATACCAGATGCCACCAGGCTGCACAGTGACTGGAACACCATAGACCTTGCCGTCATAGGACATGGACTCCAGCGCAGAAGACATCTGCTTCTTGACGGTGTCACTGATCTTATCAGTGAGGTCCATGGTCTGTCCGGCGTCAATCATGTCCTTGGTCTTGGCTCCACCAAGGGTCATGTACACATCCGGGCCGGAGGCGGGATCCTGCATAGCGGTGGTCAGCTTGCCTTCGAAATCCTCGTTTTGGATGGCCTGAATCTGAACCTTGACACCAGTCTTCTTCTCGAACGCTTTGGCCATATCCTCCCAATACTGCTTGCCGTCACCAGCTGTTGCGTTATGCCAGAACGTAATGGTCTTATCGTCTTTGGCACCAGTGCTGGGGCCGCAGGCACCCATGCCCAACATGGTCGCCACCGCAAGAGTGGCAGCTGCAATGGTTTTGAACTTCATTGTCTTCTCCTTATTGACCAAATCATCATCGACAAAATGATGGCAACGACAGGAATTTCTCTCGAATGGGTCGAATCGGGAAGCATGACCGCAACGAATGCTGCTGCAGCTCCCCCTGGCAGACAGAGAATCAGCCTTCGATTCCCTTCGAAAATTTCCATTTCGTTTTCGTTGTACCTATAGACTACCGAAACAAATCACACAAAGTCAAGTTTTTTGTAAAATCAGAAAACTAATTATTTTTCGTTGATTTTACAACGTTTTTAAGCATTGCCAACATATCGAAAGTTTCGAAAAACGTAAACCGAAACTTTCGTTCGCATTTTCGGATATGATGAAAATGAAGAAGGAGTGACTCATGCGCAATACGGCAAAAAAAGCTACGGTACGACTCTCTGACATAGCTAAAGAGACCGGTTATTCCCTTTCCACCGTATCCAAGGCGCTCAACGGCAGAGCCGACGTTTCCGAAGAGACGCGGCAAACCATCAACGCGGTGTTGAAACGGTATGGGTATTCCCGTAAAGCGACAAGCACGAAAAGCCAACGAATTATCGAAATCGTGTTCCAAGATTTCGATAATGTTTGGGCCCTTGAAGTACTCCGTGGCGCCATTCGCGAAGCCAAGTTGCATGATTTGAACGTCATCACCACCGAAGGCGGCAATCGCCAGCACCCGGACTCATCCTGGATTGACAACATGCTGCGTCGGCAGACAGATGGCGCCATTCTTGTCTTCTCCAGTCTGACACGTATCGAACGGAACAAGCTGCATTCCAGAGGTATTCCCTTCGTCTTGTTCGATCCATTCGGTAATCCAGATCCAGACACGCTGTCGGTGCAAGCGGACAACTGGACCGGAGGCGTAATCGCCACCAGGCATCTGCTCGCACTCGGACATACCCGCATAGGCATCATCACCGGACCGGAGGAAATGATGTGTTCCAAAGCACGTCTGGACGGATATACATCAGCGCTTGCAGAACATGGAATCGAAACCGATCCCGAACTTATCACCGAAGGCGATTTCACCACTTCCGGCGGTTACGCACAGTCCATCTCCCTGTTGAAACGACCAAATCGTCCGACCGCAATCTTCGCCGGCAGCGATCTGCAGGCCATGGGCGTCTACGAGGCGGCAAGGCAATTGGGGTTACGTATTCCGGAGGATCTATCCGTGGTCGGATTCGACGATGTGCAGACTGCCGCATTCCTTGGCCCGGCGCTGACCACCGTACGGCAGCCGCTCCAAGACATGGCAAGGGCCGCCGTACGCATGCTGATCGAGGCGCTGTCCACCGACGACGTGATCCAACCGCACATCATCATGCCGACATCGCTAGTGGTACGCAACAGCACACAGCAACTTGAAGGGTGACCAGCAAGACAAACCGCGCATGTGCAACCGGAGGAAGAAACGCCACACGCCCCTAGCCTTCCGGTTCCGACCCGTCCCAAGGATGGTCCTCCGAAGTACCAGTAACGAACCATCCTTTCAAACTCCTCAGATTCTATGCCATGAAACCAGCCATGCAACCGACGAATCCACCGGCCCATTCGGTGCTAAGGAAACGAGCGTCAATACTGAGCAATACCTGCCCTCGACTCACGAAAGCCGAGGAATCAGCCGGATCAAGCCCTTCAGCCACGATGACCAACAAGCGGTTGTCATCGAAAAGCACCGCCGGACGTGTGCCATCAGCCCGCAGGGCGGCAACGGAACCGGCTTGCGAATCATCTCCATTCACCGTCTCGTAGCGCACATCCGTGCCATGCATCGAAAACACCGCGTAATGTGTGGAATTCTGCCGGATCACTAAAGAACCGGACATGGGAATCGGCATGAGCGTCGGCAGTTTCGCTATTCTGCGGTAGCTGACATCACGCTCGTCGCGCACCACCACATCGTTCGTCGAGCCATCAGCCACATCCACCAGCGCAGGTTCCACGTCACCGGCGAGCGAGGATTTCACCCTAGGCTCGATGGTGATGCCATCTTCAGTAGTAACCGTGATCTCGTCGGCCAAGCGGCCAAGACCAGCGCAAGTCACTGGCCATCCGGGGTCACCCTCATGCGTATATGATGCACCGTTGCCGTCCAGCTTCCAATCGGCCGGATTATGTTCCCAGGATACCGGAGCGACAAAGCTCTCCCTTCCCAAGTAGCTCAATAATTCGCCGTCATGCTTTCCCCGTGTCTCTCTCACGCCGAGACACACCAGCCACCATCCCAGTTCCGGATGAAGCAACAGGTCCGCATGTCCCACGCATTGCAGCGGTTCCGACAAACCCAGATGTCGGTGGGTGAGAATCGGATTCTTCTTATCCGCGTGGAAGGCACGGATTGCGGCGCCAAGATAGCAGCGTTCCCCGTCACGAACCTGCGGAATGCACTCACCCAATTCGGATACTTCCCGTTCGTAAGCTTCGAACGCCCGAAGCAGTCCATGCGGCGCATAGATGCGCATGGCCATTTCGCTATGTTCGAAACTGGTGCCCCCCTCAGCGGTCATCAGATACACATAATCACCCACGCGATAGAGATGCGGCGCCTCAGCCCACACCGATTCCATACCGTATCCGCGCCATATTACCGTCTTGCCCGATCCCGCAGGAAGACCGTCATCGACAAAAGTCCAAGTCTCCGGATTAATGCGTTGGGTCCAGACCTCGGTCTGGCCTTCCCATTGCGGATTGACCGCAGGACGGGTCTGGGTCCAGTACACATTGCCGTCCCCGTCCTCGAATATGTCTGGATCGATGCCTTCGGCGCCCTCGATCCAGAACGGCCCACGCCAAGGTCCGTCGATCGAGTCCGACTCAAGAACGAAGTTGCCTTCCGCCGCCTGGGCCGCATCCAATTCGGCCTGGGAGCATCCTTCCGCGATGGCTTTGCGTCCATTGATGCGAGCGATGGTGCAGGCAATCACGTATTTGCCACGAATCCTACGCAGCGTCGGCGCATAGACGCCACCCGAGTCATCCACGAAAGGAATGAGCAAACGTCTTGCCAACTCCTCATCTATGGCATCCGACACGTGTTTCCAGTGGGCCATATCCCTGGAAACGTAAATAGGCAAGCCTGGAACCAGTTCGAAGGTGGAGGTCACAAGCACGATTTGCCGAAGATCATCATCCCAAATCCAACTCGGATCAGGATGCATTCCGTGAAGAATGGGATTGGCGATGGTAATCGTTGTGGTCATAAGTACGCCTCATTCGGGAACGTTTGGATACATCACATCATTGCGAATAATCGAAATTTTCGCTTGGTCTAGCAACGCAAACAAGCCGCTCACCGGCGATCTAGCCGGCAAACGACTTGCGTGCGAAGGAAATTTGAGGAAGGAGGAAGGAAAGAAAAGCGAGTGGTGTGCCGGAACACCGACGCTTCGGCACACCACATCCGGCTCTGTCACAGTCGAGCCCCACTGTTTGATCCAGCGATGAATCAGGAGTCCTAACGGAAACTCCTTACTGCGCCCATGCCTCGGTCCTGCAATTCCGGAACGCTACGCGCGCCCAGTCATTGCTCGCCCTCGACTACCGTCTCGGACTTCGCCCGAGGATACCTAAAACCCTAGTGAGTTTTCGGCTCACGCCTCGGCCAGGGCGTCGATCATGTAGTTGTTGATCGTGGCCTTGACGGACTCGAGGTGATCGGACTTGGTGGCGGCGATGAGCTCGGACTGCGGCTTGTCGAGGCTGTAGGCTTCGAGGTCGGCCAAGGTGACGTTGCCCTCGTCGATGTCCTTGCCGATGCCGGAGTCGTAGGAGCTGTAGCGCTCGGCCTGCAGGTTCTCGATGACCTTGTCCTCGTGCATCTTGGCTGCGACCAAGAGACCTGCAGCGAATGCATCCATACCTGCGATGTGGGAGCGGAACAGATCCTCGGCGGCGAAGGAGGTGCGGCGCGGCTTGGCGTCGAAGTTCAGACCACCGTGAGGTCCGATGGAGCCGGCCTGCAGGACTTCCCACATGACGGCGACGGTCTCGTACAGATCGGTCGGGAACTCGTCCATATCCCAGCCGATGAGCTTGTCGCCCTGGTTGGCATCGAGGGAGCCGAGCACGCCGGCCTCGCGGGCGGTGCGGATCTCGTGCTGGTAGGTGTGGCCGGCCAGGTTGGCGTGGTTGCCTTCCAAGTTCAGCTTGAAGACGTCGGTCAGGTCGTGGTTGCGCAGGAACTCGATGGCGGTGGCGGCATCGAAGTCGTACTGGTGCAGCGTCGGCTCCTTCGGCTTCGGCTCGATCAGGAACTGGGCCTCAAAGCCGATTTCCTTGGCGTAATCTGCGCACATGTGGAAGAACTTGGCGATGTGGTCGGTCTCGCGCTTCATCTCGGTGTTCCACAGGTTCTCGTAGCCTTCGCGGCCACCCCAGAACACGTAGTTCTCGGCGCCCAGGCGCTTGCCGATCTCCAAGCTCTTCTTGAGCTGGCCACCGGCGTAGGCGTAGATGTCGGCGAACGGAGAAGTGGCGGCGCCGGACACGAAGCGCGGGTTGGTGAACAGGGAGGAGGTGTTCCACAGCAGCTTGACACCGGTGGACTTCATATTCTCGTCGATCTTGTCAACGACCTTGTCGAGGTTGGCGTTGGTCTCGCGCAGGGTGTCGCCTTCGGGGGCGATGTCACGATCGTGGAAGCAGAAGTACTCGACGCCCAGCTTCTGGAACAGCTCGAAGGCGTAGTCGACCTTGGCCAGAGCCTCGTCCTCCGGATCGGAATACTTGCCGTACCACGGGCGCTGGGCGGTGCCGGTGCCGAACGGGTCGACCAGCTCCTGGTCGAAGGTGTGCCACCATGCGACGCCGAAGCGCAGCCAGTCCTTCATCTTCTTGCCGGCAACAACCTTGTCGGCGTCGTAGTAATGGAAAGCAAGACCCTCCTGCGGCCCCTTTTCGCGACCGACGTACGGAATCTTATCGATATCCCACAGACCCATGGAATGCTCCTTTGCTTGGTTTACTTACGTAAAGCTTTATTTCGCAGCGGGCTTTCCGCCCGTCTTGGTCTACATAATAAATTGAATTACCTAAGTTTGTCAATTCGTTAAACTATACGGCGTTTCCATTGGAATCAAGCCATTTATCAATGCAGTGATACAGTGTGTTTGTTTGTTCGCATCGCGGCGCAACACCTGCGCGGCACACGGAAGCGCGGAATCGAAAGAAGGAACATATGAGCGAAAACGTCGACACCATCTGCGTGCAGGGAGGCTATCAGCCGGGCAATGGAGAATCCCGCACTCCCCCAATCATCCAGGCCACGACCTTCAAATACCAGTCGAGCGAACAGATGAGCCGACTGTTCGACCTGTCCGAATCCGGCTACTTCTACACCCGCCTGCAGAATCCGACCAACGACACCGTCGCCGCGAAGATCTGCGAGCTGGAAGGCGGCGCGGCCGCGATGCTCACCTCGTCCGGCCAGGCGGCGAACTTCTTCGCGCTGTTCAACATCTGCAACAACGGCGACCACATCGTCGCCTCCTCCGCCATCTACGGCGGCACGTTCAACCTTATCAACGTGACCATGCGCAAGATGGGCGTCGAATGCACCTTCGTCAGCCCGGACTGCACCGAAGAGGAACTTGAGGCCGCGTTCCAGCCGAACACCAAGGCCGTGTTCGGCGAGTCCATCTCCAATCCGGCGCTTATCGTGCTCGACTTCGAGAAGTTCGCGAACGCAGCGCATCGTCACGGCGTGCCACTGATCGTCGACAACACCTTCCCGACGCCGATCAACTGCCGTCCGTTCCAGTACGGCGTGGACATCGTCACGCACGCCACCACCAAGTACATGGACGGCCACGGATCCTGCGTGGGCGGCGCGATCGTCGATTCCGGCAATTTCGACTGGATGGCCCATGCGGAGAAATTCCCGGGCCTCACCACTCCGGACGACTCCTACCATGGCGTCACCTACGCGAAGGAATTCGGCAAGGCCGCGTACATCACCAAGGCCACCGCGCAGCTCATGCGCGACTTCGGCTCCACTCCGGCGCCAATCAATTCGTGGATCATGGGCATGCATCTGGAATCCCTCGGCGTGCGCATGGAGCGCCACTGCGCGAACGCACTGGCCGTGGCCAAGTGGCTCGACGCCGATCCGCGCGTCAGCTGGGTGAGCTTCCCGGGCCTCGAAACGGACAAGTACCATGCGCTGGCGGAGAAGTACATGCCGAACGGCACCTGCGGTGTGATCTCCTTCGGCGTGCCGGGCGGCCGCGAGAAGGTCTCCGCGTTCCTCGACCATCTGAAGATGGTGTCCATCGCCACGCATGTGGCCGATGCGCGCAGCTGCACGCTGTATCCGGCCGGCACCACGCATCGCCAGCTCACCGAGGAGCAGCTTGAGGAAGCCGGCGTCGGCATCGACCTGGTGCGCCTGAGCTGCGGCATCGAAAACACGGCCGACATCATCGCCGACCTCGACCAAGCCCTCGCCGCCGTGCAGTGAGCCGCAGAAATCCGCCATCTCGCTTATGGATGGCGGATTTCTTCACCCGACCGATGCTATCTCGCTTATAGATGGCAGTCTTCTTGAATCGCTAAGGCCCTAGGGGGTAATATTCATACCTCTTAAGGCCTTTTTGTGGATTTCATCCGCCATCTATAAGCGAAATAGCATCATGCCGCAGCCCGATTCCGCCATTCATAAGCGAGATATGGGCTTGCCCAAGCCTCACAGACGGTTGCCCTTCCTCCGACCATCGGCTATCTGAGCAATCGTCATTCGCCCACATAGCCGCACAGGCTCCCCCAAACGCAATGACACCCTCTGCGCCACACGTTCCGCCAATTCCCTTTGAGAATCCTCATCCCTGAGATTTTCCGCCGTCACCTGGATATACAGCCATCCTTCATCCTCCAACGCTTCCCGACGTTTACTGTCAGCC
>ERZ857955.2034-NODE-2034-length-14084-cov-4.931570_pt1 | contig 14084 bp, 9 predicted proteins | sample MGYA00519956_ERZ857955 | MGnify/ENA primary metagenome ERZ857955 (study PRJEB31778, sample SAMEA3449378) | human gut metagenome | biome: human gut; feature: human-associated habitat; material: faeces | place: United Kingdom | collected 2010/2012 ...
TGGCGCGGAACGCATTGTTGGGCAGACGAATGGCACCCAGCAGCTCCGCCCGCTGCGCGATGTACCTGCGGACTTCGGGCGATTGCTTGTCCATCGTGTAGCGGGAGGTCACAAACGCGATCACGCCGCCCGGACGCACTTGGTCGAGGGTTTTGGCAAAGAAGTAGTCGTGAATGGAAAAACCGAGCTTGTTATAAGCCCGGTCATCTACCTGATATTGTCCGAACGGGACGTTGCCCACGGCGAGGTCGTAAAAGTCTTTTCTGTCCGTTGTTTCAAAGCCCGCGATGGTAATGTCCGCCTTGGGATAAAGCTGCTTGGCAATGCGTCCGGTGATGCTGTCCAGCTCCACGCCGTAGAGCTTGCTGCCCTGCATCTGCTCCGGCAGCAGGCCAAAAAAGTTGCCAACGCCCATAGACGGCTCCAGAATGTTACCGCTCTGGAAGCCCATATTGCCGACCGCTTCATAGATCGCCTTGATGACGGTGGGGCTGGTGTAGTGGGCGTTCAGCGTGGACGCTCTGGCCGCAGCGTATTCCTCCGGGGAAAGTGTGGCGTACAGCTCTGCAAACTCGTCCGACCAGTTTGGTTTATTTTCATCGAACGCATCAGCCAAACCGCCCCAGCCCACATAGCGGGAGAGGATTTCCTGCTGCTCCGGGCTGGCCTGTAAGCCCTCAAACTCCAGCTCTTGCAGGAGTTGGATCGCCGCCATATTTGCCCGAAACTTTGCTTTTGCGCCGCCGACGCCGAGGGCATCATCGGTGATGTGGAAATTCTGCGCGTCGCGGTGGCTTGCCGCCTTGAAGTCAGCGTAAACGGCCTGCTCCGCAGCGGCAACGCTGGGAAATCCCTGCCACTCGCCGTCAATGGGGATGGATACCGCAGGACGGTGTGCGGGAGGCTCGTCGATCTCGGCCTGAGAGATGGCATCATCAAAATCAGGCACAAACTCGCCCATTTCCGAAAGCGCCGCGCGTCCTTCCTGCTCCAGAATCAGAGCTTCTTCCTCGCTCATGGCAGGCGGTTCAGGCTTGGCGGGGTCCGCAGCGGGCGGGGCATGCTCCGGTTCCGGGATGTGCAGCGTCTGGATTTCTATGTCGTAGGGCAAGTGTGTTTTCTCGGCGGGATAGAACGCGACGGGTTTGGCGATGGGCTGCGGCTGCTCCCGTTCCTGTTCTTCAACAAACGAGCGTACAAACGCAATGTGTTCAGCGCGGAAGATGGGAAAGCCCTGCCTGTTTTGAAAAGTCACATCGCGCAGAGATACTTCATCTGCGCCGAAATTCACGCTGTCAATGACAAACTTCCGTCCGTCAATCTCCAGCTCCATGCCAATGGGGATATACTCCTTGGCATCGGCCTCGTTGATAACATCATAGCCGTCGGTTTCATTTGGCTGTGCAAACACGAAGCTGTGTCCATGCTCCAGCAGCCGCTTTGCGCCGCTTGCCCATTGTCCAAAATCATAGCCGGTCACAGCGGTTTCGCCCATACCGGGAATATCGCGTTGCAGCAGGCGGCGATTCAAAGCGCTGGCGGCTCGTTCTGCATCCGCGCCATAAAAAAGCAGCCGTTCTCCGACGCGGACACCGATGAGCTTTTCGGGATGCTCTGCACGAAGCGCCTGATATGCCGAAATATTCGGCGCAAGCTCACGACCCTGATCTGCAATTCGTGTGAGGACAGCAGAAACCGGTTCGGTTCTGTGTTCCGGATCGTGATTGCTCTCGCTGGAGGATGAAACGACGCTGAGATGCGCGACAGTTTCATCTGCGGAATCAACATTATAGAGCTTACCATCAATTTCCACGCGCTGCCCCATAAGGTTTTGAACCGCTTGCGGCGTCTCCGGGGTTGGCTGTTCTGTGTGCTGCGCCGCAATGACGCGCTGCGGCTCCGGTTCAGAAGCCTCGAAATACCTGGTGTCGAGGTAGCGTTCAAAGGAATTGCGGTCGATGCTGACAGGTTCCTGTCCGGGTGCGTTCGGTAACGTGTGCCAGACGTGATCTTCATCTACACGCGCGATAGCGCCGACTGCTGCTATGTGGTCTAACTCTATGGATGAAATGCGATCTCCAATATGATAAGTATAGCCAAGCGGTGTTGTAAACGCCGGAGGGGATAGCTCAATTCCCATATCCCGTTTGATGCCATCCAAGTAAGCAATGGCGTTATTCTGTTCTGCAAAGCGGAGCGTTTGTTCCCCATCTCCACAGAACCGTTCCAACACCTCATCCCAAATGCCGGTAATTCCGCCCTCGCCGGGATGCAGACGAATGGAGTATCGGTCAGGTGAAAATAACCGCAGTCGCTCATTCTCATCGTAAAATTTATTCTCGCGGATGAGCTGTGCCAACCGCCGCTGTACCTGCGCCCATGTGAGAGTCACCGGCTCGGCGTTTCCTACATGGATATACATGGGAGTTTTGCTATCTTCCCAGCCATATTTTGCAGCCAGCCATGCGGCGGTGCTGCGTTCTCGCCCATGCGCCTGCATATATAGTGCGACTTCCTGCTTGCCCTTTAGGTTGTCGTGCCACTCCAGAAGCGCGTTGTCAATGTCCTCCTGTGTAATCTGATAGGGAGATGGTGCGACCGTCGCTGCCAGCGTGGGATACAGTTCCTCCAAAAGCTCCTGATGCAGCCGGTTATGGAACGCGGGCATATCAAAGTACAGGCGGACAAGCTGGAGATCATCAGATACCGTGACAATACGACGGATAGCGTCCGCACCCTCCAGATAAGCGTTCTGGCGGTCTGAATTGCGGCAGGCATTGACAAAAGCCGTATCTTTGGAAAGCGCGTTGCCAACGGTCAGCTTGTACCCGTCAAACAGCTCCCGTACCGTGGGCTGCGGCGCGTCGGCAGCAGGATCGCGGAACACCCTCGTGCCGTCCGCGCCGAACTCTGCTTCATAAGCATTGATGGCCTGTTCTGCCTCGTGGTCGATGGACGGAAGCATATATGCCGTGTGTTCATGGCCGGAATCGCCAATGCGCGAAATTGTTACATCATGCTTTTCCCGCAGCTTTTCAACGTATTTCTCCAAATCCTTTGCAGGGAAGCCGCACATGGTAACACGGCCTACTCCCTCCAAATTGCGGCGCGTCAGCTCAAGGCTGAGATCATCTGCAACTGCCCGCGCATCCTCGCCATACAGCTCGAAGAAGTCCCCAACCTGATACAGCACAATTTCATCGGGGTGTGCCGCCTTTACGTCGTTATAGTCGTTATAAACCGCGTTCCGCATGGCGTCCTGCGCCATTTCCTTGTCATAGGCTGCCTGCTCATCCGGCGTAAGGTAGCGGTTCATCCGAATCAGCTCAGAGATACGCGAAGCGACCTTGTTCCAATTCATCTGAACATCTGCACAGCCCGCTTTTTTCAGCGTGATGCCTTTGCTGCCGTGATCTTCGTAGCTGCCGCTTTCTCTGGATACGGCATGGGTATGCCCGCCGATGCCGTACTCCTTTTTCAGAAAATCGGCATTCTCCTTGGGGGTGTGCGAAGTCTGGAAAAACGCATAGATGCGGGTCTTTCCACCCTCAAAACTGCTCCCGTTTGCAAGAGAAACCGCAATTTCATCTTCGGTGATAAACCTGCCGGTTGCTGGAATAGCCGCCATATCGGAACGGAATTCCTTTCGTGGAAGGGACAGATCTTCCAAACGTGTGAGAAGTGTCTGCGACTTGTGGTAATGGAAGCGCAGCAGCGCACGGTTTTCGCGGTAGGCGTCCATGAATACCTTGTATTCCGACAGGAGCCTTTCCCGGAACGCCGGATTCAGCAGATCGTCCGTCAGACGCTCCGTTTCCTCTGGAAAGCTGGTGCTATGGATATTACCCAAGCAGGACAGATACCCCAGCGACTTTGCTTCATCCGAGAAATCGTGATAAAGGTTCCAGACATCCACAGCAATACCCAGCCGCTCATAGCGCGGGGCTTCCGTGACCTCAAGATTGGTGGCAAATGCGCCGCCGTCCAGAAGTTCCTCAATACGCTCCGCCGCATCTTCCCAGCCTATCACTTGGGCAGAACGAAGATAGCGAGAGGTATCTCCGGTTGCAATATGGATACCATCGTCCCCGTACCATGCGGAAAGCCTGCCGTTATCCGTAATCAGGCCGTTGCCGCCGTAGTAAAGAGCTTTCAGAAATGCCGCGCGATCCTCTAAAGGCTTTTGCTTGGAGAATTCCGCAGCAATTTTCATCCGCGCTGCATCCGCATTACCGCCCGTGCGCAGGATGTGGTCAATATCATCCTGAGAAATGAACATGGAAAAAGCGGAGGGTGTTACACTCTCCGCTTCTGCGATGGATTGAATTTGTTCTGCCTCTGAGGGGAAGAAGGACATCTGCGCCCCAGCAGGGGCATCGAACATATTTAGCTGAACACCAGTTCCGTGAGGATCGTTTCCTCGGCCTGCGCTTTCAGCATGTTCATCAGCCCTACCCACTTCATCGGGTCGCTGGCTTTCAGCGCTTCCGTCACGCCCGCTGACTTCATCAGCTCCGGCATCATCTGTTCCAGTCGGTTGTTCGCTGCCTCGTCGATCTCCCGCAGATGGGGGTACAGCCTCTCGGACAGCAGCAGGCTGTTCCACAGCACCGGACGATGCTCCTTCAGGTAATCCTTCCGCATCCTGCCGTACTTGCCCAGCGGGGCTTGCGGCTGCTCTGTCAGGCTCAGGTCGGGAATCAGATAATCCCCGCTGCGGGTGTAGGTCAGTTCGCTCATGGCTTTCGCTCCTTTCCGCGATTTTCTCGCGCTCATAATTCTTGATGGTGACTTCGATCTGCCGCAGCACCAGCTCGCTGGACTGGCTGATGGCCGTTCCAAGAGCGGCGACGGTCTGCGGGGTGTTGAAATCAAAGACATTCAGAAAATCCTCATGCTCGAAGTAATCTCCCGGCTGCATCCCGCAGCGGGACAGCAGCGCATAGGTGGTGCTGACAACGGCGGCGTTCCGAAAAGCGGCTCCGATGTTGAACTCATCATAGTCCTCCAAAAAGGAACCGTCAACGATGCCGACAATATCGCGCCGATTGTCGTGCCAGTATTCATCTACAAGCTGCGCCGCCACACGCTCCAACTGATCGGCAAGCCCGCTTTCACCGGAAACGTCGAAGCGCTGCTCCAGCGCCGCAGATACCACCTCACGATGCTCCTGCCGGTATTCCCAAAGATAAGGGCGGCGAGAGTTCTCGCCGCCGCTGGTATCGGAAACATCGAATACATATCGGAGTTTGGGTTGGTCGCTGCTGGTATCCACAAGGGCGATGCCTTTGCTGCCTCGCCGCACATAGCGGCGCATCTGCTTATTCCAGAGGTCGTATTCCGCGCAGGCCGTGGCTTCCGGGCGCTGGGCGAAAATCATGAGCTGTTCATTGTAGGGGTACTTATACAGCCTTGCGGCGGTGGTCAGAAATGCCGTCCACTTCTGGTAGCTTCCCGTGATCTGCTCCGCCGTGCGGTCTGCCATCTGCGCATAGAGCTGTACTTTACTCGGCATCCATATCCTCCTTTTCAAAATCGGGGAACAGGTCGAGCGCGTCATATTCCGCGTCGCTCATCCTGCGCAGCTTTGCGATGGCGCTGTCCGTCAGCTCCCGCAGCTCCGTTTCATCCGCAGCGAGGTAGCCGCGCATTTCCTCCAGCGCCGCGATCAAGCCCGTGCGGGTGCCGGTGTTGTAGAGGCTCATAAGCTGGCGTTCTTCAAAGGTGATGTTCATATCAAAGCTCCTTTTCCGCGCTCTTTTTCGGCGCTGTTTTGTGTGGACGTTCTTGGGCCGGTTGGCTTTTGAGCTGCTCCAGCACAGATTTCTTCTTTTCCCGGTGTGCCGCCTCTGCCAAATCCATCAGGGAGATGGACATACCGGCCTTGACCTGTGCTTCAAGGTCGGCGACGGTGGGCTGTTTGGGGCCGTTGTTGATAATGCCGTCGATCATGCCGTAATCGTCCTCCATCGACATCTCGGCGGCCTTCAGATAATTCTCCGGTTTCTGAAAGGCGGGCAGCTCCTGAAACCCCATGCTGTCACAGTAGTGATAGGATACCTTGCCGTCCTGTTTCAGCGCAACGATGTCGCTGACGGAGAGGCTGTGTCCCACAAAATCGCCGGGGCGCTCGTCGTTGAAAATGTAGTAGAAGTTTTCAAGGATTCTGCCGGTATCATCGTCCGGGTACACCTCACGGGTATAGACGGCTTCATAGTTGGCCGGGTCAGGCGGCGCGGCCAGACTGCCGAGGTTGGCAAAACGCAGCTCCACCGGCGCATCCCGGCGCAGTTGGTAGATCGCCATAGAATCGGTGGGACTGTTCAAAAAACGCTGCTCCACATCGCGGGGTGGGATATGGCCTTTGACCGCATCCCAATCCGGTCTTGTGACACCGAACATTCCGTCGTGCTTGATGATGTCCTCGGCTTCAAAGACCATTTCCTCGGCGTTGTCGGGATAGAGCATATAAACCGTGATGTCATGCTCCAGCAGCTCCACCGCCCGATCCTTGGAAAGCGGGAGCATATCGCCGTCCAGATACCCATAGCTGCGCATATCGTCCACCGTCAGCGTGGGGTCAGGCATCGGGACGGCCTGTTCCAGCTCCGGGAGCATGGTATCTGCCGCATCGGTGGGAACAGCGACTGCGCCGGTGATCTGTTCGGCGGCATCGAGGGGCAGCTCGTTTGCCTCCCGCAAGTCTTTCAACAGCTCCAGCGGCGCAAGGCGGATCGGTGCGGCTTCGCCGATGTTGTGGAGTTTGCAAACCTCAAGCGCCGCTGTGGACAGTTGCTGTTCGGTGCCGTCGAGTACGCCGCCATCCAGCACTTTTGCGGAACCGGCATCATAGATGGTGTAATCAATGCCCGTGTCGCTGCGCTGAACGTGAATGTATTTGTCGTTGTCCACCATGTAGAGCTTTTCCACCTCTTGCGCTTCCACACTTGGCTGTTCCGCAGCGGCCAAATCCTCCCGGTCGATGCCGCGCTCCTTGCAAATCTCCGCAAAGTGCCGGTCAATGTCCGTAATCAGCTCGGAGGCAGTCTTGTTGATGGTTTCCAGACTGGCGCGAAGCTCTTTCAACTCCTTGCCCTTTGACCATGTGGCGATATAGCCGAAGCTGTTTTCTCCCGTTTCAATGCCGTAATACTGGCAGACCGCATAGGAGATGCTTTCGGCCTCGACCTCCTCGGTGTTGCGGCTCTTTTCACCGGGGACAAGGATCGTCTCACCATCGTCCGCAAGCTCCGTCATGTGTTCGTAGTCGTGGAGCTTGGCGTGGGCAATCTCATGGACGGCGGCGCATACCGTCTGCACCTCACTCATACCGGCGCGGATGGTGATGCTCTGCGCCTTAATGCTGAAAAAGCCGTCCGTATCCCGCGCAACGGGCTTTATCTCCATCGGAACGGGAGAAGCACGGCGCAGCGCCTCCATGAAAACCTCATACTGCTGCACATTGCCGCTCAGATCGGCGGCAAGCTGGGGCAAGGGCTTTCCAGAAGTCTGCGACACGTCAAAGACGGATACCACCTTGAACATAGGGATACGGATTTCCTTTTCCTCAATGATGGCCTTGCCGTCTGCGTCCAGCACCGGCGCATTGGTTTCGGGGTCGGTCTTGATTTCCTCGACCTTTTTCTTATAGGGAGTGGGAGCGATAATGCGGATACCTTTTTCGCCTTTCAGGACGTTCCTGCCGAACTGATCGCGCCACTTGTTGAAGCCCGCCACATGGGTGGCGTCGGGGCGCTGCATATAGATGAGCATGGTATTGTTGACCGAGTAGCGGTGAAAGCGGCTCATAGTGGAGAGATACTGCCGGTACTTATCGCTCTCGAACAGCTCCTTGATGCCGTTTTCGATGCTGTCAACGATCTCCCGCATCCGGTCTTTGCTGGTTTGTTTTTCAGCCATGATGATCTCCTTTCAGAAAAAATAGCGCCCCTGCGCAGAAGAAAACACATCCTGCACAGGGGCAATTCTCCGCAGATAGACGTTGTTTTTGAGCTTGCGGATAGAATGACTCCGCCCCTTGGGATTCCGCATGGAAAAAGCCTTGCGGCACGGGGCTTTTACGCCCTCTATCTGCGGAGGTTCCAGTATTGTTCACGCTTCCGTTTGGCGTCCTGCTTTCGGCGCTCCTGCTTGGCGCAGGCGGGGCAATATTTGGCGCGATTGGAGAAAGAATAGACCGGCTTACCGCAGACGGCGCAGCGCTTTCCCGGCCTTTCCCGCATCACGTCGGCCAGCAGCTCATGGTCGGCGGGAAGTACCGCGTTTCGGAACCAGTTGCACAGCAGCGAGTAGGAAATACCCTGTACGCAGACGCAAGACTCTCCATCATCCAGCGCGAGGCAGTTGCCGTGATCGTAATTGCAGCAGAGCTTCCGAATGAGCTTCTTGGCGCGGCGGAGCTGCTTGTGATCCATACGCGGCGCATCAGCCATTGTCGAACACCAGCTTATAGCCCGTGCGCTGCCCATCGTCCTCCAAAAGAACAACGGCATCGTAGGTCTTTCCGGTCTTTTCGGAGTAACAGCCTTTCAGCGGGGCGCGGCCATTTTTCAAAAGCGCAGCGGCAAGGGATTTTGTCAGCGCCTTTTTCTTGGCGGTGAAAAACCGGCTGTTTTTCCAGAGAACAAAGGCGCAGGAACGGTTCTCGCAGAAAAAGCCTTTCGGTGATTCCGTCACCTCGGCTCCGCAGCGGGGACACCTGCCGACTACCTCACGCCCGGAGGGGAACAGGACTTCCGCACCGGGGAGGGGCTTGTAGGTCTGCACCAGCTCATGTAGCATGGCGGCGATCCCATCCATGAAGCTGTCCGGGGCGATTTCGCCGCGCTCGATCTCTTTCAGGCGGTGCTCCCATTCAGCGGTGAGCTGCGGAGACTGGAGCTGTTCGGGCAGAACGGTGATAAGCGCCGTGCCGGTGGAGGTGGGCAGCAGATTTGTGATCTTCTTGGACTTCCTGCGCTCCACAAACCCGGAGGACACCAGCTTTTCAATGATACCGGAACGGGTCGCCGGGGTGCCAATGCCCTTACGCTCGGCATCATCTGGCATATCCTCCTTGCCCGCGTTCTCCATCGCAGCCAGCAGCGTATCCTCGGTGAAATGCTTGGGCGGCGTGGTTTTTCCGGTCTTGACCGATACGGCAGATACGGGAAGCGTCTGTTGCTCCGTCACCACCGGCAGCGCGGGCGCTGACTCTGCCTGCTCCTGCTCATAGCGCTTCCAGCCGGGAGCAAGGACGGTTTTGCCCTTGGCGGTGAAGCTCTGACCGGCACAGTCCACCGTAATGACCGTTTCTGCGTAGCGATGTGGTTCATCCACCGCACGAAGCAAGCCCCTTGCCGCCAGCTTCAGCACCTCGCGTTCGCCCAGCGGCAGAGAGGCCATATCTACCTTTTCCGCGCTGATGGTGGGAACAATGGCGTGGTGATCGGTGACTTTTTTGCTGCTGCACACCTGTTTGGCGCAGATGGTCGGCGGCTTCTCCATGCCGCAGACAGCGGCAGCGGCGGCGACAAGGCCGGGGACGCTGCCCTCCATATCGTCGGTCAGATAGCGGCTGTCGGTGCGCGGGTAGGTGCAGAGCTTCTTTTCATAGAGCGCTTGGAGATAGTCGAGGGTCTGCTGAGAGGTGTAGCCGAGAACGCGGTTGGCGTCGCGCTGGAGGGAGGTCAAATCGTAGAGCGCAGGCGCTTTCTCAGACTTTTCCTTGCGCTCCACGCTTTTGACGGTTACTGCCTTGCTCTTGCAGGCGTTGGCGATGGCGTCGGCGGCCTTTTTGTCCTTCATTCGGTCTGTCGCGGCGGGAAAGCCGCAATCGAGCTGGACGGTGTAGAACGGTTCTGCCACAAATGCGGAGATCTCCGCCTCACGCTGTACCAGCAGTGCCAGCGTGGGTGACATGACGCGCCCAATGTTCAATGTGCGTCCATACGTCAGGGAGAAATACCGCGTGGCGTTGATACCAACCAGCCAATCAGCCTTGGCGCGGCACAGGGCAGATTGATGCAGGCCGTCATAGTCGCGCCCAGACTTAAGTTGCTGGAAGCCGCTGCGGATGGCATCATCCTCCATGGAGGAAATCCAAAGCCGCAGGATAGACTTGGAGCATCCCGCAAGGCAGTAAACCGTGCGGAAGATCAGCTCACCCTCGCGCCCAGCGTCGCAGGCGTTGACCACCTCTGCCACATCCTCCCGGCGCATCAGCTCCCGCAGAATGTCAAACTGCTTCTGCTTTTCAGAGCAGACGATGAAGCGGAACGAGGTAGGAATGATGGGCAGCGCCGCCAGCGTCCATTTGGCATCATCGGCATTGTAAACGGCGGCGTCGGCCAGCTCTGCCAGATGCCCAAAGCACCACGACACGATATACCCGCTGCCCTCCAGATACCCGTCATGCCGTGATTTTGCACCCAGCACGGCGGCGATGCTCTGCGCCACGGAGGGTTTTTCGGCGATCACAAGGCGCATGGTGCAGCCTCCATTCTCTTTACGTCACGGTAGCAGGGGCGAACGCAGCTCTGTCCGAAGCGCTTGCAGCCGTAGCAGAAGTGTTCCTTGGCAGCGTCGGGAGGGCTGTCCTCCCGCGCTGCTTTCGGCTTCTGCATCATCAGGCGTTCCAGCGGGTTATTGGTGAAATATCTCATGCGTCTGTATCCTCCGTAGTATCCTGTTCCGGTTCGCCCTCATACGGCTCAAACTCATATTCGTCCTCGTCCTCGCCGTAGTCATAATCGTCCAGATCGGCGCTGCCCTTGGTCTGCGGCTTGGCCTTTTTCTGCTTGAAGAAGTAGAACGCGGCACCGCCGCCCAGCGCGACGATCAGCAGAACGACAAGAATGCCGCCCACGCCGCTCTTTTTCTCCGGTTCCTCGGCGGCGGGTTCTGTCGGCTCGGTGGGGACTTCGGGCTTTGCCTCCTTGCCCACGCACTCGGTCATGTTGACCGCGCAGACGGGGCAGGATGTATTGACCGTACCGGCCACGCACTTTGTGGTGCAGGAGCAGACGGCGGGCGTTTCTTCCTCGCCAGTCAGCGCCATCAGGTCGGCCTCATCCACCTGATTCAAGAAGTGGACGGTTTCTTCGCCCCCATCGTCACGGTCAATAATCAGGTAAAATGTATTGCCGTTCTTACTTTCCAGCGTAATGAACTGTTTTCCTGCCTTGGTGCTGGAGCCAATATCGTCGATCAGCGTCAGATTGCCGTCCGGTGTCAGCGCGTCGCTGCCGCCCGTCATGCCGCCGATGCTCACGGTGCTGTCGGCGGCGTCGGTAACGGTCAGATAGCCGCCGTACACATAGCCCACACGGGCGGGCAGCAGGATTTTTACCCAATCGCCGTCCCTGCCAATCACATCGACCACCGTGCCGTTGGGGAGCTGCGTAAACGCGGTGTTGTCCAGTCCCGCGCCGGTGCGGACGTTCAGGTTGCCGCCGTTGGTCGTGACCGTGCCGATCTGTTTTGTTTCCTGCGTATCTGCGGCGCTGCTTTCGGCGGCAGGCAGCGTATCATCAGGATAATCACCGCCGCTGGCAAAGGCGGAAACGGGAAGAATCCCGATGCACAGGAGCATCAGCAGCAGACTGATAAAAATGCGCGGTGTGTTTTTAGTCATGGTTCAACGCCTCCTTTTCCGAAGTGGCCGGTGCAGGCGCGGCCTGCATACGGCGGAACAGCTCGGCAAACTGCTCCATCGTCATGCCGTTCTCACGCACCATGCCGATGATGTCGGTGTCCTCCAGCTCACGAATCTGCTTTTCCAGCTCGCGGTTGCGGCCTTGCAGATCAGAGATTTTGCCTTTGTTCTTCTCCAGCTCTCCACGGAGCTTCATGATTTTCGGGTTCATATCGTTCACTCTCCTTTACGGCAAGCGCCCATAACGGTAGAAATGGGACTGCCAATAGCTTGAATTTAAGTTCGCATAAGAGATCGGGTCGCCACAGTGGATCATCATATTGTTGCCGACGTAGATACCCACATGGCTGACACCGGGGGTATCATACGTTCCGGTGAAAAACACCAGATCGCCCGGTTTGACGTTGGCAGAGGATACGGGCGTACAGATGTTGCAAAGCCCCTGCGCTCCCAGCCTGCCCACATCCCAACCGGAATGATTGATGACCCAACTGACGAAGCCCGAACAGTCAAATGAGGTAGAGGGACTGCTGCCGCCCCAAACGTAGGGGTAGCCGAGATATTTTTCCGCTTCCTTGATAATGGCGGCGAACACCTCATCGTCCAGCGCCTCCGGGGGAATGTCGTAGTCGGTATAGCTGCCCTCCACATACTTGCCTATGTAGCCCGAACCGGGGAACAGGTCGGGACGGTTGCCGAGGGTGGCCATATAGGTGGCGTACATTCTGAGCTGTTCTTCGCTCATAATGTAAACGGGAACATGGGAGAGGTTGAAGTTTTCCAGCGTGACCGTGCAGATGTAGTAGTCATACGGCACCTGATAGGTGTCCGTATGGGTGTTGCCGTCTGCGTCCGTCCATGTGTCGGTTTCCGTGCGGTAGCGGGTTTCTACCACCACATCCTCGGTCAAGATGTACTGGCGGTCAAAGAGCATCTGGAGCGTACCCTGCACCTCATCCAGCGTCCATTCCCCTTGATGCAGCGCCGTAATTATGGAAATGAGTACATAGGGGTCATGCTCGATGGTGTCCAGATCAAAGTGGTACTCATCGTAGTCATGGGTGCTTTCGTAGGTGTCGAGGTAGCGCTGAAGCTCTGCCTCCATTTCGCAATACTGCGCTTCCGCGCCCAGCATATCGGCGTCCTGCGACGGATAGGTACTGGCCGCGATCCCGGAGCCGACGCCATCCATTATCACCGAGCAGGAGGACAGGCCGTTGAGCAGAAACGCCAGCATCAGCAGAATTGCGGCGGCAATGGCAAAGCCGCGCCGGTGTTCCCACACATATTTGCCCGCTTTCTCAGCCTTTTCAGCGGCTTTTTTCGCGGCCTTGGCGGTATTCTCTGCCGCCTTTGCCGTAGTCTGCGCCGCCTGATTGTGCTTGGCAGCGGCATACTGCTTCTTAATTGCCTGCTTCTGCTGCCATTTGGAAACGGGATTGCTGGTGGGGCTGTCGATCTCTGCTTTCTTCTGGAGCGCGTCAAGATTGGCTCGTTCCAGCTTTTTCTCTGCACGGATGGCAGCACGATAAGGCTTGAGCTGATGGGCGCGGTGGGCAGACTGCACCAGCCGCCCGCCGCTCTCCACGGCTTGCTCTACCTTGTGCGCGGCCTCTACGCCTACATTGTCATCCTCGCTCTGCCGCACCTCCCGGTGAACCTGAGAGAGAACAAAGTTGGCGGGGGCATCCTGCACGGCATGGGTCAGCTTTGAGGGCGGCTTTTTCTTATCCACTTCCTCAAATCGGAGCTGCGTTTTCACCTTGCCGGTGGCAGGATCAAAGCCGCGTTCCTTTTTGACCACGGTTTTCTTGGGGATTTTCGCCTGCGCCTTATCCGCCTTGGCCTCCGCTTTTTTCACCCGCTTGATGGGCTTTTCCAGCTTCGGCTCGGCAAGATTGGCGTCGGAAAACTGCAAACGCGGTTCTCTTTTCATGCCGACGCCACCTCTTGCGGTTTGGTGGTCATGACGCGGTACAGCTCGGTGTCCTTCGGGAAGTGGTCAATGAAGGGCAGGATCGTGTTGCCGTAGAACAGCAGCCCCTCGCCCTCACCGGAGTGGGTCACATAAGAGAGCTGATGCGGCGAAATGTTGAGCTGCTTTGCGAGAATCTGCCGGTCGCCAGCGGCCTGATTGAGCATATAGATGAAATCGCTGTTCTCAAAAATGTTCTCAACTTCGCGGCTGGATAACAGGTCTTTGACATTTTGCGTGATCCCGGTGGGGATGCCGCCCCATTTGCGATAGCGTTTCCAGATTTCGACACTGTACGAAGCCGTCTGTTCCTCCTTCAAAAGAAGATGGAACTCGTCAAGATAGTAGCGGGTCGTTTTATGGGCGGCGCGGTTGATGGTCACACGGTTCCAGACCTGATCCTGCACCACCAGCATCCCAATTTTTTTGAGCTGCTTGCCCAGCTCCTTGATG
>ERZ857955.2040-NODE-2040-length-14069-cov-2.863137_pt1 | contig 14069 bp, 11 predicted proteins | sample MGYA00519956_ERZ857955 | MGnify/ENA primary metagenome ERZ857955 (study PRJEB31778, sample SAMEA3449378) | human gut metagenome | biome: human gut; feature: human-associated habitat; material: faeces | place: United Kingdom | collected 2010/2012 ...
TACGCCGCCCTTGTTGATGAGGTCAACGATCAGCTTCATCTCGTGGATGCACTCGAAGTAAGCGTTCTCAGGCTCATAGCCAGCCTCTACCAGGGTCTCGAAGCCGCACTGCATCAGGTCTACCACGCCGCCGCACAGAACGGTCTGCTCGCCGAACAGGTCGGTCTCGGTCTCGTCATGCATGGTGGTTTCCATGACACCGGCGCGGGCGCCGCCGATACCGGCGATGTAAGCCAGAGCGATCTGGAGGCAGTTGCCGGTGGCATCCTGCTCCACAGCCACCAGGCAGGGCACGCCCTTGCCGTTGACATACAGGCCGCGAACGGTATGACCAGGACCCTTGGGAGCAGCCATGAACACGTCTACGTCTGCGGGAGGTACGATCTGCTTGTAGCGGATGTTGAAGCCGTGAGCAAATGCAATTGCCTTGCCGGCAGTCAGGTTGGGGCCGATGTGCTCCTTGTAGATGTCGGCAGCGCGCTCGTCGTTGACCAGGATCATGATGATATCAGCAGCCTTGGTGGCGTCGGCAACGGACATGACGGTGAAGCCGTCCTCGGTCGCCTTGTCCCAGGACTTTCCATGACGCAGACCGACGACAACATCGCAGCCGGAATCTCTGAGGTTCTGTGCATGGGCATGACCCTGAGAGCCGTAGCCGATGACAGCGATTTTCTTACCGTTCAGGACGCTCAGGTCGCAGTCCTTCTCATAATACATTTTTGCCATAATTATATTCCTCCTTGAGTTTGTTCTGGTCATATATTGTTTTCTGTCCTCTTTCAAGGGCAACCATGCCGGTTCGAGCAGTTTCCAGGATTCCGTAGTCATCCAAAAGCTTCAGGATGGCCTTGATCTTTTCCGCTGCGCCGACGACGGCAATGATCAGTGTAGTCTGTCCAAAGTCCACGATGTTGCCGCGGAACACATTGGTGATTTGAATGATGTCCTCCCGGGCATCTCTGGTTTCGGCTTTCACCTTAATGAGCACCAGCTCCCGCTGAATGGACATTTCGCCCTCCAGCACGTCCACGGAGATCACCAGCAGCAGCTTACTCAGCTGGGTGGCAATCTGGTGCACGGTGACCTCGTCCACAATGGTCACCACGGAAATTCTCGTGGTTCCCTCCCCCAGCCCGGGACCGGAGCAGATGGACTCGATGTTGTAGCCCTTCCGGGAAAACAGTCGGGCAACCTGGCTCAGGACGCCTGGGGTATCCTCCACCAGCACCGACAGGGTGTATGCTTTCTTTTCGGTATTCATGGGCGCACCTCCTTAGATCAGCATGAAGTTGGTGATGGGCTGACCGCCGCCAACCATGGGACGAACCATTTCGTCGGTATCGATCAGGCAGTCCACCACATAGCCGTGACCCCATTCCTTGGCTTCCTCAATGGCAGCCTTGAGCTCCTCCACCGTGGAAACATGCGCGCCCTTCAAGCCGTAAGCCTCCGCCAGCTTTACAAAGTCCGGCGCAAAGCCCAGGTCCGTCTGGGAAAAGCGCTTTTCATAGATCAGGTTCTGCCACTGACGCACCATGCCCAGGGTCCGGTTGTCAAATACAAAGGTGATGACCGGGATATCATAATGGCTCTCGGTTGCCATCTCCTGACCGTTCATCCGGAAGCAGCCGTCGCCGGTGATATGGATGACGGTTTTATCGGGATTGCCCAGCTTTGCGCCCAGCGCCGCACCCAAACCGAAGCCCATGGTACCAAAACCGCCGGAGGTCAAAAGCTGACCGGGATAATCAAAATGGAAATGCTGGATGGTCCACATCTGATGCTGTCCCACATCCGTTGCAACAATGGTGTCCTGCGGCACCAGATTGCGAATGGTCTCCAGCACCTGCTGGGGTGTCAGCTCGCCGGGCTTGTCCTGATACTCGGTGCGGGTGGCATAGGAGAATACAAACTCCTTCCACCGGTCATTGTGCTTTTGCTCCACTCGTTCGTTTAAAAGCTCCAGCACCCGACCTGCATCACCGATGATATGGTGGTCGGTTTTGACGTTCTTGTCAATTTCCGCCCGGTCAATGTCGATCTGGACGATTTTCGCCTGGCTGGCAAAGCTCTCGGGGTCCAGCGCCACACGGTCCGAAAACCGGCAGCCCACCGCAATGAGCAAATCGCAGTTGGCGCAAGCAATGTTGGATGCCTGGGTGCCGTGCATGCCGATCATGCCGGTGGTCAGAGGATTGCCCCCCGGGAAGCCGCCGCCGCCCATAACGGTGATGGCAACGGGAGAATCAATTTTCTCTGCGAATTCCTTAAACTGCTTGTGGGCACGACCTCTTACCACGCCGCCGCCGCAGATGAGCAGGGGCTTTTCCGCCTTTGCAATCATCTCCGCCAGCTTGTCCACATCCTCGTGATTGGGCTCCGGCGTGCGGATATCCCAGCCGATGCGGCGGGTCAATGCCTGGAGCCGTCCGTGCTTGATGTGCTCCTTCCGCTCCATGGGCTCATAATCAATGAGCTCGTTGGGCGCGGTAACGTTTTTCAAAAAGTCAATGAGCACAGGACCGGGACGTCCGGTGGCTGCCACTGCAAATGCTTCGCGCATGATGTCGGGAATGGTCTGGGGGTCCCGCACCAGATAGGTCGCCTTGGTGATGGGCATTGCAATACCGGTGATATCCACCTCCTGGAACGCATCCTTGCCCAGAAGACTCTCCGCGACATTGCAGGTGATAAACACCACGGGAGAGGAATCATAATAGGCAGTGGCAATACCCGTGGTCAGGTTGGTGGCGCCGGGACCGGAGGTGGCAAAGCACACGCCAACCTTGCCGGTGGAACGGGCATAGCCGTCGGCAGCATGGGCTGCGCCCTGCTCATGGGCGGTTAAAATGTGCCGCAGCTTGCCCTGATAGTGATACAGTTCGTCATAAATATTCAGGATGGTGCCGCCGGGATAGCCGAAGATGGTATCCACCCCCTGCTCCAGCAGGCACTCCAAAATTGCAGTCGTTGCTTTAACCTTCATCAGTTACCCTCCTGTTTAGATTTTGCCGCTGCCCTTCTGGACAGCAATCAGACCGGTTCGCGCCACCTCCAGAATGGAAAAGGGACGCAGCAGGCTTTGGAACAGCTCCAGCCGTTCCGTGGTATCGCTGAGCTCCAGGGTCATGGAGGAAGCGGAAACGTCCGCGATCTTTGCCCCCATGATCTGACAGAGATTCATAATATCTACTCTTGTTTTGGTGGTACAGGACACCTTGACGATCATCAGCTCCCGCCCGATGAGACGGTCCTCGTCCAGGGTCCGCACCTTAATCACGTCCACCAGCTTGTTGAGCTGCTTTTCCACCTGCTCCACCACGCTGTTGCCGCTGTCTACAATAATCGTGATCCGGGAAATGGTGGGATCATCGGTGACGCCCACCGCTAGGGATTCAATATTAAAGGCTCGTCTGGAGAACAGACCGGTGATCTTATTCAGAACGCCTGCCTGGTTTTCTACCAGCACCGAAATCGTCTGTTTCATGGCAGTCCTCCTCAGTCTCCGGTCTTGGCGTCCGGGTCCACATGGCACACCATAATATAAGGACCGGGCGCTGCCAGCATTGCCTTCAGCTTTTCTTCCATCTCGTCATCCTCCCGAATCTCGCCGTGGGGGATGCCATACGCCTCCGCCAGCTTGCCGAAATCCGGAGAATGCTCCAATGCTACCCCAAAGGGTCCGCTATAGGCGCTGTGCTGAATCTCGTTGACCAGTCCCAGCACGCTGTTTTCCATCATCACAATCTTCACGTCAGCCCCCAGATTCCGCAGGGTGCTGAGCTCATTCTCAAACATCTGGAAGCTGCCGTCGCCGCAGACCACAACGGTCTGCTTGTCCGGCGCCGCCACCTTTGCGCCCAGCGCCGCAGGCAGCGAATAGCCCATGGTGCCAAGACCGCCGGTGGTTAAAAATCTGCCGTGCTTGATGGTCATATGCTTGCAGGTCCAAATCTGGTTCTGCCCCACATCCACGCAGAGAATCGCATCATCGTCCATGAGCTGTCCCAGGGTGCGAATCACCCGGGCGGGATGGGCATAGCCGGGCTTGGAGGGAAGCTCCCGCGTAAGCTCTGCCTGACGGCTCTTTTGCAGGGTTTCGATGTCCTGGGTCTGGGCGGTGGTGTCCTGCTCCATGAGCTGGAGGAGTACCTCCTTCACATCGCCCACCACGGGAATGGTGGTGTCTACATTCTTGCCGATCTCCGCAGGGTCCACATCAATATGGATGGTCTTCATTCGCCGTCCGATCTCCGAGGGCTGGAGGATGGCACGGTTTGCCACCCGTGCGCCCACCAGAATCAGCAAATCGGAATGCGCCAGGGTTCGGTTTGCGGTGGGGGTACCGAAGGAGCCGATCATGCCCACATACAGCGGATGATCGGTGGGCACAATGCCAAGCCCCATCATGGTGCTGACAATGGGAATCTGGGACTTTTCCGCAAATTCCAGCGCTTCCTTCTGGGCGCCTGCACTGATGACGCCGCCGCCCAAACAGAGCACCGGCTTTTTCGCCTGACGGATTGCCTCCGCCGCCCGATGCACCTGCTTGATGTTGCCCTTTACCGAGGGCTTGTAGCCCCGAATGTCCACGGTCTCGGGATACACCGGCTCGAACTTCGCCTTCTGCACATCGATGGGAATATCAATGAGCACGGGACCCGGACGTCCGGTGGAGGCAATGTGGAACGCCTCCTTCACCACTCTGGGGATGCTCTTAACGTCCTTTACCAAATAGCTATGTTTAATGAAGGGAGCCACAGCGCCGGTGATGTCCACCTCCTGGAAAATATCCCGTCCCAGCAGATAGCTCTCCACCTGACCGGTAATGGCAACCATAGGAATGGAGTCCATATAGGCGGTGGCAATGCCGGTGATAAGGTTGGTTGCCCCAGGACCGGAGGTGACCATGCATACGCCAACCTTGCCGCTGATTCTGGAATAGCCGGACGCCATATGTCCGGCGTTCTGCTCGGTGCGGACCAGGGTATAATGAATGTCCGAATGCTTCAGGGCGTCCGCCGCAGGGCAGATGGTAGCCCCGGCATAGCCGAAGATTTCTGTTACGTTTTCCCGCTTCAGGCTCTCAATCAGAGCCTCTGCACCTGTTGTCACGATGTACTCGCCCCTTTACTTGTAAGCAGTTGGTTCTATCTTATCACAAAGGCAATACCACACAAATCGTCAAGAGAATTCAGCCTGAGATTTTGCGTCAGAAAAAGACAATTTCCCGCAGGAATACTTTGTGTATTGCAAGGGAAAGCGGCGCATTTCTGGCGGAAAAGATCGGCTGAAGACCGCAGACGCATTTGAGTGGTTTTGCTGAAAAGAAAACAGCCCCGTCCTATCTCTTTCGATAGGACGAAGCTGACACTCCGCGTTACCACCTAAATTCCCGGCAGAGCCGGACACTCGATCTCACATACATTATATATAAGGTATATGAGGCTCCCTTTAACGGAGGATTCCGTCGCCGCCTACTGACCCATTTGGGCTTTCAGTACGAAGCTCCAAGGTGAGATTCACTGAATTCGTAGCAGACACTCGCACCAAACGTGTCCTCTCTGCGCCAGAGGGATTCAGTTACTATTCCTCTTCATAGCCTTTTGATTTATTTTCTCCATGATACAAAAGCCGTTTCCATTTGTCAATGGCATTTTCACGGTTTCTGTCATTTTTAGCATTCTGCCCTTTTTTCAAGAGGACTTTTGCAGAATTTTTGTCATTTTGCAGCCGGGGCGACTTGTAATTTCTCTGAAAATATGATACCCTTTCCAACACGAGACAAACATTTGAGTGAGTAAAAAAATACGGGAGAGAAGTATTGTGAAAGTAGCTGTGATCTGTGACGTATTGGGTCAGGCAAACAACGGCACCACCATTGCTGCCCTGAACCTGATCCGTACTCTTCGGAACAAGGGACATGAGGTACGGGTGGTCTGCCCGGACGCCAACCGTGCCGGAGCGCCCGGATACTATATCGTCCCCAAATACGATTTTCATGTATTCAACGACTATGTGGAGAAAAACGGCGTTGCACCTGCCAAGCTGGACACCGCAGTATTGGAGTCCGCCATTCATGATGCAGATGTGATCCATGTGATGATTCCCTTTGCCCTGGGCAAGGCGGCAGCGCACTATGCCCACGACCATAACATCGCCCTCACCGCCGGCTTCCACTGCCAGGCGGAAAACATCACCAACCACATTTTCCTGCAAAACAGCCCCCGTGCCAACACCACGGTATACCATATTTTATATGAACGGCTGTATCAGTTCTGCGACTGCATCCATTACCCCACCCAGTTCATTCGGGACACCTTTGAAGCCATTGTGGGACCCACAGAGGGGCGGGTGATTTCCAACGGCGTCAGCTCGGATTTCCACCCCATTTCCGTCTCCCGTCCGCCGGAGCTGGAGGGAAAATATGTGGTGCTGTTTACCGGGCGCTACAGCCGGGAAAAATCCCATCGGGTACTGCTGGACGCAGTAGCTCAGAGCCGGAACCGGGACAGGATTCAGCTGATTTTTGCCGGAGCCGGTCCCCAGGAGGCACATCTTCGGGAGCATACGGAAAAGCTGGGGATCCCCATGCCCATTATGCAGTTCTATTCCCGGAAGGAGCTGGTGAATACCATCAACATGGCGGACCTTTATGTCCATCCGGCAGAGATTGAGATTGAAGCCATCTCCTGTCTGGAAGCCATCGCCTGCGGCAGGGTGCCCCTGATTGCCGATTCCCCCCGCAGCGCCACCCGGTACTTTGCCCTGACAGACCAGAACCTGTTCCATTATAACAATCCCGGCGATCTTGCCGGGAAAATGGACTGGTGGCTGGAGCATCCCCAGGAGCGGCAGCAATGCGCCCAGGACTATCTGGGCTATGCCCATCAGTTTGACTTTGACACCTGCATGGATGCCATGGAGCAGATGCTGAGGGATGCCATGGAGGCAAAGCAGCATGGAGCCTAAACGCACTGTCTACTTCACCGATCCCCTGAACGACGATTTTGCCAGCACCAACATTCATGCCAAGGAGGTCGGCGCGGATTTTCCGTTTATCCACGAGAGCTTTTTGTGGAACTTTCTGGCGCAGTGCGTCTATTACTGCATTGCCATCCCCATTGTTTTTGTGATTTCCAAGGTCTATCTGGGGCTGAAATACGAGAATCGCAGGGTGCTCCGGCAGCTTCGGGGCACGGGCTATTTTCTCTACGGCAATCACACCCGGATGCTGGACGCCTTTCTGCCTGCCATGACCGCGTTTCCCAAAAAGGCATATGTGGTGTCCAATCCCGATGCGGTGAGTCTCCCGTTTCTCCAGACGCTGGTGACCATGCTGGGCGTCATCCCGATTCCCACGAAGTTCTCGGGTATGCGGCAGTTCCTTTCCTCCGTGACCCAGCGATATGAGGGCGGCAATGTGCTGGCGATTTTCCCAGAAGCCCATATCTGGCCCTTTTACACCGGGATTCGCCCCTTTTCCGACACCTCCTTCCGCTATCCGGAGAAGCTGAATGCGCCGGTGGTTGCCATGGTCACCACCTATCGAAAGCGGCACGGACTGTTTCCCCTGTTTCGCCGTCCTGGTATGACCGTAACCCTGTCTGAGCCCTTTTATCCTGACGAAGCCCTTTCCCTCAGAGAAGCCCAGCAGAAGCTCCGGGATCAGGTCTATGACTTTATGGTTTCCGTCTCCCAGAGCCATGAAAACGTCAGCTATATTCAGTATGAGCCTAGACCTGAAGTGGAAGACTCCTAATGGCACTGCAATAGAACGCCAGGTATCACCGCATGAATTGTCAGCGAGGATTCATGCGGTGATACCTAAATTTTTTCAACTTTCTGCTTTACAAATGGAAAATTCGTGGTATAATTCTAACGGTATGCCCTATTGCTCAGTCCCGGGATATAGCCGCGCCACGCGGTATTCACCCGCCCGGCACTTGGCGTTGGGGTAAAATATAGAAAGGTGGAATTATTTATGATCCGCAAAGAAGTAAAAGATCAGGTCATCGCCGAGTACGCTACCCACGAGGGCGACACCGGTTCTCCCGAGGTTCAGATTGCTGTCCTCACCTACCGTATCAACGAGCTCACCGAGCATCTGCGTACTCACATCCATGACGATCACAGCCGCCGCGGTCTGCTGAAGATGGTCGGTAAGCGCCGCAACCTGCTGGACTACCTGGCAAAGAAGGACATCAACCGTTACCGTACCCTGATTGCAAAGCTGGGTCTGCGTAAGTAAGCTGTCCGTCCCGCAGGCGTGATCCCATACTGCGTCACGAAGGGCGGCTCATTGATTTGAGCCGCCCCTTTGTAACCGGTCCATTCACTCCGGTACACAATTCGTGTAACCGAGCCACTCACTTGGTACAGGGATAGGCAATACTGTGCAAATCGGCAAGCGCATTCCGCTTGAGATTTTACGCCGGAAAAAGGCAGTTTTTCGCAGGAATACTTTGTGTATTTTAAGAAAAAATAACGCATTTCCGGCGAAAAAGATCAGTGGAAGGCCGCAGACGCATTTGTGCGGTTTTGCCTGAGTTTTAGCAGTTGAAAGAGTGTCCGGGCGCTGCCCAGCTGCTGTTTCAAGTGCTAAACTTCCTGTGCCGCACATTGAAAACTACAGGAGGTTTTTTTATGGTAACCAAAAAGGAATTCCCCAACCGTCATGTATTCCAGACGGAAATCGGCGGTCGTCCCTTCACCGTCATCACCGGTCAGGTGGCTGAGCTGTGCAACGGCGAGTGCATCTGCCGTTACGGCGACACCGTAGTGCTCACCACCGTTGTGGCGTCCTCTGCCCCCAAGTCCGGCATTGACTACTTCCCCCTCACCATCGACTTTGAGGAGCGGATGTATTCCGTGGGTCGTATCCCCGGCGCTTATCTCCGCCGTGAGGGTCGTCCCTCCGAGCGCGGCGTTCTGGTAAGCCGTCTCATCGACCGTCCCATGCGCCCCTTCTTCGACGACGATCTCCGCAACGATGTGGTCGTCACCTGCACCTCTCTGTCCAACGACAAGGACAACTCCATTGAGGTCGTTGCTTCTCTGGGTGCTTTCATTGCCACCGCTTACTCCGATGTGCCGTGGAACGGACCCATGGCAACCACCCAGGTCGCCTATGTGGACGGCGAGTATGTGGTCAACCCCAGCTATGACCAGCACCAGCGTGCCGATATGTTCATCACCATCGCTTCCACCGCAGAAAAGGTGGTTATGATCGAAACAGAAGCCAACGAGATTCCCGAGGACATCCTCCTGGGCGGCATCAAGCTGGCACATGAGACGAACCAGAAGATCGTTGCTTTCATCAACGAGATCGTTGCCGAGATCGGCAAGCCCAAGTTCTCCTTTGAGAAGGCTGCCGTCAACTATGATCTGCTGAATGATCTGATGGAGTATGGTCTTCCTCAGATCGAGTATGCCCTGGACACCGACGACAAGAACGTTCGGGAGGAGCGCCTGGCTGCTATTCGTCTGGACTTTGCCGAGAAGTTCAAGGACAAGTACGAGGACTATGACCAGCACATTGAGGTCTGCCTCTACAAGATGCAGAAAAAGGTCGTCAAAAAGTGGCTCATGGCAGGCAAGCGCGTAGACGGACGCCGTACCGACGAGATCCGTCCTCTGGCTGCCGAGGTTGGCGTTCTGCCCAGAGTCCACGGCTCCGGTCTGTTCACCCGTGGTCAGACCCAGGTGCTCTCCGTTTGCACCCTGGCTTCCCTGTCCATGATTCAGAAGCTGGACACCATCTTCCCTGAGGAGTCCAAGCGCTGGATGCACCACTACAACATGCCCGCATACTCCACCGGTGAGGCGCGGGGCAGCCGTTCCACCTCCCGCCGGGAATATGGTCATGGCGCACTGGTAGAAAAGGCGCTGGCTCCTGTACTGCCCTCTGTGGAGGAGTTCCCCTATGCCATCCGCGTTGTCTCCGACGTGCTTTCCTCCAATGGCTCCACCTCTCAGGGCTCCATCTGCGGCACCACGCTGGCGCTGATGGACGCAGGCGTTCCCATTAAGCGTCCCGTTGCCGGTATCTCCTGCGGTCTGATCTCCGAGGGCGACAAGTTCCGTACCTTCATCGACATCCAGGGCGTGGAGGACTTCCACGGCGAGATGGACTTCAAGGTTGCAGGTACCACCCAGGGCGTTACCGCCATTCAGATGGACCTCAAAAATGACGGTCTGACCATGGAAATCATTGCCGACGCACTGGAAAGCTGCCGCAAGGCTCGTCTGGAGATTCTGGACCAGATCATGCTGCCCTGCATCGCTGAGCCCCGGAAGGAAGTCAGCGAGTATGCCCCCAAGATGATCTCCATGAAGATTCCCGTGGAGAAAATCCGCGAGGTCATCGGCTCCGGCGGCAAGACCATCCAGAAGATCACCGCAGAGACCGGCGCCAAGATCGACATCGACGACGATGGCTCCATCTTCATCTCCGCAGTAGACGCCTCCTCCTGCAAGGCTGCCAAGGCTGCCATCGACAACATCTGCTTTGTGCCCGAGGTTGGCAAGCTGTACTACGGCAAGGTGGTCCGCATTATCCCCATCGGCGCATTTGTTGAGCTGGTGCCCGGAAAGGACGGCATGATCCACATCTCCAAGCTGGAGAACCACCGCGTTGAGAAGGTGGAGGACGTGCTGAACGTTGGCGACATGACCTGGGTCAAGGTCACCGATATCGACGAAAAGGGTCGCGTCAACCTCTCCCGCCGGGATGCTCTGAAGGAAATGGCAAAGAAGCAGTAAATTTCAATTCACCAAGGACTGCCCAATTTCGGGCAGTCCTTTTTGTTGCTTTTCCCGGTATTTTTTCCTTGCATTTTCGGAGAAAAAGTGTCATAATAGTTTGGCTCTGAAAGAGCAGATTTTTATTGTGAGGTGAACACCATGTACGACTGTGACAGTATTGGGCGAAGGCGGGAGTCTGACGTTCCCATACGGATGCCGGCATGGTTTGCCGCACATTCGTTTGGATAGACTTGTCATTCGCCCTGGTTTCCCCATACACAGCCGCAGAGTGCTGATCTGCCCGCTTTGGTGAGATCAGGGGCTTTTTGCGCCTGCACGCAGGTCAGCCTCCCGTGAACCCTAATTTCAAGGAGGTTATGTGTATGACAAAGCTTGGTCGGAACCACAGCATGACGGAAAATCAGGACGCCATTGTAAGAGTGCTGCAAAGCAGCACCTCTCCGGCACTGATGGCACATCAGCTGGAGCAGTTCCACGAAAATGACATTGCGGCGGTTCTCCCGCTGCTCACTGCCCCCCAGCAGAAAAAGCTGCTGCGGGTGCTGAATCCCGAAACTCTTTCCACCGTTTTTTCCTATGTGGATGAGCCTGCTCCGCTGCTGGAGGCATTGGACATCCGCAAGGCGGTTGACATTGTGTCCGGCATGGAAGCCGACGACGCAGTAGACGTGCTCCGTCAGCTCCGCAAGGAAAAGCGGGATGCACTGCTGGACATGATGCCCGCAGAGCAGAAAAAGGACATTCTGCTGGTTGCGTCCTATGACGAGGACGAAATCGGCAGTTATATGACCACCGATTTTATTCAGGTTCCCCTCACCGACACCGCCGAAACCGCTATGACGGCACTGTCGGAGCAGGCAAAGGATACCGAAAACATCTCCACCCTCTATGTGCTGGCGCCGGACGGCACGTTCTTCGGTGCTCTCCCCCTGCGGGATCTGATTATCGCCCCCAAGTCCTCCAAGGTGCAGGACCTCTGCCAGACCTCCTATCCTTACGTCTACGGTCGGGAGCAGCTGGACGACTGTATGGAAACCCTGAAGGACTACTCCGAGGACTCCATTCCCGTATTGGACGCCCAGAACCGCGTGCTGGGCATCGTCACCGCCCAGGATTTGATCGAGGTTTCCGATCAGGAGATGGGTGAGGACTATGCAAAGCTGGCAGGTCTGACCGCAGAAAACGATTTGAAGGAATCCGTGCTGCAAAGCACCCGGAAGCGTCTCCCCTGGCTGATTATCCTGCTGGCGCTGGGACTGATCGTCAGCTCCGTGGTTGGTATTTTCGAGGGCGTTGTGGCGCAGCTGCCGCTGATTATCTGCTTTCAGTCTCTGGTGCTGGATATGGCAGGTAACGTGGGCACCCAGTCTCTGGCGGTTACCATCCGGGTACTCACCGACGAGACCATTCCCGTTCGGGACAGGCTGCGGCTGATCCCCCGGGAAACCAAGGTTGGTCTGCTCAACGGCACGCTGCTGGGCATTCTGAGCTTTGTGTGCATCGGCGTCTATTTGCTGACTGCCAAGGGGCAGACCATCCATATGTCCTTTTCCATTTCCGGCTGCATCGGCATTGCGCTGATGGTTGCCATGGCGGCGTCGGCACTGTTTGGCACCGTGATTCCCATGTTCTTTAAAAAGCTGGGCATCGACCCCGCAGTTGCCTCTGGTCCCCTGATTACCACGGTCAACGACTTGATCGCTGTTGTGGTATACTACGGGCTCACCTGGATTTTCCTGATTGAAATACTACAGCTTGTTTAAGCGCAAAAATGCCACTGACTTCTTAAGAAATCAGTGGCATTTTTATTGTTATAGGGTCTTGCAGAACAGCTGATAATGCTCCACCATGTCCCTGTAGGTTTCGCAGGTTTTCAGCAGCGTCTCATGGGTACCGTCGCCCACCAGCCTGCCGCCCTTCATCACAAGAATGCGCTGATACTTTTGGGCGAAGCTCAGATCGTGGGTAATGAGAATTCTGGTTTTTCCCGTGAACACCATGTCCATGGTATCCTGAATTTTTGCCGTCACCTGCACATCCAGCGCCGAGGTTGGCTCATCCATCAGGATAATATCACCGCCCCGCAGCAGCTTATGGGCAACGTTCTTTCCTGTCTTTCCCTCTTTCTCCTCATTGGTATAGGTCTTAATCAGGGGCAGATGGTTGATCCGATCCGCCAGGAAGCAGGTAAGGCTTCCAATTTCATCATAGACCTTTGCCGTGCCGACCTGCATTTTTCTGCCCATAACAAAGGAATAGAGATATTTCAGCGGCAGCATGGCAAAGCAGGAAACCGCCAGAATCCAGTGGTACTGATTGATCCGCACCAGCGCAATCACCAGGAATCAGGTTGACAATGATGTTCACCATATCGTTGACGGCGTTTCCGCTGTCATTGATGATCGCGCTCATGAGATCAGAGGGGTCGTTGCGGTCAAAATACTCCATCTGCATGCCCAGCATCTTTTTCCACACGGAGTCCCGGGCGCGCTTTACGCCGTGGGACTGTGCCTGTACCTGTCCTGCCGCTGCCACAAAGGACATCAGTCCCAGGACCACATAATATAAAATTGCTTTTGTCAGCGCGGCAGCCCCCAGGTTTCCGCCCAGTAAATCCGCCGTGGTATCCGGCAGCTGCAGCAGCAGTTGGTTCACTCCCAGATTCAGCCCCAGCCCTACAATGATCCAAACCTACGGCAAGCGCAGATCGTGAATCGTGCGGAACAGTGCTTTCCAGCTTCCCCGCTTCTGCCGCACCTTTTCTTGCGTATCCATAGCTTCCCTCCTAGAGGAAGGTACAGCAGGCGGATGCCATGCCGTTCATGCTCAGTCCATGACATCCGTCCTGCCGCTTACTCATGATTCGTAGATTTCAGAGTAATAGGCCTCCTCGATCATTCTCACATACTCATCCACGGAATTGTCCTTCAGCACGTTATAGCCGATATAGGCATTCACGGTGTTGGTCAGCTCATCGCCGGTCAGCACCTGCTCCAGCACGGTATCGGACACCCGGGTCATATTGGTCATATCGCTCTCCAGCTCGTCCGCCGCATCCTTGGAGGTGCACTCAATGTAGGTATAGGCTGCTGGGCACCTGCGAGGCGAAAATTTGACGAGGCACTGAGTGCCTTGGCTCAAGAAAAAAGAGACGGCTCACCCGCAGCCATGGGCGAGTGGTATTGCTCGCAGCTTTTCAAGCTGGAGCAGTCCTTTGCAGAGCTGACACCGGAGGAGCGGTACAAAAAGCGGCTGGAACAGGAGAAACCTGTTTTAGACGCGCTGTTGTCATGGGCAAA
>ERZ857955.2042-NODE-2042-length-14056-cov-4.747589_pt1 | contig 14056 bp, 12 predicted proteins | sample MGYA00519956_ERZ857955 | MGnify/ENA primary metagenome ERZ857955 (study PRJEB31778, sample SAMEA3449378) | human gut metagenome | biome: human gut; feature: human-associated habitat; material: faeces | place: United Kingdom | collected 2010/2012 ...
AATTCGGCGATGACCGGGTCACGGAGATCCAGGATGTGGAGGATGAGATCGACATTGAGGATCTCATTGAGGAGGAGGAGTGCGTCTTTACTTTGACCAGGGCGGGTTACATCAAGCGGCTGCCCACCTCTACCTATAAGGCACAGAGGCGGGGAGGCAAGGGAATAACGGCCCAGGCTCTGAAGGAGGAGGACGTGGTTGAGACTGTCTTCACCGCTTCTACGCACGACTATATCCTCTTTTTCACAAGCAAGGGACGGGTATACCGCAAGAAGGGCTATCAAATTCCTGAGGCGGGTCGTACCGCCAAAGGAACCAATATCGTCAATATCCTGCAGGTTGAGAGTGATGAGAAGGTAACCGCCATGATTCACCTGCGGGAGTACCCGGAGGACCGCTATCTCGTTCTGGTCACACGCAACGGGACAGTCAAGCGGATTCAGCTCTCCGCTATCGACACCGCACGGAAGGCGGGAATTCGCTGTATTACCCTGGAGGAGGGAGACGATCTCATCTGCGTCCGGGAGACCGATGGGAAGCAGTGTATTCTGATCGCAACCCATGACGGGATGGCGATCTGTTTCCTAGAGACCGATGTACGATGCATGGGCCGCGACGCCTATGGAGTGCGGGGAATCCATTTGAGAGACGGCGACTATGTGGTCGGCGCCGCGCGGGCAAAATATGATCACCAGGTTCTGATGGTCACGGAGAATGGATATGGAAAGCGGACCGAGATGGACGAATACATTCGTGCTGACGGTCCGCAGAGGCGGGGCGGATTTGGTCTGAAAGGCTACCAGTGTACCGAAAAGACCGGCAAGCTGGCCGGTGTGAAGGTGGTAAACGACGGGGACGATGTACTGGTGATTAACGACGCCGGTGTGATTATTCGAATGGCGGTCGCCGGCATCTCTACCTATGGCCGTGCCGCCCAGGGCGTCAAGCTGATGAACCTGGATGACGGGGTGAAAGTGATTTCAATCGCTCTCACTGACCATGAGGGGGAAGAGGAAGAGCCGGAAGCGTTGGATGCCTCTGATCCGGAGGGATAAAGAGTGCGCTTGCCGGCAAGCGCATCGGGCAGGGAACGCCGGCAATTTTCCATATGCAAAAGGAGCACCTAATGAAGCAAGTGACCATCTATACAGACGGCGCCTGTTCCGGCAATCCGGGGCCAGGCGGCTGGGGGGCCATATTGCGGTATGGTAAATTTCAAAAAGAACTATCGGGCGGAGAGGCGCAGACTACCAATAACCGTATGGAGTTAACCGGCGTGATCACTGCCCTGGAGGCCCTGAAGGAGCCCTGTGAGGTGGAGCTGTATTCGGATTCCAAGTACGTGATAGATGGGCTGAGCAAGGGCTGGGCCAAAGGATGGCGTGCCAGGGGATGGGTGAAGAGTGACAGAAAACCCGCGCTCAATCCAGACCTCTGGGGGCGCCTGCTGGACCTGTGCGACTACCATAAGGTCAGCCTGCACTGGGTGAAGGGCCACGCGGAAAACAAATGGAACAACCGCTGTGATGAGCTGGCGGTGGCAGAGAGCAAAAGATTTCAGCGATTGTGAGATGATATGTGTGAATGTTAGGCCTTATCTCCCCGCTGATCTTCCGGCCATGACGGTGATATGGAATCAAGTGGTGGAGGATGGCATTGCCTTTCCACAGGAGAAGCCGCTGGACATGATGACTGCTTCCGCTTTTTTTGCGGAGCAGACGGTCTCTGCTGTGGCAGAGGAAAAGGGAGAAATCTGGGGCCTCTATATTCTGCATCCAAATAATGAGGGTCGATGTGGACACATCTCCAATGCCTCTTACGCAGTGCGCCGGGATTGCCGCGGCCGGGGGGTGGGGGAGGCCTTGGTAAGGGATTGCCTGGAGCGGGCAAAGACCTTTGGCTTTCGTTTGCTGCAGTTTAACGCTGTGGTATGTACGAATGCGGCGGCCATCCACCTTTATAGGAAATTGGGATTTGAACCGCTGGGAACGCTGCCCGGCGGATTTCGGGACAGAGACGGGAACTATCAGGATACCAAGCTGTTTTACCATTCACTTTTATAGAAAAAGAACCCCCGGCCAATGGTTTTTCCTGTTGGCCGGGGGTTCTTATTGGAAAGATGTGATGCCGCACAGCAGAGGTGCGTCGGATAAGGCCGGATAGAAGTGGGCCGGGCGCACATGAGAAAACTGAGGAAACGGCTTATTCTGCTTTGGGAGGGGCCTTCTGACCACTGTCGCCCTTTGCCTTGCTGCGGTAGCGGCGGCGGCGGTGAGTTTTTTTCTCTGCGCCCTCTGTAATGGGTGCATTGATTTCTTCACCGGCAGATTCTTTGATGCGGGGCGTCTCCCTGGCCTTGCGGGGTTTGGACGGTGGAACCTGCTTTTCACCGGCAGGTTCTGCCGTTTTCTGCCTCTGCCCCTCAGAGGCAGACTGCTTAGTGCCGCGGTTTCGTCCTCTGCTCCTGCGGCTGGACCTGTCTGTGTCGATGGAATCCTGAACAGGGGGGTCGGCTGCGGCTCCCTTCATGCCCAGTCCGGCCAAGGCAGTGTCCAGATGTGCTGACAGCCGGAGAGAGGGATCTTCAGGAGGAGGGGTGACTTTGCGCAGCTTGGCCAGTTCTTCGGGCGGAGGTGGAGTGTACCCCTCAGGCCGTCTGCCCTTGCCATTGCGTACCACGCAGATTTCACAATTGTGATAGCATCGGGGCGTGTCCGGCTGGTCGTCCAGCCGGACCTTTACGGTTTCACGCAGCAAATTGACAGAAGAAACGGTGCCCACTCCATCAGGAGTTTCTACAAAGGATTCATTTTTGGGAGAACGTTTGAGAATATCTTCGTAGGCATCCTGTTCATATTTCAGGCAGCACATCAGGCGTCCACAAGTGCCTGAGATCTTCGTAGGGTTGAGAGAGAGGTTTTGCGTTTTTGCCATCTTGATTGAGACAGGCTGAAATTCATCCAGAAAAGTGGAACAGCAAAAGGGTTTCCCACAGATGCCCAATCCGCCCAACATCTTGGCTTCGTCACGGACGCCAATTTGTCTGAGCTCAATGCGGGCGTGAAAGATACTCGCCAGGTCTTTCACCAGGGAGCGGAAATCCACCCGGCCCTCACTGGTAAAAAAGAAGAGAATTTTATTGCCTTCAAAGGAGTACTCCACTTCAACCAGCTTCATATCCAGGCCATGTTCCAAAATCTTTTGCTGGCAGATGGTAAAGGCCTTTTCCTCCTTCTCCCGGTTTCGGGCCACGGTCTCCAAATCCTTTTCTGTGGCCAGCCTGACCACAGGGCGGAGGGGCTGGACCACCGCTTCATCCTCCACTGAGGTGTTACCCTGGACACATTCGCCGTACTCCAGTCCCCGGGAGGTCTCGAGAATGACCCCTTGGCCTGGCTCTACGGCAAGGCCGGAGGGGTCAAAATAGTATTGCTTGCCTCCGCTCTTAAAGCGGACGCCAATGATTTCAATCATGAATTGGTCCTCCGAATGTTAGGAATCAGAAAAGAGAGCGGCACACAGCCAGCCATACAGATGTCCGTTTCCTACATAAAAGGAGGCGGCACTGCGCAGCTTTTTGAGAAGGTCGACGGCGTGTAGTATCCTGGGGAGTTGAGCGGGGTTCTCCCTGGAATACTTGACAAGGGCGGCGGCGGTTTCATCCAGCAGAGCGGTAAAACGCTCCCGGTCCAGCTTTTCCAGGGAAATACCGTACTCCAGGACCTCCCGCTCCGTGCCGCTTAAGAGCAGCCGGGCCAGCTTGTCCGCCTCATCACCGCAAAGGGCATCGCCGGGGGGGGGGACGAGAGAAAGAATCTCACAGCGGGACCGGATGGTAGGCAGCAGCATGCCGGCGTTGTCGGCCAAGAGCAAAAATGCGGCATAAGGCGGCCCCTCCTCCAATACTTTGAGCAGGGCGTTCTGTGCGCTGGGATTCATGGAAGGAGCGTCGTCAATGATGTACACTTTCCGGGAGGCCTCGTTAGGGCGGATGTATGCATCGGAGCGGAGGGAGCGGATCTGATCCACAACAATGTCCCGCTTTCCCTCCCCTGGTGCTGTACGCACCACATCTGGGTGAATACCCGCCTGGACCTTATGGCAGGCATTACAGGTCAGGCAGGGCCGCGGACCTTGAGAGGTGCAGACCATGGCCTGGGCCAGCAACATGGACAGGGCGTGCTTCCCGGATCCGGGGGGCCCGGAGAGAATGTAGGCGTGAGAGAGCTCCTCACGAGAGGAGAGCTGTAGACCGACGGCTTCATTCCCCGTCAAAACAGATAAGTTAAACACGCTCAAAGCGCTCAATATCCACGACAAAGATGGTGGCGCCGCCTACCACGACCTCTACCGGCATGGAGGGGTAGTACCCATAGCTCATCTCGGTGGTGGTAGGGATCATCTGCTTGCGGCTGTGGGAGTGCTCCCGGATGATGTCGATGACGGTTTGTACCTTCTCCTCATCCACGCCGATGAGGATGGTGACATTTCCGGCCATCAGAAAGCCGCCTGTGGTGGCCAGTTTGGTGGAGGAAAAGCCCTTCTTGGTCAGGGACTGGGTGACGGTATTGGCGTCGTCATGGTTGATGATGGCAAGGACGAGTTTCATACGTATCCCTCCTTAACGAGGCAGCGCTGTGCCGGGCAACACACAAGCGCCGGCACGGACAACCTCTATGTCTTCTAACATATTATAACCGATTCCCTCAAAATATGCGACAGTTTTTTTCTCCACCAGTTCGCCGGGGGCGACGACCGGTATGCCAGGGGGATAGGGAGCGATCTGCTGGGCTGAAATTCGGCCTGTACATTCCCGCAGGGGCAGGTACTCCCTGGGTGCGAACAGGGCCTCCCTGGGGGTCAGAACCGCCTGCGGACTGGGAGGGCATTGGATACAAGCCGTTGGCTGGGGATCTGCCGGCATCAACTCTGTCAGCGCTTCGGCCAGCCGTGTAAAGTCGGCGTCGGTGTCGGCACAGGTACAGATAAAGACCACGTGGCCCCTGTCAGCCATTTCAGGGTAGATCCCTCGCTGCTCCAAGGATGCTTGAAGAGCAAGGCCGTCTGCTGTGTGTACCACCAGACGGCAGGGGTCCAGGGGGTTACAGTTCTCTCTCAGCGTGGGAAACCTGTCCCGCAGGGCTGATACAGAAACGGCGGTTTTTTGATAACGCTGTCCGCCCTCTCTCTCTAGAAAGGCGCGGGCTGCATCAAGGGAGGCCATGATCGGATAGGACGGGCTGGAGCTGCCATAGAGGGATGCCGCGCGGCGGAGCTCTCTTTGAGAATACTGAGGTCCAGCCAAGAGAAGCGCGCCCTGCCCCAAGGCGGGGAGCGTTTTATGAGCGGAAATTACCAGGATGTCGGCGGCAGATAGGGAAAAGTCGTCTAAAAAAGGGAGATGTGCGCCATGTGCACCGTCTACAATCAACGTGGCTGAATGTCTGTGGGCCGCCGCAGAAAGAGCCGGAATATCTGATAATATACCGTAATATGTAGGAGATGTAATACAAATAGTTTTTATATCTGGAAAGAGAGAGAGGAGACGGTCGGCTTCAGCTGGGACTACAGGACCGCAAAGCCCCTCCTCCAAAAGCCAGGGCCGGTTGAGGTAAACGGGTTTTAAGTCCAGCAGGGCCAGAGCATTGTAGACCGACCGGTGGCAGTTGCGATCCAATAGGATTCGTGACCCAGGTGAACATGACATGGTCAGGGCGGCGAGCATTCCCTGAGTAGAGCCGCCGGTAAGGAACAGGCAGCGAGCCATATGAAAGGTTTCCGCCCATAGTGCTTCCGCCTCGCCGATGGCTCCGCCCCCTGCGAAGAGATCTCCGGTGGGGGGGAGCTCGGTAACGTCCAATGGAGAGAGGGAAGAGGCTTCCATAAGGGGAAGCACCCTTCCCTTATGTCCCGGCATGTGCATTCGCAGCGGGTGTTGTGCTGCAAAGGAGCGCAGCGCGTCGCAGAGCGGGGTGGCGGACATGAGAGGGTCTCCTTTCTGGGGAGCAGCGCCTGCGCGGGCCGGCCTCCGTCACAGAGCAGGGGTTGTGTTGTGTGGTTGGGGGAGTCATCTGTCCGGCCCGATGACGGCAGGAGCACGCTTATGACCCACAGCTGAGTGGCAAGTACGGAAGGACCGGCAGCGTAGCTCCAAAGAGGGACAGGAACTGCTGTGCGCTTTATTCCTCGTCCAGCTTGAGGACAGCCATAAATGCCTCGGTGGGAATTTGTACGCTTCCCAGGGAGCGCATCTTCTTTTTGCCCTCTTTCTGTTTTTCCAGCAGCTTCTTTTTCCGCGTGATGTCGCCGCCGTAGCACTTGGCCAGCACATCCTTGCGCATCGCTTTCACTGTCTCCCGGGCAATGATCTTTCCGCCTATCGCGGCCTGAACGGGCACCTCAAAGAGTTGACGGGGAATATTTTCCTTTAGCTTTTCACACAGCCGCCGGGCCCGTGGGTAGGCCTTGTCCCTGTGGGCTATGAAGGACAGGGCGTCAACCTGGTCGCCATTAAGCAGCATATCCACCTTTACAAGCTCAGAGGGTTCGTAGCGGTCCAGCTCATAGTCCAGGGAGGCATATCCCTTGGTACGGGCTTTCAACGTGTCAAAAAAGTCATAGATGATTTCTCCCAGGGGCATGGAGTAATGGAGCTCGGCCAGGTTGGTATCCAGGTACTGCATGTCTTTGAAGACGGCCCGCCGCTCCTGGCACATGGGCATAATATTGCCCACATAGTCGGGGGGCGTTACAATAGACACTTTGGCATAGGGCTCCTCGGCTGTGGCGATGACAGCGGGGTCGGGATAGTTATGGGGATTGTCCACTAAAACCACCGTACCATCGGTCTTGGTGATGCGGTAGATGACCGAGGGGAGGGTAGTGATGAGGTCCAAGTCAAACTCCCGCTCCAGACGCTCCTGGATGATCTCCATATGGAGCATCCCGAGAAAGCCGCACCGGAACCCAAAGCCCAAAGCGGCGGAGGACTCGGGCTCAAAAGAGAGGGAGGCATCATTGAGCTGGAGCTTTTCCAGAGCGTCCCGCAGGTCGGGATACTTGGAACCATCCTCAGTATAAATACCGCAGTAGACCATGGCCCGGGCGGGCCGGTACCCGGGCAGCGGATCGCCAGCGGGGCGCTCCGCCCCAGTGACGGTGTCGCCCACCTGGGTGTCCTTTACATTTTTAATGGAAGCGGTAAAATAGCCCACTTCTCCTGCAATGAGCTCCTGGCAGGGCTCCATGCCCAGAGGGAGCAGGTGGCCGCATTCAATGACCTCGTAGGTGGCGCCCGAGGCCATCATCCTTACCTTCATGCCGGTGCGGATGGTTCCCTCCATGACCCGGAAGTAGACGATGACACCCCGATAGGCGTCGTACTGGCTGTCGAAGATAAGGGCCTTCAAAGGGGCCGCGGGGTCTCCCTTGGGGGCAGGAATACTGTGGACAATATCCTCCAGCACGGCATCGATGTTGATGCCCATCTTGGCCGAGATCTCAGGGGCGTCCTGGGCGGGCAGGCCGATGATATTCTCCACTTCATCCTTGACCCGCTGCGGATCGGCGGCGGGCAGGTCAATTTTGTTGATGACGGGGCGGATCTCCAAATCATGTTCCAGGGCCAGGTAGGTGTTGGCAAGTGTCTGGGCCTCAATTCCCTGGGCGGCATCCACCACCAGTATGGCCCCCTCACAGGCGGCCAGAGAGCGGGAGACCTCGTAATTGAAGTCTACATGGCCGGGCGTGTCGATGAGGTTGAGCTCATAGACGTTGCCGTCCTGGGCCCTGTAATTGAGTTTTACCGCCCGGGCCTTGATGGTAATTCCCCGTTCACGTTCCAGGTCCATATTGTCCAGGAGCTGGCTCTCCATCTCCCTGGCCTCTACCGCGTCGCACTTTTCAATCAGACGGTCGGACAGGGTGCTTTTGCCGTGGTCAATATGGGCTATGATACTGAAATTTCTGATTTTGCTCTGGTCGGTCATGCTTTCACCTCTCGCTTTTCCGGGTGTCCATGTTTCGTTTGATCCGCTCGCCGGTGGTGTGAATGATCTGAAGGAGGGACTGGTACAGGCCGGGATAATTCTGTGCCAGGGCGTCGTTGTTCATCGGGGGGAAAGCGCCCTTTTCCTTGACATGAGCGGCCAGCGATTCCACATAATCATACTCTGAGCAGATCATGTCGGCATTGGCTATGCCTGTGAGAAACTGCCGCACCGGTACAGAGAAAAAATCCTCGTTTTGGGTTCCGTCGGCCCGATATAGATGTCGAAAAAGGCGGTAGACCGCAGTCCCCAGATATTCGGAGGCCGCCATAATGGCTGCTTTTTGGCCCACCTTTCCCAGCAGATCAAAAAGGACGCCTACAGAGTTCACCAGTAGCTTCTTATTGAGGGTGGCCATAATGGAGCCGTGGAGGACATTGTCTTTCTCGGTGGAGTAATCGTAGAGCTCGTCAGGGCCGATGGTGGTACCGTCTCTGGACAGGGTGCGTCCCAGCAGAAAATCAGCGGACACATTATAAAAATCGCAGGCCTTGGTGACAAAGGCAAGACCTGGCTCCCGGACGCCGTTTTCATAGTGGGATAGCAGGGCTTGGCTGATTCCAAGCTCCTTGGCGGCGGCCCTCTGGCTGATTCCCTTTTCCTGTCTCAACAGGGACAGGCACCTGGAAAAATCAGAATGCATAATAACCTCCATGGATCCCCGTTGCAGGAGAGGGGAACCTTGATAAACAGTGTGTATAGTATAAATTTGAAAATACAAAAAGTAAAGTGGATTTTTTCACAATCTTATGACTTTTGGGCATTGAGGGACAGGGGGGATTGGTGTATAATAGCGCTTACCAGGACAAACCAGACTGGGGCGTCCAAAGCGGATACTATTTCTTTATTTATGGAGGAGATACCAATGGCCATTCATATGTTTCAGACCCTGATCGACATTCTGAAGAAGGACCCCCGAAAGATCGTCTTTACCGAGGGAAGCGACCCCCGTATTCTGGAGGCCAGCGCCCGGCTGCTCTCCGGCAATTTCCTCACCCCCATCCTGGTGGGAAACCCTGACGAGGTTCATGCCGCCGCTGAGAAGAGCGGCTTTAATATCCGCGGCGCCATCATCTATGATCCCGAGACCTACGAGGGCATGGACAAGATGGTGGAAACCATGGTGGAACTGCGCAAGGGCAAGATGACCGCCGACGAGTGCCGCGCCGCCCTGAAGAAGGGCAACTACTTCGGCACCATGCTGGTGAAGATGGGCGTGGCCGACTGCCTGCTGGGCGGCGCCACCTACTCCACCGCCGACACCGTCCGTCCTGCCCTGCAGCTCGTCAAGACCAAGCCCGGCAACAAGATCGTCTCCTCCTGCTTCATCATGGTCCGTGAGGGCGTGGGCGACAACACCGTCCTGGCCATGGGCGACTGCGCCATCAACATCAAGCCCACCGAGGACGAGCTGGTGGAGATCGCCCTGGAGACCGCCAAGTGTGCCAAGATCTTCGGCATCGACCCCAAGGTGGCTTTCCTGAGCTACTCCACCAAGGGCTCCGGCAAGGGCGAGGACGTGGACAAGATGCGCAACGCCTGCGCCAAGGCCAAGGAGGCTGCCCCCGACTTGGCCATCGACGGCGAGATGCAGTTCGACGCCGCCGTGTCCCCCACCGTGGGCCAGCTGAAGTTCCCCGGCTCCCAGGTGGCCGGCTATGCCAACACCTTCATCTTCCCCGACATCAACGCCGGCAACATCGGCTACAAGATCGCCCAGCGCCTGGGCGGCTTCGATGCCTACGGCCCCATCCTGCTGGGCCTCAACGCCCCCATCAACGACCTCTCCCGCGGCTGCAACGCCCAGGAGGTCTATTCCATGGCTATCATCACTGCCGCACTCAAGTAACTGACCTTACATCAAATCGAACGCGAAGAGCGCCGAACGAATGTCCGGCGCTCTTCTTTTCTGCTACAAAATGAATCAGGACGGTACAAGGGCTGTACAAAGACAAACAGAGGTGACGACAGCATCCAAAAGGGGAGCTGGAAGAAAGCGGCGAGGAAGGACAGGTCAAATGTTCTGGTGAAATTCGCCAAACTTATTTTCCGCAGGACAACAGTGCGGCGGCTTTACTTGGGGATAACTGACTTTTTTTACGGTGTGTGCTACAAGATGTCGTGGGAAAGGGCGTCAGCCAGCTATTGACAGAAAGGGCTTGACGCGGCGACAAAAAACGTGTATCATAGCCTTTGTAACCAAATTGTAATATTTCATATCCGTTCTGTTATCTTTCTATTTGAGAAATGGAATAGAAGTTCTTCACAAAGGGAGGGAAACCCCCAATGGATGAGATTTTGCACCGTCCCAGAGGAGGCGGGCATGGGGCCCTGGACACTGTGTCTGCTAGATTGCGGTTGCTGGGCGGAGAGCTGAAAGCACATACCGTGCTCTGGAGAGAGCAGGCCCACCGGACACTGCTTCAGACGGATGCGGCTACCGTTGGCCGGGGGATTATGCAGCCGCTCCATTTTTTCGCCTTGGCGGCAGTGGTAGGTGTAGCGGCAGTGGTGTCCACGGTCTATATGCCTGCATATGTCGTCTCGGTGGACGGAGTTGCCTTAGGCGCCGTATCTGAGCCCTCGGTATTCGAAGATGTAGTGGATCGGGTAGAGGCCCGCGCTACCTCGATTCTGGGCTATGACTACACTCTGGACAGCGTTGTTACCTATGAGAAGGCATTGGTAGAACGGGGTTCTCTGCCCTCGGAAGCCGGGTTTGAGACCTATCTGTTCAATCAGATAGGCGAGGTGATGAAGAGCTATGTCCTCAAGGTAGACGGTGAGTTTATTGGGGCCTCCCGCGATAAGGCTGAATTAGAGGCCATGCTGGAGGAACTGAAGGCACCGTATATGACAGAGAATACTGTTGAGGCTGATTTCACTTCGAATGTAGTCATCACGCATGAGTATACGCCTTCTGATGTGCGCCAGGATCTGGATGAGATGGAGGCTATCCTTACAGAGAATACCAGCGGACAGACGGTATACGAGGTGCAAAAGGGAGACACCTTCATGGCGCTGGCTTTCGCGAATGACATGACAATGTCGGAGCTGGAAGCACTGAATCCCGGAATTGATATCAACAGGCTTTACATTGGACAGCTCTTGAACATCAAAGAGGAAATTCCTTTCCTATCAGTACAGACCGTAGAAGAGATTACCTATAACGAGGCCATTGCCTGTCCTGTGGAGGAGCTTCCCGACGATTCCATGTATCAGGGCGAGAGCCGGGTGTTGGATGCCGGTGTAGAGGGGCAGGCCCTGGTTACTGCTCAGGTCACCTATGTCAATGGTTATGAGCGGGAGCGCAATGTCATCGAGACACAGGTGCTCTCTGAACCAACGACCAAGGTTGTGGCAGTTGGGACAAAGGTTCGGCCCAGTTGGTATCCCAATGGCTACTTTATCTGGCCGGTCTATGGCAACATTACCTCCTATTTCGGATACCGCTCGATCTTTGGCTCATACAGCTATCATGGCGGTATCGATATTGCAGCTTCCTATGGTACAAATATTAAGGCGGCCGACGGCGGTACCGTAGTCTGGTCAGGAACTGGAACCGGAAGCTATTGGAGCTATGGCAAGTACGTGGTTATTGATCACGGAAACGGCAAACAGACATATTATGCGCACTGCTCTAGTCTTTTGGTCAGTGCAGGCGATAAGGTCTACCAGGGACAGCCGATCGCAAGGGTTGGTTCCACTGGCCGTTCCACCGGAAACCACTGTCACTTTGAGGTGCGGATCGGCGGAACTGCGGTTAATCCACTGCAGTATCTCTCATAATGTGTGTGGAGAGGGATTTACGCATATGAAAACTCCCGCCCGGTGCTTTCGCACCGGGCGGGAGTTTTCATATGCGAGCTAATCGCTCATGCACAGCAGACCGCCGTCGTGTACGACCACGGAGCCGGTCATATGGCATCCGGCCGGGGAGGCCATGTAGACGCACAGCGCCCCTACTTCCAGGGGGTCGGCAAACCGTCCCATGGGAAGGCGGCTGTCCACCATGTCGAAGACCTCGGGGGGAAGGAACCGGTCCAGGTCGGTATGGGTGATTCCTGGCTCAATGCAGTTGACACGTACGCCGGTTCCACCCAGCTCGGAGGCCAGATAGCGGGTAAAATGGTCTAGTCCTGCCTTGGACACGTGATAGGAGATTTTAGGGTGGGTACGGGTGTTATCCACCGACTGGGCACCGGTGGAGGAGATATTGATGATACAGCCTGCGCCGCGCGCTATCATGCCCGGCGCCACTTCGTGGCATAGATTGGCGGGACCATCCAGATTGGTAGCCAGGACTGTATGCCAGTGCGACAGATCCACATCCTCCAGAAAGGAGCCGATGATTGCAGAGCCGGCGTTGTTTACCAGTACGTCAATATGCCCCCAAAAAGAGAGCGCCTCCTTCACAGCAGATCGAACGCTGTTGAGGTCGGCGACATTGCAGCTGAGGCAGAGACAGTTGGTGCCGTGGCGCTCCAGCAGGTTCAGAGCCTCTCTGCCCTGGGCGGCATCCCGGCAGAGGATTGCAACATTGGCACCGCATTGGGCAAACGCTTCCGCAATACCCAGGCCGATGCCTTTGCTGCCTCCGGTAACCAATACGTTGTAGCCCGCCACAGAAAAGGCGTTGCTCATATTGCTGATGGGTGCTGTAGTCGCTGCCATGCTACCATTCCTTTCTTTACATTCCCCAATTGCAGAGGAAGGACTTTTAATTATTGTAGCATGGAAGGAAAAGCGCTGCCAACAGACCTTTTTTGTGCCGGTACAACCGGCAGATGTCACTCCTCCTCGCGTTCGCGGGCAATTTCGCGCATCTCCAGCAGGTACTGCTTCTTTTTTCGCCGATACCAGACACAGTTAAAAATATTGCCTAGAATAAGGATGTTGCCGCACAGATAGAGCCATACCATGAGGATTATGACAGAGGCGAGTGAGCCGTAGACCATGGAGTAGCGGGAGGACATGCCGATGAACCAGGAGAAGAGCACGGAAGCGGCTACTAGGGCGACGGCGGCAATGAAGCCGCCGGTGAGAATCGGGGCTCTGGGGCCGCCCCTGGGCGCTGAGAGGCGATAGGCCAGAAGCACGAAGATGAGAACCAGGCAGAAGAGGATCAAAAAGCGCATCCACTGCCAGTCCCATGGAAGGGCCCGGCTCTCCAAGTGGAGCGCCTGCTCGAGAAACTGAAAGAGCCAGCCGCCGGTGAGAAGCACGGCCATGGAGAGATAGATGGTAATGAGAAAGAGCACAGAATAGATTACGCTGGCCACGACCTGCCATAATCCCTTATAACTCCTGCGCTGGTAGATGTCGTCCATAATCTTCATGAGAGAGCGGAAGGCGGCGGACGCAGAGAGGAGGGTCATAACCACCCCCGCACCCAGCATGGCGCGGGATTGGTTATCGGAGATATATACCACGTAGTCCCCCAAAATATCCAGTGCGGCAGCGGGAAGAAAGGGAGCGGCGGCCTCCAGCAGAGAGGAGATATCGACATCCAGCAGACCGATAAAGGCGTTGATACAGATAAGAATCGGGAAGAAGGACAAAATCAGAAAGTAGGCCAGTTCAGCTGCTGACCGGGAGACCCGGCGGGAAAAGTAAATATCGGCAATCTCTAGGGCAAACCTGACCGGCGCCCGTTCCAGAAAGTGCTTCAAGGGTCACCCTCCTTTCTCCAGCATTCGACAGAAATACAAAAAACCGCCTGCAACCACAGGCGGTTTTTGTGTGACACCAGAAGTAGACTTAGGCCAGCTTATTCAGCTTCAGGGTCATGCTGCTTTTCTTGTGAGCGGCATTGTTCCTGTGCAGCAGACCATGGCCCACGGCTTTATCGACAGCCTTAACGGCCACCTTGTAAGCGGCATCGGCCTCGCTGCGGTTGCCTTCGGCCACCGCGGCCTCAAACTTCTTGATGTCGGTCTTCAGCGCGGATCTGGCGGCCTTGTTCTGCATGGCCTTGGTCTTGTTGACCAGGACACGCTTTTTGGCAG
>ERZ857955.2043-NODE-2043-length-14056-cov-3.191343_pt1 | contig 14056 bp, 8 predicted proteins | sample MGYA00519956_ERZ857955 | MGnify/ENA primary metagenome ERZ857955 (study PRJEB31778, sample SAMEA3449378) | human gut metagenome | biome: human gut; feature: human-associated habitat; material: faeces | place: United Kingdom | collected 2010/2012 ...
GCCGTTCCCCGACGTTTTCGCCTGGCGGACACTTTTGGCGCCACCTTTTGGTGACAAAAGGTGGTAAACCTGCTCCTCTCAGGAAATGCCCAATCGAAGGTCGGGATATTTCTGACATGTTCACAGTCAAATTCTGCTAAAAAGATTCGCTCTTCGGTCAAAACCCGAAGAGCGGCAGCCCGCAGCCGCCCCATGCGGAGGGCTGCATCGTCCCGCCACAGACGGCCGACGCATCCTCCGCCGGCCGCGGACTGACAAAGGAAAATCGTACTTTGGCTGCGCCGTAGATACTCCGCCTCGGCAAAACCCGAATAAATTTGGTTCTGCCCTCGGCTTGCGCACTTCACGGAGGACAAACCTCCGCTCAGATAAGCTACGTCTCGGCAAAACCGCAAACTCCGTTTGCTTTTGCCCTCGGCTTGCGCACTTTGCGGAAGACGAGCTTCCGCTTAGATAGGCGGCGCCTCGGCAAAGCCGCAAACTTTGTTTGCTTTTGCCCTCGGCTTGCGCTATCTTTGCTCGTATGAAAACGATTCCGATCCTGCCCGGCATCGCGCTGCGCGAACTCCGGACGGCCGATGCGGCCGACATCTTCGCCGCCATCGACGGCGAACGCGCCTACCTGGGACGCTGGCTGCCCTTCGTGCAGTTCACCCGCAGCGAGGAGGATTCGCTGCGCTTCGTCCGCTCCGTACTCGAAGCTCCCTACCGCGAAGCGGTCTTCACGATCCGCGACGGGGAGCGTTTCATCGGACTCATCGGTTTCAAGTCGACCGATCCGCTTGCCCGCACCACCGAAATCGGTTACTGGCTCCGCGAGGCGTGGCAGGGGCGCGGCATCGTCACGACGGCCGTCCGGGCGCTTTGCCGCATGGCGCGCGAGGAGCTGGCGATGCGCTGCGTCGCGATCAAATGCGCCACGGGCAACGGGCCGAGCAACCGCATCCCGCAGCGGCTCGGCTTCACGCTCGACCACGTCGAACACCGCGCCGAACTGCTCGAAGACGGCCGTTACACCGATGCGAACGTCTATCTGCTGAATCTCGCGGATCGGAACACGTCCGTTCGGCCGTGATCCGGACGGATCGCGCGAAACATAAATATTAAGGTATCGAATGAATCGGGACAATCCTTCGGAACTCTTCCCCGTCGTCGACGAGACGGGACGGGTCGTCGGCTGCGCCACGCGCGGCGAATGCCACGACGGGCGGCGGTTGCTGCATCCGGTCGTACATCTGCACCTGTTCAACAGCCGGGGCGAGCTCTATTTGCAGAAACGCCCGCTGTGGAAAGATATTCAGCCCGGGCGCTGGGACACGGCCGTCGGCGGCCACGTCGACTACGGCGAGGGCGTGTTCGTCGGCTACCGCTACTACGACACCTACGGCAAGGTTGTGGACTACCCGTTCGGCTACGGCCTGAGCTATGCCACGTTCGAGATCGCTGACGTCGCCGTTGCCAAGACCGGCGCGAACACCGCCACCGTGACCGCCACCGTGACCAACACCTCCGATGTGGATGCCTCCGAAACCGTGCAGGTGTACGTTGCACCGGGCAAGGCTGACGTGGCTCGCCCGAAGCACGAGCTTAAGGGCTTTACCAAGGTGTTCCTCAAGTCCGGTGAGTCCAAGACCGTGACCATCGACCTTGATGAGCGCGCGTTCGCCTACTGGTCCGAAAAGTATAACGACTGGCATGTGGAGTCTGGCGAATATGCCATCGAAGTGGGCGTGAGCTCCCGCGACATTGCCGACACCGTTGCCGTGGCCCTCGATGGCGACGGCAAGACCCAGCCGCTCACCGAATGGTCCACCTACGGCGAGTGGGAGGCCGATCCGTTCGGCGCCAAGATCGTGGCCGCCGTGGCCGCCGCCGGCGAGGCCGGCGAGCTGCCGAAGCTGCCCGACAACGCCATGATGCGCATGTTCCTCAACCCCATGCCGATCAATTCGCTGCTCACCCTGCTGGGCGAAGGAGGCAAGAAGATCGCCCAGTTCATGGTTGACGAGTACGCCAAGCTGAGCAAGTAATACTACGCAAACTGCCAGCTCCCTTTTCTGAGATTCAGAGAAGGGAGCCAGTTTGTGTATAGGGCATATGTGGGATTCGTTGTCTAGGCAACACACCGATTGTTGTATATGCAACTGTTGTATATGGGTCTCTTTATCATGAATTGTTGCGTATGCAACAATGTGGGGTGAAGGCGCATACGCGCATGGCCTCGCATGGTACGGAGGACAATGGATCAGCATATTCTCAGCATTGAGATGCGAGCGGTGACCAAAGCCGTCGACCGCTATCTCGGTGAGAGCATGCCGCTTTCCGCTAAGGAGACCACTGGCGGCAACGCGCATATCATCATGTTCCTGGCTCGTAACCGGAATCGTGAAATCTACCAGCACACCATCGAACAGAAGTTCTGTATCACCCGCTCCACCGCTTCGCGCGTGCTGGCGCTTATGGAAAAGAAAGGGCTTATTGCCCGCGAATCGGTGGCGCATGATGCCCGTTGCAAGCGTATCGTCCTGACCGATAAGGCGGACGCCATCGTCGCCGATCTCAAAGCGAACGGCGAACGCGTCGAACGTCTGTTGGTTGATGGCTTTTCCGAAAGCGAGAAAGCAGCCCTACGTGACTACGTCAGTCGCATGCGCGCGAACATCGACCGCGCACAACATGAATTTGAACATCAAACACTCCCTCAGTCACCTGTGGTGATGGCTCCCGATCAAGACGGAGCGGAGGTTGCTAACACGAAGGAGGAGAACGAATGAGCGATACCGCAGAGGCAATCGCGCAGGCGCGCAAAGCCGTCGAACCGGACAAGCCCAAACATGTACTGCGCACGCTGGGCCATTCGATTCGTGAATACAAGAAAGCCAGCATCCTGGCTCCGGTGTTCGTGGCGGTCGAAGGTATTCTGGAAATCCTGATTCCGACCATCATGGCTTCGCTGATCGATGAGGGTATCACCGGTGGCAGCATGCCGGCCACCGTCAAGTTCGGCGTGATTCTGCTGGTGTGCGCGATGGTTTCGCTGGGTGCCGGCTTCCTGTCCGGAAAGTACGCGGCCGTGGCCGGCGCGGGCTTCGCCAAGAACCTGCGCAAGGACCAGTTCGAGAAGGTGCAGGGCTTCAGCTTCACCAATATTGACCGGTTCTCCACCGGTTCGATCGTGACCCGACTGACCACCGACGTGACGAACCTGCAGAACGCCTACATGATGATCATTCGTCTGGGCGTGCGTGCCCCGATTATGGTGGTCGTATCCTGGCTGTTCTCGTTCCGTATCTCCCCGTCGATTTCCATGGTGTTCCTGGCCTGCATCCCGATTCTGGCCATCGGCCTGTGCGGTCTGGCCGTGCTCGTGCATCCGGTGTTCGAGCGCGTGTTTCACACCTACGATGCGTTGAACAACGTGGTCGACGAGAACCTGCAGGGCATCCGCGTGGTCAAGTCCTATAACCGCGAATCCTTCGAGGTCTCCAAGTTCGGCCGCATCTCCCAGCGCATCTTCAAGGACTTCACCAAGGCCGAACGCATCATGAGCTTCAACAGCCCGCTGATGATGATCTGCATCTACGGTTCGATGATCCTCATCGCATGGATGGGCGCGCAGCAGATCGTCGCCTCCGGCAACAACCCCGCCGTGGGCCTGACCACCGGCGACCTGACCGCACTGGTCACCTACGCCATGCAGATCCTTATGGCCATGATGATGCTGTCCATGATCTTCGTCATGGTGATTATTTCTCAGGCTTCTGCCGAGCGTATCTGCCAGGTGCTGCAGGAGGAAAGCACGGTGCAGAACCCGGCACAGCCGGTGACTGACATGGCCGACGGCTCCATCGAATTCGACCACGTCACCTTCCGCTACTCCGACAGTTCCGAAAAGCCCGTGCTTGACGACATCAACCTGAAGATCCGCTCCGGCATGACCGTCGGCATCGTCGGCGGTACTGGTTCGGCAAAGTCGTCTCTGGTACAGCTCGTGCCGCGACTGTACGACGTGAGCTCCGGTTCGCTGAAGGTCGGCGGCGTGGATGTACGCGACTACGATCTCGAGGCGCTGCGCGATCAGGTGGCCATGGTGTTGCAGAAGAACGTGCTGTTCTCCGGCACTATTGCCGAAAACCTCAGGTGGGGCAACCCGAACGCCACCGATGAAGAGATTCGCCATGCCGCGCAGCTCGCGCAGGCCGATGGATTCGTTCAGGAATTCCCCGATAAGTACGACACGTACATCGAGCAGGGCGGTACCAATGTGTCCGGCGGACAGCGCCAGCGCCTGTGCATCGCCCGTGCGCTGCTGAAGAAGCCGAAGATTCTGATTCTCGACGATTCGACCAGCGCCGTCGATACCAAGACGGACAAGCTGATCCGTTCCGCGTTCCACAACGAGATTCCGGACACCACGAAGATCATCATCGCCCAGCGCGTGGCCTCCGTGCAGGAATCCGACATGATTCTGGTGATGGATTCCGGCCGCATCATGGCGTCCGGCACACACGACGAACTGCTCGTCACCTGCGATGAATACCGTTCCATCTACGAATCCCAGACCAAGAACCAGGCCCAGCCCGAAGAACTGGCTGCTGCCGAACAGGCTGCTGAGTCATCTACCGCTGAGCCGTCCGAAACCGTGACGGTGACAGTGCCCATGCCCACGGCCGATACCAGCGCAGCTGATACCAATGCAGCCGATACCAAGGAAGGAGAAGCACGATGAGCAACGACCAGAGTTTCAAGAACCGCAAGCCCGCCATGGGCAAAGCCGAGCCTGGCACCATCAAGCGCATCTTCAGCTACATCTTCCAGTACAAGTGGCGCGTCATCGCCATCGTGGTGTGCATCTTGGTCGGTGCCGCCGCGCAGGCCGGTTCCGCGCTGTTCCTCCAGTCGTTGATTGATACGTACATCCTGCCGATGGTGGGGGAGTCGAACCCCGACTGGGCCCCGCTGCTGCGGGCCATCAGCCTGATGGCGGGCCTGTATGTGGCCGGCATCGTGGCGTCCTGGCTGTGGCAGTGGCTGATCGTCACCGTCGAGCAGGGCACGCTCAAGAAGATTCGTGACGACATGTTCGCCCACCAGCAGAAGCTGCCGATCCGCTACTTCGACAGCCACGAGCACGGCGACATCATGAGCCACTACACCAACGACACCGATACGCTGCGCCAGGCCATCTCGCAGTCGTTCCCGCAGATGTTCTCCTCGATTATCTCCGCGGTCGCGGCGCTGCTGTCCATGCTGTGGCTGTCCATTCCATTCACCGCGTTCGTAATCGTGTTCACCGTTCTGCTCTACTTCATCGTGCGCAAGATCGTGAGCCGCTCCGGACGCTACTTTGTCAAGCAGCAGCAGTGGATCGGCGACGTGAACGCCTTCGTGGAGGAATCCGTCAACGGCCAGAAGGTCATCAAGGTCTTCAACCATGAAGACGCCACCCAGAATACCTTCGACGAGAAGAACGAGGAACTCTTCGAGGCGTCCGCCGAAGCGAACACCTGGGGCAACGTCACCATGCCGGTCGTCGGCAACATGGGCTACCTGCTCTACATCCTGCTTGCCATCGTCGGCGCCGCCGTCTCGCTGGCCGGCGTCAACGACATCGGTCTGACCGGCGTCAAGCCGCTCACCCTCGGCACGCTCGTCTCCCTGCTGACCCTATCCCGCTCGTTCATCAACCCGATCGGCCAGGTCTCCCAGCAGCTGACCATGGTGATGATGGCGCTCGCCGGTGCCTCCCGTATCTTCAAGCTGATGGACGAACCCATCGAGGAAGACAAGGGCACCGTGACGCTCGTGAACGTGGAACTTGGCGAGGATGGCCGCACCATGACCGAAGTCGACCACGAGACCGGCCACTGGGCATGGAAGCGCGAGGTCGGCGACGACGGTACGAGGTCTCTGAAGGCCGCAGAAAAGCTCAAGGGCTCGGCCCGCGAGGTGGCGATGAAGGCCAAGGAGCAGGCGATCACCTCGCCCGACGGCCGACTGACCCTGCTGCGCGGCGACGTGCGTTTCACCAACGTGACTTTCGGCTACCACCCGGACAAGCCGGTGCTGCACGACATCACCTGGTTCGCCAAGCCCGGCCAGAAGATCGCGCTCGTCGGCGCCACCGGTGCCGGCAAGACCACCGTGACCAACCTCATCAACCGGTTCTACGACATCCAGCACGGCCAGATCCTGTACGACGGCATCTCCGTGGCCGGCATCAAGAAGCCTGACCTGCGCAGGTCTTTGGGCATCGTGCTGCAGGACGTGAACCTGTTCACCGGCACCGTGATGGACAACATCCGTTACGGCCGCCTGAACGCCACCGATGAGGAATGCATCGAGGCCGCGCGTCTGGTCAATGCGGACAGCTTCATCCGTATGCTGCCCGAGGGATACAACACGGTGCTGGAAGGCGACGGTTCCGGCCTGTCCCAGGGCCAGCGCCAGCTGATCTCCATCGCTCGCGCGGCGGTGGCCGATCCGCCCGCGCTGATCCTTGACGAGGCCACGTCCTCCATCGATACCCGTACCGAGGAGGTCGTGCAGGCCGGCATGGATAACCTGATGAAGGGCCGTACGGTCTTCGTCATCGCCCACCGCCTGTCCACCGTGCGCAATTCCGATGTGATCATGGTGCTCGACCACGGCAACATCATCGAGCGTGGTTCGCATGACGAGCTGATCGCGCAAAAGGGCGAGTACTACCAGCTGTACACCGGCGCGGTGGAACTGGAGTAACGAGTTCATAATCGGTATGCGCTGATCATCGTAAGGGCTTTCTCCTTGTATAGGAGAAAGCCCTTACTGATATAAGGAACATATCGCTAGTGGGCGCGATACGGATGTGATACCGGCTGGACTGAGCGGAGAAGAGCGGCTAACAGTGAACAATCGTCAACAGTGAACAATCGTCAGCATTGCGCAGGAGCGGCCGAGTCTCTGATAATGAGCTCCCCGGGAACATTCAGCGTCGGAACAATGCCATCCCGGAACGTCTCCTCTGTGCTGCTCTCGTGTCTGATGAGCTATGCGGGTCAATGACTGAGGAGGCGCACACAGCGCTGCGGGTCGACGATGCTGCAACCATGCGTCGTCATACCCGCATGACGTGAGTTACACTATGTAGTAAAGATATTTACTGAAATACTACGTAGTATTGCGTATTGGGGCGGGGGAGGCTCAACTATGGTCACGATGAAGGAAATCGCGCAGAAATCAGGCTTCTCGCAGGCCACGGTATCCCGGCTGCTCAATGGGGACCCGACATTGTCTGTCAAAGAGGAGACGCGACGTCGCATCATCGAGGTCAGCGAGCAGCTTGGCTACGCTACCGGATCACGCCGTATCGCATTGCCACGCCGTGTGGCCGTACTCGACAACGCCACCCGCGAGGAAGAACTGGCGGACGCCTATTTCGATGAACTACGGTCCGTGCTCGGCGACAATGCCAGAGCCCAGCACATGGAACTCACGTCGTTTTCCCATATCGACGATCTGATTGCCGACGCCGGTGATTTCGACGGCTTCATCTCCATCGGACCGTCCGTACTCTCTTCGGATAGACTGTTGAAGCTCCATCGGGTATTGCCCTATGGCGTATTCATCGACATCAATCCTGCGCCCAGCCTGTTCGATTCGGTACAACCGGATTTAAGCCAAACCATTTTGGACGCATTGGATATGTTGGTGTCCTCGGGCAAACGACGCATCGGCTATATCGGCGGTACTGGCTTCACGATGGGTTTGTACGAATATCCGGAAGACGGCCGATTAACCGCATTCCGCAATTGGACCGAGCGTTTGGGGCTGGATGCGGAAGGCCTGATTTACGCGCAAGGCGCGTTCACTGTGGACACCGGGCGCACTCTAGGGGAGGAAGCGGTTAACGATCATCGAGATGACATGCCGGATGCGTTCATCGTGGCTGCGGACTCGATTGCAGTCGGCGTACTGCAGGCGTTTACCGCTGCGGGAGTGCTGGTGCCTCGCGATACCAGTGTGATCAGTATCAATAACCAGGCCATCGCCCAGTACACTTCGCCGACATTGACCAGTTACGATATCGACCAGAATGAGCTGGCCGATACTGCGATTACGATGCTTGCCGAGGCCATCTCCAGTCGGCGCACGCTGCACCACCATACCTTCATCTCCACCACCCTAGTGGTGCGTGACAGTTTCGTACCAGCACGATAAAGAAGCTCCCTCTGTGCGATAAAGAAGCTCCCTCGTCAGAGGGAGCTTCTTTATCGCTGTTAGAACAGTTCCAGATTCACGTCGAGCGTGTAGGCGCGATCGGCGGGCAGCTGGTACTGCTCATGGACGGGCGCGCCCCATGAATCGTCTCCGCCCACGCCCATTTGCGCGGCCAACAGGCGCAGGAACGTGTGACGGACCGGCGGCAACTCGTTCTGGTGGGTCGCCTCTTCCAGCATGAGCGAGCTGTACGGCAACAGGCTCGCCGCGAAATGTTCGCTGCCGGCCTGGCTGATACGCATGCCGTGTCCTTGGGCGTCAAGCACTTCGGCCCAACGCAAGTCTTCATGGTTGCCGGTCTCCTGCGGCACCAGATACGGTGCATTGTCTTCGGCCGCGGTGCGCTCGAAAATGCCGAGCTTGCCACCGTGCAGACGGTCGTGATAAGTTTCCTCGGGGCCAAGGCCGTAGAAGCGCAGGTTCTCGTACTGCTTGGGAAGTGTCCATTCCAATCCGAATGCCGGCAGCGTCGGCGCATCGGTGGCACCGGCATATCGGGCGGTCAGATGTACACGTCCGCTGGCGGCATCCACCTCATAGCGCACGGCAACTTGGGTTTCGCCCGGTTCGGCCAACGTATGACGAATGCCGCCAACGGGCACCAACCTCGTTGACGGCATTCGTCTTTCCAGGACACCGCAATCGCGGATGCATGCCGTTTACGCGTTGAATACGTATTGGTCAAGGCGGCGCATGGCCTCCTTGACGCGGCTCAAGGGCAATGCGAGATTGACGCGGATGCTGTAGGGGGCCTGGAACATGCTGCCGTCCTGCCATGCGACGCCCACATCCCAGCCGCATTTCTCCAACTCGGGCAGGCTCAGGCCGTGGCGTTCGCACCACTGCTCGCAGTCGAGCAGCAGCATGTAGGTGCCTTCCGGTTTGGCCAAACTCACTCCTTGGAAATGCTTGGTGATGTAGTCGTAGGCGTAATCGACGTTGCCGGTGAGCACCGCCTTCAGTTCGTCGAGCCACTCATGGCCTTCGGGCCGGTAGGCGCCGATCAGCGCGTGCATGGAAAGCACGTTCATGTCGTTGTAGTGGCATTTCGAGCTTTTGGCCACGATGCGGTCCCGGAGTGTGGGATTGTAGATGATGTGGTAGCTTCCCACCAGTCCGGCGAGATTGAAGGTCTTGCTGGGCGCGTAGAACGCCACGGTCCTGTTGCGTGCGTCCTCGCTGACCGATTGGGTGGGGATGTGCTGGTGGTTCCCCAGAGTCAAATCGGACCAAATCTCGTCGGAAATGACCACGCAATCGTTGGCCTTGTACACTTCCATGGCCTTCTCGATTTCCCAACGTTCCCACACGCGCCCGCAAGGATTGTGAGGGCTGCAGAACACGGCCACGTGGATGTGATGCTCCTTGAGCTTCCTGTCCATATCCTCGTAATCCATGCGCCATACGCCGCGCTCGTCCAGCGTGAGCGGACTGTGGACGATGCGGTAGCCGTTGTTTTCGATGCTCCGGGTGAACCCGATGTAGGTCGGGCTGTGCAGCAGCACGCCGTCGCCGGGGGCGGCGAACGCGGTCAGCGCACTGATCACACCGCCCAGGACCCCGTTCTCGTAGCCGATCGCCTCCCGGGTCAATCCGGTGACCCCGTTGCGCGTGGACTGCCAGTCGATGATGGAGCTGTAATAGTCGTCGGTGGGGGAGAAGTACCCGTAGGCGGGATGCTTCGCCCGTTCGATGATGGCCTGCGGGATCGTGGGCACGGTCGGGAAGTTCATGTCCGCCACCCACATGGGGATGACGTCGAAACCCTCGCGTGGCGGGTCCGGCGCGAATCCCGGGTCGGTGCCCAGTCCGTCGACCGCGATCGAATCCATGCCATGCCTGTTCATGATGGACGTGAAATCATACGTCATTGTCCGACAATCCTTTCTCGGTCCGTGGTGGCCGGTCCCAATCTAAATCGGGCTCCTGACGGTGCCGTGGCCGTGGGCGGCGATTTGACCGCGTGGCGTGTTACGATATGCACCGTTGTGAGGCAGTGATCCGTTATCAGCGGGGAGTCTTCGGAAGAACGGCGGCAATCGCCCAGTAGAACCGACGGGATCGGCCCGAGACAGCCGAACACAAGCGGTCGCGCAGGCTCGCGGCTCCGAGTGCAACAGTTCGGAGCGGCGCAACCGGTGCGATAAGCGAGGTGGTACCGCGGTGCGGAGCGCATACCAGCGCTCGTCATCGTCCTCGTAGGCAGGAACGGCAGACATGGCTGTTCCGGGCGGAACACAGTCGGTTCCGGCTGCGAGGCGATTGACTAATCGGCCCACGGTTCGGTACGTGACATTCGTGAAACCAGCCGGCACACGTCGGCGCCCGGCAATCGCCATCAATGACGCTCCTGTAGGACCAGTGCACAGTACTAACAGGAGATTTACGGTGAGCGAAAACGTATATCCCAAGGCGAGCGAGGGCGGCGAGACCGCGCACGTCGCGCCGAACCCCAGCTTCCCCGACATGGAGGAGACCGTTCTCGACTACTGGGACAAGGACGACACCTTCCAGAAGTCCGTTGAACGCAACCCTTCCGGCGACCACAGCCAGAACGAATTCGTGTTCTTCGATGGCCCGCCTTTTGCGAACGGTCTGCCGCACTACGGCCACCTGCTGACCGGCTACGCCAAGGACGTGATCCCGCGCTACCAGACCATGAAGGGCCGCAAGGTCAACCGCGTGTTCGGCTGGGACACCCACGGCCTGCCCGCCGAGCTTGAGGCGCAGAAGGAACTCGGCATCGACTCGGTCGACCAGATCGAGAAGATGGGCATCGACAAGTTCAACGACGCCTGCCGCGCTTCCGTGCTGAAGTACACCAACGAATGGCAGAACTACGTGCATCGTCAGGCCCGTTGGGTGGACTTCGAGCACGGCTACAAGACCCTGAACATCCCGTACATGGAATCCGTGATGTGGGCCTTCAAGCAGCTCTACGACAAGGGCCTGGCCTACCAGGGCTACCGCGTGCTGCCGTACTGCCCGAAGGACCGCACGCCGCTGAGCGCGCACGAGCTGCGCATGGACGCCGACGTGTACCAGGACCGCCAGGACACCACCGTGTCCGTGGCCGTGAAGATGCGCGATGAAGACGACGCCTACGCCGTCTTCTGGACCACCACCCCGTGGACCGTGCCCACCAACTTCGCCATCGTGGTCGGCGCCGACATCGACTACGTCGAGGTCCGCCCGACCGAAGGCAAGTTCGCTGGCAAGAAGTTCTACCTCGGCAAGGACCTGCTGCCGCACTACGAGAAGGAACTCGGCGAGAACTACGAGGTCGTGCGCGAACTCAAGGGCTCCGAGCTGGAAGGCCGCCGCTACTACCCGGTCTTCCCGTACTTCGCGGGCGAGACGGCCGAATCCGAAGGCCATGTGCCCGGCCCGAACGGCTACACGATCTTCACTGCCGACTACGTCGACACCGTCGAAGGTACCGGTCTGGTTCACCAGGCCCCCTACGGTGAAGACGATATGAACACGCTGAATGCCAAGGGCATCAAGAGCACCGACGTGCTCGACGATGGCTGCCGCTTCACCGCGCAGTGCCCCGACTACGAGGGCGATTTCGTGTTCGACGCCAACCTGCCGATCCTGCGCAACCTGCGCGCCGGCGACGGCCCGCTCGCTTCCATCCCGGAAGAGCGCCGCGCGATCCTCTTCCAGGAGAAGAGCTACGTGCACTCCTACCCGCACTGCTGGCGTTGCGCCACCCCGCTGATCTACAAGCCGGTGAGCTCCTGGTTCGTGGCCGTCACCAAGATCAAGGACCGCCTGCTCGAACTCAACCAGCAGATCAACTGGATTCCGAACAACGTGAAGGACGGCCAGTTCGGCAAGTGGCTGGCGAACGCACGCGATTGGTCGATCTCCCGCAACCGTTTCTGGGGCTCTCCGATCCCGGTATGGGTTTCGGACGATCCGAAGTACCCGCGTGTGGACGTGTACGGTTCACTCGATGAGCTCAAGGCCGACTTCGGCGATTATCCGCGCGATCATGAGGGCAACATCAACATGCACCGCCCGTACATCGACGAGCTGACCCGCGTCAACCCGGACGATCCGACCGGCAAGAGCCACATGCACCGCATCAGCGACGTGATGGACTGCTGGTTCGAATCCGGTTCGATGAGCTTCGCCCAGTACCACTATCCGTTCGAAAACAAGGAAACCTTCGAACAGCACTTCCCGTGCGACTACATCGTGGAATACATCGGCCAGACCCGTGGCTGGTTCTACGTGCAGCACGTCATGGCCACCGCCCTGTTCGACAGGCCGGCGTTCAAGAACGTGATCTGCCACGGCATAGTGCTCGGCTCCGACGGACAGAAGATGTCGAAGCATCTGCGCAACTATCCGGACGTGAACGGCGTGTTCAACGACTTCGGCTCCGACGCCATGCGCTGGTTCCTCATGAGCTCGCCGATCCTGCGCGGCGGCAACCTTATCGTCACCGCCGATGGCATCCGCGACACCGTCCGCCAGGTCATGCTGCCGGTGTGGAGTTCCTACTACTTCTTCACGCTGTACGCGAACGCGGCCGGGTACGACGCGCGCAAGCTTCGCGCCGACGAAGTTGCATCGCTGCCGGAAATGGACCGTTACCTGCTGGCCCGTACCCACCGACTGGTCGAAAAGACCCAGTCCTCGCTGGACCAGTTCCTGATCTCCGATGCATGCGACGCCGTGTCCGACTTCATCGACATGATCACCAACTGGTACATCCGCAACAACCGCGACCGCTTCTGGAACGAGGACGCCAACGCGTTCAACACCTTGTACACCGTGCTTGAGGTGTTCATGCGCGTCCTTGCGCCGCTTGCCCCGATGGAAGCCGAATCCGTGTGGCGCGGCCTGACCGGAGGCGAATCCGTGCATCTGGCCGACTGGCCGTTCCTGGCCGACGAGAAGACCGGCGAAGCCACCGAACTTGGCCGCGTGCTCGTCGACGATCCGGCTTTGGTGAACGCCATGGAAAAGGTGCGCGAGGTCGTCTCCAGCACCCTGTCCATGCGTAAGGCGAAGCAGATCCGCGTGCGCCAGCCGCTGAGCAAGCTCACCGTGGTGGTGGAGGATACCGCCGCCGTGGCCGCGTACGACGAGATTCTGAAGTCCGAACTCAACGTCAAGGACGTGGAGCTGTGCACGCTTGAAGATGCGGGCTCCCAGGGCCTGAAGATCATCCACGAGCTGCGCGTGAACGCCCGCGTTGCAGGCAAGCGCCTGCGCAAGGACGTGCAGTTCGCCATCAAGGCCTCCAAGTCCGGCGCATGGCATGTGGACGCTTCCGGCGCTCCGGTGTGCGAGACCCCGAACGGCGACATTACGCTGGAAGAGGGCGAGTACGAGCTGATCAACAGCGTGGAGGAGCAGAACGCCGAAGAGGCCGCCAACTCCGTGTCCGCGGCCCTGCCGACCGGCGGCTTCGTGATCCTCGACACCGAGCTGAACGACGATCTGGTTGCCGAAGGCTACGCCCGCGACGTAATCCGCTCCGTGCAGGACGCCCGTAAGGCCGCCGGTCTCGAGGTCTCCGACCATATCGCGCTGAAGCTGACCGTTCCGGCCGGCGACGTGGCGAAGGTCGAGCAGTTCCGCGATCTCGTGTCCGCCGACACGCTCGCCGACTCGCTTGACGTTGTTGCCGGCGCCGAAGGCTCCGAGCTCGCCATCGAGGTTGCCAAGGCCTGATTTTGGTTGGGGTGAATCAGTTGGGCTGATTCCGCTTGGTCGATTCAACTAAGTCGACCGGATTGGCCGAATTGGTTGGTGCGATCCGGTTGGGATTGGGTTG
>ERZ857955.2046-NODE-2046-length-14016-cov-3.125564_pt1 | contig 14016 bp, 9 predicted proteins | sample MGYA00519956_ERZ857955 | MGnify/ENA primary metagenome ERZ857955 (study PRJEB31778, sample SAMEA3449378) | human gut metagenome | biome: human gut; feature: human-associated habitat; material: faeces | place: United Kingdom | collected 2010/2012 ...
TACGGCTTGCCTGTGTACTTTTTGCGAAAATAAACTCTAACGTACCCATGTACGCCGACAACCTCTGCCGGTGTGTGATATGATTTTTAGTTTGTACGAATAACAACGGTCTGTGTATCTCCGTCCCAGTCAACGTCAAAGCCTACCATATCGGCAATGTCACGGATTTTGAAGTAAGTATTTCCGTTGATGTTGTAAGAAAGAACTTCTTTTTCTTCGCCGTCCACATAAACAGGGGCGGTGTTTTGGTCAACATTAAGTGCGGCTGAATGGTCGCTGTTAAGCTCGCCGCCGACTATTGTGTATTTAACTCCCGTTGAAATTGCGATAGCACTCAAATTCTCGTCCCACGCAACGTCAAAACGTGCGTTTGTTGTACGAAGTACCATTGCAATATCACGAATTTTATAATAGTTTGAGTCGTTTACGGAATAACCCGATACTTCAACGTCTATACCGTTTACGGATAGTTTTGCATTTGAATTTGTTGCGGTAAGCGTGTTGATACCCTCGTATCTGTCGACAAAATCCTTGATTTTTGCTCTGTTCGGATAACCGTTTGTCAAAAAGTCGTTGCCGTACATATCAACGTAAGGAACGGTTTGATATGAGCTTACATATGATTTAAGTATTTTTTCTGTTGAGAAAGTCTGACCGTCAAACATAAGCTTGTAGAAGTTGATAACCGAAGAATAGCGCGGTACTTCACGACCGACAAATATGTATCTTCCGCCGTCTTGGTATACGGTGATGTCCGAAAGGCAAGTACCGATAATGTTGTTAGGAACGTCAATATTTGAAATTGTATTGCCTTTCATAGTGAACGCGGCTGAAATACCTCCGTCCATACCGTCACGCATAACGAATGCCTCCGGTATACCGTTTCTGTCAAGATCGGTAAGAACTACTTGATTGTATGACGGATCTGAAGACATAATTTTCATAAGACGTGTAACGAACGCTTCACGCCAACTCTCTGCCGCAAATGTACTTGTTACGCAAAGCGTAAACATCATAGCAGTGGCAATTATCGCCGAAATAATCTTTTTCATTTTATTTTTCCTTTCATAATAAAAAGTGTTCAAGTTCTTTTTAAATATCTGTATTATACTAAAATTTTTTAGTGTTGTCAAATCTGACACTATTTTTACGAATATCGCTTGAATATTTGACTGTAATTTATTATACTAAAAGAAAAAGATAACTAAAAACAGAGAGAAGAAGATTATATGAAGTACAGAGAAATGGCGGGAGAGAGAATATCGGTATTGGGCTTCGGTTGTATGAGATTTCCGACAACGTCAAAAAATGCGGAAGACATTGATGCCGAAAAATCAGCAAAAATGCTTGAATACGCTATTGAAAACGGTGTGAACTATTTTGATACAGCGTATGTTTATCACGGCGGAAAAAGTGAAAGTTTTATAGGCGGAGTTTTAAAGCCGTATCGTGACAAAATACATATTGCCACGAAATGTCCTACATGGGAAGTGAAGTGTGAGGAGGATTTCGACCGTTTGCTTAACGAACAGCTTGAAAGACTTCAAACCGATTATATTGATTTTTACCTTGTGCACGCACTTGATAAGGACAGATTTAAGAAAGTTGTCGAAAAATTCAATCTTATAGACAAGCTCAACAAGGCGAAAGCCGACGGCAAAATCCGTCATATCGGTTTTTCGTTCCATGATGACGTTGAAACATTAAAAAAGATTATTGACGCAAACCCTAATTGGGAGTTTTGTCAGATACAGCTTAACTATATTAACGTAAAATATCAGGCGGGTCTTGAGGGGCTTGAATATGCACATAAAAAAGGACTTGACGTGGTTATAATGGAACCGCTTTTGGGCGGTAAACTTGCGAACCCGTCACCGCAGGTCGCAAAAATGCTGTCTGACGAAAAGACGCCTGTTGAGTGGGCAATGGATTTCCTGTGGAACAGAAAAGAAGTATCACTTCTTTTGAGCGGTATGGGTGCAATGGAACAGGTGCAGTCAAATATAGACTATGCGGATAAAGCGGAAGTGGGTATGCTGACGGAAGAAAATCTTGATATGCTTGCAAAGACAAAAGAGGTATTTGACAAAATGGCACTTGTACCGTGTACAAAATGTGCGTACTGTATGCCTTGTCCGTTCGGACTTGACATACCGAAAACATTTGAGGCGTACAATGCAACCGCTTCACTCGGTACAGACAGAGCAAAGGCAATTTATGCAGAACTTAACAAGGGTGCGGACCAATGTAAGAAATGCAAAAAATGCGAAAAAGTCTGTCCGCAGAGTATTAAAATCAGTCACACAATGACCGAAATTGCAAAAATATTTGCGAAATAATTATAAAGGCTGTCTGATAAATTTCAGACAGCCTTTTCTTGTATGGAATTTATTATGCGATATTGACTTATACGACGGTAATGTAGTATAATCGTTTTTGTAATGAAAAAAACAGGAGGATTGTTCTTTTGGTATTTTCAAGTTTAATGTTTATGTGCATATTTTTGCCGATAGTGCTGATTGCATATAATTTATCGAAAAATCTTACATATAAAAATACAGTACTGATTATCGCCTCGCTTTTTTTCTACGCGTGGGGTGAGCCGATATGGGTAGTGCTTTTGATATTCAGTGCGTTTGTGGATTATATAAACGGACGTATAATTGATAAATACTATGCGAGGGCAGGTGCAACGATTGCACTTGTTTCGTCACTTGTTATAAATTTAGGCTTGCTTGCAATGTTTAAATATTCGGGATTTTTTATTGAAAACATCAACACGTTTTTACACACGTCAATTCCTAATCCGAATTTCAAACTGCCTATCGGAATATCGTTTTACACATTTCAAACGCTGTCGTATACGATAGATATGTACAGAGGAAAAACGCGAGTGCAAAAATCGTTTTTGGGATTTTTGGCATACGTTTCAATGTTTCCGCAGCTTGTCGCAGGACCTATTGTGCGGTACAGTACGGTTGCGAGCGAACTGAACAGCAGACGTGTTACGGCTGATGATTTTGCATACGGCGTAAAAAGATTTACCACAGGTATGTGCAAAAAAGTAATGCTTGCAAACAGTTCGGGTGCGGTTGCGTCAATGGTGCTTGACAGTACAAGACTTACGGTTGCGTCATCGTGGCTCGGAATAATAATGTATACATTTCAGATTTATTTTGATTTTTCGGGTTACAGTGATATGGCGATAGGCTTGGGAAGAATGTTGGGTTTTCACTTTGGTGAAAACTTTGAATATCCGTACATTTCAAGAAGTATAACCGAATTTTGGAGAAGGTGGCACATATCGCTGTCAACATTTTTCAGAGATTACGTCTATATACCGCTCGGCGGTAACAGATACCACGCAATACGGAATATATTCATAGTATGGCTTTTAACCGGACTTTGGCACGGAGCAAGCTGGAATTTTATATTTTGGGGATTGTTTTACGGTGTACTTTTGTTTATTGAAAAAACACTGTTTAAAAAGAAACTTCAAAAAATTCCCGCCCCGTTCTGCTATATATACACTATGTTCTTCGTAATACTCGGTTGGGCGCTGTTCTATTTTACGGACTTAAACGCTCTTTGGACATTCATAAAGAGTGCGTTCGGTGTGGGTACGGCATTGTACGACTTGACGGCGGTGTCAACATTCTGTACGAATGCATGGCTTATTGCGGTTTGCGTAATAGCGTCAACTCCGATACCGACAATTATACACAAGAATTTCTGCAAAAAATCAAAGGTATTTGCGGCAATATCGGAGCCGGTTTTGGTTATTGTCGGACTTGGAGTGTGCTTTGTTTTGCTTGTGGGACAAACATATAATCCGTTTTTGTATTTCAGATTTTAAGGAAAGGTGACGAATATGAGAAATAAGCTTACAATCGGTGCATTTCTTCTTATGCTGACAGCTTTTATCGTTGTACTCGCACTTCCGGCGGACGAGGAAAGTATAAAATCTGAAAACAGAGTGATGGCAACAATTCCGCCTGTAAATGAGGAAACAGTGTTTTCGGGTGAATTTGAAACAGGGTTTGAAAGTTTTATCGGTGATAATATCGCTTATCGTTCACAAATTACCGATTTTTCAAAAACGTTGGACGAAAAAAGAGGATTTGTACCGAAAACAGGTAAAATTATTTCCACAAATAAAGATATAGGAACGGGTACGACTCAAAAGCAAACTCTTCTTGTTGCGGATAACACTATTATGGAGATGTTTATAAGAAACGATAAAACAGAGCAGGAATATGCCGACGCGATAAATCGCTATGCCGAAAAACTTCCCGAAAATATAAAACTTTTCAGTATGGTAATTCCAACACAGCTTGAATTTAAAGAACCTATATATAAGAATTTGCAGGACAGTCAAAAGGATACGATAGACAGTATTTATTCAAAGCTTGACAGCAGGGTGGGTACTGTTGACGCATACGGTTTGCTGTCCGAACATTCAAATGAGTACACATATTTCAGAACCGACCACCACTGGACGCAACTCGGCGCGTATTACGGTTACAGTGCGTTTATGAATAAAGAGGGCGGACAAGCGGTAAATAAAGATGATTACGAAACGGGTAAGATACAAGGCGTACTCGGTTATCTTTATGACAGAGTAAGTTCAGATGTGGCGACAGAACCCGACACGATTGAATGGTACGACATTGACTATGATAAGCATATCAAAACAACAATGTATGCAACCGACGAAAAAGGCGAAATGTATTCGTACAACGGTGTGATGTACGACAGAAGTAAAGCGAATTATAACTTTTTCTTCGGCAGTGACCATCCGATTGTCGAAATGACGAATGAGAAAAATCCTGACGGTAAAACGTTGGTTGTGCTTAAAGATTCGTATACAAACGTACTTGCACCATGGCTTATAGAAAGCTATAAAAATGTAATTCTTGTCGATCCGAGAATTTTTGACGGCGATTTTCAGATGATTTTGGATATGTATTCACCTGATGAGGTGCTTGTTGTGAATTATATTTTCACGACTGTTTTTTCGGATTATTGTAATTTGCTTGAAAATTTGTACGATTAACAAAGAAGCGGTTTCTTTTTATAAAGAATTACCGCTTTTTTCTTTACAATAACAATTCGTTATGATATAATTCTAATATTGAGAAAAAACAAAAAGGAGAGAATGAAATGGGTAAGACTAAAGGCGGTTTCACACTTCCGGGTGAAAGCGGTTATGAAAAGCTAACACTTGAAATGGCTGAAAAATGGGGTGCAGACGTAATCAGAGATTCTGACGGTACGGAATTGTCACCTGAAATTATAAATGCGGGTTACGGAATTTATTCTACAATTTGTATTATTCGTGACCATAACGAGTGGGCAAAGCAAAACACAGATAAATTACAGCAGTCATTCCTTATGACAAATCCTGTTGTTGCGGAAAGCGACAGTGTTAAGATTGACCTTATGAAGGACTTCTTTAACGAACAGTTCAAGATTAACGAGTCTGACGAATCAAAGGCATATTGGCAGGTATTCGACAGAACTACAAATGAAGAAGTTAAGGATTGGACATATGAAAACGGCGTTGTTACGGTAAATGGCGTAACACCTTGGCATAAGTACACAGTAAACTTCCTTGCATACAGAATTTGGGAAGAAATTTCAATGTACAATCATACAACAAATAATTGGGACAAGGAACATCTAATGCAGATTGATCCGAGATACCCTGAAACACAGCAATATATGCTTGATTGGATGAAGAACTGGTGCGAAACACACCCTGCAACAACAGTTGTTCGTTTCACATCAATGTTCTATAACTTCGTATGGATTTGGGGTTCAAACGAGAGAAACAGAGATTTATTCTCAGATTGGGCGTCGTATGACTTTACGGTTTCTCCGCTTGCTCTAAAGGAATTTGAAAAGAAGTACGGTTATGCACTTACTTCAGAGGATTTTATCAATAAGGGTGAACTTCACGCTACACATATGACTTGTGACAAGAAAAAGCTTGATTGGATGGAATTCATCAATGATTTTGTTGTTGACTTCGGTAAAAAGCTTGTTGACCTTGTACATACATACGGTAAAAAAGCTTATGTATTCTATGATGACAGCTGGGTAGGTGTTGAGCCTTGGGGCAAGAGATTTAAGGACTTCGGCTTTGACGGCCTTATCAAGTGCGTATTCAACGGTTTTGAGGCAAGACTTTGTGCAGGCGTTGACGCAGTTGAAACTCACGAAATCAGACTTCACCCATATTTGTTCCCTGTAGGTCTTGGCGGTGCTCCTACATTTATGGAGGGCGGTAACCCTACACTTGAAGCAAAGGGATATTGGAAGAACGTAAGACGTGCACTTCTTCGTGCGCCTATCGACAGAATCGGTCTTGGCGGTTACCTTTCATTGACATTGCCGTTCCCTGATTTCAACGACTATATCGAAAAGATTGCAGACGAATTCAGAGAAATAAAGGAATTCCATAAGGCAGGTAAGCCATACGTTTTAAAACCGAGAGTTGCAGTTCTTACATTCTGGGGCAGTCTGCGTTCATGGACTTGTGCAGGTCACTATCACGAACACCCTGAACTTGATCTTATAAATATTATTGAGGCTCTTTCAGGTATGCCGTTTGACGTTGAGTTTATAAGCTTTGACGACCTAAAGAATAAGGGACTTGACAATTACGACGTTGTTATTAATGCCGGATTTGCAGGAAGCGCATGGTCAGGCGGCGAACAATGGAAAGACGAAAAGGTTGTTTCACTTCTTACAGAGTGGGTTAACAACGGCGGTGCATTCATCGGTGTAAACGAACCGTCTGCAACAGATGGTTACGATACATTCTTCCGTATGTCACACGTTCTTGGCGTAAGCGAAGATACAGGTGCAAGAATTTGTCACGGTAAGTATTCGTTTGACGTTGAAAACAACGGTGCGGTTGTAGACGGCACGGTTCTTGCAGGTAAAAACAAGGTTTATCTTGTTGACGGCGAAACAAAGGTGCTTGCAGCTGACGGAGATATGCCGACAGTTACAACTCATAAGTTCGGTAAAGGTACCGGTGTTTATATGTCAAGCTTTAAGCATGGCGAAGTTAATAACAGAACACTTCTTAACCTTATTCTTACTGCCGCAGGCGAAAGCACAGACCAAAAGTATTTGACAGATAACGTAAATACAGAGTGCTGCTATTATCCTGAAGGCAAACAGCTTGTTGTTATCAATAATGCGGATACAGAACAAACTGCAACAGTTAAGACTGACGCAGGTGATAAGACTGTAACACTTAGTGCATTTGATACACAGATAGTACAGCTGTAATAAAATAAAAACTAACGAGCTGTTAGAAATTAACAGCTCGTTTTGCGTATTGAGGTGTATTTAATGGATAAAAATAATCAGCTTGAAACCGCACCGATAGGAAAACTTGTGTTTAAGCTTGCGATACCGACTGTTATGGCACAGCTTGTAAACTTGCTTTATAACATAGTTGACAGAATTTATGTCGGACGAATACCGGAGATAGGCTCACTTTCGCTTGCAGGTTTGGGTGTTACGTTTCCTATAATATTGCTTGTTTCGGCATTTGCAATGCTTGCAGGTATGGGCGGTGCGTCAAGAGCGGCGGTAAGCATGGGAGAAAAAGACAACGACAAAGCAGAGAAAATACTCGGCAACTGTACAATGCTGCTTATAATATTTTCGGTAGTGCTGGCGGTTGTGTTTATGCTTACGAAAAATCAGATATTGATGAAATTCGGCGCAAGTGAGGCAACTTTGCCGTATGCGTCGGATTATATAAGCATATATCTTGTCGGTACGATATTTGTACAGATTGCGTTGGGACTGAATTTGTTTATAACAAATCAAGGCTTTGCAAAAACAAGTATGATGACCGTTTGCATAGGTGCGGTGCTGAATATTGTGCTTGACCCGATTTTTATATATGTGTTCGGAATGGGCGTAAAGGGTGCGGCGCTTGCAACGATAATTTCGCAAGGTGTATCGTGTTTGTGGGTGCTTAAATTTTTGACGGGTAAAAAGACCGTTTTAAAAATCAGAATTAAAAATCTTGTTTTGGACGGAAAAATCGTTACTTCGGTTTTGTCGCTCGGTGTGTCACCGTTTATAATGCAGGCAACGGAATGTTTAATTCAGCTTACATTCAACAACGGTATGCTTAAATACGGAAATGACCTGTATGTTGCACTGATGTCGATACTGTTCAGCTTAACACAGCTTATATGGATGCCGCTTAACGGTTTTTCGCAAGGCGCACAGCCTGTTATCGGATATAATTACGGTGCAAAGCGTTTTGACAGAGTGAAAAAAGCGTTTAAACTTCAATTTACGGTAAGTATATGTTTCTCTCTTTTTGCGGTTGCGCTTGTCGAAGTGTTCCCAACGGCGTTTTTGAAGATGTTCACAAATGACCAAGAGCTTATAGATATAGGTATAAACTCAACTCGTCTTTTCCTTGCAGGTATGTCTGTGATGGGTGCACAGTGTGCGTGTCAGCAGACGTTTTTGGCATTGGGCGAGGCGAAAATATCAATGTTTCTTGCGTGCCTTAGAAAAATTATACTTCTGTTTCCGCTTGCACTTATACTTCCGAATATCGCAAATATGGGAGTGTGGGGATTGCTTTTGGCGGAGCCGGTAAGTGATGTTGTTGCGGCAAGCTGTACAACGATAATGTTTACAATAAGAAGCAGAAAAATATTAAAACAATAAAAAGGAGTGTGCTATATGAAAAAGATATTAATGGTTATAGCGGCGGTTGCTGTCTTACAGACTGTGGCATATGCACAAAATGTTGATTTCAGCGGTGACGTTACGGGCGGTAAAAGCGTTGAAGTAACTAATCTTGAAAATGGATATTATGACCTTACTGCGGTATGTAAAAATACTTCGGAGGAGGGTGTGTCGTATTTGTACGGAGTGTCGGACGGATACACTGCGGCAAGTACGGTTTTACCTGTTTCGGCTGACGGTGTTAAGGTTACCGTAAGAGGAATTGAAGTTGAAAACGGTAAATGCACAATCGGAGTTGGTACTGACGGAAACGGCGTGATTGAAGTATCGGACGTAGACTTTGTTAAGACGGACAAGCAAAACGGCTTTATACAAGGCGGCGATATGACGGAAGTTGATTATATCGAAAGCCTTGGCGGTGAATATAAAGACAGTGACGGAAACAAGGTTGACCCATTTGAATTTTTGTCACAGAACGGTATGAATATGGCGAGAATACGTCTTAGCAATACACCGGGCAAGGGTAAAGGTGACGGCGTGTATTATCTCCCGAGCGGTTTTCAGGATGAGGAGGATTGTCTGAAACTTGCCAAACGTGCAAAGGACGCAGGTATGGGAATACAGTTCACGTTTAATTATTCCGATTATTGGTCGAACGGCTCAAGACAGATTATTCCGTCCGAATGGGTTAAGCAGATTAAAGACGAGCTTGGCTATGACGTTAAGAATGCGGACTTTCTAAACTCAATGACAAGTGAACAAAGAGAGGAAATTCAAGATAAACTTGCGGAAATAGTATACAACTATACATATGATATTATGTCAAAGTTAAAGGCACAGGGGACTGTTCCGGAATATGTTTCACTTGGCAATGAAATTCGCGGCGGAATGTTGTTTCCGTTCGGCAACACATATGATGCAAGTATGAACAGAGATAGATTTGAACTTGTATTCGGTGACGATAAAAATGCAGATGAAGATATAAAATGCCCAAAAGATTGGGAAGGTCTTGTTAAGTTTATCAATGCCGGATATGACGCGGTAAAGGCGGTGTCGGAGGACTCAAAGGTTATAATTCACCTTGACGACGGTTCAAAGTCAAACAAATTCACATATTTCTTTGATGAACTTGACAAACTCGGTGCAAAGTATGACGTAATCGGTGCGTCATATTATCCTGCATGGACGGACAACAATGCGGAAGCCTGTAAGGAATTTTGTAATGAAATTTCAAAGAAGTACGACAAAGACATTATGATTATGGAAACAGGTTTTAATTGGAACGAAACAAGAAAAGACGGTTATGCGGGACAGTTAAAGGATTCAGATGTGTATAAGGACATTTATCCGCCGACAATGACAGGGCATAAAAATTTTATGGCAGAACTTTTCAACGAATTAAAAAGCGTTGACGATAACAGATGTCTGGGTGTGCTTTATTGGGACCCTTGTATGATTCACGTTGAAGATAAAGATAATAAAAATGCGTCTTTGTCGGGTTGGGCTGTAAAGGAAAGTGACGATAAGACAGACGTTAACGTTGTCGAAAACACAACACTTTTCGATTTTGACGGAAAAGCTATTCCGTCGGTTGACGTATATAAACATTCTTCAAGCAGTAAGGAAGAAGTCAATGTCCAAACTACAAGTGATGAAAAGAATGTCAAAACACGAATTGAAAACAATACCGACAGTACGAAAAAGGTAAGTGTTATTGTAATCGGTTATGACGAAAACAATGTCATAAACAGTGTACAAAACGTGTCAAAAGAAGTAAACGCAAATACGGCAGAGATCGTTTCGGTAAATCTGCCGCAAGGTAAATCTGCGGTTTATGTGTGGAACGGCAGCCGATTAATTAAAAAATAAACAACAACACTCAAAAAGGACGTTTTTAAAACGTCCTTTTTGTTTTGTATAAAAAGACGACTTTTTTATATAAAAAACGTAATTTGATTGACATATTGCATAAAAAATGATAGTATTTATATTGCATAGTAACAAATTAAGGTAAAAAGAGGGGGTAAAGCTGTTTAATGAAAAAGGGTAAAAAGTTAAAAGAGAGAGATAAAAAAGGCTTTAAATACTATCTGAAAAGGGACTGGCAGTTGTATGTACTGTTGTTCTTTCCGTTGGCATTTGCGATAGTCTTTAAGTTTTTACCGCTTTTGGGGTTGTCGGTAGCGTTTCTTAATTATGACGTTGTCGGCGGTTTTGAGAGGGCGAAATTCATAGGTTTTGACGCGTTTAAGGAAATCTTCAAAATGAAAGATTTTTACATAGCACTTCGTAATACTATTGTGCTTAACGGTCTTGATCTTATAATCGGTTTTCCGGCTCCGATAATTTTGGCGATATTATTAAATGAAATACGCAATAAGTATTTCAAACGTATCAGCCAAACGGTTTTATATTTACCGCATTTTCTTTCGTGGGTAATCATTGCAGGTATATTCTATCAGCTTTTGTCACCGTCTACGGGATTTGTGAACGTACTTATAATGCGTCACGGCGGTGAAAGCATACCGTTCCTGACGGAAAAATGGCATTGGCTTGTGTCGTACTGTTTAATCGGCGTATGGCAGAGCATGGGTTGGGGTACGATTATATATCTTGCCGCAATCACAGGTATTAATGCTGACCTTTACGAAGCGGCAACGGTTGACGGTGCAGGCAGATGGAGAAAAATATGGAATATAACACTTCCTTGTATTCGTTCGACAATCGTTGTAATGCTGATAATGAGTTTGGGAAGAATTTTGGGTATATCGTTTGAACGTCCGTATACATTGGATAATCCGCTTGTAAGAGATTTCTCGGACGTTATTTCGACATTCGTTTATCGTGTCGGCTTGCAGTCGCACAGATATAACATCGCAACGGCGGTTGGTTTGTTCCAGTCGGTCGTAGGACTTATCTTCGTATTTGCATCGGATAAGTTTGCAAAACTTATGGGAGAGGACGGTATAATATAATGAAAAGAAAAGCTACTGATGTTTTGGCAGATGTGTTTATATATGTATTTATGGCTGTACTTTCGCTTTTGTGTCTTATACCGTTTATACACGTTCTTTCGGTTTCAATCAGCGGTAACGGTGCGGTAATGTCAAATCAAGTGTTCCTTATTCCTAAGGACGTTAATCTTGACGCATATAAGACGGTTTTCGGTGATGCGACAATGATGCGTTCATTGTGGTTTACGTTGTTTGTGACGGTTGCGTTTACGGCACTCGGTATGTTCCTTACAATATGCGGTGCGTTTGCACTGTCAAGAAAACGTCTGAAGGGCAGAAAAGTTATAGGCGTAATATTCCTTATAACAATGTACTTCACTGCCGGAACAATTCCCGATTACATACTTATGAGCCAGTTGCACCTTATAAATACGGCGGCGGTTTTGATACTTCCGCTTGCATTTTCGGCATATAATCTGATAATACTTCGTACATTTATGCAAAACAGTGTACCGCAAAGCTTGGAGGAGGCTGCTGCGATTGACGGCTGTAACGACTTTATTGTACTGGTTAGAATTGTATTGCCGTTGTCGGTGCCTGTTTTGGCGACACTTGCACTGTTCTATGCGGTAGGTCGTTGGAATACATTCCAAGACGCACTTTACTTTATAACAAAGTCACCGCTTAAACCGTTGCAGTTAAAGTTGTATGAGCTTGTTAATGCGGCAGGTTCAAATTCATCGGTTTCGCAGGAAGTCGCAGGGGAGAGTATGCAGGCTGAGGAAGTTTTGAAATCGGCTTGTATTATGTTTGCAACTATTCCTATCGTAATTGTTTATCCTTTTATACAAAAGTATTTTGTTAAAGGTGTTATGATAGGTGCAGTAAAAGAATAATGAAAAAACATATTTAAAAAGAGAGGGGAAAAGAAAAATGAATTTAAAGAAAGTATTGTGTGCTGCATTAAGCACAGTGACTGCGGTATCTTTGCTTGCGTCATGCGGCGGTAAGGGTAAAATGCAGATGGATAAAGCGGAGCTTACAGGCCCGAAAGCCTATGATGAGCAAATTGAGCTTAAAATACCTGTATATGACAGAGGTATGCAGGGACAGGCAGATGTAGACAATAACTATTGGACGGATTATGTTCAAAAGAATTTCGGTGACAAGTAATATCAAAATGACATTTGTACCTGTTACGCGTAAGGAAGATGTAACGGTATTTAATGAATTGCTTGCGGCAGGCGAAGAACCAGATATTCTTTTCAGCTATGACTATCCGACAATGATTTCATATTATTCAAGAGGAGCGTTCCAGCCGATTGATGAGGACGTGTTAAAGACATACGCACCGACATTCTATGAAAAGACAAAGGATTTGGAGGAATATACAAAGGTTGACGACCAAAGATATTTCCTTGCGGCAACTCGTCCGTTGGCTTATAACTGGGTAACCCTTATCCGTACAGACTGGCTTGAAAAAGCAGGACTTTCAATGCCGACAAATCAAGAGGAATATGTAAATGCACTAAAGAAGTTTAAGGAATTAAAGCTTGGCGGCGAAAATACAATCCCTGCAACGGAGAGCCTTTACAACGCATATTTCCCGAACTATGAATACAGAGAATATCCGCTTTCGGAAGAAGATAACGCGATGTATTCGGATATTACCGTTGCATCGCTTACATATGACGCAACAAAGCAGAAGTTAAAGTATATGAATCAGCTTTATAACGACGGACTTATCAGTCCTGAATGGTACCTTGACAAGGACGGTAACCAAAAGCAAGCTGATTTTGTATCGGGTAAAGCAGGTGTGTTCGGTTTCTATTTGTCACAAAATCCTCCTGTACTTCAAACATTATTGCAAAATTGCCCTGACGCAAAAGTTGCAGTGCTTGACGCAGGTGCAGGTTATCCGGAGGGCACAAAGCCTGCCGGCAGAGCAGATTGGCCGTTTGGTATGGTAAGCGGTATCAGTGTTGACTGTGAACACCCTGAGGCAGTGCTAATGTATTTTGAGTGGCTTGCACAAGATGAAAACTTGTTCGTAATGCAAAACGGTATCGAAAACGTTACATATAAAGTTGAGGACGAAATTCCTGTACTTATTGACGATTACACAGGTGAAGAAAGATTGAACTACAATTCAAATAAAGATATGTGGTGCCTTGTAACAGAGGGTAAGGACTACGGCAGTGACGAGAAAAACCTTGCCGTACAAAAGAAAACATACGCACCGGCGGGATTTGAGGACTTAATTCAACAGTCATATGACGGTTATCAAAAGACTAAGGAATATAAGTATACAGATTTCTTGTTC
>ERZ857955.2051-NODE-2051-length-13998-cov-2.459657_pt1 | contig 13998 bp, 18 predicted proteins | sample MGYA00519956_ERZ857955 | MGnify/ENA primary metagenome ERZ857955 (study PRJEB31778, sample SAMEA3449378) | human gut metagenome | biome: human gut; feature: human-associated habitat; material: faeces | place: United Kingdom | collected 2010/2012 ...
GCCTCGCCGATTCCGGTGATAGCGCCGGACGTGAAGGCTCCGCCCCCGGCGGCGCTTATGACGCTCCCGGTTCCGCCGGAGCCGCTGGAGCCCGGGTACAGCCGGACACACTAGCGACGCCGGAAGACGTACTCGCGCATGTGCGGGATTTTGGCGGGTATTGCCGGAAGCTCGAAGCCGGGTATCGGGCGCTCATTACCTTCTATAATGATGGAGGCTCCCGTGGCCGACATACTGACTGAGCTTGATCGCTGGTGGCCGGTGCTCGGAATACTCGCCACACTCGTCTACGGATGGGGCGTCTATCACCTGTCCCGACGTTTTGCGACCAGAGCGGAACACCACGACACGCAAAAGACCGTGGCCGAACTCGGAGATCGCGTCGAAGAGCTCGAGCGCCGGATGGAAACGGTTCCCGACGGCAAGACCATGCACGCCATACAGCTTTCTCTTGAAGAGTTGCGGGGTGACATGAAAGCGATAGGCACCCGGATGGACGGTATGAAAACGTCGGTGTCCGGCCTTGAAAATCAAATCGCCATGCTCGTACAACATCATTTGGAGAATTCCCGATGAAAGAAAAACGTACCTTTGCACAGCTCCAGTCTGAAAACCGTCGATGCGCATTCCTGCGCTTCCTCGCCGGGGACGTCGACTACGCCATGAACACGAGCCTTCTCCAGTCTGCCCTCGACGCCGTAGGTCACGGCGTTTCCCGCGACTGCGTGAATGCCGACGCCGCATGGCTTGAAGAACAGGGGCTTGTCTCGTGCGAAGACCTTGGCGGGATCATCGTCGTGAAGATCACCCAACGCGGGCTCGACGTCGCCGAAGGCCGCGCGGTTGTGCCGGGCGTAAAGCGTCCGGGGCCGGGGTTCTAGCTATGGGCCGGAAGTCTTCACTCCGCCGGTTGCCGCCGGAGATTCTGCGAGAAGTGAACCGCCTTCTTTCGGAAGGCCGGGCTACGCTTGCCGAGATTCTTGAGCATTTGCGGGGCATGGGCGTTGAAACGGTTTCACTCTCCGCGCTCGGACGCCAGAAGCAGAAGATCGACAAGGTGGCTGCGAAACTCAGGCAGAGCCGGGAAATAGTGGACGCTCTTGTCGAAAAGGCTGGACCGAGCGCCGCCGAGGGGAAACAGGGGCGGCTTCTCGTCCAAATGCTCCGCAAGCTCGTTTATGATCACCTTGAAGCGCAGCTTTTGGAAGGGGAAGACGGGGAAGGGCTCGATAATCAGGGTGTCTTTTTCCTCGCAAAGTCCTTGAAGGAAATGTCGCAGGCCGCCCGGCTCGAACAGGACTTCGAAGCGAAGGTCCGGGAGCGCGTCCAGAAAGAGACGGTGAAGGCCGTGGAAGACAGCGCCCGCGAGGCCGGGCTTTCCGCCGAGACGGTGGAAGCGATCAAGGGCCGCATTCTGGGGATAAAAGATGCCTAAGCCGCCTGTGACCGCCGAAGAATGGGAACGCCACCGGGAAGCGTCCCGACAGGCTCTTCCCGACACGCTCAAGGGAAAAACGCTTCCGGACGTCCTCTTGCCGTACCAGCAGCGGGCCGTGGCCTCGATCATGGAGCTTCCGGTGGTGGTCATCGAAAAGGGCCGCCGTATCGGCCTGACGTGGGGCATCGCGGCTGCGGCCGTGCTGGTTTCGGCGGCGTCGCGTTCCGCTGGAGGAATGGATTCCCTCTATCTCGGGTACAGCCTCGACATGGCCCGCGAGTTCATCGACACGGCGGCGATGTGGGCGAAGGCGTTCGCCCCTGCGGCGTGCGAGGTTGAGGAATGCCTTTTCAAGGATACGAAGCCCGACGGTTCCTCGGACGACATCCTCGCCTACCGCATCGTTTTCGCTTCCGGTTATGAAATCATGGCGCTCACCTCCCGCCCCCGTTCGCTTCGTGGGCGTCAGGGCATGGTCATCCTCGACGAAGCGGCTTTCCATGATCAGCTTGGCGAGGTCATGAAGGCGGCGCTGGCGCTCCTCATGTGGGGCGGCAAGGTCGTGATCGTCTCGACGCATGACGGGGACACCAACCCGTTTAACCTGCTGTGTGAAGAAGTACGGAAGGGAAACAAACCGTATGAGCTTGTCAAAATCACATTTGACGATGCGCTCGCTGACGGGCTGTACCGCCGAATCTGCCTCACGCAGGGGAAGGAGTGGAGCCCAGAAGCGGAAAGCGCATGGCGGGAAGATATTGTCGCCTTTTATGGGGAAGACGCGGACGAGGAACTTTTCGTCATTCCCCGGCACGGCTCCGGGGCGTACATCCCGGCGGCACTCATCGAACGCGCCCAGCGCGTCGACGTGCCGGTCTTGCGCTTCGAGCGGCCGGACGCATGGGCGGAGCTTGCGGATCACCTTCAGGAAGCCGAGGCCCGCGACTGGTGCGAGGCGGAACTTTCCCCCGTGCTCGCCGGGATTCCGGCGGGGTTCGACACCTACGCCGGGGAGGACTTCGCGCGCAAGGGCGACCTCACATCCCTTTGGATAGCGCAACGGCGGCAGGACATGAGCTTCCCGTGCGTGCTGCTCCTTGAGCTTCGCAATGTTCCTTATGAAATTCAGAAGCTCATCGTGTTTTACGTCCTCTCCCGGCTGGCGAGGCTCAGGGGCGGCATGTTCGACGCCACCGGGAACGGCGGCTACCTCGCCGAGGCCGCCGCGAAGCGCTTCCGGGGAATCGTCGCGCAAATGCTCAATCCCACCTTTTACGCGGGGATTACGCCGAAATTCAAGGCGGCGTTCGAGCGGGACGAAGTCGTCATGCCCCGAGACGTCGACGTATATAATGATCACCGTTCCATCCGTCTGGTAAAGGGCGTTCCCCAGATCGTCCGGGAAGAACAGCGAGCGGGCAAAGGTGAAGACAGCAAAGGGCGGAAGAAACGGCGTCACGGCGACTCGGCGATCGCGCATCTCCTTTGTTATGCGGCATCGCAGGAGAAAAAGGCCGAAATCGAATTTTTGACGGAAAGCGGGGAGTCAGGCTGGCGGAGTACGTCCGGCGGCCTTTTCGCCGCCCGCCCCGGAGGAGCTGAGGAATGGTGAAAGAGAAGAAAACGCCGAAAATCCGGCCCGAGTACCGCGTCGTCAGTTCCGGAGCGCTTGATCTGGCGAATTTTGCCGGGGAAATCGTTTCAAACCCGGACACGGTGCTCGTGTCTCTCGGCGGGGAGCTCAAGAATTACGCGAAACTCCTGCGCGACGATCAGGTCCACAGCTTGCTTGAACAGCGTCAGGACGCGCTCATCGCCGCCGAGTGGGAGGTTGTGCCGGGCGGTGAGGACAGCCGAGACCGAGAAGCCGCCGACTTTTTGCGTGGGCAGCTCATGGCGCTGAATTGGGATGCGATCACCCGCCGGATGCACAAGGGCGTCCTCTACGGCTACTCCGTCGCCGAATGCATCTGGGGCATGGACGGGAACAAAATCACCCTCGACGCCGTAAAGGTAAGAAAACCGTGGCGATTCGGGTTCGGCAAGGACGGCGAGCTGAAACTTCGCGTCAACGCGCAGACTTTGCTCATGCCCGAGAGGAAGTTCTGGATCGCGGTGTGGGGGGCGGATGACGACGATTCCCCCTACGGACAGGGGCTCGGCCATGCGCTCTGGTGGCCGGTGTATCTGAAACGCAACGGCGCGAAGTTCTGGGCGGCGTACCTCGACAAGTTCGGCTCGCCGTCCGTCAAGTCGAAATACCCGGCGGGAGCCACCGAGAAGGAAAAGGCGACGGCGCTTGAGGCGGCCAAAGCCTTTCGGAATGAATCCGCCGTTGCCGTGCCGGAAGGGTTCGACGTCGAGCTTATCGAGGCCGCGAAGAATTCCGGCGGGAGTTATGAAGAGTTTTTAAAATACTGGGATGGAGCCATTGCGAAGATCATCCTTTCCCAGACCGGGACGACGCAACAGGGGCAATACTCCGGCACTGCGGAAGTGTTGAACGACGTCAAGTCCGAACTCGTGAAGGCCGATGCCGACCTTTTGTGCGAGAGCTTCAACGACACCGTCGCCACATGGCTTACCGAATGGAACTTCCCGGGCGCGAAGACGCCGCAGGTCTGGAAGGTGCCGAACACCCGGCGGGAAGAAGCGCAGCGTGCCGCCGACAAGGGGGCGTACGAGATCGGCCTCGAACTTACGGACGACGCGATCAACCGCCGTTACGGCGAGGATTGGAAACGCCGTGCGGCTGCGCCTGTCTCCGTACCATCGGATTCTCCTGCCTTCGCCGAGCCGGGACGGGACGAGCCCGGCGAAATCGCCGAACAGCTTGAGTCCGTGACGAACGCAGCAGGCACGGGTATGATCAACATGATCCGCGCCGAACTGGACGCGGCGATCAGGGCCGGGGAGGACTTCGCGGCGTTCTCGGATCGGATTGCCGGACTGTACCCCGTCATGGATACGGCGGAACTGGCCGAAGCCCTCGAGGGGGCCGTATTGGCGGCCAATCTTTCCGGCAGGGCTTCCAATGGCTGATCCGAAAAAACGCCCCGAGGTCGAATTCAAGGGGACGCCCTTCAAGGAGGCGATTGATTTCTTTCAGGGCAAAGTCCGCGTCCCCACCCGCGCCTATACCGATCTCATGGGGGCCGCGCACAGCAAGGGCTTTATGGTCGCCGGGGCGACGAAAGACGAGCTTCTCGCGGATTTTCAGGAAACCATTGGACGCTGCATCCGGGACGGCCTGACGCTTGAGGATTTCCGCAAGGATTTTGACAGAATCGTTGCCGCCCACGGGTGGAGCTACAAAGGTTCCCGGGGCTGGCGGACCCGTACCATCTTTGAGACGAACATCCGCACCTCGTACATGGCCGGCAAATGGCAGCAGGCGCAGGAAACCAAACGGATGCGCCCCTACGGGCGCTACATCCATACGACCGTCCGGCATCCGCGCCTTGATCACGAGTCATGGCACAACAAAATAGTGCCTCTCGACGATCCGTGGTGGACGTACCGCTGGCCGCCGAACGGCTGGGGATGCAAATGCGGCGTGGAAACCGTCTCGGAGCGGGAGTTGCAGCGCGAAGGCTGGGAGGTCTGGAACCCGCCGCCGGATACAACAAAGATGGTTCCGGTGAAGACGCCGGACGGCATCATCGAGGTCGAGACCGTGGACGGCGTCGATCCGTCCTTTGCCTATAACCCCGGCAAGGCGGCATCCGGGATGCGCCTTTCCCCGGTAAAGATTCAGGAGGCGCAGTCCGACGGCACGTGGAAGGGCTGGCGGCCCATTCCGTGGGGCGAAAGGTCGCGGGAAAACTGGGAGTCGCTGGGGCGTCCGGAAAAGCTCCCCTTGGATAAGCCCACGGCGAAGCTCGCCGAAAAGGTTTCCACCCCGGAAGCGCTCAGGCCCATACTTGAGAAGACGATCGGCGCGGACTCGGCCTTTTTCCAAGCGGCGGACGGGGCCGTCGTGTGGCTCTCCGTCGACACGCTCATGCATATACAGCCGGGCCGGAGCCCGTTCGTGCCGCTCATTCCCGAACTTCTGAGTGATCCGTTCGAGGTGTGGATGGATTTCGAGGAGCACGAGGCGACGGGACGGGTGGAGCTGAAAAAGCGGTATGTAAAGCTGATCTGGACGGGAAAAAGGGAGCAGGGGCTCTATATTGTGGTGCAAGTTGTCAATGGACGGCTTACGGGATGGACGTTCGTTCCCGCATCATCAAAAAGCGTCTTGAACAACCAAAGACGGGGAAAGCTCATTTGGAGCCGAGAATAAAAAAGCGGCACGGCGTCATGCCGAACCGCAGAAATATGGGGCGGGAGGAATCCAAGATATGGCCAAGCCTCCCCGCCGGGTATGGGTTAGCGGGGCCATATCCCGACCCATGCCGTCGCTGTACATAATTATAGTGCCTACCTGTACAAAAAACAAGCGCCAAGGTAAAAGAGTGCTCAGGAGGAGATTATGCGAAAACTGGTAATTGCTGTTTTGCTGGTGCTGTTGCTTCCCGTATGCTCCTTTGCGGGAACGAAGCTCTTCAAAGATTATGAGTACGGGATGTCAAAGGAGGAAGTTCGCAACAAGTCAAAGGCTGTCCCCTGTCAAGATTCAAGGGTGCGCGGCAATCTGTGCATTGCCCAGCCTGTGCCGTTTGCGGGGAAAGAATGGGAAATGGCTTTTATGCTGGATAAGGATCGCCTTGTCTCTGTTGTTCTCGTTAAACCCTTTGATGAGATTACCTATAACAACGTGATGAAGACAACGCTTGTTAAGAATGGATTTACTCCATTGTATGCACGGGCAGATTCCTATGAAGTGGACATTATAGCGGTTGCCAAAAAACAGGGAAAGGAAGCGTTGAAAATGGCCTTAGCCAAGGCGTATCCCGGCAAGGCCCAAACGATCCTTTACAGTTTTTTTGACGGGGAACATATCAAGTCCTCTGTATCGGCATACCAACCTGACACTCTCAAGGATTTTCTGGAACATGCAGAGATCGGAACTCGAAGTGTTGATGTGGTTGTGAATAACGGTATGCTCATGCTAAAATTTTTGGCTCCGTTGGACGCCTTGGCCGACATGAAAAAAGATTCCAGTTCCGCCGAAGAAGCTTTTTAAGGGGCTGAGATTCCGTTACCCAGAACGACATGTGTTTATAAACGCCTGTAAACGGGGTACGCGGTCTTTTCTTTTCAAAACCCGGCAACGGCTCATGTCGGGGCGAAACCGCCCTTAAAAACGGTTTGTGCGGGACGTTCGCTTCCCACCGGGAACACGTTTTCCTAAAGCCCTTTCAAAGACTCCTTTCCACCCGTCCGCTACAACGGGATGAAAGGAGTCTTTCTTATGCCCAACCTCATCGAAATCTTCCGGGGCGGGACACATACCGACATGCGCGGGACGACGCTCGCGTTCGGCGAATCCGAGATCGCCGATATCGCGGCGGCCTATGATCCCGCGCTTTCGGAAGCGCCGATCGTCATCGGCCACCCCCGCACGGACGCCCCGGCCTACGGCTGGGTCAAGTCGCTTTCCGCACGCGGGGACAGGCTCTACGCCGAGCCCGATCAGGTGGACGCCGCCTTTGCGGAGCTCGTCGAATCGGGCCGCTACAAAAAGGTTTCGGCCTGCTTTTACCGTCCCGCAGCCCCCGCGAACCCCAAACCCGGCGCGTACTACCTGCGGCACGTCGGCTTTCTCGGGGCGCAGCCGCCCGCCGTCAAGGGGCTTGCCCCGGTGGAGTTCGCCGAAAGCCCCGAGGACGACCTGCTTCTCGTGGAGTTTGCCGACCATGAATCCGTGAGCCTGCTTTCCCGCGTACTGTCCCTGTTTCGCGGCGTGCGTGACTACATCGTCGAGCGCGACGGAACGGAAAAGGCCGACGCCGTCATTCCGAACGGCGTTCTCGAAAGCATGAAGGAGCAAGCCACCGTGGCCTTGGTCCTCCCTCCAGTCCCCGAACCCGCCTACAGCGAGGAAAACGTCATGCCCGATGACAAGAAAACCGTCCCCCCCGTGCAGCCCGTTGCAAGCCCCGAGGATCTGGCCCGGCGCGTCTCCGAGCTTGAAGCCCGCGAAGCCGCCTTTGCCGAACGCCAGCGCAGGGCCGAAGCCGAAACCGTCGTTACCGCCGCCGTCCGGGAAGGCCGCCTTACCCCGGCGCAGTCCGAAGGGCTCGCCGCGTTCATGGCGAGCCTCTCCGAGTCCGACACCATCGCCTTTTCGGAAGGAGGAAAGGAGCTTTCCCCCGTGGCCTTCATGAAAACCTTTCTGTCCCGCCTGCCCGTGCAGGTGGAGTTTGCCGAAAAGTCCGCCGGGGCCGACGAAACCATAGACGGGCTTTCGCCGCTCGACGCCGCGAACCGCGCCGTCGCCTATCAGGAACGGATGAAGAGGGACGGCGTCGTCATCACCACTACCGAAGCCCTTTCCGCCGTGAAGGCGGGCAAGGATAATGGAGCGCAGTAATATGGCAACTCCCGGCATCTACAAAAATTTTGAAGCCGAAGGCGAGATCGGCCCCTACGTCATCGTAACCCACGGCACCACCGACTATGCCGTGAAGGCCGCCACCGGCGCGACCGTGGCGCTTGTCGGCACCACGGACGAACTCGGCAAACTCTCGAACGGGCGCGTCGACGTCTGCACCGGCGGCATTCCCGAAGTGGCGCTCGGCGGAACCGTGGCCGCAGGCGATCCTCTGACGAGCGACGCTTCCGGCAAGGCCGTGAAGGCCACGGCCGCAGGCAATCGCATTCTCGGGTTCGCCCTCGTGTCCGGAGCTTCCGGCGACATCATCCCCTATCAGTACAGCCTCGGCACGCTCGCCGTAGCGGCCGCAGGCTAAGGAGCACTCATGGCTACCGCACCGTTTCATGTTTCCCCGGAGCTGACCGCGATCGCCATCGCGTACCGCAACCCCGTTACCGACTACATCGCCGATCTGGTCATGCCCCGGACGCGTCCTGTGGGAAAACTGGAATTTTCCTACACCGTATACGATCTTTCGGCGTTCAACCGCCCGAATACGTTCGTCGGCCGCAAGGGCAGCCCGAACGAGGTCACCATGTCCTCCACCACGCAGACGGCGGCCATTGAAGACTTTGGCCTCGATGATCTCATTCCGATGAGCGATATCGAGCAGGGCCGCGCCATCGGGCGGGACATTCAAGCCGAAAGCGTCGAGTACATCATGGGGCTCGTCAAGCTCGACCGCGAGTGCCGCGTGGCGGCCGCCGCGCAGAATGCGGCGAACTTCACGAACACCGTCACACTGTCCGGCTCGAACCAGTGGTCGCACGCCGACTCGAAGCCGCTCACGGCGCTTCTCGAATACCTCGACACGCCGATGATGCGCCCGAACACCATGATCCTTTCCGCCCCGGTCTGGTCGAAGCTGAGAACCCACCCGCAGATCGTGAAGGCGATTTATCCGATTTCCGCCGAAGGGGCCGTCACCAGACAGCAGCTTGCGGATCTCCTCGAACTGAAAAACATCCATATCGGCGCGAGCTACGTCAACAGCGCCAAAAAAGGACAGGACGCCTCGCTCACCCGGGTCTGGGGCAATCACTGCACGCTTTTGTACCTTGATCCCACGGCGGAAACCTCGAAGGGCGTCACATGGGGAATGACCGTTCCCTACGGCACGGCCGTTGCCGGGACGATCGACGAACAGGGCGTCGGGCTTCGCGGGGGCGTCCGTGTTCGGGCCGGAGAATCCTTGAAAGAGCTTGTCGTCTCCAAGGGGGCGGGAATGCTCCTCAAGAACTGCATAGCTTAAGGCCGTTCGGCTATAAGGAAAAACCATGTACGCGACGCCGCAGGACATATTGGACAGGTACGGGGATACGGGGCTTTTTCTCGCCGGACGGACCGAGGAAGGGCTTCCCGACACCTCCCCGCTCATGACGGCTCTTGAGGAAGCCTCCAGCGAGATCGACAGGGGGCGTTACCGGCTTCCCGTGGAATCCGTGCCGTCGGTCCTGCGGCGCATCGCCGTGGATCTCGCCGTCGACGCCATACCGAGGAACGCGCCGGAAACGGCGGACCTCTTCGAGCGGCGGGCGAAGGCCGCGCGGGAACTTTTGAAGGCTATAGCCAAGGGCGACGTGTCGCTCGGCATTCCCGAACTTGCCGGAAGCGCTTCCGGCGGCATGGCGCATTACGCGCCGCCGTCCGACTTTCAAACCGAGCTGGAGAAGATGTGATGGGCGGCCCTTCCCTTACGCTTAAGGGGGACGCCTCCCCCTTGCGGGAAATGACAAAAAAGGTTCGCCGCGCGCTCGGCAAGGCGGACACGCAAGAACTCCTCGCAGCCATCGGTTCCGAGATCGTCGCCACGACGAACCGCCGTTTCGAGGCGGGAAAAGACCCAAACGGCGGAAAGTGGCCGGTATCGCTGGGGGCACGGGAAGAAAACCGCAAGACGCTCATCAAGACGGGGCGGCTCCGGGATTCCTACACCCGCGAGGTCGGGCATGATTCCGTCGAGGTAGGCAGCAACGCAAAATACGCGGCCATCCATCACTTCGGCGGCGTCATCCGGGCGAAGAACGCCGAGGCGCTGCGGTTCAGGATCGGGGAATCGTTCGTCATGAAAAAAGCCGTCACCATGCCCGCGCGTCCCGCTCTCGGGCTAAACGGCGAGGACGAGGATCACATCATGGAGACGACGGAAGACTGGATCGCCGGTTTCGTCAGGGAGATTAAATAATGGTTTTCAACGAACTGCGCGAGGCGATCGTCACCCGGCTGAAAGAGGCGATGCCGAAAGAAGTCGATGTCGCGGGGCACCCCGGCGTCATTGATACCGCCGAGCTCGGTCGGCTGTGCATGGCGGCCCCCGCGCTCAGGGTTTCCGTCCTGAAGGTGCTCGGCGTCGACCGGGCGCGCGGCAACGACGCCGCAGAGCTCCAGATATCGTGGCCGGGGCGGGAAAGGGCGGCGTCGGCGCGGACGAGGTGGCGCTGGCGCTCCTTCCCCGCGTGCTCGCCGTGGTCAACGGCGAGAACTGGAACCTGCAATGCGTGGAAAACCGGCCCGAACACATCAGCGCCGACAACCTGTTCGACGGTTCGCTCCCCGGGCTTTCCGGCGGCCGCCTCGTCTCGCTCTGGGGCGTCGCATGGCGGCAGCGCGTCATCATGCCGCCGCTCATCGATTTTACGGCTCCGGATCGGTATCCGACCGATCCCGACGCCGGAAAGGTTCCCGCGCCGTGGAACGATCCGCTCGCGGAGTTCCTGCGGCTCGGGCTCAAGCTCAAAACCGTGCCGGACGAAACCGGCGCACCGCATATCTACTCCGACGACATCATCGCCGTGAGAGGAGAAAACCATGAATAGGCTCAACGTCAAACCGGTTTCCGGGCGTCTCGTGCGCCACCCCGAGACGGGGGAACCCCTCCCTGCGGGAGGGCTTGCCGTCCCCCGCTCGCCGTACTGGCTCCGTCGCCTGAAGGACGGCGACGTCACCCTTGCGACGCCCGACACGGGCAAGGCGGTGAAACATGGCGATTAGCTTAGACAACATTCCCACGACGATCCGCGTGCCGCTCGCGTACGTCGAGTTCAACAACGAAAACGCGGTATCGGGCACGGCGGCGAATCCGTACAGGCTCCTCGTGCTCGGGCAGAAGACGAGCGCCGGGACGCACCCCGCGCTTTCGCCCGTCCTCGTCACATCAGCCGATCAGGCAGCAAAGCTTTTCGGCGTCGGCTCCATGCTGCACGCCATGCTTGCGGCCGTCAAAAAGGCCAACGGCTATGTCGAGACGTGGGCGCTCGCCGCCGAAGACAACGAATCGGGCCAGAAGGCGGCGGCAACGGTGACGCTTTCCGGCTCCACCACGAAAAGCGGCACGCTCTGGCTCTATATCGGCGGCGTGTCCGTATCGTGCAAGGTTGTTGCGGGCGAAGAACTTTCAGCCGTGGCGACGCGCCTCGCTTCGGCCGTCAACGCCGACGCGACGCTTCCGGTCACGGCGCAGGCCGCCGAAAAGGTCGTAACGCTGACGTGCCGCTGGGCCGGGCTTACCGGAAACGATATTGATCTGCGCCTCAACGTGTACGGCGAAGACACGCCCGCCGGGCTTGTTGCGACGTGCACGGCGTTTACGGGCGGCACGGCGAATCCGGACGTCACGGACGCCATCGCGGCTTTCGGCGATGAACAGTGGCACGGCATCGTCATGCCGTGGACGGATGCCGCGAACATGACGGCGCTTGAGTCCGAGCTCGATCTCCGCTGGGGGCCGATGAAGCAGGCGGAATCCATCGCCTTCACGGCCTTTCGCGGGACGCTCGGCGAAACGTCGACGCACGGAAACGCCCGGAATTCCCACCTTGTGACCTGCATGGGGACGGGAAAATCCCCGACGCCGCCGTATATCTGGGCGGCCGTCAACGCCGTGACCGCGATCGCGTCTCTGGAAACCGATCCCGCGCGGCCCTTGCAGACGCTGGCGCTTCCCGGCGTCATTCCCCCGGCGCTTCCCGACCGTTGGACGATGGAGGAGCGCAACGTCCTTCTCCATGACGGGATCGCGACGTTCATGGTGCAGTCCGGGGACGTCGTCGCCATCGAGAGGCAGGTCACCATGTACCAGACCAACGTCTGGAACATGCCCGATCCGTCGTATCTCGACGTCAACACCCCGGCGACGCTCGGCTACATCCGCTACGCCACCCGCGCCCGCATCCTCCAGAAGTTCCCCCGTCACAAGCTGGCGTCGGACGGGACGCGCTTCGGGCCGGGGCAGGCCATCGTCACGCCGTCCGTCATCCGGGGCGAGCTTCTCGCCCTGTACCGTGAACTTGAAGAAGCCGGGATCGTGGAAAACTTCGACCAGTACAAGGCCGATCTCATCGTGGAGCGCAACAAGGACGACCGCAACCGCGTCGACGTCCTTTCCCCGCCCGATCTCGTCAACCAGTTCCGCATCTTCGCCATGAAGATCGGCTTCGTCTTGTAGGAGGCAGCCATGCAGTTTACCGGCAAATGCATCATCCGCGTCAACGGTTCCGAAATCCGGAGCACGGACGACGCGACCCTGAACCCCGGCGGCGCGAACCGCGAGGCCGTCACCGGGGGCGGCAAGGTTTACGGGTATAAGGAAGAGACGGTCGCTCCCGAGCTCGAGTGTTCGGTGGCGCACACGTCCGACACCGACCTCACGGCGCTTTCGGCGATCACCGACGCCACCGTCATCTTCGAGACGGACAGCGGGGACAAGTACGTGCTGCGCGAGGCGTTCGTCATGGAGCCCGCCAGCCTCAAAACCACCGACGGCACGGCGGGCCTCAAGTTCTCCGCCGTGTCCTGCGAAAGGATGTAGCCATGTCTCAAGTTATCAATGCCGCCGCGAAGCTCTCCGAAGCCGAGGACGCGGTCACGGCCCCCCTTGCTGATTCCCATATCGTCACTTTTGCGGACGGCGTGACCATCGGCACGGTCCTCTATACCGAAGCGGAATTGCGCGAACTCACCGCCCGGGACCTTATCGACGCGCAGGAAGCGTCCGAAAAAGTCGTCCGCTCGCGGGACGCCGTCACGCTCGTTTCCTCCCCCGCCCGCATGGGGATCGAGCTGTTGCGCCGACAGGTGAAAAGACTTCGCGGCGGGGACAGCACCCACAACGGCCCGCTTTCCGTTGAAGAGCTCGGCAGGCTTTCCATAGCGGACTTCGAGCGGCTGCGTCTGGCTGCCGACGGGCTCGATCTGCTTTCCTCGCTTCATGAGGGAGAAAGCCTTGAATCCCGGGGGCGAGACGCTGGCGGGGATGCGTAACCTCGACCTTGCGCTTTTGGGGCTGGCCCGCCTGTCGGGCCTGTCCCTTGCCGAGGCCGAGCGCTTGCCTCTCCGCCGTCTCGTCCGACTCCTGCACACCATCAACCGCGCCCGGAAAGAATCGTGAAAGTATCGCTCATAGTAGACCTTGCGGGCAACCTGCAATCCCGCGCCCGCCAGTACGCTCAAGCCCTCACCGGCCTGTCGAACAGCGGAAGCCGCGCCTTTTCGGGCCTGCGAAACGCGGCGGCTTCCGTGGGGCGCGGCCTTGACGGCATGGGGAACAGGTACACGGCCATGATTGCCGGAGCTGGCATTACCTACAAGGCGACGAAAGTCGTGATGGATTCCGCCGCACTCGACAAAATGCTCGCGCGCGTGGCGAACACCGCCGGAGCCACGGCACAGCAGAGCCGGGGGCTGCGCAGTGAGTTGTATGACATGGCGAAACAAACCGGCCAAAGCGTGGATGAACTGCTTCAAGGCTTCTATGCCCTTGTCCAGTCGGGGCAAAGCTGGGATGAGGCTCTCGCCACCATCAAAGCGATCAATCCCGCGATGGCCGTAACGGGAGCCAGCGCGGAAACGCTCGCTTCCGGAATGACCGTCGCCGCTCAGTCTTTCGGCTTCGACCTTTCCGACTTGAAAACGGCGAAGCTCATGCTTGATCAGATGTATGCCGCAGGTAATCTCGGCAACGCCGAGCTGGAAAATCTGGCGGATATTTTCGCCCGCGTCGGCAACAACGCCAAAACGG
>ERZ857955.2064-NODE-2064-length-13923-cov-3.235578_pt1 | contig 13923 bp, 10 predicted proteins | sample MGYA00519956_ERZ857955 | MGnify/ENA primary metagenome ERZ857955 (study PRJEB31778, sample SAMEA3449378) | human gut metagenome | biome: human gut; feature: human-associated habitat; material: faeces | place: United Kingdom | collected 2010/2012 ...
TGAGTATCATTCATCTGGAATACAACCTTCTCATGAAGCTTGGTAATGTCGTCGTGTGTTTTTTTGTATTTGGCAATCGCTGCCTGAAGGCTGGCAGATACGAAGAAGTACTGCTGTTTCAGACGAAGCTCTTTACCTGCCATATGGTTATCATTCGGATAAAGCACCTCTACGATAGTACGTGCAAGGTTCTCCTGCTCTACTGCGTTGTGATAATCACCCTTGTCAAAAGAGTCAAGGTTGAAGTCTACGATCGGCTCTGCATCCCAAATACGAAGTGTGTTTACAACATCGTTGTTATAACCTGTGATCGGCATATCGTAAGGAACAGCCTTAACTGCCTGATATCCTTCATGGATGAATTTATTCTCGTTCTTCACCGGATCCCACTCAACACGTACATATCCGCCGAAATGAACCTCTTTTGCATACTCCGGACGACGGAGCTCGAAAGGATAGCCGTTCTTCAGCCAGTTATCCGGTGCCTCTACCTGATAACCGTCACGGATCTCCTGCTTGAACATACCATAACGGTAACGGATTCCGCATCCGTATGCACAGTAGTTCAGAGTTGCAAGAGAATCCAGGAAGCATGCTGCCAGTCTTCCGAGTCCACCGTTTCCAAGAGCCGGATCCGGCTCCTGGTCTTCGATGCAGTTAATGTCAAGTCCAAGCTCCTCAAGAGCCTCCTTAACCTCACCGTATGCACCAAGGTTGATCAGGTTGTTTCCAAGGGCACGGCCCATAAGGAACTCCATGGACATATAATATACAATCTTCGGGTCCTGTTTTTCATACGCCTTCTGGCTCTTGAGCCAGTTGTCAATGATCACGTCCTTCACAGTGTAGCTTACAGCCTGAAAGATCTGCTCCTGTGTAGCCTCTTCCAGTGTTTTTCGATAAAGGAATTTTACGTTTTCTTTTACACTTTTTTTGAATTCCTCTTTCTCAAACTGCTTGTCAATCATTAGTTTTCCTCCTGTACTTTGGATACTCCCAGTGTTACAGCCTCTTTATTGATGTTCCACTCCTTGGTGTAACCCTCTGCTTCTCCCAGAATAATGTTTTCTGCCAGTACTTCACGTTTGATCTCATCCTGGTTTGCTTTCATGATATCCATGATCTTATCGTTATCTTTTGCATAGACAATGATCTTGTCCATGACTTCAAAACCAGCCTCTTTACGCATGGTCTGAACCTTGCTGATGATCTCGCGGACAAAGCCCTCCTGGATCAGTTCAGGTGTAAGGTTTGTATCAAGGACAACGGATGTCTCACCGTCTGTCTCTGTCACATAGCCCTCGCTCTGGGCTGTTTCGATCAATAAGTCTTCCTCTGCAAGCTCGACTCTGTTTCCGCCAATGTCAAGAACGAGAACACCATTATCTCTCAGCTCTTTCATTGCTGCGGTTCCATCAATCTCGGAGAGTGCGGTACGGATGCCGTTCAGAAGCTTGCCGTATTTCGGTCCTACTGTACGAAGCTGCGGCTTGAAGCTGTAGGAAATGAAGGACTCTACATCATCTGCGAATTTCACTTCTTTTACGTTAAGCTCATCTGCGATGATATCTGTGTAGAATTTATCCATAGCTTTCTCAGCTTTTACATACATGGTTCCGATTGGCTGACGGTTCTTGATGTTTGCGGTATTTCTGCATGCACGTCCGAGAACAACGATCTCAAGAAGCTCTTCCATGTTTGCCTCAAGATCCTTGTCGATCCATGCCTCGTTTACCTCCGGGTAATCGCAAAGATGGATACTCTCCGGAGCGTCTGCATCAATGCTTCTTACAAGGTTCTGGTAGATATCCTCAGTCATGAACGGGATCATCGGAGCTGCAGCCTTGGCAACTGTTACCAGTGCTGTGTAAAGTGTCATGTAAGCATTGATCTTATCCTGCTCCATGCCCTTTGCCCAGAAACGCTCACGGCTTCTTCTTACATACCAGTTACTCATATCGTCAACAAATTCCTGGAGTGCTCTTGCAGCCTCCGGAATCTTGTAGGAACCAAGATCCTCATCGACAGTCTTCACCATGGTATTCAGCTTGCTGAGCAGCCATTTATCCATAACCGGAAGCTTATCGTAATTTAAAGTATATTTAGTCGCATCAAAATTGTCAATGTTCGCATACAATACGAAGAATGCGTAGGTGTTCCACAGAGTGCTCATGAACTTTCTCTGTCCCTCTACAACTGCCTTTCCATGGAAACGGTTCGGAAGCCATGGAGCACTGTTGATGTAGAAATACCAGCGGATCGCATCTGCGCCGTATTTGTTCAGTGCATCAAACGGATCTACTGCATTTCCCTTGGACTTACTCATCTTCTGTCCGTTCTCATCCTGTACATGTCCCAGAACGATTACGTTCTTATATGGAGCCTTGTTGAAAAGCAGTGTGGACTCAGCAAGAAGGGAGTAGAACCATCCTCTTGTCTGGTCAACAGCCTCACTGATGAAGTCAGCAGGGAAGTGCTTCTCAAATATATCCTGATTCTCAAACGGATAGTGCCACTGTGCAAAAGGCATTGCACCCGAGTCAAACCAACAGTCGATAACTTCAGGAACTCTGTGCATTTCCTTACCGCATTCAGGACACTTAATAGTTACAGCATCAATAAACGGTCTGTGAAGTTCGATTTCATCAGGGCAGTTATCAGACATTGACTTAAGTTCTTCGATAGAACCGATTGCGTGTCTGTGACCGCATTCACATTCCCAAATATTAAGCGGAGTACCCCAATAACGGTTACGGCTTATACCCCAATCCTGTACATTTTCAAGCCAAGCACCGAAACGTCCTTCACCGATTGTCTTAGGAATCCAATTAACTGTATTGTTATTTTTAATAAGGTCGTCCTTAACGTCTGTCATCTTGATAAACCAAGTATCACGTGCATAGTAGATAAGCGGTGTATCACATCTCCAACAGAACGGATAGCTGTGTTCAAACTTAGGTGCATTGAACAGCTGACCTCTTTCTTCAAGATTTACAAGAATTTCTTTATCAACATCTTTACAGAATGTACCTGCCCAAGGTGTTTCCTTAGTCATTTCACCCTTACCGTCAACAAGCTGTACGAAAGGCAAGTCGTACTTTCTGCCGACATTCGCGTCGTCCTCACCGAATGCAGGAGCGATATGAACGATACCTGTACCGTCTGTAAGAGTTACATAACTGTCGCAAGTTACATAATAAGCCTTTTTATCAGGTGTTACGAAATTGAATAGCGGCTCATATTCCTTGTATTCAAGGTCAGTACCGACATACTTTTCAACCACTTCATATTCTGTATCAGGGAAGTTTGCCTCAACAAGTGCCTCTGCCAAAATAAACTTCTCGTCACCTACTTTAATTTTTACATATGTTTCAACGGGGTTTACACAAAGTGCAACGTTTGACGGAAGTGTCCAAGGAGTTGTTGTCCAAGCAAGGAAGTATGTGTTTTCCTCACCCTTTACGATAAACTTAGCAGTAGCACTGCGTTCTTTAACGTCCTTGTATCCCTGTGCGACTTCGTGTGAAGAAAGCGGAGTACCGCAACGCGGGCAATACGGAACGATTTTGTGACCTTTATACAAAAGTCCCTTTTCCCAAATTTGCTTTAATGCCCACCATTCAGACTCGATAAAGTTGTTGTCGTAAGTTACATAAGGGTCGTCCATATCAGCCCAAAAGCCGACTGTACCGGAGAAATCTTCCCACATACCCTTGTACTTCCATACACTTTCCTTACATTGCTTGATGAACGGTTCAAGACCGTATTCTTCGATTTGTTCCTTGCCGTCAAGACCAAGTTTCTTTTCAACTTCAAGTTCAACCGGAAGTCCGTGAGTATCCCAACCGGCTTTACGAAGTACCTTGTAGCCTTTCATTGTACGGTAACGCGGAATCATATCCTTGATAACACGCGTTAAAACGTGACCGATATGCGGTTTACCGTTTGCAGTCGGAGGGCCGTCATAGAAAGTATAAACCTCTCCTTCTTTTCTTTCATCAATACTCTTTTGGAAAATGTGATTGTCTTCCCAGAATTTTTCGGTTTTCTTTTCTCTTTCAACAAAATTCAGATTTGGTGAAACCTTGTCGTACATTATATTCATTCCTTTCAAATAAAAAAGCTTTCGTCCTGCATAACAAGACGAAAGCCAAATGCTTCGTTATACCACTCGTCATACTAACATATGCGTTTCCTTTTACGGAGAAAACCCGTCACAGTCTACTCGGCAAAGCCTTTCGGTGTGAAACTCGGAAGTGATATTCAGCCACATTTACTCACCGCCATGCTCTCACCGTCCATAGCTCGCTCTGTGTTTTCAATATGACATACTGTCTTCGTCATCGTCTTTATTGTTTTATTATATTACAAAATATTTTTTTAGTCAACAGTTTTTATTGAAAAATTTCCTGTCTGCCAATGTTTTTAGTCGATATTATCGACCATTTTCATAACATTTGCACAAAGTGACTTAATCTGCATTTTATACTGTTCAATCTCGCCTTTCAGCGAAAGCATTTCTTGATGGCGTTTCATATGTTCATCATCAATCTGACGTGCAAGATAAGACGCGTCAAGCTTTGCTTTACTGATAATTGCATTCGCCTCTGTTTCGGCATTTCTCTTTGCGTCCTCAGCGGCTTGCTTGGCAATGTCAATCGACTTCTGCATTGTGTTTTCCATTTGCTTGTAACGCTCCACAGTTTCGGTCAAAAGTCCGATTTTATCTTTAAGCGTCTGATTTTCTTTACACAAAAGTTCGTAATCCTGTATTACAACGTCAAGAAAATCGTCAACCTCATCACAATTATAGCCCTTGAGTTTCTTTTCAAATTCCTTATTTTGAATATCAATAGGTCTTAGCACAATGCTCCCCCTCCTTACACGAACTTCTCCACAGTTATGTGAAGTCTTCCTTTCCTGGTATTGTTCCCAATATCCTTTAAAATAAATCTTCCGTAATTGCGTATGGATAATAAGTCACCCTCACCAACTTGCTTTGAACGGTCAAGCACTTCTCGGTGATTCAGTTTTACATATCCCGAACTTATTAATTTTTCCGTATTTCCTCTTGATATATTGAGTGTCGCCGCAACTACCGCGTCAAGACGCAATGACGCACATACGCACATTTTTTCGGTCGTTTTCGGTTTAGGCGGTATAAAGTCCGCCATATCAACGATTTTCGTATTAACACCCGCATTTGCAATCTTATTCACGTTTCGTGCAACATATTCCGCTATATCAGACATTACAAACACATATGCGCCCTCATCATCTGTCAAAATATCGCCGGTTTTGCTCCTGTCGATGCCGAGCGACATAAGCGTACCGAGATAATCCCTGTGCGTCAGTTTACGAAACTTCGGCACATCAAAACGTATAACGGAAATCGGTACTTCGCTTTCCTCAGACTCCTGCCATTCGGGAAATACGCAAATCACCTTTCTTTCCGCATTTTCATAACCGCCGAAAAACAACGTATTATATCCGTACGGAATTTGAAATTCGTCCTCAATCACGGCAAGTTCACCGCCGTCAAGGAAATCGGAACATTTCATTTCACAATGCTTATCGCAAAGCGAAAACAAATCGTTTATCCTTGCAATAAGCAACTTATGATTTGTATTCATATCCACCTCATATACAAAAGGGTGGTAATATCCCATACCACCCAGCCGTATTTTGTTTAATTATAAGCAAATCCGAATATCGGATTACATAAAGTTCCAATCCATACCGTTTTTAACGTGTTCTTTCATTGTATCGCCTGTTATATCAATATTTTTCGGAGCGGCAACAAAAATACCCTCTGATACACGTCTGACTTTTCCGTTTACGCCGTAAGCCGCACCTGACATAAAATCAACAATTCTTCTTGCTTCTTCATTGTCAATCTGTCCTACATCAAAAATAACAAGTCTGCCCTCTTTTATTTCATTGGCAACATTTGTCGAATCGTTAATATCGGAAGGTCTCATTATCTTTATTCTTGAAGATGATGTCGGATTGATAGGCACTACCTTTGAGAAAGTCTTTTTCGGAGCAGACTGCTGCGAACTTCTCTTGACACGCGCGTTTTCTTCGTCTTCTGCCTCTTCTTCATCATAATAGTCGTCATCATAATAATCGTCTTCACTTTCAAAGCCTAAAAAGTGCTTTACTGTGTTTAAAAAACCCATTTGTCTGTATCCTTTCATAAATTAGTTATTTTGAGAATAATCTCTTGCACCGAATATGGCACTGCCGACACGAACCATATTTGCTCCGCATTCAATGGCAGTTTCAAAATCCCCACTCATACCCATTGATAGGTATACCATATTAACATTATCATATTTTTTTTGCTTTATGTCAACAAAAAGTTGTCGCATGTTGTCAAAATGTAATCTGTTTGTAACAGAATTGTCAGTTTTCGGTGCTATTGTCATCAAACCTTTAACTTTTACGTGCTTTAATTTACCGGCATATTTTAACAAATCTTCAACTTCTTCTTTTGATATTCCCGATTTTGTTTCTTCGCCGGAGATATTTACCTGTATCAAAATATCCATATCAAGATTATGTTTTTCCGCCTGCCGTTCGATTTCATCCATAAGTTTGATTGAATCAACCGAATGAATAAGGCAAACCTTATCAATGACATACTTAACCTTGTTTGTCTGCAAATGACCTATAAGATGCCACTTTACAGGCAAAACGCTGTCATACTTGTCCCTTACCTCCTGCGGCTTATTCTCGCCGATGTCCGTTACACCAAGCTTTATAGCCTCGTTCATCATTTCGGCAGGGTGAGTTTTTGTAACGGCAACAAGCGTTATATCTTCACGTTTGCGTCCGCTCCTCTTAGCCGCCGCACTTATTCTCTTTTCAACTTCTTCAAGATTTTCCGCTATACTCACTTTTATCATTCCTTTACCTATCTTTCACCGACAACAATTCTCTCCATCTGTGAAAGTTTAGTTTCCGCGTTGTCTGTTGATTCGATTATTGCATATCCTGCGTCCGTATTTGTAAACAAGACATCGCAATAACAGTCATGCTCTCTGTTTTCTTTTATTCCTATGACCTTCTTAGATCCGTCGTCTTCCGTTCTGACAGACTGTATCGGCACTTTGTAGCCCTCATAACTTTCAAAAATCAAGTCCACGTCCACAAGTCTGTAAGAAAACGCACTTTCAAGATATGTCGGGCATTTGACCGTCAATATAACTCTGCCGTTTTCTTCGGCTGAAACGGAATTTATACTGCCCTTAACAACTGCGTCCGCCATATTGTTAAACCTAAGTTTTACGTTATCGCCGACTTCTCTTCCCTCTATGGTATCTGACGGTATATCCATCATAACATACCAAACGTGGTTATTAACAATTTTGCACACCGCACCGCCGGCATTGATTTTATTATCAATCTTCTGAATCTTCGGTGACTGTGACAAACTTTCAAAATATGAAACATCATAATTTTCTATGTCATTCGGAACAAGCTCCGTTTCGTATCCGTCTACATAAGTTGTAAACACACCCGAAATCTGTGCATAAATATCCTCTTTGTTTACGCCGATACTGTTTAAAATCTGCTCTCGCTGATTTTCAAGTTCCTGCTCTGTGTTGTCCGCCGCAAGCTGATTGCTTTGTCTTAGACTGTTAATATCCTTCTTGTATTTTTCAATAGAAAGAATATCGTTATCCTGTGCCGCGTCAATTATATCGTTTTCACGCTCGTATATGTTATTCTCCAAAGTGTTTGAATCAAGCGTTGAAATTGATTCTTCACTTTTTTCTGTTTTTGTCTTTTTTATCTTGTTGTCAACAACGGTAAGTTCTTTAATGCTGTCATCGCTGACATCGCCGTAAAACAAAGAACCGATTGTACTGTCTTTGCTGACTCTCTCACCCTCCGCAACGGAATGATAAGCCGTTCCTGCACTGCGTGAATACATAACCCATTCATCGCGTATAATAAAACCGTTTGTATTTATAGCATTTTCTTGCGTTATATAGTTTAATTTCTGCGTGTTTATCGGTGTGACGGCATATTTAATACCGTATCCGACCATAGCGGCTATCGCTATACAGATTACTGTGATAAAGAATTTCTTCATCTGTTATTTTCCCCTTAATCCACAAAAATGTTTTGTGGTTTCTGTCAATATAATTATATTATATAATTTTTTTCGACTAAATACAATAGCAAACATCATTTTTGTGATTTAAAATATAAAATAGCCGATGCGGCGTCATATTTTTCACCAAGTATTGACAATTTTTCTTTCACAAAATCACTTTTACCCTTTTCAAGCACATCAACAATCCACGTCATAAACAGCCGTTCATCTGCATTTTTTATTTTTTCAAACACACCGCCCGATATTTCGCCGTTATGCTGACGGACATATTCAAAATATTCATTCATAACCGCACCGACAAGTTCATCAACCGTATACAGTTTATACGGATTTACGCCGAATATATTCGCCGCAATTTCAATACCCTCAATAAGCTCCTTTGAATATGCTTTTCTTGCAGCTGCGTAATCTCTCGCTTTAAAACTGTATAAACCGCCGCTGAATTTGCCGAACGCTTTCATACAGTCGTAATATCCGTCCTGTATACTTTTTCTTATTCCGTCCCTGTCAAAATCAAATGTCCCCGTCTGCGGACGTGAGCATTTAATATTTATCACATTCTTACCGGCAAGATTAAAAGTTCTGTAAAAACCCACTCCCTTTACGTCTATCGCAATAATATTGTCAATCCCTTTTTCAAGCAGCATATTAATCGGCATATTGTTTGACACACCGCCGTCTATAAATTTCTTTTCGTCAATCGTCCTCGCCTTAAATCCCGGAAAACACGCACTCGCCATAAGGTATTCGGTCAGTTTACCGTAAGGTATGTCTTTGATAAAATAATAATTTTCGCTTTTCTCCGAAAGTGAAAAAGTCGCTATACCGAAATCAATTTCGGAATTACGAATTTTATCCTCGTCGACTATTTCATTTAACAGATTTTCAAGTGGTGACATATCAAGTCCGTTGTTACTGTAAATTTGTTTTGCGATTTTCATTAAGTTTTTGACTTTAAAAAGATTTTCGTCATTCTCCATTTCTTTCGGCAACAATATAATATCGTCAATCGCAATTTTGTTCCATAATCTTTCGGCTTTTGTTTTACTGCCTTGCACGAAAAGCGCACCGTTTACCGCACCGATTGAAACACCCGACACCGCCGAAACTTTAATTTTCAGTTCTTTAAGTGCTTTCCATACACCAATCTGATATGCCCCTCTGACACCGCCGCCGGCTAAGACAAGTCCGTATTCCATATTTACCCTCCAATCCGATAAATGCCGTTATATAAAACATTTGGTGTGCAAAATATGCACACCGCCGGAAAGTCAATAAATTGTCCGTAACGTGCACAATTCTCGTCTTTATAATTAACAAAACAACAGGCAAGCCTATCTTTGATATACGGCTTGCCTGTGCACTTTTTGCGAAAATAAACTCTAACGTACAAACGTACGCCGACGAGTTCATTTTTGCAAAATCCGAACTAATTTCCCGACATCTGTCTAAATTATTAGCTGTTATATAGTTTTGTATAAAATCCGTTCTTGGCAAGCAATTCATTGTGAGTACCCTGTTCAATAATTCTGCCCTTGTCCATAACAAGAATTAAATCAGCCTCACGAATTGTTGAAAGACGATGAGCGATAATAAAGCTTGTTCTGCCTTCCATCATCTTTAGGAATGCCTTTTGTATTCTCTGCTCCGTCATTGTATCGACATTTGAAGTTGCCTCGTCAAGAATAAGTATTTTAGGATCTGACAACATCGCACGCGCAATAGTCAAAAGCTGTTTTTGACCGCTCGACAAATTTCCGCCGTCCTCTGTAATCATTGTATCATAGCCGTTCGGCAAACGCTTGATAAAGCCGTGTGCAGACGCAGCCTTTGCGGCATTTATAATTTCTTCGTCTGTCGCGCCCTCTTTACCGTATGCGATATTTTCTTTTACAGTACCCGCAAACAACCAAGTATCTTGAAGTACCATACCGAAATTCTTACGCAAGCTGTCACGCTGAACAGAATCAATAGTCAACGAATATAGTACCCTTATCCACACCGTAGAAGTTCATCAAAAGATTTACGATAGTTGTTTTACCTGCACCCGTAGGTCCGACTATTGCTACTCTTTGACCCGGTTTTGCAACAATATTCAAGTCTTTGATAAGTTCTTTATCCTTATTATATGAGAAATCAACGTCTTTAAACATAACTTCACCGTTTTTAACTTCAAGTTCGGGTCTGTCCTCGTCAGGTGTTTCAGGCTCAATTTCGCCAAGTGCGAAAATTCTTGCCGCCGCTGCCTGTGCAGATTGAAGTTGAGTTAAAATACTTGTCATATCATTAATCGGACGTGCAAACTGTGTAGCATAAATCAAGAAACTTGATATTATACCTACCGACAAATGTCCGGCAAGTGCGGCAAGTCCGCCAAGAACGCCGACAGAAATATACGCAAGGTTATTGATATATCTTGTAGACGGATTGACAAGCGATGAGTAGAATTGAGCCTTTTGACCGCAGTCGTAAAGACGTGCGTTTATCTCGCCGAATACTTCACTGCTCTTGTCCTCATAACCGAATGCCTTGACAACCTTTAAATTGCCGACCGTTTCCGAAACATAACCGTTAAGTTCACCGATAGTCTGTGCCTGTAATCTGAACATTTTACCCGAATTAGTCGCAATCGCTTTTGAAACGAATATACAAATAATTGTAATAACAATAACACAAAGTGTTATTCTCCAGTCAAGCAAGAACATCAAGACAAGCGAACCGACAACCGTTACGATACCCGAAAACAGCTGTGTAATTCCCTGCAAAAGGCCTTCGGAAACTGCGTCTATGTCGTTTGTAAGACGGCTGATAATATCGCCGTGTGAATGACCGTCAAAAAATTTAAGCGGCAATTTTGAAATCTTGCCGAATGCGTCTTTACGCATTTTTTTAATCGAGTGGTTTGAAAGTGCGTTTGTAAACACTGTCATTCCCCATGTAAACAAAGCATTAAGCACATAAACCGCAAAAAGTATTCCTATAATTTTCGCAACCATAGGAAAATCTACGTTATTTTCGCCTTTGATAAAGTCGATAGCTCTACCCGAAATATACGGTGCAACAAGCATAAATATGTTTGCAAGCAATGCCGATATTATAACCAAAATAAGATATTTTCTGTTACCCGCAATATAAGAGTTAAGCTTTGAAAGTGTTTTATTGTTTTTCATCTTTTTACCCCTTTCTTAGTCAAGCTGTTCCTGTGAGTAACAAATTTCCCTGTAAATATCGCAAGTATCAACAAGTTCTTTGTGTGTACCTATTCCGACAATTTCACCGTCGTCCATAACCGCAATTCTGTCCGCGTCTTTCACCGAATTTACACGCTGTGACACGATTATAACCGTCTGACTGTCGGTATTTTCTTTAATAGCACGTCTTAAATTTGCGTCTGTCGCATAGTCAAGTGCGCTGGCGCTGTCGTCCAAAATAAGTATAGGCGAATTTTTGATTAACGCACGTGCGATTGTAATACGCTGTTTTTGACCGCCCGAAAGATTGTTACCGCCTTGTGAAACGAATGTATCAAAGCCTTTTTCAAGTCTGTCGATAAATTCGGTTGCCTGCGCCGTATCAGCCGCCTGACGCATTTCTTCCAACGTTGCGTCTGCCTTTGCCATATGAAGATTGTCCGCTATTGTACCCGAGAAAAGTGCCGCTCTCTGCTGTACAACCGCAACAGTCTTTCTAAGCGTGTCCTCATCGTATTTCTTTATATCCACGCCGTCAATAAGCACTTCACCCTTTGTCGCGTCATAAAAACGCGGTATAAGGCTTATAAGCGTACTCTTACCGGAACCTGTACCGCCGATAATACCGATTGTTTCCCCCTTTTTAATCGTCAAATTAATATTATCGACAGACGGTACTTTACTGCCTGTGTATGTCAATGATACGTTTTTAAATTCAACCGCATTTTCACCGTTTTGAGTGGTATTCTTTTCGCCGTATTCAATAAGCGGCTCTGTTTCAAGAACTTCCCCCACACGTAAAGCCGACGCATATGCCTTTGTGTACAAAACAACAAGGTTTGCAACGACTATCATAGCGTTTAGAATTTGCGTAATGTAGTTGATAAATGCGATAACTTCACCCTGTGAAAGATGACCTGTGTTTACACGAATACCGCCGAAATAAATAACCGCAATAGCCGCAAGATTCATTATAATAGTAGTAAGCGGATTGGTAAGTGCGGCAATTTTACCGACTCTTATAGCTGTATTTGCGTAATCTGTATTTCTGTCTTTAAATCTTTCTTTTTCACGTTTTACGCCTGCAAACGCACGAATTACACGCACACCGGAAAGATTTTCACGAAGTACCAAAGTAAGCGAGTCAAGCTTTTTCTGAACAGATTTATAAAGCGGTACTGCCTTGAACATTACAAGGAAAAGTACGAGTATAAACAGCGGTATAACAATCATAAATATAATCGACAGCTTTAAGTCAATCATAATCGCCATAACAAGTCCGCCGACACACAGAAACGGTGCACGGATTACAAGACGTATAAGCATTGCAACCGCCGATTGAAGTTGAGTAACATCGCCCGTAATTCTGTTTATAAGTGACGGCGTACCAAACTTATCAAGCTGTGCGAATGACAGTGTACCGATTTTTTTGAACATCGCATTACGCACATCCGTACCGAATCCCTGTGATGCGATAGACGCACTGTACTGACATATAAACGCAAATATTACACCGAATGTCGCAATGACAAGCATTAATATACCCATTTTAATAATATAACTTCTGTTACCCATGTTAACTCCGTTATCAATCAGCAAAGCCATAAGAGTCGGAATTAGCAACTCCAACACCGCCTCGGACAATTTAAAAAACGGTCCGACTGTAAGCTGAAGCCTGTACGGTTTCAGAAACGGAAATAGTTTTTTCAATATAAAACACCTCTTTTGTGAAAAATCAATATCCTTTTTATTTTATCACTTTTTCTAAAAATATTCAATGAAAAATGTGCATTAATATTAATATTTTCACTCGCCTACATTCGTAATATGTAACGGACGTATCTTTATATATCGGTATGACGACAGTGGTCTGCAATCCGCATCATACGAATGTGCCGCAACAAGAATTGACTGCGGTGTTCTGTTTCCTGCGTCAACCACAACCGGAGAATGGTCAAATCTTTCTTTGTCGGTAAATTGCAGCTGAATAATGTCGCCGTTTTGAATTTGTGATAAATCGGTTAATATCGCTCTCGGTCCTGCACCGCGGTTGGTGGTTAAAAATCTGTATAATTCGTCAACTCCTGTCCATGCCGGCGCTCTGTTATTTACAGAAATGTAGTACCAACCGTATGTCGGCGTGTAGTTCATAACGCCGCTGCCGGCATATATGCACTGTGACGCAAAGTTTGTACAATCACCGCCCAAATCAGAAAAATCATAGTATTTCGGATTTCTTCCGTATGCCCACTTTTTCGCATATGCAACCGCATTCGCTCTGTTATATTCCATAAATATCATTCCTTTCTTTTTGTATATTAATATAATATGGAATATAGGCGGTTTTGTTAATGGGTGATAAATACCACCACTCCGTCACTTCGTGCCACCTCTCCTCAAGGAGAGGCTTTTTAGGCTCCCCTTGAGGGGAGCTGTCAACGCAGTTGACTGAGGGGCGGCAAAACAATAATATTACGTAGGGGCGACCATTGGTCACCAGAATAAATAAAATTTCGTTCGTACGGAACAGCTCCCCCACGTCCCTTTTACATTATACCCCTCCACACTTCGGCTCCCCTTGAGGGGAGCTGTCAACGCAGTTGA
>ERZ857955.2068-NODE-2068-length-13912-cov-4.520098_pt1 | contig 13912 bp, 8 predicted proteins | sample MGYA00519956_ERZ857955 | MGnify/ENA primary metagenome ERZ857955 (study PRJEB31778, sample SAMEA3449378) | human gut metagenome | biome: human gut; feature: human-associated habitat; material: faeces | place: United Kingdom | collected 2010/2012 ...
GTATTTCATTAAAATACCCCCAATACTGGGTGTCCAGTATTGGGGGTACATATCACAATGCATGCTTTTTGCTTTAAAAATTACAGCTCGATTTTCTGTACATTGGCAATAGCCTCTTTAGCTTCCGCAATGATACGCTCCATAACATCCTTGCAGGGCAGAATATCATTCAGCACGTTCAGGCTCTGACCGCACATAACAGTGCCGTTGGTAACGTCGCCTTCTACCAGACCTCTGCGGTTGGTGCCTGTACCCATAGCCATCAGCTCTTCTTTGGGAGCACCGGCAATTTCACGGGCAGTATACGCATCGGTAAAAGCGTTCGCCAGGCAGCGTACACCAAGATTACGGCTGTAACCGGTTGCTACGCTGTCAGTATCGGTTGCTTTGACAATGGCTTCCTTAGCAGCAGGATTTGCCGGGCATTCCTCAGTCAGCAGGAAACGGCTGCCCATCTGCACACCTGCAGCGCCCATCAGCAAAGCTGCAGCCAGCGCACGACCGTCGCTGATACCGCCTGCAACAAGCACCGGAACAGATTTAATCTGCGGCAGTACGTTTTCCATCAGCGCCATAGTAGTCTGCTTGCCGATGTGACCGCCGGCCTCCATACCTTCAATAACCATAGCGTCAGCGCCTGCAGCCTCAATACGCTTTGCCAGCTTAACATTAGGCACTACCGGAATAACCTTGATGCCTGCAGCATGAAAAGCAGGAATATGCGGTACCGGATTACCTGCACCCAAGGTAACAAAGGCTACCTTTTCTTCGCACAGCATAGCAATGATTTCCGCAATGTTAGGAGCCATCAGCATAACGTTAACGCCGAAGGGCTTGTCGGTCAGAGCTTTTGCCTTGCGCACCTCGTCACGTGTCCATTCCACAGTACGGCCGCCGCTGCCGATGATACCGGCACCACCGGCGTTAGAAACTGCTGCAGCCAGCACAGCGTCACTCGTCCACGCCATACCGCCTTGGATAACAGGATATTTTATGCCTAAGAGCTCAGTTAATTTAGTTTTCATGATAATCACCTCGCAACAATTTTACACGCCTATTATATACTATTCTCCACGCAGTAATCGTGAATTATTTTTAAACTTTACCAAGTTTGTAAAGAATGTAACTAAGATGCAGTTTTAAGGTGCAAACTTACACTTAATTGTAGTTTTTTGTCCATAAAATTTGACATCAGGCTATAAAAATTGTAAAATTTTATGAGTATCCCGAACGGCTTCGGGACTGTTGTTTTTTATTTTAAACCGTATTGGCTGCAATAAAAAGCATTAAGGTTGAGGCGACCTGATGAAGTATACGGTGCTTTATCAGCAGCCCTTACGGTAGTAGTTATTATTTAAGGGAAAGAGGTCAAAGAAAAATGCGCAGTACACAAGTAAAAAAAGGTTCAACCCGCGCAGCCCATCGCTCTCTGTTCTATGCAATGGGTTATACTGAAGAAGAATTAAAGAAACCGTTAATCGGCATCTGCTGTGCCGCTAACGAAATCATTCCGGGACATATGCATCTGGATACCATCGCCAAGGCAGCCAAATACGGCGTGCTGGAAGCTGGCGGTACTCCGATTGAGTTCCCGGCTATCGGCATCTGCGATGGCATCGCTATGGGCCATGACGGTATGAAATATCCGCTGGCAAGCCGTGAGCTGGTTGCGGACAGCATCGAAGCTGTTGCTAACGGCCATGCGTTTGACGGCTTAATCCTGATTCCGAACTGTGATAAAATTGTTCCCGGCATGCTGATGGCAGCAGCTCGTCTGAACATCCCGACCGTTGTTGTCAGCGGCGGTCCGATGCTGCCCGGTCGTTATCAGGGCAAAGATATCAGCGTATCTACTGTATTTGAAGCTGCCGGCCGTTTTGAGTCCGGTCAGATTGATAAAGCAGAGCTCAGAGAAATCGAGCATTGTGCATGCCCGGGCTGCGGCAGCTGCTCCGGTCTGTTCACTGCAAATACCATGAACTGCCTGACTGAGGTTCTTGGCATGGGCCTGCCCGGCAACGGCACTATCCCCGCTGCTTATAACGGCAAGCGTATTGCTTTGGCTAAGCACGCAGGCATGGCTGTTATGCGTCTGCTGGAGGAAAACGTTCTGCCTCGCGACATCATGACGCTCAACGCTTTCAAAAACGCTATTACTGTTGATATGGCCATCGGCGGCAGCTCCAACACTGCGCTGCATCTGCCGGCCATCGCTCACGAAGCAGGCATCGACCTGCCGCTGGAGCTGTTCGATAAAATCTCCAAGAAAACTCCGTACCTCACTAAGATGAGCCCGGGCGGCAGCCACCACATCGTTGATTTGAACGAAGCCGGCGGCATTCCTGCTGTAATGCACGAGCTTGACCGTCTGAAACTGATTAAAAAATCCTGCCAGACTGTCAGCGGCAAAACTGTCGGCCAGATTATCAAAAATGCGGAAATCCTGCGTCCTGAGGTTATTCACAGCGTAGAAAATCCGTACAACAAAACCGGCGGTATCGCTGTTCTGAAGGGCAATATCGCTCCGGAATGCAGCGTTGTCAAGGAAAGTGCGGTTGATCCTTCCATGAAGGTCTTCAGCGGTCCGGCTAAGGTTTATAATTCCGAGGACGAAGCTATTGCTGCAATTTGCGCACAAAAGGTTGTTTCCGGTGACGTTGTAGTTATCCGCTACGAAGGCCCGAAGGGCGGCCCCGGCATGCGCGAGATGCTGAACCCGACCTCTGTACTGGCAGGCATGGGCCACGACAAAGACGTTGCTCTGCTTACCGACGGACGTTTCAGCGGTGCTACCCGCGGTGCCTGCATCGGTCACATTTCTCCGGAAGCACGCGAGGGCGGTAATATCGCTCTGATTGAAAACGGCGATATCATTGAAATTGATATTCCGAACCGTACCCTGAACGTTAAGCTGAGCGACGAAGAGCTGGCTGAACGCCGTAAGAACTGGGTTTGCCCACCGCCGAAGGTTAAGAGCGGTTACCTGGCACGCTATGCTGCTTTGGTTACCTCTGCTGCTACCGGCGCTGTGCTGAAGGTTCCCGGTCAGGACTAAAAGAATTATATAAGCTGAAAAAGCAACTCCCCATCTTTCTTACTGCAAGGTAAGACGGATGGGGAGTTTTTGCATAAGAAAAGAGGCTAAGATAAAACCAACCTCACAAATTATAGAATTGCTAGAGTTTAAGATTTTTTTACACTAAAAAACAGTGGGAATTTATCTGATGGTAACCCTCCACTGTTTTTTCTGTTAAAGGCTGAGTTTTATCCCAGCCTCTCAACAATTGATTATTAATACTCAATTTTGCTCCAACAGATAAATATCACTGATTTCCTTTACTGTACGCACATTATTCGGCAACGGGCCTGCCTTCTGCACGCGACGGTATTCCAAACCGCGCACCAACAGATATTTTTTACTGCCGTCACGCAAAGCATCTGTCAAAGCACCTGTCTGCGGAATCATTTCGATACCTGGCTTGCCTGCATAATACATAAAGCCCGGACGCAGGAACTTATCGACATAAATAGGCGTCTGCTGCTCACATTGCTCCTTATATACACTGCTCATAGTTTTTACACTGAAGCGGTCGGCAATCACAGGCAGAACAAAAGCAAAAGCCACGCACATCGTCACCGCGCCAATCATCACATGCAGCCAGGATGCCAGCTCGATATCGCGATAATACAGCAGCGCAAAGACTGCCGCTGCACCCAAAAGCATTGTCAGCACGCCCAGCATCACCAAGCTGAAGTCAGCCTCCGGCAGATACTGCGCACCGACAATCCAACCCACGCCGAGCAGGACAAACATAATACCGCTGCCTGCCGCCCAACCGTAAAAGGTTGTATTATGGCGCAGTCTGCTTTGCATTCTCGCTATATTCCAGCCGATTATTACCGCCATAGCAGGGAACAACGGCAGAATATAGGATACGAGCTTCGTTTTGCAGATTGTAAAGAACAGCAGCACGAAAATCCACCAAACGTGGAAGAACAGCAGCTTACGCATATCATCTATACGGCTTTCGCTGACGGATGCCTTCGCAGCCTGCCACAGCATACCGGTCCAGGGGAACAAGCCTAAGATTATTACAGGAAAATAATACCAGAAAGTAACGCGGTTGGCATGCTCTGCCGTCGTAAAGCGCGTTATATTGTGAAAGCCCAGGAAGGTATTGATAAATTCCATGCCATGCACGGTATACATAGCGTAATACCAGGGCGAAGCGATGAGAAAATACAGCAGCAGACCACGGATAACATGCATGCGCAAAATCTCACGCAGCTGGCCCATCGCCACCAGATAAAGAAAAATTATCGCACCCGGAAATACTATACCGATGGGACCTTTAGTAACAGTAGCCAAAGCCATGCACACATACATCAGCCAATAACGCTTATGGATAAAGCTCAGCAGTGCACCTGTCATAAAAAAGAGCAGCGTTGTGTCTGTCACCGCCGCCTTGCCCATATAGAAAAATTCTACACAGCTTGTAAGAATCATCGCAGACCAAAAGCCTGCACGTTCATTAAACAGCCTTGTGATACCTACATACATCATAACAGAGGTACCGCAGGCCATCAGAGCCGCAGGAAAGCGGGCCGCAAATTCGCTGTCACCGAAAAGAAACTGAGCAACAGCAACCAGCCAATAATACATAGGCGGCTTATCATACCAGAAATTGCCAAAAATTCTCGGTGACAAAAAATCACCGGCAGCCAGCATCTCTCTTGCTGTTTCCGCATATACCGGTTCATCCGGATCCAGCAGCGGAATGCTGCCGATACCGAACATAATCATAAATAACGCAGTGCCTGCTACAATCAGCAGACTATTTTTTTCAATCTGATTCATCAGTTTCCATCCCTCAAAATAATTTCAAAATTCATATGCCAACTACTTATTTTTCTTACCCTCGGTAGTTTTACTTTTGAGCGATGCCATATTCAGCACATCGCTGCCAAAAGCTCTGATTGTTACTACCGCGCCCAGCATAAAGGGCAGATATTCTGCCGTAAAGCGCCAGAGAACTGCCATAATGCCTTCAACACCGTTAGGCAGAATATTGGAAAACAGCACTAAGAAGCCTGCCTCCGCTACACCGCTGCCACCGGGTGTCGGCGAAAAATACAGTATTAAATTCAGCAGCACCATGCGTCCCATTACCTGCTGCAAATCAAAATCAATATTCAGACCGGTGAAATACGCAGGCACAGTGGCATAAATAAAGAGCAGGCTCACGCCGGATTCAATAAACGCACGTAAAACCATCTTCGGATGCTTGCCCATAACTACAACGGCGTTCTTGAACTCGTTATACCAGATAAAGCAATTACGCTGCGTAGTAAACGAAAGCTTGCGGGTAAACCACATAATCGCCTTCTCGGGATAACGTGTCTGCAGCAAGGAAATTACGATTATCGGCAGTGATATAAACAGCACCGAAAGAATCGTCAGCACCGACGCAGGCATCCATTTTACTATATCCTCATCGCTGTGCAGCACCACAGGCACCAGCAGAATAAGGAAGATAATGGACATCACCGTGCGCACCAAAATTACTACCGTAGATTTGGCGACAGGCACCCCGGCCTTACGCATAAACATAACCTGAGCGATAGCACCGCCGCTGGCACCCGGCGTTACCAGCGCCAAAAAGTAGTTGCTCAGAACTACATTCACTATCTGATGAAAAGTCAGCTTCTCGTCCGTCACCGAAGCCAAGGTTATCAGACGCAGGCCGTCAAAAATCAAGCCTATCGCAAGGCATGACAAAGCCAGCAGAATACAGCGAGGCTCGAACATCGTCAGGTATTCCAAGGTCCGTATATCAAATGTAAAATAAATAACCGCCGCCGAAATCAGCAGGACAAAGCCAAAAAGCAGACCTAGGCGGAACAATAATTTTTTATTCATCTAGCAGACTCCAAATGAGCTTATTTTTTTAGTACAAGAGCTTTAGCAGGCCGTAAAATTAACAGGCTGAATATGCTCCTGCTCCAACAGCTTTTTATTGCCGCTGTCAAGGTACGCCTGCATTTCCTCCTGCCAATGATATTGCCAGGGAAATATTTTGCCCAAGGCAGCAGAATCAAGACCAGGATGAGTCATCAGCTCGCTTACGCCATCCGGAAGCTGACGCAAGATATTGCCTACCAGCTCCGCATTCAGATGACCTCCCGCCAGCATGCCGAAGAAATGCTGCGGATGCTTTAGCCCAAGGCTGTCGGCGCGCTGCGCCGCCATCTGAGCACAAAAGCTGAGCCCGCTGCGTCCGATCATTCTGCCGATACCTGTATGAAAGCCTCCGGTAAAGGTATAGGCTTCCTTAGGTATACGTACCCTTATAATATTATACTCATTACAGAGCTTTAATACAAGTGCATTAATTCCCGGCAGTACATGGGTATGCTGATGACTGTCGATATGCGTAATGTTTATTTTTGCTTCCAGCGCCCTTTCGATTTGCGCGCGCAGCTCCGCTTCCAGCTCGCTGCGCTTAATGCTGCCGCTATAAAAGCGCTTGGCAAAGGCAACGTAATCAGGCAAAAACAAGCCCTGCTCATCCAAAAGGCTGTTGACCTTCGCTGCAGGCAACACAGGCGCCACGCTGCCGACAAGAGTCAGATGCACACCTATACCGAGCTGAGGATTTTCCTGCGCCAGCTTTACTGCCTCCTGCCAGCAGGGAGCGCTGGGCATCAGCGAGGTGCTGGTAATAAAGCCCTCCCGGTAGCCCTTGATAATGCCTGCGTTAATCAAAGGATGCAGACCGAAATCATCTGCGTTAACAATTAGTTTTTTCATAATCTCTACACTCTTTTGTAATTGGCAAAGTGCAGCTTTACATAGTCACGCAAAGCATCCTTGCCGTATTTTTCTGCTAAGCGGCGGGCGCAGGCCGTTGCCTGCTCGCCTCCGCCCTTCGGCAGCTCGCCTACGCCGGCCTGCTGCGCCAGTTCTTCCATCGTCCGCAAGAAGCGGGCGCGGGCCAACACCGAGGCAGCGGCAACCGCCAGATTGCTTTCTGCCTTAGGCTGCTGACGCACACTGCAGCCTGGAAAACGCTGCTGCAAAGCCTTTAAGTTTACAGTTGACTGGGTGAACTGGTCAATCAAAGCGCTGTGGCAATCCTTTTGCCTCTCCAGCACCTGACTGAGCGCCGCCACATGTCCGTAGCCTAAAAGCTGGTTGAGCTTGCCTCCGGCAGCAGCCACCTGCTCATAGCGCAGATTATAAATCTTCGGCTTCAGCTCCAGTACGCTGAAATCTACAACCGTAGCCTTGATAACGTCCTCCAGCTCCAAAATCTTTTTATCAGTCAGCAGCTTGCAGTCCTTAACGCCTGCAGCCTGCAGCTTCGCTGCCGTTGTGTTGTCCACTACTGTGGCCGCCACAACCAGGCTGCCGAAGAAATCACCCTTACCGGATTCATCACTACCTGCCCACAGACCATTGCTTACTGTTTCTCCAGCGGCTGCAGGCTGCAGCTCCTCAGACGCATTCTGCACTCCCTCCAGCAGCAGCATTAATCGTTGCTTTAAGGCGCTGTCGCCGTTATAAACATGCGTCAGTCCCTTTTTGCCGTTATATATATTCACAGATGCCTTGGCCTCACAAAACTGCACTGCAATCTGCTGGCCATAATTAATCGGCTTATCCTTAACAATACTGAAACCATCCTGACGGATTTTTTCTGCAGCCTCTGCCAGATAATCGGCAAAGGCCTTAGGTGTCAACTGTTTCACGCCTATTCTCCTCTTTGCACATAGTTTTTCGCCTTCCACTCCTCAAAGAGCAGATAAATCAACGGAACAACCACCAGCGTCAGCAATGTGGAGGTTGTTAAACCGCCGATAAGCACCACACCCATAGACTGACGCAGCTCCGCACCCTCGCCGATGCCCAAAGCAATCGGCAGCATACCGAGTATCGTAGACAATGTTGTCATCAGAATAGGACGCAGACGCAGTGAGCAGGCCAGAAGCACTGCTTCGCGGATAGACATGCCCTTTTCACGCTCCTGGTTGGCATAGTCAATCAGCAAAATTGCATTTTTGGTAACAAGACCAAGAAGCATAGTAAAGCCAATCATGCTCATCATATTCGCTGTCTGTCCTGCAACAAGCAGGCCCAAAATAGCGCCGATAATCGCAAACGGCAGCGATACCATGATAATCAGCGGCTGCGAAAAGCTTTCGAACTGTGCCGCCAGTACCATGTATACCACAACTATAGCCAAAATAACGGCCTTGTAAACCTCTTTAAAGGAGCGTGCCATGTTATCGGCCTGACCAATCATCTTATAGTTATATCCCGGCGGCAAATTCAGCTCAGGAATATATTCATTGCGCACCTTGCTGATTAAATCACCGGGTGAGATACCGACTGTGTTGGCATAAACAACTATCTGACGCTGCTTATCCTCACGCTCAATGCGTGTAGGACCGCTGCCGTATCGCACATCTGCAATATCACCCAAGCGGATAAACTGACCTGCGGAAGAAGAAATGCGCAGGTTCATAACATCATTGATATTAGTGCGCTGACTTTGCTCCAGCTGCAGGATAATATCATAGTCATTGTCACCGATGGTATAGCTGTTGCTGGTGCTTTTGCCCATAATAGCCATTTCGATAACCTTGCCTACCTCGGTAGCATCAAGACCGAATTCACTGGCCTTGGCGTGGTCCAGCTTAACCACAATTTCCGGCTGCTCTTCCGAATCGGATATATCAACGTCGGTCGCACCCTCAGTCCGGCGTATCATATCTGCCAGCTGTTGAGCGTAATTTTTCAGCTCCTTGATATTGCTGCCGCGCAGACCAATCTGCACCGGACGGCTGTCGCCACGGCCGCCGCCCTGGTTGGATACAACGGTAACCTTCAGGCCTTCAACATTTTGGAAGCGTCCGCGCAAATCATCCATAATCTGCTGCATGCTGCGTTCACGCTCATTGCTTGGCTTCAGGCGGATATCAAGAGAGCCCTGGTTAACAGGATTACGGCCGTTGCCGACATTTAGCGCCACGATTTTGACCTCCGGCAGCTGCGAAATCTCCTGCTGCAACGGCTTAGTCAGTTCTACAGTTTTCTGCAGACTAGTGCCGATGGGCGCTTTAACATTGACGCTGAATTCACCCGAATCATATGTAGGCTGGAATTCCGTGCCCACAAATGGAAGCAGCAGCAAATTCAACAGCAGCGAAATGATACCTACGGCAACAACCTTCTTAGGTCTTTCCAAAGCCCAAACCATTAAGCTGTCATACATTTCACGCACCGACTGGAAGCCTGCTTCAAATTTATCGAGAGCCCTCTGCACAAAATGCGTGCGCTCCTTGCTGCTCTGCTCCTCGGTTTCTGCCTTAATCCAATACGCCGAAACCATTGGCGTAAGCGAAAAGGCTACGATAGTAGAGAACGCTACCGCAAAGGCAACCGTCAGACCGAACTGCTTGAAGAACTGGCCGATGGTTTCACCCATATTGCCGATAGGCACAAATACAGCCATTAAGCTCAGGGACGTCGCCAAAATTGCCAGCGTCAGCTCCTCCGTCGCTTCCTTGGCCGCCGTAAACGGCGTCTGCCCCATCTCGATATGGCGGAAAATATTTTCAATTACTACAATCGCATCATCAATCAAAATGCCGACTGCCAGGCTTAAAGCCATCAACGACATATTATTCAGTGTAAAGCCCATAACCTTCATCATAAAGAAGGTGGCGATAATAGACGTAGGAATACACAGGCCGCCGATAATAGTCGCACGGAAATTGCGCAGGAACAGATATGTTATCAAAAGCGCCAGAAAACCGCCGAAAAGAATCGCATTCCAGACATCCGCAATATTATCGCGAATATAATTAGATTGGTCGCGCACCTTATCAACAATGATATCGGGCGGCAGATTGCTGTGCTTCAGCTCCTCCATCTTGGCATTGACATTATCGGTAACATCAACAGTATTAGTTTTGGACTGCTTGCGCACAAAGGTCATAACACAGGGAACACCGTTAGCGCTGGCAAAGGTATCCTCATCCTCCCAGGAATCAAGCACATCGGCAATTTCACTGATATAAACAGGACGGCCGTTATGATTAGCAACTACCACCTGCTTAATATCATTGATATTGTTATACTTGCCCAAGGTACGCACAGTGATTTCCATAGCGTCATTTTTCGCCTTACCGCCAGGAGTATTATAGTTGTTCGCGTTCAGCTTACTGCGCACTGTCTGATAGGCAATACCATATTCCGCCAGCTTTTCCGGCTTCAGCACAATGCGGATAGCACGCTGGCTGGCACCGACAACAGTAACCTCGGAAACACCCTCCACCATCTGCAGCTCATCCTTGATATTATCCTCCACAATGCGGCGGATTTCACCACGGCTGCGCGAAGGCGAAGCAAAGGTATAGGCTACAATAGCGCGGGAGTTGAGGTCTACCGTCTGTGTTACCGGCTCATCAATATCATCCGGCAGCGCTTTGCGCACGCTGGCAACCTTTTCACGCACCTCACTGGCCTTCACCTGCGGGTCTACACCGATATTAAATTCAAGAACAGTTTCACTGTAGCCTTCCAGCACAGTGGAAGACAACGTCTTGATACCCGAAACCTGGCTGACGCGGCTCTCAATCGGCTTAGTAACCAGCGTTTCCATTTCCTGCGGCGAAGCACCGCTGTAGGTAACACGCACGCTGACAATAGGCAAATCAACATCAGGATTCAAATCGACGCCGATTTCCGGATAGCAGCGGATACCGAACACTACCAACAGCAAAATAAACATGGTAGTAAAGACTGGCCGCTTGATAAATGTTCCAATCATCGTTATTTACCAGCCTTTTTCAAATCTATCTTGCTGCCTTCACGCAGCTTGTTATGTCCTTCGATAACAATAGTATCCTTTTCATCCAGTCCGCTCACTATTTCAGCCAGCTTATCATTCGTATAGCCGACATTCAGCACACGGCGCTGTACAACGCCTTTATCATCGACAACAAACACCGTCTGCTGGTCATCACGCATCACAATAGCCTGCACCGGAATAGTCAGCACATCAGCTTTAGGTGAAGCTGTAAGCGTAACGTTGGCATAGACGCCGGCTAAAAGACCTTCGCTGTTATCCACACTCACCTCTGCCGCAAAGGTATGCGCCGGCAAATCCGCAACCGGAGCGATGCGGGTAATTTTGCCTAGCAGCTTTTTACCGGGATAAGCAGGCAGAGTAATGCTTGCTTCATTGCCGACATGTACACCGGCAATCTGCCCTTCAGGAATATGGATCGTAGTTTTCAGCATAGAGATATCCGCAACGGCAAAAATAGGCGTACCTGCCTTTGCATAGTAGCCCTCCTGATAATAACGCTTAGCAATAATACCGTCAGCAGGCGCTGTCAGCACCGTACCCTCGGATTTAGACTCCATCGCCCGCAGACTGCCTCTGGCAGCCTCCAGCTTGGCAGCAGCATTATCACGCGCAAAGCGGTAATCATCTACCACTTGCTGCGAAACCGCACCCGTAGCATATAGCTTTTCATAGCGCTGCAAATCCGTTTCCGCCTTGCGCAAGCTTGTCTGTGCATCCAAAAAGCTGCCCTTGGCACTTAACAGATTGGCATCTGTATCAGCCTGCTCCAAAATTGCCAGCACCTGTCCTCGGCTCACACGGTCACCCTCACGGACATAAACCTTTTCCAAGCGTCCGTCCACCTTAGCGGCAACCTCTGCCTGCCATTCCGGGTCCAGACTGCCGGAAAAGCTCAGGCTCGGGACAATCGTCTGCCTTACGGGGTGAGCAGTAACGACCGCCACATTGCGTACCTGCGACAGCTTAGCAGCACGCGCCTTATCAGCTTGAATATTACTGTAAATACGGTAGCCGATAATTACGCATACCGCCAGCAGCAGGCCAAGTGCTATCTTAACCTTGCGATTCTGCAAATTCACTTTCTTTCCTCCCTGCACCATGCCCTTAAGGGTAAATTATAATGGGGTAAGTTTAATTTTAACTGAGTTTATTACGGAGTAATTATAATTATAGATAATAATATTATACCTCTTATCAAGAGAAGTTAGCAAGTGCAAAGCCGCCGGCAGGCATAGAAAAAGCACGCTGCGGACAGCGTGCTTTCGACAGTTTTAATTTAGCTTACAGGCCTGCCTGCTCGCGCAGTGCAGCAGCCTTTTCAGTATGCTCCCACGGCAGATCTACATCGGTACGGCCGAAATGACCATAAGCAGCAGTTTGCTTGTAGATAGGACGCAGCAAATCCAGCTCACGGATAATGCCGGTCGGGCTCAGGGAGAAGTTTTTGCGAACCAGCTCAGCAATCTTGTCTTCGCTAATTTTGCCGGTGCCGAAGGTTTCAACCAGAACGGAAACCGGATGTGCTACGCCGATAGCGTATGCCAATTGGATTTCGCATTTATCTGCCAAACCTGCGGCAACGATATTTTTAGCAACGTGACGTGCAGCATAAGCAGCACTGCGGTCAACCTTAGAGGGGTCCTTGCCGCTGAAAGCACCGCCGCCATGACGAGCCATACCGCCATAGGTGTCAACGATGATTTTACGACCGGTCAGACCAGCGTCACCTTGAGGACCGCCGATAACGAAACGGCCGGTCGGGTTGATGTAGTATTTGGTTTCCGCATCCAACATTTCTGCGGGAACAATCGGTGCAATAACCTTTTCGATAATATCTTTGCGAATCTGCTCGTTGGAAACTTCCGGTGCATGTTGGGAAGAAATAACGATAGTATCTACACGAACAGGTTTGCCATCGTCATATTCAACGGTAACCTGAGTTTTGCCGTCCGGACGCAGGTAAGGCAGCACGCCTTCCTTACGAACCTTGGTCAGCTGCAGAGCCAGCTTATTAGCCAGATATGCAGGCATCGGCATATAGCTTTCGGTTTCGTTGGTTGCATAACCGAACATCATGCCTTGGTCGCCGGCACCGGTTTCTTCCTCAGCAGCCTGGCCTTCCTTAGCTTCCAGCGCTTTGTCAACGCCCATAGCGATATCAGGGGACTGCTCGTCGATGGAAATCAGCACACCGCAGGTGTTGCCGTCAAAGCCGAATTTTGCACGGTTGTAGCCGATATTGTTGATGGTTTCGCGGGCAATGTGTGCGATATCAACATAGCATTGGGTAGAAATTTCGCCGAAAATGTGAACCTGACCGGTAGTAACGATAGTTTCGCAGGCAACACGGCCTTTAGGATCTTGAGCCAGGATGGCATCAAGCACAGCATCGGAAATTTGGTCTGCTATTTTATCGGGATGACCTTCGGTAACGGATTCGGAAGTAAATAATTTTCTCATTGGTAGCTCCTTTCATAAATAAAAAACGTTGTTGAGAGTGTTTAGATGGTATAAGAAAAGGCGTTCTCATTATGAGAACGCCTTAAATTATTACTCTTAGCATTCTCATCTTACAGATAAACTGCAGGACTTAGCACCGTTTTACAGCTGTCACGCTGCAATGGTTGCTGCGACTTCACAGGGCCATTCCCTCCATCGCTCTTGATGAGTTGTGTTAAATTGTTTACAGATGCCATTATATAACAAAATCAAGATAATGACAAGTACTTTTTTTACGAAAAATATGTGAAAATACTTTTTTGCAACTGCTGATGCTAAATAGAATTCAATTCTATTATATAGATAGTCACGACGTAAATGCAGTCTTATACTCTTACACTAACCTCAAAGAGCGCGGAGAAGGCTGCAGATGCTATATGATTGCGACGATGGCGTACTACTGCTACGTCGAGGAGCAGTCATGACACAGATGCAGCCTTATAATCCTCATTCCAAAGAGCGCGGAGAAGGCTGCAGATGCTATATGATTGCGACGATGGCGTACTACTGCTACGTCGAGGAGCAGTCATGAC
>ERZ857955.2074-NODE-2074-length-13886-cov-2.866315_pt1 | contig 13886 bp, 6 predicted proteins | sample MGYA00519956_ERZ857955 | MGnify/ENA primary metagenome ERZ857955 (study PRJEB31778, sample SAMEA3449378) | human gut metagenome | biome: human gut; feature: human-associated habitat; material: faeces | place: United Kingdom | collected 2010/2012 ...
CCCGCGGCTGAAAAATCCGTTGTTGTAGCGGTCGTCCACATGCTCGCCGCGGAATCCGATCCAGTACTCGTGCCAGCCGGTCTTGGGCGAGGGGCGGTAGCTGTGCCACTCGCCGGGGAAGAGCAGGATGAACTTGCCGCCGCCCTCGAAGGAGGTCTCCTTGTGCGAAGCCGACACGAACTGCCCGTCGCCGCGCGAGATGTAGATCAGCTGGTACTCGTTGAGCAGCCGTCCCTTTTCGACAGAAAAGAGGTAGCGGACAGGATGGTTCGACGGCGGGTAGGAGGTTTGCGGTTCGATGATCTGATAGCCGGTCGTCGTGACGACGACGCCCCAGCGGTTGTCCTGCTCGTTGGCGAGCAGATACTTGATGTGAGCGGAGGTTTCCATCGGTCGGAGAGGTTCGGAGTGGGTTTCAGAGGTAAAGATAGATAATTTATCGGACCGTTGTCCGCCTCCTGTGTTTTTATATAACAATTAGGTCAAAAATCGAAATCGCACGGATGCCGTTTGTATAATCTTTAAATCAAAAACAGAAATCGAAGGGTCTCTATCCGTGCTACTTTTGCATTGAGACAAAAATCGAAAAAGTCATACGGTTTATGAATTCCAACGCAAAAATCGGCCTGTTCGGAACGGGACTCGATACCTACTGGGGCCAGTTCGACGGCCTGCTCGATGAATTGAAAGGCTATCAGGCGCGCATCCGCGATCGGATGGAGCGCGACGCGGGCGTGCAGGTGGCGGACGCCGGCATGGTGGACAGCCCTGCCCGCGCGCTCGAAGCGGCTTCGCTCTTCGCCCGCGAGCAGGTCGATCTGGTGTTCCTCTATATGGCCACCTACTGTCTGTCGTCGACGATCCTGCCCGTCGTGCAGCGGCTCAACTGTCCGGTGGTGGTGCTCAACCTGCAACCGACGCCGGCCATCGATTACGAGCGGCTCAACGCCCTGGGCGACCGCGGCCGGATGACGGGCATGTGGCTGGCGAACTGCCAGGCCTGCTCGGCGCCCGAAATCGCCAGCGTGCTGGCGCGCAGCCACCGGCGGTGCGCCTTCGTGACGGGATGGCTCGACGATCCGGTCGCCTGGCGGCAGATCGGCGAGTGGATCGCCGCTGCGGGCGTCTGTGCCGGTATGCGTCGGAACCGGCTCGGCGTACTGGGACACTACTACGGGGGGATGCTCGACGTATATACCGACCTCACGCGCCAGTCGGCCGTCTTCGGGACGCACGTCGAACTGCTCGAAATGTGCGAGCTGCACGCCCTGCGCGAGCGGGTGACCGACGCGGAGGTCGTGGGCAAGATCGCGGAGTTCCGCGCGGCTTTCGAGGTGTCGCCCGAATGCGAGCAGGCGGAGCTGGAGCGTGCGGCGCGCACGTCGGTGGCCCTCGACCGCTTGGTGGCGGCGCACGGGCTGGGGGCGATGGCCTATTATTACGAGGGTGCTCCGGGCAACGACTACGAGCGGATCGTCACCTCCGTGATCGCCGGCAATACGCTGCTCACCGGACGGGGAGTCCCCGTGGCGGGCGAGTGCGAGGTGAAGAATGCGCAGGCGATGAAGATCCTCTCGCTGCTGGGTGCGGGCGGCTCCTTCTCGGAGTTCTACGCATTGGATTTCGACGACGACATCGTGATGCTGGGGCACGACGGCCCGGCCCATTTCGCCATCGCCGAAGGGGCGGTGGGGCTGGTTCCGCTGCCGCTCTACCACGGCAAGCCCGGCAAGGGGCTCTCGATCCAGATGAGCGTCAAGCACGGCCCCGTGACGCTGCTGTCGGTCTGCGAGGGGCGCGACGGGGTCTATCTGCTCATGGCCGAGGGCGAATCGGTGGAGGGGCCGACGCTGCGCATCGGCAATACCAACAGCCGCTACCGCTTCGCCTGCGGGGCGCGCCGCTTCATCGAGGAGTGGAGCCTGGCCGGCCCGTCGCACCACTGTGCGATCGGTACGGGGCATGTGGGCGACACGCTGCGCAAGGTGGCCTTCCTGCTGGATATTCCGCTTGTCGAGATCAAATAAAACATTTGTAATGAACCGATTCGAAGCTTTGATGTGCCGCGCGGCCCTGGTGTTCGCGCTGCTGCTGACGACCGCCTGCGGAGGCGGTGAAGAGGAACCCCGGACGCCTCCTGCGGAGCCGCCCAGGGAGATCGAGGTCGATGCGTCGAGTACGCTCTACGGATTCGTGGGCGACACGGCGGGGAATCCCGTCGAGGGCGTGGTCGTAAGCGACGGCTTCCAGTGCGTGGCCACCGATGCCGGGGGCGTCTACGAGATGAAGCGCGACGCGGCGGCGGAATACGTCTACTATTCGGTGCCCGCGGAGTTCAAGATCCGCACGGGACACGACGGCTATCCCGATTTCTACGTGCGGCTCGATACCTCGCAGCAGAAGATCCGTCAGGATTTCACGCTCGAACGCCTCGCGGGCGTCGAGCGCAGCTTCCGCCTGATCTGCATCGGCGATCCCCAGCCCGCCAAGGCCGAGGAGGCGACGCGGTTCGAACGCGAGGCGATGGTCGACGTGCGCCGCACGGCGACGGCTTCGGCGGTGCCCTGCTACGGCGTGGCGCTGGGCGACATCACGGGCGAGAAACCCGACCTGCTCGCGGGCGTGCGCCGTTCGCTGGCGACGGCGGGCATTCCGGTCTTCGTGCTGCCGGGCAACCACGACAAATACAAGGTGGACGACGCCACGCCGCGCGACGCCTCCTATTTCCGCTATACGATGGGGCCGGTGGACTACTCGTTCAACCGCGGCGACGTGCACGTGGTCTGCATGGACGACGTGATCTACACCTCGGGCACGGAGTACACCAACGGCTTTACGGACGCCCAGCTGGCCTGGCTGCGCGCCGACCTGAGTTTCGTGCCGAAGCAGAAGATGGTCATCCTCTGCTACCATATCCCGCTGCGCAGCGGTACGGCACGCAACATGGCGGCCGTCAAGGCGCTGCTGTCGGAGTACGCCGAGGCGCATCTCATGGCGGCGCACACCCACTACAACGAGAATTTCATCAATACCGACGCGGACGGAGGACTCTACGAGCATATCCACGGCGCACCCTGCGGGGTGTTCTGGCACTCGGCGCTCAACGGCGACGGCACGCCCAACGGCTATGCGGTCTACGACGTGGAGGGAGCGGCGATCACCGACTGGCGCTACAAATCCAGCCTGCACGACGAGTCGTTCCAGATCCGTCTGCATCGCGGCGGCGACACCCACAGCGGCTTCACCTATCCCTATACGCCGAAGACGGTGATCGCCAACGTCTGGAACGCCGATCCCGAATGGCGGGTTACGCTCTGCGAGAACGGCGTGGAGACCAAGGCGATGACGCTGGTGACGACCTACACCGACGCGTGGTCGGTGGGGTACCATGTGGGCGTGCTGGGGCGCGGCGACAACTACAAGTCGCCCTGCAAGCACATGTACGTGGCCGAGCCGAACGACGTCAGGGCCGCATTGAAGGTGGTGGCCGTCGACCGCTGGGGCAACCGCTACGAGCAGTCGGAGTTCACGGCGCCCGACGACTTCACGGATGCCAGGTCGCCCGTGTATTGATGCCGGCCGGAGGCTCCGTGCGTGCGGAGCGGCGACGATGCGAGGAAACGAAAGACAGGAGAACGGGGATCGGAAAAAACTGTTCGAATGTTAATGAATACCTAAAATTACGACAATGTTACTCAAACTGAGAGGAATGTGCGCTGTCCTGTTGGCGGCGCTGGCATTCGCCGGCTGCTCGGACGACGATGCGGCGAGTAGTCTGGCGACGAATTTCGACGAACTGGAATTTTCCTACGAGGAGTCCGACCAGCAGCTGTTGATTCGCTCGACGGTGCCGTGGACGTTGGACTGCACCTATCTGACGGGCGACGGGTGGCTCGCGTTCGACAAGACGAGCGGCCCCGGCGACGAGGGCATCGTTTCGCAGCGCGTGACGATCAAGGCGCTGCACAACACCGGTGTCGAGCGCACCGCCGAACTGCACATTACGGGCGCCGGTTTCGACCGCAAGGTGACTGTCGTGCAGGAAGACGGCCAGGTACGCATCGACGGCGTGGAGCTGGAAGGCGACATGGCCAAAGACGAACCGGTCGAGAAGACCTACATCGCCGTGAACTATTCGCGTGCGGTGGGAGGCGAGAAGCTGACCGTCACGCCGACGCTGTCGGGCGAGGGCTCGGACGGCCTGTCGGTGGCTGCGGGCGAGGTGACGCTCGACGCGGGCAGCGGCGTGGCGCGCATGGCCGTGACGGGTACGCCCACGACCTTCGGCGAGGTGCTCTTCAAGGTCGCCGTCGAACTCGGCGACAAGAGCTTCGGCCCCTACGAGGTGAAGAGCGAAACGGCCAACCGCATGGCGGCGCCGACGGGACTCTACGTCTTCCGTGCCGATTCGCACGAGATCATCATGGAGTGGGACAACGACCACAGCACCGTACGCACCAGAAAGTGGGCATGGCAGCTGTTGGATTCCGATGCGGACGACGCCGGGGTGGTGCGCGAGTTCACCTACGAGGTGAACAGCAACGACGACAAGAATCCGAAGTATGTTTACAACCGTTTCATCATCGGGGCGCTCGATCCCGGAACGACCTACTATTTCCGCGTGAAGCGCTGCCCGTCCGAGGGGGTTGCCGACGATGCGGGCAAGATCGACTCGAAGTGGACGGAGCTGTGTCCCGTGACGACGAAGGCTGAACCGGAGGTGCCGGCCGACGCCGTACTCTTCCAGGATTTCCGCTATCTGGCTTACGGCGGGAACAACGTCTATACGGCGTTTGCAGGCGGTGTGAACGACAATCCGACAGGCAAGGCGCTCGATCAGATCTTCGTGCCCTATGAGAAATACTGCAACGCCAATTCGGCGGCGGCCAACCTCTGGACGACCCACAGCGCGGCCTACCGCTCGGCGGTCGGTCTGGACGGCTGGGTAGGCGGCAACAATGCGGCCGGACACACGGGCAACAATTCGGTCTACGGCGCTACGGGGATGCTCAAACTGGGTACCGGATCGGCCGTCGGTTGGATTCAGACGCCGGCGCTGGAGAAGCTGACGGGGGCGACCGACATCACCGTGAGCTTCGACGCCTGCTGCTGGTGGGAGGATCCTTCGTCGAGCGCGAAGAGCGACAATCCCGAAATCAAGGTGATCGTCGTGGGCCCGGGTACGATCGACGGCCAGAAGGAGGCGAAGGTACAGATCAGCGAGAAACGGGAGATGAAACCCTGTACGGTGAACGTCGCAGGCGCGACGGCCGAGACGCACATCGAGTTCAGTGCGGTCTTCGCCAAGGAGAACGGGCTTACCAACCGCTGGTTCCTCGACAACGTCCTGATCGTTCCGGCCGAGTGATTCGCGCCGGAGTTTCGGAATCCGGCGCGATGGTAAGAGAGGGGTGCGGCCCGCAGAAGCCGCGCCTCTCTTTATTTAGGTAGCTATATACGGCTTCGCACCCCGTCGGATTTCCGATCCGATGCACCCGACCGGCCGTCGGAGCGTTCGCGGCGGAGCCGCGTTTGCAGATTGGCCCCACCCCCAAACCCCCGCCTCGGCGGGGGCTTCGGCAAGGCCCGCTCGGGTCGTCGGGCTTCGGAGGAGCGGCGGTGCAAAATGGGATATTGCCGCCTGATTCTATCGATTGTCCCGGGAGAGTCATTTTTTGAAATCTATAAATCAAAATGCGTAACGACGCCGTTTCCGAACATTCTATATTTGTGTACAATTATGTAACAAAAAGCCGTCAGGCCTCCTTTTTCCGTGCCGCCGGACAGTTCGCGCGGCCGCTGCGAGAAGCGGAAACGGACAGCAGGGAGCCGAAACGGCCGCCGACACCAGCCGATCCCTATCTCCGATAGATGTAAACAAACTTAAAACTATGAATCATGGATGAACTTAGACCAGTAACGAACCGGTCGAAAGCCTTCGGCTCTCGGCTCGGACTGTTTTGTCTGGCCTGCCTGTCGGCCGGCCTGGCATTGATTTCCCCCCCCCTCGCCTTTGCGGCGCGGCCGGCTGACGAATTGTTGGATATCCGGGGCGTCGTCGTAGATACGAAAGACCCTCCCACGCCGCTGGTGGGTGTGACGGTGCTCGTGCAGGGAACGGTTCGCGGAACGACGACCGACGCCGAAGGATTCTTCTCGATCAAGGCCAAACACGGCGACGTGCTCACCTTTTCGTTTATCGGGTACACGGGCAAAGAGTATCGGGTGAACAAAAGCGTGGCCAACCTTTCGATCGCAATGGAGGAGGAACTGACCAGTATCGACCAGGTCGTGGTGACGGGTATGACTTCGCAGCAGCGCAAGCATATCGCCGCTTCGGTCGGCGCGGTGGCGCCCTCCAATTTCGAAAACAAGCCCATCACCCGTCTGTCGCAGGCCTTGCAGGGCGGAACGACGGGTATCCTGGTGACTCAGAGTTCGGGCCTTCCGGGCGGTGACGGTGCGACGATCAAGATCCGCGGCGTGGCGTCGCTTCTGGGTTCCGACCCGCTGGTGCTGGTCGACGGCTTCGAGTTCGACATGGACAAGCTCGATCCCTCGACCGTCGAGTCGGTGTCGATCCTCAAAGACGCCGCCGCTGCGTCGATCTACGGCGCCAAAGCCGGTAACGGCGTTATCCTCATCACGACCAAACGCGGTTCGGCCGGCAAGGTTTCGGTGTCGTACAACGGTTATTTCGGTATTCAGCAGCCGATCTACCTGCCCGACTTCGTCGACGGAGCCACCTACATGGAGTATATCAACGAGGCCAACCGCAATACCACGGGTGTGGACAAGTATACCCCCGAACAGATTCGGATCACGCGCGAGGGGAGCGATCCGATTCATTATCCCAGCACCGACTGGATGAAGGAGACGATGCGCGAGACGGCCCCGATCCACGAACACAACTTCACCGTGTCGGGCGGTAACACCACCGCGCGCTTCGCCCTGTCGGCGCAGTATCTCAATCAGGACGGTATGTACAAGGTGATGGACAACGGATTCGAACGTCTGACGGTGCGTGCCAACACGACGGTGAACCTCAACAAGGACATCATGATGTTCGTCGACATGTTCGTCGGCCGCGATACGCAGCGTCAGCCCGAGACGATGAACAAGACCATTCTGGACTACATCTATCTCGCACCGCCGACGCTCGTCTCGAAATATCCCCGCAAGGAGGGACAGAAGCCCGGATACGACTACTACGGCGTCTATTTCGAGTGGATGAACCCGCTGGCCAACCTCGAACGCGGTACGCAGGTCGAAAGTGTGCGCGACTACGTGACGATCAACGCCCGCCCCACGTGGCATATCATTCCCGGCCTGACGCTCAAAGGACAGGTGGGTTACCGCATCGCATCGGGCATGGACAAGAAGGACCGCAACGCCTACGTCTTCCTCGACTACTTCTCCGGCAACGAGTCGGGAACGTTCGGCGCCGTGAAGTCGGCCACCTATACCACGCGCACGAGCTACTGGATGGTCGGCGCGACGCTCGACTGGACGAAGGAGTTCGGCGACCACCGCATCAACATTCTGGGCGGATGGAACGAAGAGGTCGACCGCCGCAACGGCTGGGACGACGTGGCGCTGCTCTCGTTCTTCGGAAAGGCCTATTACAGCTACAAGGACAAGTATCTGGCCGAGGTCGGCATTCGCCGCGACGGTTCGTCGCTCTTCGGCGACGGGCACAAGTGGGGCAACTTCCCTTCGGTGGCCGTGGGCTGGAACGTCAACCGCGAACCGTGGATGCAGAACGCCCGGTTCATCGACAACTTCAAGATCCGCGCCTCCTACGGTATGCTGGGCAACAACAACGTGGCGCTCTACCGCTATCAGACCATTATCGACAACTCGGGTAACGAAATCGTCAACGGCAACCCCGACCTGACGTGGGAGAAGGTGAAGATTCTCGACGCGGGCGTCGACCTGAGCCTCTTCGGGCAGAAGCTCGAAGTGACCTTCGACTGGTTCCGCAAGGTGACCGACGACATGATCGTCAACGTGCCTTCGACGCCCAGCTCGGGGCTGCTGGCCGCACCGATGAACGTCGGAAAGGCCGAGGTGAAGGGTTACGAAATCGGCGTGGGCTTCAACCACTCCTTTACGAAGGACATCGATTTCAGCATCAATCTGGGTTACTCCTACAACAAGTCGAAGTGGCTCGAAATCACCAACGACGAGCTTATCAACGGCAATACGATCTATCGCAAGGGACACGCCATCAAGGAGTACTACGGCTATCAGGCCGATCACCTGCTCACGCAGGACGACCTCGATTTCCGCGTGCCGATCATCGGCGGCTACGACGGCGCGACGACCGCGCAGCTGCCCGGCGACATCCGCTACGTGGATACCAACGGCGACAAGGTGATTACGACCGACGACCGCGTGCCGCTGGGCGACCAGGACCCGCACAGCGTCTACTACGGCAACCTCTCGTTCCGCTGGAAGAACCTCGACTTCGACATGCAGGTCAACGGCGTGGGATACGTGCCGATCTTCTATCAGGGGTTGATCTCGAACCCGCTCGATCCGGAGTACGGCGGTACGCCCCAGCGCTGGCACCTCGACCACTGGAAGGCCGAGAATCCCGACCGCAACGCCAAACTGCCGCGCGTGACGACCGATCCGGGCAACAATGCGCTGCTGTCGACCTTCTGGAAGGAGAACGGCGCCTTCGTCCGTATCAAGTACATGCAGCTGGGCTACAACTTCAAGGCGCTGGCCAAGAAGATCCATGCCGGTAACTTCCGTGTTTACGTGAACGTGCAGAATCCCTTCACCTTCACCAAGGTCGAGCTGATCGACCCCGAGACGAAGGGCACGCACACCACCTACCCGATGTTCAAGACCTATTCCGTCGGTCTGAATGTGAATTTCTAACCGGTAACACCTAAACAGTAGACAATTATGAACTATATCGATCATATCAAAGGATACCTCTCCCGCGCAGCGCTCCTGCTGCTGATGGCCGGCGGTGCGCTGATGGCCGGATGCGAGGATTTTCTGGTGCGCGACGTGCCCAACCAGACGACCGACGAGGAGTGGTGGCAGAACAAGGGGCAGCTCAACACGGCGCTCAACAACCTCTACAAGCCCATGCCGTCGGGCAGCATCACCTATGTCAACCATGACGTGAAGCAGGCACAGAATACGGGTTATTCCAATGCGCGCGTGGAGATGGAGGCCCTTACGGACAACGGAATCGGTTCGGCCAACTATGTCTCCTACAACGCCTTTACGGCCGGCATCACGTCGGCCAGCGAGACGGTATGCACCAATATCTGGAATATGAAATGGACAGTGATACGCCGTTGCTGCCGCTTCATGGAGCACTACCAGCAGGCGACGGTGGCCCCCGACGCGGCGCCGCACGAAGGCATCCAGACCGTCGACCGTTTCGCCGCCGAGGCGCGTGCGCTCAGGGCGTTCTACCATTTGGAGCTCTTCCTCTTCTTCGGCGATATTCCGCTCGTCGACCACTCGACGCTGCCGACCGAGCAGTTCCTCGTGCGCCGTCCGCAGCAGGAGGTCGTCGACTGGATCGCCGGCGAGTTGGAGGGTGCGTCGCACAACCTGCCGGTCGTGCCGCAGACCAAGTCGGAGCGCTGGCGCTGGACGAAGGGCGCCTGCTATGCGTGGATGTCCTACCTCTATCTCTATGTCGGCGACTGGGCCAATGCCAAGAAGTGGGCCGAGGAGGTAGTCAAGCTGGGAATTTACGACCTCTATCGCAGCACGGCCGATCCGGCCGACAGTTTCCGCCGGCAGTTCATCCACGAGGCCTACAACAACGACACGAAGGAGTCGATCCTCACCACCGAGCTGGGTATGCGTCAGGTGCAGCGCCGTCTGGCTCCGCCCGACGGCGGTAACGGCCAGACCGGTCTGTCGCCCACGGCGTCGCTCGTCGACGAGTTCGAGTTGCTCGACGGCCGCACGCTCGACGAACTGCCTGCCGACGAGAAACGGGCCTACCAGCTCGACCCGCAGCCCGAAAAGCGCGATCCGCGTCTGGGCATGTCGATCATCTTCCCCACCGAGACCTTCCTCGGCTATACGGCCCATCCGTGGGAGCCTTCGCACAAGGACGCCATCGGCAAGGAGGGTTCGACGAAGACCGGTTACTGGATCAAGAAGTGGGCGAACGAAACCGACCGCACCAATTACAGCAGTACGGACGGCGGCAAGCTCGACTTCCAGAACATGCGCTATGCGGTGGTGCTGCTCAACTACGTCGAAGCTGCCATCGAGCTGAACCAGCTGAGCGATCCGAATATCTACGACTATCTCGACGACATCCGCGACCGTGCGGGAATGCCGCCCGTGGATCGCACGAAGTACGCTACGCAGACGAAGCTGCGCGAACTGGTACGCCGCGAGCGCCGTGTGGAACTGGCCTTCGAGGGACACCGTCTGTTCGATATCCGCCGCTGGCGGATCGCCGAGCAGGTGATGAACGGCGAGGTCTACGGCGCGACGCCTCCGGGTGCCGACGACCGCTACCTGGCCCAGACGCGCGTCTTCAACCCCAACCGCGACTACCTGTGGCCCATTCCGGTCGGTGAGATGAACACTAACACGGCGATGGAGCAGAACCCCGGGTATTGATGCCGCAGATTCGAACGACGGATTTCTCCGCCGACGGCCGGTGACGGCGGCCGGCGGAGAATTCGTAAACGGCAGAGAGAACAAACCAACTATTAATCTGACTTGTTATGCAACCGATGAAACGAACATTCCGAAGTGCGATATGGCCCCTTTTGGGGCTGTTGACCGTCGCCTGCGCTGCGCCGGACGGGCGCAATCTTCCGGCTGCGGAAGATTTCGAGAGCCTGAGCGCGCAGTTCGCGGCACCTTCCAAGGAGTACGGCTCGGCGCCGCTCTTCGTCTGGAACAAGGTCGTGACGCCCGAACGGATCGACGAAGCGATGGCCGACCTCAAAGACAAGGGCTTCGGCGGCGTCTTCGTACACCCCCGTCCGGGCATGGTGACGCAGTATCTCGACGACAACTGGTTCTCGCTCTTCCGCCATACGATGGAGAAGGGCCGCGAACTGGACATGAACGTCTGGATCTACGACGAGAATTCCTATCCGAGCGGTTTCGCGGGCGGCCACGTCAACGAGGCGATGCCCGAGAGCTACGACGAGGGCGTGGCGCTCAAATACCTGCGTGCCGGGGTGCTGCCCGATACGGTCGACCGCTTCTTCTGCTGCCTGCGACGCGAAGGCGACGCCTTCACCGACATCACGGCCGAAGCGGCTTCGCGGCGTGGCGAAAAGGGCGATTACTACCTCTTCTACAAGGCTTACAATCCCACGTCGCCGTGGTACAGCGGCTTCTCGTACGTGGATCTGATGCACGAGGGCGTGGCCGACAAATTCATCGAACTGACGCTCGACGGTTACAAGAAGGTCGTGGGCGAGGAGTTCGGCGGCACCGTTCCGGGCTGGTTCACCGACGAGCCGCAGATCGTGGTGACCGACCGCGAGTCGATCCGCTGGACGCCCGACCTGTTCGATGCCTTCCGCGCGCGCTGGGGATACGATCTCGAACCCAATCTGGTCTCGCTCTGGGAGGAGGTCGGTCCGTGGCGGCAGGTGCGGCACAACTACCGCGACGTGCTGATGAATCTCTTCCTGGATCGCTACATCAAGGTCTGCCACGACTATTGCGAGCGCAACAACCTGGTCTTCACCGGCCATTTCTGGGAGCACGGGTGGCCCGACATGGGGCACAACCCCGACAACATGGCTATGTACGCCTGGCAGCAGATGCCGGGCATCGACCTGCTGTACAACAAATTCGACGTCGAATCGCCCAACGCCCACTTCGGCAACGTGCGTTCTGTGAAGGAGGTCAACAGTGCGGCCAACCAGATGGGGCGCGTGCGCAAGCTGAGCGAATCCTACGGCGGCGGCGGTTGGGACATGACGCTGCGCGACTTCAAGCGTCAGGGCGACTGGGAATATGCGCTGGGCGTGAACTTCATGAACCAGCATATCGCACCGCTGAGCATCGCCGGTGCGCGCAAGTACGACTATCCGCCCGCCTTCACGCCCCATTCGCCGTGGTGGGAGTATTACCGCGAGCTGAACCTCCACTTCGCCCGTCTGTCGCTGGCGCTCTCGTCGGGCGGCCAGTACAACGACGTGCTGGTGCTCGAACCCACCACCTCGATCTGGATGTACTACACCTACAACGCGCCGCGCCCGAACCGCTGGCGGACGATGGGCGAGGAGTTCCAGGCCTTCATCACCGCATTGGAACGGCATCAGGTGGAGTTCGATCTGGGGTCGGAGAACATCCTGCTCAACCACGGTTCGGTCAAGGGCGACCGCTTCATCGTGGGTAAACGCGCCTACGGGACGGTGGTGCTGCCGGCGCAGATGGAGAACGTCGACGCCGCGACGTTCGACCTGCTCGAACGGTTCGCCGCGAAGGGCGGTCGGATCATCGCCTACGGTACGCCGCAGTATGTGGACGGTGCGAGGAGCGCCGAGGCGGAGGCCTTCTTCGCCGATCCGGCGAAGGTGACGCGCGCCGATGCGGGCGAACCGATCGACTACTCGCTCTTCGCCACGCCCGAAATCGCATTCGATGCGCCGGAGGGCAACTCCCTCTTCCACCATCGCCGCCGCATGGACGACGGACAGCTGTTGTTCCTCGCCAATTCGAGCCTTACGCGCCCCGTCCGGGGTACGGTGACGCTGCAAGGACGTCAGGCCGCGCTGCTCGATACCCGCACGGGCGAGATCCGCGGCTACGAGGCGCAGCGCGAGGGCGACCGGCTCGATCGCCTACGATCTCCATCCGGCCGGCAGCCTGCTGCTCTACGTCTTCGACGAGGAGCGCGAAGGGTTGGCACCCGCGCCTGCGCGGCGCGTGCTGACGGCGGTTCCTGCCGCGGGAGGTCTGACGGCGAAGCCCGACGCGCCCAACGTGATGACGATCGATTTCTGCGATCTGGAACTCGACGGCAAGGTCTATCCGGATCTGAACAGTTACGACGCGGCCAAACTCGCCTACCAGCATCACGGCTTCAAGGCCGGCAATCCGTGGAGCACCTCGGTGCAGTTCCGCGACCATACCGTGCGCCGCGACACCTTCACGATGGGCGGATTCAAGGCGTCGTACCGGTTCACGGTGACGTCCGGTGTCGACCGCAGCCGCTTGCAGGCCGTCGTCGAGCAGCCCGAACTCTACCGCGTGACGCTCAACGGCGTGGAGCTGAAAGCCCTGCCCGACAAGCACTGGATCGATCCCGAAATGCGTTTCATGCCCCTCGGCGATGCCGTGCGCACGGGCGAGAACGTGCTGACGATGGAGTGCTCGCCGATGCGCGTGCTGGCCGAGATCGAACCGATCTACATCCTGGGCGATTTCCGGCTCGAACCGGCCGCCAAAGGGTGGAACATCGTCGCTCCGGGCGATTTCGCCGCCGGCAGCTGGAAGGCGCAGGGCTGGCCCTGCTATCCCGGCAAGGTGACCTATGCGCGGGAGTTCGATATCGCCGAAAAGGCGCCCTACTACGAAGTGGCGCTGGGCGAGTGGAAGGGTACGGTCTGCGAGGTGCTCGTCAACGGCCGTTCGGCCGGTATCGTCTATGCGGAGCCGTATACGGTCGACGTGACGGAGTGGATCGCGGCGGGCCGCAACCGCGTGGAGGTGAAGGTCGTGGGCAGCAACTACAACTACATCCTTAAGGAGGGCGGCGGCACCAAGTTTGACGCCATTCAGGACCCCGTCCGCACCGGCTATATCTTTGACGGCTGGTTCGATGCGGCGGAGGGCGGCAATGCGGTTGGCCCGTCCTACAAGTTCACCGCCGTGGACGCCGAAAACGGCTTCCATCTGTACGCCCACTGGACCAA
>ERZ857955.2075-NODE-2075-length-13884-cov-3.288090_pt1 | contig 13884 bp, 11 predicted proteins | sample MGYA00519956_ERZ857955 | MGnify/ENA primary metagenome ERZ857955 (study PRJEB31778, sample SAMEA3449378) | human gut metagenome | biome: human gut; feature: human-associated habitat; material: faeces | place: United Kingdom | collected 2010/2012 ...
GGCGTCAGCCAGCTCCCCTCCGACCGCCCCATGGCGGCCCAGGGCCCGGGGCTGCTGCTGGTGGGGGATCAGGTGGCCGCCAATTCCATCCGGCTGGCCCTGCGGGAGCTGGGCGACCGGCGGCCCATTGACGTGGGCAGCTTTTTCGGCCTGGACGAGGCCCTGGCCGCCCCCGGGGATCTGCGGCTGGACCGGGAGGCCGACCTCATCCGCGCCCTGGACAGCGGGCGGTACGCCGCCCTGATGGGCGATCCGCTTCTGGCGCGCATCCCCGCCGCCGCGTCCCTGGAGTTCCTGCCCCTCCCCCATCCGGCCGTCTCCGGCCGCCTCCACTGGGACGAGGTCCCGCTGCTGACCGGCGGAGCGATGAGCGGGCTGCTGCTGCAGGCCGCCTCCCATTTGAAAGGAAGACTGCTATGAAATTTGATATGGAAAAGAGCGTCACCCGCGCCCAGGCGCTGGAGCTGATGAAGGAGCGCTGGCGCCCGGCGCCCGGCCGGGAGGTTGTGGCGCTGGAGGAGGCCCTGGGACGGGTCGCCGCCGAAGACCTCCGCGCGGTCAACACCCTGCCGGTGTTCCGCGCCTCCTGCTTTGACGGGGTGGCCGTCCGGTCCGCCGACTTCCAGAACGGCCTGCCCGACACCTCCGCCTGGGTCAAGGGGCGCAATTTTGTCCGGGCCGACACCGGAGACGACTTCCCCGACGAGTTCGACACCGTCATCGCCATCGAGGACGTGATTCTGGACAAGCTGGGCGGCCTGCGCTTTGCAGAGGGCTTTGCCTTTGACCCCGAGGAGGAGACGGTGGATCCGGCCGGCACCATTGTAAAGGAGGGCGCCCTGCTGGTCCCCGCCCACACCCGCATCACACCCGAACTGACCGCCTCTCTGGCCATGGGCGGCGTGGCCTGGGTGCCGGTGCTGCGCAGGCCCAGGATAGCGTTCATCCCCACGGGCAGCGAGCTCATCCCCCCCGGCGCCGTCCCCCAGCGGGGGCAGAATGTGGAGACCAACGGCCTGATGCTCACCGGCCTGCTGAACCGGCGGGGGGCCGAGGTGATCCGCCACCCCATCGTGCGGGACGACGCCGCGGCGCTGGAGCGTGCGATGGACGAGGCCCTCTCCTGCGCGGATCTGGTGCTCATCAACGGCGGCTCCTCCCGGGGGGAGGAGGACTTCAACTCCCACATGCTGGAGCGCAGGGGCTCCTTCTTCCGCCACGGGGTCAAGGCGGTCCCCGGCCGCCCCGTCGGCTTCGCCATCGTGGACGGCAAGCCGGTCATCAACGTCCCCGGCCCGGTGGCGGCCGCCTATCTGGCCGAGCACTGGTGCCTCTCCGCCCTGGTCTGCCACTGGTACGGCCTCCCCGACCCGCAATATCCCACGGTGCGGGCCGTGCTGGACAAGCCGCTGAAAAAGCGCCCCGGCTTTGAGATGATCGCCCGGGTGGCCCTCCGCCGCACCCCCGGCGGCTACGCCGCCGCGCCCCTCTCCTGGGGGGACGACGGGATTCCCGACCTACTGCTGCACACCGACGGCTTTGTCAACGTCCCCCTGGAGGTGGACGCCCTGCCCGCCGGTGCGGAGGTGGAGGTCGAGCTTCTGAAAAGCCCCGAGCTGATTCCCGGCGAAGAGGGCTAAGGCGTCTGTTCACCGTCAGAAAAGGCCCCTCGCCGCTGTTTCCACTTCGGGTGAGCGCTATATCAGGGTTGAGAAACGCCCTGCATTAAGCAGGATTTGGCAAACGCACCGTGTTACATACCCCCACCGGTGCCTTTCGCAGAAAGGCGGATCATAGAAATGGAATATCCTTCGCATGCGGCCGCCCCCAAGGCCGCTTCCCGCCCACAGGGCCTTGCTGCAAAGCATCGGGCCAGCAGTACCTGGATCATGGCGGTCATTTTGGCCGTAACCGCGCTGTTCTCCTTCACACTGGGACACTATCACGTCTCCATCCAGGATCTCCTGATCACGCTTTTATCGCCGATAACAGGTGAGGAAGTGGACAGCATGATGCACAACGTCGTCTTCCGCACGCGGCTGCCGCGTATCTTTGTAGCCATTGTGATCGGCTGCGGCCTGTCTGTCTCCGGTGCGTCCTATCAGGGGCTTTTCCGAAACCCCATGGTCTCGCCGGATCTGCTGGGGGCCTCCGCTGGCGCGGGGCTTGGCGCGGCATTGGGCCTGCTCTTTGATTTCAGCAGCATCGGTATACAGCTCTGCGCCTTCGCGCTGGGGATTGTGGCCGTGGTGATGTCGGTGGGCATCTCGTCCGCTATCAGCCGCAGCAGCCACAATGTGTTGTCACTTGTGCTGACCGGCATGGTCGTCAGCGCCCTGTTTCAGGCGTTTATCTCCATGCTCAAGTACCTCGCCGACCCGGTCAGCAAGTTGCCGGCGATCACCTTTTGGCTAATGGGCGGCCTGACCAATCTGTCGATCCAGGAGATCCCGCCGTTCATCATTCCGGTGCTGATCGGCGGCGTCCCGCTGTTTTTGTTTCGCTGGCGCATCAACACGCTGTCCTTCGGAGACGAGGAGGCCAGGCTGCTGGGCATCGACCCGAAAAAGATGCGCATTTTGGTCATCGTCTGCTCGACGCTTATTACGGCGGCCTGTGTCTCCGTGGGAGGCCTCATCAGCTGGGTGGGCCTGGTCATCCCCCACCTGGCGCGTATGATTGCCGGTCCCAACTACAAGCACCTGCTGCCGGCCTCCTGCCTTCTGGGCGGGATCTTTCTGCTGATTGTTGACGACATCGCGCGCAGTGTTTTGACGTCAGAATTGCCGCTGAGCATTCTGACCGCCGTGATCGGCGCGCCGTTCTTTATCTATCTGCTCCTCAAGGGAAAGAAGGCATGGCTATGATACTGAGCGTGAATCATGTCTCCTGCGGCTATGGGCGCAGGGTCATTCTGTCCGACGTCAGCTTTTCGGTAGACGAGGGACATATTCTCTGTATGCTTGGCCCCAACGGCGTGGGCAAAACGACCCTCTTTAAAACGGTATTGGGACTATTGCCTGTTCAGTCCGGCGAGATCTGCATCGAGGGCCGCCCGGTGGGCACGCTCTCCGTGCGGGAGATCGCCCAAAGGGTCGCCTATGTCCCACAGTACCACACGCCCCCCTTCCCATACACGGTGCGGGAGGTCGTCTCCACGGGCCGTACCGCCTATATCAGCAGCTTTTCTTCCCCAGGGGCACATGATATGGAGATCGTAGACTCTGTGCTGGATATGCTGGATGTATCCTATCTGGCGGACGCGGTCTACACGGAGATCTCCGGCGGCGAGCGGCAGATGATCCTGATCGCCCGCGCGCTGGCCCAGGAGCCGAAGCTGATGATCCTGGACGAGCCGACCTCAAACCTGGACTTTGGAAATCAGATCAAGGTTCTGGAGGTCATCAAGCGCCTGAGCCGGCAGGGGCTGAGCATTGTTATGACAACCCATTACCCCAACCATGCCTTTATTTGTGATGCAGACGTCTTGCTTTTACAACGTGAGAAAGATATACAGATCGGCAGCAGCGAACAGATCGTGACCGAAGAAAACATTCAAAGCGCCTATGGCATCTGCTCCCGCATCGTCACTGTGAGTGACAATAAGGGCGCGCATGTGAAAGCCTGCGTCCCCTTTGCAGACATGTGACAAATCTCTTTTCTTCGGAAAAGGATGGAAAAAAAGAAAGAAGGTCAAAACATGAGCATCAAACCCAGAAAGATTGTGGCCGCAGCGCTGGTCCTCGTCCTGGCCCTGAGCCTGCTGGCCGCCTGCAGCGGCGGCACGGCGGACACGACGCCCGAGACGGCGGCCAACACTGAAACAGCGGCCAGCGCTGAGCCCGGGGCGAGCACTGCGCCCGAGTCAAATCCCGACACCGACGGCGATCCAAGCGGTACGCACACCGTCGTCGATTCCTTCGGCCATGAGGTGGAAGTCCCCAATACGATCGAGCGCATTATCCTGCCCAGCAGCTTTCCCGTGTTTCTGAGCTTCGTCTCTGTGTTCGGTATGCAGGATCAGGTCGTCAACGGCCTGCCCGCCAGCTTTTCCAGAGAGGTCTATTGGGCCGACATGATCATCGCCCCCCAGGTTGACGCGGCGCCGACCGTCGCGGACAGCTCTTCCGGCGGTATGAGCGCGGAGCTCTGTATGGAGCTCGACCCCGACGTGATTTTTGTCTCCGACGAAGATACTTACACCGCCTTGAGCGAAAAAGGGCTGACCGTCATCGGCATCGAGCTGACCGACTACGAGGCGTTCCGTAATATCTATACCATCATGGGCGAAGTGTTCAACATGCAGGATCGGGCTTCCGAGTATCTCGCCTATCTGGACGAGATGCTCGCCTTTATCAGCGAGCGCATCGAGGGCGTTGAGAAAACCGATGTCCTCTACTTTGACTACGCGAGAATGCTCCGCCCGAACACTGTGGCGGAGTGGTGGATCAGCGCCGCCGGCGGCGCGAGCGTCACGGCAGATCAGGCGGACGTCTCCCAGGTCATTATGGATGTTGAGGCACTGTACGCCGCCGACCCCGACGTCATTATCGACATGCTCCACAGCAATATGGACGCCATCTACTCCGATCCGGAGTGGGCCAGCCTGACTGCTGTTCAAAACGGCCGCGTGTACAACACGCCCGTCGGCTGCCATCTGATGGGCAACTGGACCTCGGAGCAGCCCATCATGATCCTCTGGACCGCCAGCAAGCTGTATCCGGAGCAGTTCGCCGACGTTGACCTTGTCGAGTATTTCGGCGACTTCTATAGCACCTGGTTTGGCGTGGACTTCACGGAACAGCAAATCAACGACATCATCAACGGCTTCGCCGCTTAAGCGCCGGCGGGCGCATAGGCGGCGCCCAACCGTCTCACAAATGTGCAAACAGTGCCGGCGGATGCATTTCGCCGGCACTGTTTATAGCAGGAGGTATTTTATCCATGAAGGGGAAGGTCATTCAGGCTCCAAAGCCCTGTACCGACGGCTGTACGGGATGTTCATACAACTGTGTATACAAGCCCCGGCCGGTGCCCACTGTAAAGGAGGCGCTGGAGCGGTGGCTGGGCGCGCTGCCGGAAAACGTCCCGGAGCGTGAAACGCTGCCGCTTGCGTCCGCCCTTGGCCGTATCACGGCGGAACCGGTGTATGCGGTGCTGGACGTGCCCTCGTCCACCCGCGCCACCCATGACGGCATCGCCATAGACTACAGGGCATGCGCCGCCAGGGCCGGGGCGGGTACGGCAACCCTGGCGCCCGGCGAATTTCTGCACTGCCCCATGGGCGCTTATGTGCCCGATGAATTTGACACGCTCGCCCACGCCGAGCAGTGCCGCATCGCGCCGGACGGCGCCGCCGAGCTGCTCTCCCTGCCGCCGCAGTACCAGAGCATACAGCTCAGGGGCGGCTCTGTTGCCAAGGGAGAGCTTCTTGCGGAAGGCGGCGAGCGCCTGACGCCGTCCCATTTGGCGCTGATGCAGCTTGCCGGTCTGACCGAGGTCGCCGTCCGGCGTAAGCCCACCCTCGGGATCATCCCGGTGGGCGGCGACCTCCTCCCCCCTGGGAGCAGGCCGGGAGACGGGCAGTGTATTGAATGCGACAGCCTCTATATCCGCGCCATGGCCGAACAGCATGGAGCCAATCCTCTCGTCACAGGCATCGTACCGGACGACGAGGCGGCGATCAGGGCGGCCGCGGCGGCGCTGCTGCCGCAGTGTGACGCGCTGGTCATCATCGGCGGTGTCAGCAAAGGCGAGCATCACTATGGCGATTACACCGCCGGCGTGATCCGGGATATGGGGCAGATCTCCTGTTATGGCGTCCAGCTCACCCCGGGCGGCAAACACCTGATCCTGGGCCAGATTGATGGAACGCCGGTAATCGGTATGCCCGGGCCGCCCCACGCCATGATTGTCATGACAGAATATTTCCTCCCCCCGCTGATCAACCGCTTCCTTGGCTGCCCGGTCTATGAGCCGCCGCTGGTCTACGCCGCGCTGGAATCCGATCTGCCGCCGCGGGGCGGCGGAGAGAGCATCTGGGAGTGCCGGGTGACCCTCTCAAAGTCCGGCGGCGGCTATACGGCCCGCATGGTGGATCGGCTCGGCGAGACACGGGACAATTTCATCCTCGGCTCAGGTTCCGTTGCCGTCACAGGCGATCTGGCGCAATTCAAAAAAGGGGCGCTCATTCCCGTCAAGCTGCTCCACACACCATTTGAAATCGAGCGCGGCCACTGAAGAAAACACCGCTGTTCATCCGGAAGCGGGAGCGCCCCTCTTTGCAGAGGGGCGCTCTCTTTTTCCATTGGGCAGGCCTCATCCCAGGGCCCGGCGGTAGACCCACGCGCCGGAGAGGCAGGTGCGCAGCACCTGGACGGCGGAGAGCTCCTCCGGCGGGCAGCGCAGGGGATTCCGGTCCAGCTGGATGAAGTCGGCCAGCATGCCGGGGCGGATTTTTCCCACGCGGTCCTCCCAGCCGCAGGCCCGGGCGCTCCCCGCCGTGTAGGCGTACAGGGCCTGGTAGGGGGTGAGGGCCTGCTCCGGGAGGAAGACCCGGTCTCCCGCCAGGTTCCGGCGGGTCACGGCGCAGGCCACGCCGTCCATGGGCCGGAAGGACTCCACCGGGCAGTCGGTGCCGAAGGCCAGCGGCACCCCCAGCCGCGCCATGTCCCCCCAGGCGTAGGAGGTCCTGACCCGCTCCGGCCCCAGCCGGGCGGGGGCGATCTCCATGTCGCCGCTGATGAACACCGGCTGGACATAGGCCGTGGCGCCCAGCGCCGCCATCTCCCGGATCTGCTCCTCCCCCATCACCTGGCAGTGGACCAGCCCGTGGCGCGGGGAGAGCCAGGGGGCGGCCTCTCTGGCCCGGCGGATGGCCGTGAGGGCCATTTGGGCCCCGCCGTCCCCAATGGCGTGGATGGCGGCGGGCATGTTATGCCGGTGGGCCTCCATGACCAGGGCGTCCAACGCCTCCTGGGTGGGGTAGACCGGCAGGCCGCGCTCCCCGGGGGCGTCGGCGTAGGGCGAGCGCAGGAGGGCGGTCCGGGCCCCCAGGGAGCCGTCGGCCAGAATCTTGACCGCCGAAATGCGGAAGCTGTCCCCGCCGCCGAAGCGGGCGCCGCCCCGCTCGAAGAACTCCGCCAGGGTCTCGGGCTCGGTCAGCAGGGCCTGTTCGGCGATGCGCAGCTTCAGCCGCCCCCCCTCCGCCATCTCCCGCAGGCCGTCCATCAGGGCGTAGGGCCCCTCTGCCGGGGCGTATTTGAAGTCGTCGCTCTGGACGGCGGTGAGGCCCTCGGCAAAGAGGTCCAGCTGGGCGCGCTCCACCTGCTCCAGCAGGGCGGAGAGGCCGGCCGAGGGGATACCGGCCTTGATGTCGTCCAGCACGTTTTCCTTGACCACGCCGTTGGGGGCGCCGGTCCCGTCCCGCTCGGCGAAGATGCCGTACCGCCCCACCGTGTCCCGGTTCAGCCCCAGCAGCTCCATGGCCCTGGTATTCATCACCCCCACGTGAAAGCAGGAGCGCAGGACGATCACCGGATATGCGGTGGTGACGGCGTCCAGGTCCCGGCAGGTGGGGAAGCGCTTCTCGCCGGTGAAGCACTCCTGGTTCCAGCCCTCCCCCATGAGCCACGCCCCGCCGCTGCCGTCGAAGCGCGCCAGCCCCGCCCGGAGCCGGTCCCCCAGCTCGGCCAGGGAGGCCGTGCCCGTGAGATCCACGGCGTTTTTGCTCTTCACATAGTGGAGGAAGTGCATGTGGGAGTCGTGGAAGCCCGGCATCAGAAAGCCGCCCTGGAGATCCTCAGTCTCCCAGGGCCCCCGGGCGCAGCGGCGGACAAAGTCCTCCGCCGAGTCCCCGTCCCCCACGTAGGCAAAATAGTCCCCGTCCACCACCGCGGCCTCCGCCAGGGGCCGGGCGGGGTCCATGGTGGCGATAACCGCGTTTTTCAGCAGCAGCATGGCGATGCTCCTCTCTGTGCAGGGGCGGGAAGCGGATCTCCCTCCGCTTCCCGCCCCCCGTCTTTTCTTATGCCTGATAGACCACCCTGCCGTCCACCAGGGTGCAGTACACCCGGTAGTCCAGCGACAGGGGGTCGGCGTCCCAGATGACCACGTCGGCGTCCTTGCCCGGCTCCAGGCTGCCCACCCGGCCGGCAATGCCAAGGATCTCCGCGGGGTGGATGGTGACGGCCCGCAGGGCCTCCTGCCGGGTCATACCGGCCTTGACGGCCATGCCCGCGAAGAGGGGCAGGTCGCACTCGTTGTGCACCGGGTGGTCGGTCATAATGGCCACCTTCACCCCGCTGTGGGCCAGGATGGCCGCCGTCTCAAAGGTCTTGTTGCGCAGCTCCGGCTTGGTCTTAAAGCCGAAGCTGGGCCCCACGATGGCGTCGAAGCCGGAGGCCCTGATCTCCTCCACGATGAGATGGCCCTCGGTGCAGTGATCCAGCGTCGCCCGCAGCCCGTACTCCCGGGCGATACGGATGGCGGTGAGGATGTCGTCGGCCCGGTGGGCGTGGATCTTCAGGGGCAGCTCCTTGCGCACCACGGGGAGCATGGCCTCCAGCTTCTCGTCGTAGGCCGGCGCGCGCAGGGGGTCGTCCCCCGCCGCCTCCTTGCGCCGGAGATAGTCAATGGCCCGGTTCAGCGTCTCCCGCAGCAGGGCGGCGATGCCCATGCGGGTGATGGGGGCCATGTTCTTGGCGTTATAATAGGTCTTGGGGTTCTCGCCCAGGGCGCACTTCATGGCCAGAGGGGCCCGGATGACCATGTCGTCGATACAGCGCCCGGCCAGCTTGACGGCGGCAAACTGGCCGCCGATGACGTTGGTGCTCCCCGGCCCGGTGGCCGCGGCGGTCACCCCGCAGCGGCAGGCGTCGGCAAAGGGCTGCTCCATGGGGTAGATCCCGTCGATGGCCCGCATGTGGGGGGTGATGGGGTCGGTCAGCTCGTTGCCGTCCGCCCCCTCAAAGCCGACGCACTCCTCCCACATGCCGATGTGGGAGTGGGCGTCGATCATGCCGGGCAGCACCAGCCGCCCGCCGGCGTCCACCCTCTGCGCGCCCTCCGGAATGGGGACGTCCTTCCCCACGGCGGCAATACGCCCGCCGTCAATCAGCACCGTGCCGCCCGGTATGGTCCGGCCGGCCATGGTTTCTATCTCTCCGTTGATGATGGCTATCATCCGGCCCGTCTCCTTTTTTATGATAGATTCTCCCGCAGCACACGCAGGAAGTTGCCGCCGCCGATCTTCTCCACCTGCTCCTCCCGGTAGCCCCGGCGGCGCAGCTCGTCCAGCACCAGGGGCACCTCCCCGTGGCCGTGGACCACGTCCCGGCAGACCCGGGGCACCAGGCGCAGCTCGTCCTCGGGGATGTACTTCAATATCTGGTCGTTGAAGTCAAAGCCAAAGCCCACGCAGTCCCCTCCGCCCAGGCCCACGATGTGGTCGATGTGGTCCACCAGGGCGGCGATGGTCTCGCAGTCGTCTCGCTCGTGGACCAGGAAATTCATGGCGTTCATGCCGATAAAGCCGCCCCGGCCCACAATCTCCCGGATCTGATCGTCGGACAGGTTGCGCTCGGTGGGCACCAGGGCGGCGGCGTTGCTGTGGGAGGCGATGAAGGGCCCCTCCACCAGGGCGGCCACATCCCAGAACCCCCGCTCGTTGAGGTGGCTCACGTCGATGAGCATCCCCAGGGACCGGCACGCCCGCACCAGGGCCACCCCGAACTCGGTGAGGCCGCCGGCGGTCCCCATCTCAACGGGGCGGAAGCTGGCCCCGTCGCAGGCGTAGTTCCGGCGGCTCCAGCTCAGGCCCATGAAGCGCACGCCCAATTCATGGAACAGGGGGAGCAGCGACAGGTCGTTGTAGATGGGGATGCAGTCCTCAAAGGAGAGCATCACGGCGATCTGCCCCCGGCTCTGGGCCTGCTCCACCTGGGCATAGGAGGTGCAGAAGCAGAAGTCCCCGCACTCGGCGATGTCGGCCTTCAGGGCGCTCACCTGCCGCAGGGCCATGCGCAGGGCCATCTCGGGCACGTACTGATTCTCCACAAAGATGGAGGAGACAATCAGCCCCACGTTCCCCCGGCGGCAGGCCTCCAGGTAGTCCCGTTCCAGCACCCGGCGCTTTCCGTAGGCGCGCTGCTTCTCCAGGTCAAAGGCCAAATCCAGATGGGCGTCGGCAGCCCTCATGGCTCATCCCTCCTCTTATATTCCGCTTCTTCGAAGCGCTGTACTTCCTCCCGCCGCTTCAGATAGCGCAGCATCTTTTCGTTGTCCCGGTAGATGGCCTGGGACATCAGCACGTTGACCAGGAAGACCGGGGCGGTCAGCGAGTTCTTGAACAGGTCGGTCTGGGCGTGGCAGTAGAACACCAGATCCGCGTACTTCACCAGCGGGCAGGTGACATAGTCGGTCACCAGGGCCACCTCCACCCCCTGCGCCCGGGCAAAGGCGGCTCCCCCGGCCAGGCCGGGGGCGTAGTCGGGGAAGTCGAACAGAATCAGCAGATCCCCGGGCCTGGCGTACATCAGCCCCTCTGCCAGCCCCCTGCGCTCCAGACTGAGATATTCGAAGGGGAAGCCCAGCATGCTCATCCGGCAGCTCATGATCTCGGCGGCAAAGGCGGCCATGCTCCAGCCGGCGGTGTACACCCGCCGGGCGGACGCCATCTTCTCCGCCATGGCGCTGAGCATGTCCTCATCCAGGCGATCCAGGCACTGCTGGATGTTGTCCATCTCCAGGCCGGCCAGCTCGGCCACGCCGCCCCCCTGCCGCCTGTCCGCCAGGCTCTGGAACCGCTCGGCGGGGCTGGAGCGACGGACCGCCTCCTCCTGGAGCTGCGAACGCAGCTCCTGGTAGCCCTCAAAGCCCAGGCGCTTGGCAAAGCGGATGAGCGAGGTCTTGGAGATGGACAGGCGCGAGGCCACGCTGCCCACCGAGCTGAATGCCAGCTCCAGGGGGCTGTCCAGCAGGTAGTCGGCAATACGCCGCTCCGTCTTGGTATAGCTTCCGCGCTCCTGCGCGATGGTCTCCATGAGCTTCATGGCCGGCCTCCTCTCTCTACGTCCCGCAGCGGTGGCAGGCCGCCAGGTGTCCCCCGCCCAGGTCATGCAGCCCGGGCGTCTCGGTGCGGCAGCGTCCGTCGGCATAGGGGCAGCGGGGGTGGAACTTACAGCCCGAGGGCGGGTTGGCGGGACTGGGGATCTCGCCGCTGAGCAGGGTCCGCTCCCTGCCCCTGCCCTCCCGGACCGAGGGGGTGGACTCCAGCAGCGCCCTGGTGTAGGGGTGGGCGCTCTCCCGGAAGAGGACGGCGGAGGGCGCCACCTCCACGATGGAGCCCAGATACATGACGCACACCCGGGTGCAGAAGTGCTCCACAATGCCCAGGTTGTGGGAGATAAACAGATAGGACATGCCCCGGCGCTCCTTGAGGCTCAGCATCAGGTTGAGGATCTGGGACTGGATGGACACGTCCAGGGCGGCGGTGGGCTCGTCGCAGACGATGAGCTTGGGTTCCAGGGAGATGGCCCGGGCGATGCCGATGCGCTGGCGCTGGCCGCCGCTGAACTGGTGGGGGAACTTCTTCAGGCTGTCGGCCTCCAGGCCGCACTCCCGGATCAGCTCCTCCGCCCGGCCGTGGAGCTCGCTCCGGGGGCAGGTTCTGAACTTGACGATGCCCTCGGTGATGATCTTCTCCACGTTCATCCGGGGATCCAGGCTGGCATAGGGGTCCTGAAAGACCATCTGCATGTTCCGCCGGATGAGCCCCATGTCCCGCTTTCCAATCTGCCGGCCGCCCTCCACGTCGAAGAGGGTCTGCCCCTCAAAGGTCACGGCCCCGCCGGTGGGGGCGAGCAAGTTCAAAATCGTCTTGCCCACGGTGGTCTTGCCCGATCCGGACTCCCCCACCAGGCCCAGAATCTCTCCCCGCTGCAGGGTGAAGGACACGCCGTCCACGGCGCGGACAAAGCTCTTTTTCTGGCGGAGCCTGGTCTGCTTGACGGGGAAATACTTTTTCAGATTCCGCACTTCCAGCAAACACTCATCCATCGCTCTCCCCATCCTTTCCATACAGGAAGCAGCTCACCCGGTGCCCGGGGGCCGCCTCAGCCAGCCGGGGCGCCTGCTCGCGGCAGCGCTGGCAGGCCTGTCCGCACCGGGGCGCAAAGCGGCACCCCGTCCCCTTCCGGGGATCTCCCCCTACGCCCGGGATGGCGTAGAAGCCCCGCTCCGGCAGATAGTTCTCCGGGATGGCCGCCAGCAGCCCCCGGGTATAGGGGTGCAGGGGCTCGTCCAGCAGGGTACGGACGTCGGCCTCCTCCACCACCCGGCCCGCGTACATGACAATCACCCGGTCCGCGATCTCCGAGATGACGCCCAGGTCGTGGGTGATGAACATAATGGACATCCGGCGCTGCTGCTGCAGCTCCCGGAGGAGGGCCAGGATCTGCGCCTGGATGGTCACATCCAGGGCGGTGGTGGGCTCGTCGGCAATCATCAGCTCCGGGCTGCACAGCACCGCCATGGCGATCATCACCCGCTGGCGCATGCCGCCGGAGAGCTCGTGGGGGTAGCGGTTCATCAGCTTGCGGGGGTCGGCCACCCGCACCAGCTCCAGCATCTCCACGCACTTCTCCCAGTTCTCTTTTCCCTTGACGCCCTGGTGGAGCTTCAGCGCCTCCCCCAGCTGATCGCCGATCTTGAACACCGGGTTCAGGGAGGACATGGGCTCCTGAAAGATCATGGCGATCCGGTTGCCCCGGATCCGCCGCATCTCCTTCCCGCTCATCCGCAGCAGGTCCTGGCCGTGGAAGAGGATCTGTCCGTCCTCCACATAGCCGTTGGGCCTTGGCACCAGGCCCATGACGGCGAGGGAGGTGACGCTCTTGCCGCTGCCCGACTCCCCCACGATGCCCAGGACCTTGCCCTTCTCCACCTGGAAGTCCACGCCGTCCACCGCCCGGGAGACGCCGAAGTCGCTCCGGAAGGAGACCTTCAGCCCCTTTGTTTCCAGCAATATGTCACTCATATCCGCCCCTCCCGTCAGGTTTTCAGCTTGGGATCCAGGGCGTCCCGCAGGCCGTCGCCCAGGAAGTTTATGGAGATGACTGTAATGAACACCATAAAGCCCTGGGGGATCCACAGCCACCACTCGTACTGCAGCACCCGCATGCTCTGGGCCGCCGCCAGCATGTTGCCCCAGCTGGGCTGGGGCGGCCGGACGCCCATGCCCAGGAAGCTGAGGGCCGCCTCGGTGAGGATGCCGTTGGCGATGGCCAGGGTGGCGAAGACCATGATGGAGGCAAAGGTGTTGGGCAGGATGTGGCGCAGGATGATCTCAAATTCGTTCAGGCCCATGGATCGGGAGGCAGTGATGAAATCCCGCTCCTTCAGGCTGAGCACCTCCGCCCGCACGATGCGGGCGATCTTGGTCCACTCCAGAATGGCGATGATAAAAATGAGGTTCACCATGCTCGGCCCCACGATGGCCGCCAGCACAATGGCCACCACAAAGAAGGGAAAGCACATGATAACGTCGGTGATGCGCATGATCACCGCGTCCACCTTGCCGCCGTAAAAGCCGGCCACCGCGCCCAGGACGACGCCGATGACGATCTCCGCCAGGCTGGCCAGGATGCCCACCGCCAGGGAGACCCGGCCGTAAAGCAGGCGGGTGAGCACGTCCCGGCCGATCTCGTCGGTGCCCAGCAGGTGTTCGCTGCTGGGGGGCGCCTCCATGCTGTACATGTCTATTTTATCACGGTCATAGGGGGTAAGTACAGGGGCCGCGATGGACACCACAATCAACACCACAATGACAATCAGGCCGAACATGGCCAGCTTGTTCTTCCGGAACTTGCGGAAGGCAATCCGGTT
>ERZ857955.2084-NODE-2084-length-13844-cov-2.946044_pt1 | contig 13844 bp, 14 predicted proteins | sample MGYA00519956_ERZ857955 | MGnify/ENA primary metagenome ERZ857955 (study PRJEB31778, sample SAMEA3449378) | human gut metagenome | biome: human gut; feature: human-associated habitat; material: faeces | place: United Kingdom | collected 2010/2012 ...
GCGCTTTCAAGCCCCGCACCTCCCCCTACTCCTTCCAGGGCATGGGTGTTCAGGGTCTGGAGCTGCTGCTGAAAGCCAAGAAGGCAACCGGGCTTCCCATCGTCACCGAAATCATGAGCCCCAAATACTGCGAAATCTTCGAAAACACCGTGGATGTGGTCCAGATCGGCGCGCGGAACATGCAGAACTTCGATCTTCTGAAGGAAGTTGGCAAGATGTCCAAGCCCGTGCTGCTCAAGCGCGGTCTTGCCAACACCTATGAGGAGTGGATCATGTCCGCAGAGTATATCATGTCCGAGGGCAACGAAAACGTCATCCTCTGCGAGCGCGGCATCCGCACCTTTGAAACCTACACCCGCAACACCCTGGACGTCAGCGCAATCCCCTGCCTGCGGAAAATGACCCACCTTCCCATTATCGTCGACCCCAGCCATTCCGGCGGCGCTGCATGGCTGGTGGAGCCTCTGACCATGGCTGCCATTGCAGCCGGTGCTGACGGTATTATCGTCGAGGTGCACAACGATCCTCCTCACGCCAAGTGTGACGGCAAGCAGAGTCTGACGCCCGGTCAGTTCGACGCTCTGATGCACAAGGCAAATGCTCTGGCGCAGTTCATGGGGAAAACCGTATGAAAACCCTCCACGTCAATATCCCCGGGCGGGAATATGACATCGTATCCCAGCCCGGGCTCTTAGATCAAGCCGGAGCACTCCTTCGCCCAATTTTAAAGGGCAAAATGGCGGCAATTGTCACCGACAGCAATGTAGAGCCCCTGTATGCCGCCCGACTTGCCCGCAGTCTGCATCTGGCAGGATTTCAGGCGGCACTGCTGGAAATTCCGGCAGGAGAAACCAGCAAATGCCCTGAGGTTCTGGCAGAGCTGTGGGAGCAGATGATGGACATTGGGCTCACCCGCAGCGATGCAGTGATTGCGCTGGGCGGCGGCGTGGTAGGTGATCTGGCAGGCTTTGCCGCAGCAACGATTCTTCGGGGCGTGGATTTTGTGCAGATTCCCACCACCCTGCTTGCCCAGGTGGATTCCTCTGTAGGCGGCAAGGTTGCAGTGGATCTCCGTGCCGGAAAGAACCTGGCAGGTGCATTCTATCAGCCGAAAATGGTGATTATGGATCCCGAGTGCCTCAGCACCCTGCCGGATCGTGTTTTCTCCGATGGCATGGCAGAGGTCATTAAATACGGCTGCATTTGGGACCGGGCGCTGTTTAATCAGCTTCGGGCGCTGCAGGACCGAAAGGGCATCATGGACCATATCGAGGACATTACCCTCCGCTGCTGCGATATCAAGCGTCAGGTGGTGGAGGAGGATGAGCACGACACTGGCATTCGAATGCTTCTGAACTTCGGTCATACGCTGGGGCATGTCTACGAAAAAGCCTATCAGTATGAGAAATACACCCATGGGGAAGCCGTGGCTGCGGGTATGGTTGCCGCCGCAAAGATCGGCGCACACCTTGGCATTACCCCTACTTCCGCGGAGCAGGAAATTGCTTCGCTGCTCCAGAGCTATGGACTCCCCACCGCTATCACCGCATCGGAGCAGGATTATCGTGAAACCCTGGTCAAGGACAAAAAGAGTCAGGGCAGCGACATCAACCTCATTGCCCTTACGGAGATCGGTCATGCCCAGCCCGTAAAAATGCCCCAGTCCAGACTGCTGGAACTGGTAAAGGAGTGCATCCTATGAAGCTTATGATTACACCCCAGCGGCTTCACGGCTCCATTACCCCGCCTGCGTCGAAAAGTCAGGCGCATCGGTTGATTATGGGGGCTTCCCTTGCCGGCGGAACCAGCACCCTTCGCTCCGTCTCCGGCAGCAATGATATTACCGCCACGCTGGGCTGTATGGAGGCACTGGGCGCAGGCAGCGCGTATCTGGACGATACCACCCTGCAAATCACAGGAAATGCCGGGCATACAGCCCCCGCCGGTCAGGTGCTGGACTGCGGCGAATCCGGCTCCACCCTTCGTTTTTTGATTCCCATTGCGCTGGCGCTTACCGGCAGCGTTGCGTTTCGCGGTCACGGCAGATTGATGCAGCGCCCCCAGACTCCCTATTTTGAGATTTTTCGGGAAAAGGGCATCGAATATCAGCTGAAGGGGGATTTGCTCACCGTTCGCGGCACTCTGACACCGGGACGGTATTCCCTGCGCGGGGATGTGTCCAGCCAGTTTATTACCGGTCTGCTCTATGCCCTGCCCCTGCTCCATGGCGACAGTGACATTGTGCTCACCACCCAGCTGGAATCGGAAAGCTACGTGAATCTCACCCTGGACGCCCTCCGGCAGTTCGGCATTACCATTCATCCCACCGCCCAGGGCTGGCATGTTCCCGGCAATCAGGTCTACCATCCCCATAACCTTGCGGTGGAAGCGGATTATTCCCAGTCCGGCTTTTTCTATGCTGCCCAGGGCATCGGCAACCCGGTCACCGTAACCGGCATGAACCCGGACAGCGTACAGGGGGACAAAATCGTTGTGGATTATATGAAGCAGCTAAGCGTTCCCGGACCTGTGGACCTGGATGTGCGGGATTGCCCGGATCTGGTTCCACCTCTGGCACTCTGTGCGGCGCTTCGGGACGGCGAAACCACGGTCATCTCCGGTGCCGCCCGACTGCGGCTCAAGGAAAGTGACCGGCTCGCCTCCGTCACCGCTGTATTAAATGCCATGGGCGCAAGCATTGAGGAGGGCGAAGATCATCTGACCATTCACGGCGTTTCCTCCCTCACTGGCGGCGTCACGGTAGACAGCTGGGGGGACCACCGAATCGCCATGATGGCAGCCATAGCAGCCACCGTATGCCGCGCCCCCATTTCTCTTACCGGCGCTGAAAGCGTCAAGAAGTCCTATCCCGGCTTCTGGAACGACTATTGCCGTCTCGGCGGACAGATTCAGGAGGTGTCATCGTGAATTACACCATCTTTGGCGAAAGCCACGGTCCCGCCATTGGGGTTGTATTGGAGGATGTTCCCTCCGGTATCTCCATGGACATGGACTTCATTGCCGCAGAACTCCGCCGCCGTGCCACCGGAAACAGTCCGCTTTCCACCTCCAGAAAGGAAGCGGATCAGGTAGAGGTGCTTTCCGGCGTTTTCGAGGGCAAAACCACCGGCACTCCCCTTTGTATGATGATCCGCAACGGCGATCAGCATTCTAAGGATTATGCCGCCATTCGCTATCTCGCCCGTCCCGGCCATGCCGATCTCACCGGCTATGTCCGCTATCACGGCTGTAACGACTATCGCGGCGGCGGACACTTTTCCGGACGGCTGACGGCTCCGCTGGTGGCTGCCGGTGCCGTTGCCAAGCTGATTCTCAGGGAACGGGGCATTCAATCCGCGGCACACATTGCCTCGGTTGGAAACGTCGCAGACACCACCATTGATCCGGTGCATCCGGATATGGACGGGTTAATTGCCTGCGGTCAAAAGCCGTTTCCGGTGCTGTCCGACGATCAGGGTCAAAAAATGCAGGACCTGATTCTGGATGCAAAGTCCCACCTGGACTCCATTGGCGGCACCATTGAGTGCGTCGTCACCGGTCTTCCCATGGGATTGGGCGCGCCGGATTTTGACCGGAACGCGGAGACGGAATTTGCCCGGCAGCTGTTTGCGATTCCCGCCATTAAGGGGCTGGAATTTGGCGATGGCTTTGGACTTTCCGCCATGCGCGGCAGTCAGGCAAATGATCCCTGGACCATGGCAGGCGGCGTTCCGGTCACCATAGCCAATCACAACGGCGGTATCTTAGGCGGCATCACCACCGGCATGCCCATTGTGTTCCGGGTTGCCGTCAAGCCTACCCCTTCTATCGCCCAGCCCCAGCATACCATCGATATGTCTGCCCAAAAGGATGCGGAAATCACCATCCAGGGACGGCATGACCCCTGCATTGTCCACCGGGCTGTTCCGGTGGTGGAGGCAGCTGCCGCACTTGCTGCGCTTCGGCTGCTGAAACTCTAAAAAGAAGGTGATCATCATGAGTGAGCTCGACATGATGCGCGGCGCCATTGATGAAATTGACAATCAAATTGTACACCTGTTTGAACGCCGCATGGCAGTTACCCGTCAGGTGGGCGAATACAAGCAGAAAATCTCCATGCCGGTGCTGGACTCTGCCCGGGAACGGGAGGTATTGGCGGGAAAAGCCGCTCTGGTTTCCGATCCCCGGTTAAAAACCGGCGTAACCCTGCTGTATGAAACCATCATGGGAATCTCCCGGCGGCAACAGCGAGAAATTGTTCGGGAGGGTGCAGACGATCCCAATTTTGCCCGGTTCCAGCGCGCCTATGAAACCCGCCGGCAGCCGGTGCAAAATCCCCGTATTGTCTATCAGGGCTGTCCCGGCGCTTACAGCGAGCAGGCGGCTCGGAATTTCTTCGGTCCCGATATTGCCCCCGTTGGTCTTCGGCATTTCGAGGACGTGTTTGTCGCCATCAAAGAGGGCAAAGCGGACTACGGCGTGGTGCCCATCGAGAACAATTCCACCGGTGCCATTCGTCAGATTTATGATCTGCTCTCCCAGTACGAATTCTATCTGGTGGGCGAAACCACCGTCCCGGTAGAGCATTGCTTGATGGCACCGGCTGGGGCAACGCTGGACACCATCACCCATGTCTACAGCCATGAGCAGGGACTGTTCCAGTCGGAAAAGTTTTTAAATACCCATCCGGACTGGATTCAGACGCCCCTTGCCGATACCGCAGGCAGCGCAAAATATGTGGCGGAATCCGGAGACATTACAAAGGCAGCCATTTGCTCTGCCCGTGCTGCGGAAATCTACGGGCTCAACATTCTGGTCACGGGTGTCAACTACAGCAATATCAACACCACCCGCTTTGTGGTGGTATCCCCCTACATGGAGTTCCGGGAGGGCGCAGATAAAATCAGCACCATCGTCACCACCCCCCACGAATCCGGATGTCTCCATGAGATTCTTACCATTTTCGCAGTCAACGGACTGAACATGGTTAAGCTGGAGTCCCGTCCCATTCAGGGTCGAAGCTGGGAGTATATGTTCTTCCTGGAGTTCACGGGAAATCTCCAAGCACCGGAAATGGACGGCATTCTCCACGAAATCTCCCAAACCGCAGGAGATTTCCGGGTGCTGGGCAACTTCAAGAGCAATTTGGAGTAAGCCATGAAAAATATCATTCTATGCGGCATGATGGGCTGCGGTAAAACCACCTGTGCAAACCTTTTGGGAAAGAAGCTGGGGCGTCAGGTGGTGGATACGGACGATCTTGTGGTCAAAAAGGCAGGCATGAGCATTTCCGAGCTGTTCGCCACCCAGGGCGAGGCTGCCATGCGGGATTTGGAAACCCAGGTTGCCCGGGAGCTGAGCGAGCAGCAGGGTCTGATCATTGCCACCGGCGGCGGACTGCCCCTGCGGGAGGAAAACCGCAGTCTGCTCCGAACCACCGGTATTGTAGTATTTCTCCGCCGGGATCCCGGCGAGATCTACGACACAGGAGACATGTCCGGCAGACCCTTAGGACAGCAGGGACGGGAGGCATTTCTGAACCGTTTTGCCCAGCGCGAGCCCATCTATCAGGCGTTTTCTCACATCGTCATAAACGATTTCTCCAGCCCGGAAGCCACCGTGGCGGAGATTCTAACTAAATTGGAGGGACAGCTATGAGATTTTTAGTCATTAACGGACCCAATCTGAATCTGCTTGGCTCCCGGGAGCCGGACATTTACGGAAAAAGCGGCTATGATGCCCTGGTTGCCCGGATTCTGGAATCCGCAGCCAGCATGAACGTGGAGGTGGAGTGCATGCAGTCCAACCACGAGGGTGCCATCATCGATGCCATTCACAAGGCAAAGGGCGCCTTCCACGGCATCATTATCAACCCCGGCGCTTACACCCATTACAGCTATGCCATTCTCGATGCGCTGAAGGCAGTGGATCTGCCTGCGGTGGAGGTTCATATCTCCAACATCCACAAGCGGGAGGAGTTCCGGCACAAATCCGTCACTGCTGCCGGCTGCGACGGTCAGATTTGCGGACTGGGTCAATTTGGCTATGTGGCAGCCATGGGGTATCTCATTGAAAAGCTGAGCAGCCATGCAGATTGAGTATCATAACGGCACGCGGCTGATGTGCGTCATTGGGGATCCCATCGGTCACAGCCTGTCTCCCCTGCTTCACAACACCATGCTCCGGGAGCTCCATGAGGATGCCCTGTATCTGGCGGTTCCGGTGCCTGCCGGTACGGTTGGGGAATTCGTTACAGCGGCAAAAACCATTGGAATTCAGGGCTTTAACCTGACCATGCCCCATAAGGAGGATATCATTCCCTATCTCTCCGCCATGACGCCGGAGGCAAAGCGGTGCGCTTCTGTGAACTCCGTGCGGATTCGTGACGGAAAGCTGGAGGGGCATTCCACCGACGGTTTGGGCTTTCGTCAGTCCTTGACGGAATTCTCTCGGGATTTTCTCGGACAAACCGTTACCATTCTGGGCGCAGGCGGTGCGGCAAAGTCCATTGCCATGACGGCAGTGGACAGCGGTGCAAAAAGGGTCTACATTGCCAATCGTACCCTGGCGCGGGCACAAAAGCTCTGTGAAAACGAAGCTGCTATGGAAGCCTTGTCACTGGAGCAGCTGAATGCTGTGCTGCCCCAGACGGATCTGCTTATCAGCACACTACCCATTGGTATGTCCGGTATCGGCGGCAGCGACGTGCCCTGTCTGGATGCCCTGAAGCCCGATGCACTATGTATGGACTGCATCTATGCCCCTGCTATGACCCCGTTTATGGAAGAAGCACGGCGCACCGGTCACGAAGCCGGAAACGGCATCGGCATGCTGATTTACCAGGCGATTTTCGCCATGGAATTCTTCCTGAATCGACCGTTTCCTGAGAACACGGTTTTGCACCTTGGGAAAGCCATGCAGGACGCCTGCGGTGTGGATCCCCGGGGACTTGCCTAAATACGCAAAAATCCGAAACCCGATTTTCCGGGTTTCGGATTTTTTATGCGTGATACCTTCGTTTTAGATGTTGCACCACATCTGCAATCGCCCCCTGGTCACAGTCGCAGACAATCACATCCGCCGCACTGAGCGCCGCCTGGGTGCTCCCTGCGGGCGTGAATCCAACCGCTGCTGCTTCCAGCATGGCAAGATCGTTTTCGTTGTCTCCGGCGCAGTAGAGGTTCGCTCGATCAATGTCCAACAGCTCCGCCAGCTTGATTACGCCGGTGCCCTTGTTGCAGCCGCCGGGGGTAATCTCCAGCAGCATGGGATGGGAGAAAAAGATACCGTAGCGGCTCCCAAACTGTTCCTTCATCCACCGCTGCATTTCCTCCAAATGCTCGTGGGTATCCTCAAATTTGGCATACACCCAAGGTATTGGAATGTCCTCCAGCGCTGCCACCTGGGCATGCTGACCTGTGACCTCCAGATGGACTTTTGTTACCTCATTGGGTCGCACCGCATAGAGCTGCCCTGCTCCGAAAACTTCCACCGCCGAGGTTGGAAATGCTTCCAATGTTTCGGCAAAGTCCTTTTTCACAGTTTCCTGAAAGCACGCCTCAAACAGCAGCCGCTCCCGTCTCAGGTCGTAAATTTGTGTTCCGTTTGCTACAATCACCGGCGCGCCAATGGGCAGCCCCGGCGCCTGCAGCCGTACCGATTCCAGCCCTCTGCCGGACGCCAGGGTAAACAGTCCGCCCTGGGAGACGAACCATTCAAGCGCCTGCTTTGTCCGCTCCGGCAGCTGCTTTTTCCGGTTTACCAGGGTATCGTCAAAATCCGACACCAGCAGCACACCATCGAATATTCCCATGCATATCTCTCCTTATCGTCAGGAAAAGGGCGAAAACGCAGCATGCGTTTCCGCCCTTATGTCTTGTGTTAGCCGCCCAGATATGCCTTCTGCACTCTGGGATCGCTGAGCAGCTCTTTTGCATCGCCGCTCATGGAAATGGTACCAGTCTCCAGCACATAGGCGCGGTCTGCAATGGACAGTGCCACTTGTGCGTTCTGCTCCACCAGAAGAATGGTGGTGCCTGCCTGATGCAGCTCCTTGATGATGTCAAAGATCTGCTCCACCAGAATGGGCGCCAGACCCATAGAGGGCTCGTCCAGCATGAGGAGCTTGGGCTTGCTCATCATTGCGCGCCCCATAGCAAGCATCTGCTGCTCACCGCCGGACAGGGTACCGGCAGTCTGCTTATAGCGCTCCTTCAGCCGGGGGAAGCGCTGATATACATCTTCAATGGAACCGGCAATCTCGCTCTGATTCCGGGTATAGCCGCCCATCTCCAGATTCTCCTGTACGGTCATCTGGAGGAACACCCGGCGTCCTTCCGGGCACAGCGCCATGCCATGGGAAACCACCTTGTGGGCGGGAACATTGATAATGCTCTTTCCCTCAAACTCGATGCTGCCGCTTCTGGGCTTCAAAAGACCGGATACGGTGTTCAGGGTGGTGGACTTACCGGCGCCGTTGGCGCCAATCAGGGTCACAATTTCCCCCTCTTCCACCTCGAAGGAGATGCCCTTAATGGCATGGATGCTGCCATAATATACGTGGAGATCCTCAACCTTCAGCATACTCATGACTTAGCCCTCCTTCTTCTTGCCCAGATATGCCTCAATGACCTGGGGATTTGCCTGGATTTCCTCGGGAGTACCCTTGGCAATGATCTTGCCGTAGTTCAGCACGGCAATGCCCTCGCAGATACCCATGACCAGGTTCATATCGTGCTCAATGAGCATAATGGCAATATGGAACGTATCGCGGATTTTCCGAATATTCTCCATCAGCTCCGCCGTCTCCGAGGGGTTCATACCGGCAGCAGGCTCGTCCAGCAGCAGCAGGAAAGGATTGGTGGCAAGGGCACGGACAATCTCCAGCCGGCGCTGTGCGCCGTAGGGCAGCGATCCCGCCTGATGGTCCTTGAGATTTTCCATATCAAAAATACTCAAAAGCTCCATAGCACGTTCATGTGCCAGCTTCTCACTCTTCCAATACCGGGGCAGCCGGAAAATATCAGACACCATGCCGCCCTTCATATTATTGTGCAGACCAACCTTGACGTTTTCCTCCACGGTCAGCTGATCGAACAGGCGGATGTTCTGGAAGGTACGGGCAATGCCTGCCTTGTTTACCTGAACGGTGTTCATGCCGGAGGTTTCCTTGCCGTCCAGCAGGATGGTGCCGCGGGTGGGCTGATAGACCTTGGTAAGCAGGTTAAACACGGTGGTTTTGCCGGCGCCGTTGGGTCCGATGAGTCCTGCAATTTCCGTTCTGCCAACAGTCAGGTTGAAGTCGTCCACAGCGGTAAGACCGCCGAAATCAATGCCCAGGTGCTTTGCCTCCAGAACCGGAGTTTTGTCCAAATCACGCTCGGGGATAATACTGTCGCTGGGTACGGGAACCATCTTACTCATGTGTGCCGCCTCCTTCCTCAGAAACTGCAGGTGCTTTCTTCCAGAACATAACCTTGCTCTTCACCATATTCCAGCCGCTCTTCAAGGTGGGGTTATTGGTGACCAGCATGACCAGAATCAGCACAATGGCATAGATCAGCATGCGGTAATCGTTCATGGCGCGCAGTGCCTCAGGCAGAATGGTCAGTACCGTTGCCGCAATGATGCTGCCGCGGATATTACCCATGCCGCCCAGAACCACAAATACCAGGATCAGAATCGAAGTGTTGAAGTCAAACTTTTTGGGCACGATGGTGGAATAGTTCATGGCATACAGTGCGCCTGCCATACCAGCCAGCGCAGCGGAGGTCACAAATGCCATCAGCTTATACTTGGTGATATTGATGCCCACGGACTCTGCTGCAATGCGGTTGTCTCGAATTGCCATAATCGCACGACCGGAACGGCTGCGAATCAGGTTCAGGGTAACAGTCAGCACCACCAGCACCAGAATAAAGCCCGCTACAAAGGTAGAAAGCTTTGTCACACCAGTAGCGCCCATGGGACCGTTAATCAGGACTTTGCCATCCACCAACCCCAGCGCGTCGGTGCTCTTCATGCTGAAATGCAGTCCGGAGCCATCTACGCCCACATAGAGGTTGTTGAGGATGTTCTTGATAATCTCGCCAAATGCCAGGGTAACAATGGCAAGATAGTCGCCCTGGAGCCGCAGAACCGGGACGCCGACAATCACGCCGGCAATGGCAGCCATAATGCCGCCTACAATGATCGCAAGCAGCAAACGGACCGGACCACTGGGTACCGCATTCTGAATGCTCATTGCCAACACCACGCCGGAGAATGCGCCGACGCTCATAAAGCCGGCATGACCCAGGCTCAGCTCGCCCAGAATACCAACCGTCAGGTTCAGGCTGATTGCCAAGCAATTGTACACACAGATGGGCACCAGCTGACCGGACAGGGAGTTGGTTACATGTCCGCCCGACACAAGAAACTGCATAATCACAAAGGCAAGGATAACAATGCCATATGTAATCATATTGCTGCGGGTGGTTTTACTGATTTTTTTCATAGCAGCCACCTCACACTTTCTCTCTGACCTTCTTGCCCAAAAGACCCGCAGGCTTAATGAGCAGGACAACGATCAGAACCGCAAACACAATGGCATCGCTGAGCTGAGTGGAGATATATGCCTTACTGAAAATCTCGATGACACCCAGCAGGATGCCGCCCAGCATTGCGCCGGGAATGGAGCCAATGCCGCCCAGAACTGCCGCCGTGAATGCCTTGATGCCAGGCATGGAGCCGGTGGTGGGCATCAGGGTCGGATAGGCGGAGCACAGCAGTACGCCTGCAATGGCTGCCAGACCGGAGCCGATGGCAAAGGTCACGGAGATGGTGCTGTTGACATTGATGCCCATCAGCTGTGCCGCGCCCTTATCCTCAGACACCGCGCGCATTGCCTTGCCCATCTTGGTCTTGCCGGTAAACAGGGTCAGCGCCACCATGATTACGATGCAGGCAAGTACGGTGACAATGGCAACGGAGCTGATAAGCAGGTCGCCGCCAGCGAGCTCCAGAGAAGGAAGATTGATCACAGAGGTAAACACCTTGGGATCGGACTTCCAGATCAGCAGCGCTGCGTTCTGAAGGAAATAGCTGACGCCGATTGCCGTAATCAGCACAGCCAGGGACGGTGCTGCGCGAAGGGGCTTATAGGCAAGCCGCTCAATCACAATGCCCAGCAGAGTACAAACCACAACTGCCAGGATAACACCGACCACCGGGGGCAAATTCAGATAGCTCATGGTGCAGAAACAGACATAGGCACCAACCATGATAACGTCGCCGTGGGCGAAGTTCAGCATCTTAGCGATACCGTAAACCATGGTGTAGCCCAGTGCGATGATGGCATAAACACTTCCCAGACTGATGCCGTTGATCAAATTGGAAAGCAGGTTCATACCACACACCTCCCTTTCAACGAATTTTTCTTAAAATCGGCAAACGGGGGTGGCCAGGCGGCAACCCCCGTGGATTTTTGCGATATAGGGGCGATTAGTCCATACCGGCGTATGCGCCGTCCTTAATAACCATGCCCTTAGGCGCCTTGGAAACCTCACCGGTGGTGGACCAGGTCATGCCAGTGCCGGTCAAGCCATCAAAAGTGAAGTCGCTGGAGGTGAAGGTCTCGACCATCTTGTCGCAGATGTCGGAAACGCTCATGTCAGCGGTAACGCCAGCCTTCTGGCAAGCCGCATAGATTGCATAGACGCAGTCATAAGCGTCAGCAGCAAACTGGTTGGGCGTATCGCCATACTTTTCCTTGTACTTGGAAACGAAGTTCTGAGTCTTCTCATCGGAAGCATCTGCGGAGAAGGGAGTCAGCAGCATCAAGCCCTCAGCCAGAGAGGTATCAAAGCCCTCCAGATCCAGGATGCCGTCCATGCCGTCCACACCGAAGAATGCGGGATCATAGCCCATGCCGTCTGCCTGCTTCAGAATCAGGGAAGCGGGGGTGTAGTAGATGGGCAGGAAGATGAGGTCAGCGCCAGCGCTCTTTGCCTCGCCCAGCTGGACGGAGAAGTCGTTGGCGGTGTCGTCGGTAAAGGTGGTTGCGGATACAATCTCCAGACCCAGCTTCTCAGCCTCGGCAGCAAACTTGTTGTAAATGCCGGTGGAGTAAGCGTCGGAGTTGTTGTAGATTACAGCGATCTTAGTGCCCAGCTTCTTCTCGGAGATGTACTCAGCAGATGCAGTACCCTGGTTGGGGTCGGTGAAGCACATCTGGAACACGTTGTCCTTCCGGGCATCATCCGCACCGATGACATCGGTGGAAGAAGCGGAGGGAGTCAGCTGGAACATATGATCCGCATTGGTTTCAGCAGAAACCGCCACGCAGGGAGCAGTGGTGGTAGTACCAACCAGCATCTGCATGCCCCAGTCCTTCAGGTTGTTGTAGGCGTTGACGGACTTCTCAGGATCGTGCTCGTCATCTTCCCACTTGATCTCAAACTGAATGCCGCCCAGAGCGTTAATCTCTTCAACAGCCAGCTCAGAGCCGTACTTGGTTGCATTACCATAAATAGCGGCTGCACCAGTCAGGGGACCAATGCCACCCAGTTTAATTACAGAGCCAGTGGTATTACCGGTAGCGTTTTCAGCAGTGCTTGCAGCTGCCTCAGAGCCAGTGGCCTCAGCAGCGCTGTTGGCGCTGGTATTGCTGGTGCCGCAGGCGGCCATGCTCATAACCATAGCCAGAGACAGAACCAGAGCAGCGCCCTTCTTGAATTTCTTCATTGATGGTTCCTCCAATCATGTGTTGTAATGACGTCTATGTCATTTACAATTCGCTACTACTTTACCACACTACAGCCCCATTCGTCAAGCAGAGTACCGGGACCATTTTGCACCGAATTTTCATGCATTTTTCCTGAACTTTTGTGTGTTTTATACTGTTCCCCCTACAAATGAATCACAGACTTCATTTTTCTTCATTTTTGCAGAATTTCGTTGCATTTTTTGCGAAAATTGCACCGAAAAATCCGCAGAGGACACCAACCACAACACCTGCCAGCACATCCGTGGGATAGTGCACATAGAGGTAGAGCCGGCTCAGCGCAATGAGTGCCGCCAGCACCATCGCCGGAATCCAGCCCTTTGCTTTGGAAAACAGCAGCGCAGATGCCGCAGCAAAGGACGCCGCCGTGTGCCCCGAAGGGAACGAAAAGTCCCTTGGCGCTTTCACCAATAATGTCAGCTCCGGACGGAAGGTGAAGGGACGAGGGCGCGCAATGATGGGCTTGAGCAGCAGATTGCAGAGTATCAGGTCCAGCACCAGGGATATTGCCACTGCGGTGCCCAGCTTTCGGGTGTTTTTCCGTGCCAGCAGCACCACCGCTAGAAGAATCCAGATCCAGCCTGCCTCCCCCAGCATGGTAATGACCGGCACAATATGATCCAGAATGCCGCAGCGCAGGTGTACCTGTATCCAATCCAAAATTGAAAGATCCATTTCCGTAATCAAGCCATCCTATCCTTTCTCATTTCAAATCAGGAATCCCAGCAGTCCAATCCCTGCGCCCAGCAGCCAGCCAACCAGCACGTCCCTGATATAATGTACCCCTGCCAAAACCCGGGATACGGCAATCAGCAGGCTGACCGCAAACAGAATCCAGCCAAGCACCGGCGCTGTAAAAATTGCCGTCACAGCAATTACCGCGCCGCAGGCAGCATGGCGGGAGGGAAACGACTTTCCCCTGGTGTCCTTGGGGGTAATAGGCGGAATATCCATGGCTTCATAGGGTCTGGGCGCATTGATCCATGCCCGAAGTACCGTTACCAGCAGGAATCCCACCGCCGGAACCAGAATGCCCCGGAGTAAATCAGCTCTCTTGCATACCGCAAGATATACAACCATC
>ERZ857955.2096-NODE-2096-length-13804-cov-3.902247_pt1 | contig 13804 bp, 11 predicted proteins | sample MGYA00519956_ERZ857955 | MGnify/ENA primary metagenome ERZ857955 (study PRJEB31778, sample SAMEA3449378) | human gut metagenome | biome: human gut; feature: human-associated habitat; material: faeces | place: United Kingdom | collected 2010/2012 ...
ACAACTTCAAGCACAAGAACAAGAATGTATTGCTTGGGAAAATGCTATTCCATTGCCTGTTAGCCTATATGAAAAGCCAGAGTATCAGCGACTTTTACCTTTATACTGATACAAGCTGTAATTTTGGCTTTTATGAACATCAAGGCATGGTACGCCAACAGCAGTATAAACATCTTTTCAATATGAAAGGTCAAAAAGGCGAACTGGAATTTTACCTTTATGATATGGCTGTATAACAGCACTATCTGTTATGAAAAAACACCTTGAAGTCAGAGTATAAGTATAGTCAATAAGAGGGAGATACACATTCGGTGCAATCTCCCTCTCTCTTATTGTCATATCAAGGCTCATATTCAATCATGGTGAATTCGTGGTAAAATAATTGCTTTTTTAGTTGATGAATGGTCCTTAAATGCTGTGTTTATGCGGATAATCGGATTTTCTATATCAAATTTCATTTATATTATTTACATTATAATAACGCGGTCCGGCCAGCTGTCAAGCAGCCGGCAGAAGACGGAGAAGATGGGGATGAACCTTGCCCTGTCCGGGGAAAACTGGTATACTATATCCTATATGTAATTTCAGGCGGTCCGCCTGGAGACTGGAGGCATCTCCCCATGAAGCTCATGGTCATCGACGGCAATTCCATCATCAACCGGGCCTTTTACGGCATCCGGATGCTCACCACCCGGGACGGCACCCCCACAAACGCCGTCTACGGCTTTGTCAATATCCTGCTCAAGCTGCTGGATGAGGAGAAGCCGGATGCGCTGTGCGTCACCTTCGACATGCGCGCCCCCACTTTCCGGCATATGGCCTATGAGGGCTACAAGGCCCAGCGCAAGGGGATGCCGGACGAGCTGGCCGCTCAGCTCCCCATTCTCAAGGAGGTGCTGGACGCCATGAACATCCCCCGCCGTGAGCTGGAGGGGTGGGAGGCCGACGACCTCATCGGCACCATCGCCGCCAAGGATACCGCCGCCGGGTGGGACACTGTGGTGGTCACTGGGGACAAGGACTCCCTCCAGCTGGTGAGCGATACCGTGCGGGTCAAGCTGGTCTCCACCCGCATGGGGCAGACCACCACCAGGGAGATGACCCCGGAGACATTCCGGGAGGCCTACGGCTTTGAACCCGTCCGCATGATTGACCTGAAAGCGCTGATGGGGGACGCCTCAGACAACATCCCCGGCGTGCCCGGCATCGGAGAAAAGACGGCGATGGACCTCATTCAGCGCTATGGGACGGTAGAGGCCATCTACACAGAGCTGGACGCCCTGGACGTGAAGCCCGGCGTGCGCAAGAAGCTGGCCGAGGGGGCCGAAATGGCCAAAATGTCCTACGACCTGGCCACCATCCGCTGCAACGCTCCCCTGGAGTTCCAGCCGGAGGAGGCGAAGCGGCAGCCGGTCAACAGTCCCGCCCTCTACGCGCTCTTCCTGAAGCTGGAATTTGCCAAGCTCATTGATAAGCTGGGGCTCAAGGGGCCCCAGGGGGAGGCGCCGGATCAGGGGGCCGCCGGTGATACGGAGCCCCGGGAGGTGGAGACCGTCGCCAGCCGGGCGCGCATGGAGGAGCTGCTGGAGCTGTGGAAAGCGCAGGGGCCGGTCGCTGTGACCGCCCTGCCCAGCCTGGACGCGGCGGCGGTGGCCTGGACGGACGGCGAAGGCCCCCGGGCCGCGCTCTTCTTCCAGGACAGGTTGGACTGCTACAATGAATTCCTGCGGGGCCTCTTCTCTCCGGAGATTCAGAAGACGGCCCACGACGTAAAGACCCTGATGGGGGCCCTCCTGGCCGAGGGGCTCTCTACAGAGGGGTTCGTCTTTGACACCGCCCTGGCCGCCTATCTGCTGGCTCCCACCGACGGGAGCTACGACCTGGACAAGCTGGGGATGACCTGGTTTGGGCGGGAGTTCCCCAAGGCCAAGGCCTATCTGGATCCGGATGCCTTCGGCCCGCTGGCGGATACCGCCCCTGCGGCGGAGGCGCTGGCCGCCCACGCTGTCCTGACGGGGGCGCTCCGGGATGTGCTCTCCTCCCGCCTCGCCGGGCTGAATTTGACCAGGGTATATGAGGAGGCCGAGCTGCCCCTGTGTCCCGTACTGGCTGAGATGGAGCGCGCCGGCTTCCTGGTGGATCGGAAGGCCCTGGCCGGCTATGGGGATATGCTGAAGGCGCGCATCGACGGCGCCCAGGCCGCCATCTACGATCTGGCCGGGGAGCGCTTTAATGTCAACTCCACCCAGCAGCTGGGGCATATCCTCTTCGACAAGTTGGGCCTGCCGCCGGTGAAGAAGACCAAAACCGGCTATTCCACCAATGTGGAGGTGCTGGAGAAGCTGCGGGGCGCGCACCCCATCATCGACGCCATTATGGACTACCGGGTACTCACCAAGCTCAACTCCACCTATGTGGAGGGCCTGGGCAAGGTCATCGCGCCCGACGGGCGGATCCATACCTGCTTTCAGAATACCGTCACCGCCACCGGCCGGCTCTCCTCCACCGAGCCCAACCTCCAGAACATCCCGGTGCGCACCGAGCTGGGGGCCGAGCTGCGCAAGATGTTCGTGGCCCCGGTGGGCAGGGTGCTGGTGGACGCCGACTACTCTCAGATTGAGCTGCGCCTGCTGGCCCACATCGCCGGGGACGAGCGGATGATCGCCGCTTTCCGGAGCGGAGAGGATATCCACACGGTTACCGCCGCTCAGGTCTTCGGCGTAGAACCGGAACAGGTCACCCACGAGATGCGCCGCCGGGCCAAGGCGGTAAACTTCGGCATCGTCTACGGCATCTCGGCCTTCTCCCTGTCTCAGGATATCGGGGTGCCCACCTCTGAGGCCAAGGAGTATATGGACCGCTATTTTGAGAAGTATTCCGGCGTCCGGGCCTATATGGCCCAGATAGTGGAGCAGGCCAAGCGGGACGGCTATGTCTCTACGATCCTGGGCCGCCGCCGCTGGCTGCCCGAGCTCAAGTCCTCCAACCACAATCTGCGCGCCTTCGGCGAGCGGGTGGCGCTCAATATGCCCATCCAGGGCACTGCCGCCGATATTATGAAGCTGGCGATGATCCATGTCCGGGACCGGCTCCTCGCCGAGGGGCTGGAGGGTCGGCTGGTGCTCCAGGTGCACGACGAGCTCATTGTGGAGTGCCCCGAGGCGGAGGCGGAGAATGTCAAGGCTCTCCTCACGGAGGAGATGGAGTCGGTGATGGACCTGGCCGTCCCCCTCACCGCCGAGGCCCACGCCGGCCGCACCTGGGCGGAGGCCAAGGGCTGACACAGAGAGAAAGGAGAATGCGCCTTGCAGTATAAGCTGGTTCCTGCCGACCGCTCCCACCTGCCCCAGCTGGCCGCGCTGGAGCGCGCCTGCTTCTCCCATCCGTGGAGCGAGGCGATGCTGGCCGAGGAGCTTTATAACGACAACGCCTCTCTGGTGGCCGCCGAAGGGGAGGACGGCACCGTGCTGGGATACGGCATGGTGCGGGCTGTTCTGGACGAGGGATGCCTGGAGCGAATCGCCGTGGTTCCCGCATACCGCCGCCAGGGGGTGGCGGAGGAGCTCCTGTCCGCCTTTCTGCGGTTCGGACAGGCTCACTTGGCCTTTCTCACCCTGGAGGTGCGGGAGGGCAACGCTCCCGCCATCGCCCTCTATGAGAAGCTGGGCTTCCGGGAGGTGGGGCGGAGAAAGAACTACTATCCGGAGAGCAAAGAGGATGCGGTCCTGATGACCGTGGAATTCAGGGGAGAATGACAAGCGCCGGGCGGCGCCGCCGCGCTATGGGCCGGACGGCTTTGCCGATGCCCCTGGGCCCTTTTCTCAAGGGGCCCGATCCGTTCCTTTTGGGCTGGCAGAAAGAAGCGCCTGAAGCGCTCCAGAGAGAGAGGAGCTCAGGTGTGTGATACGATGGAGGGAGTGCCGTACAGTGAGACCACAACCGGATTTGTTTGAAGCAAGAAGAGATGGCCCGAATGGTGGGGGTGGCGCTCCGGCAGTACCGGCCATATGGACGGGGGGAAGAGGGGCCCGAGTTTGCGGGCCGCTCCGATGCCCCTGACCGGCGTTGATCATGGAGGGGGAATTCCGCCTTTTGGACGGGGCGGCTCTGAGCCGGGTTTACCGCGATCATGTCAGACGCGATTTCCCGCCTGCCGAGCGCAAACCGCTCCAGGCCATGGAGCGCATGCGCCGGATTGGACGCTATGACCCGCTGGGCTATTATAGCGGGGAGAAGCTGTTGGGCTATGCGTTCCTGTGGCGGGACCGGGCGGGGGAGTACGTTCTGCTGGACTACCTGGCGGTTTGTCCGGAAGGCCGGGGACAGGGGACGGGAACCGCCATGCTGGAAGGGCTCAACGCCCGCTACCGCGGGTGCCGGGCCATTTTGGCGGAGGCGGAGGCGGTGGGAGAGGACGCCGCTCCGGAAGAGAACGCCCTCCGCCTGCGCCGCCTGCGGTTTTACCGCCGCGCCGGGTTTCGGGATTTGGGGTGGCGGGTGCGCCTTTTCGGGGTGTGGTATACCCTGCTGGCCTCCGGCCCGGCGGCGGCGGACGCCGCCCTGGAGGGGCACCGCGGCATCTATGCCGGCGAAGGAGCCCTGATGAGCAGACTGGTTTTGAAAATCCGCTATGAGAAGGAATGATATCAATGCATATTCTTGCTGTGGAGTCCTCCTGTGACGAGACCGCCGTGGCGGTGGTCCGGGACGGGCGCACCGTTCTGGCCGACGCTGTTGCCTCCCAGGCGGACATGCACGCCATTTACGGCGGCGTGGTGCCTGAAATTGCCTCCCGCAAGCACATCGAGGCCATCGCCGCCCTCTCGGAAAAGGCCCTTGGAGACGCCGGCGTCACCCGGCACGACCTGGACGCCGTGGCGGTGACCTACGCCCCGGGGCTCATCGGGGCGGTGCTGGTGGGCGTCAACTTTGCCAAGTCGGTGGCCTATGCCCTCAATCTGCCCCTGATTCCGGTTCATCATGTCCGGGGCCACATTGCCGCCAACTACATCGCCCATCCCGACCTGGAGCCGCCCTTTGTCTGCCTGTGCGTCTCAGGGGGGAATACCCTTATTGTGGACGTGCGGGGCTATACCGATATGGAGATCCTGGGGGCTACCCGGGACGACGCGGCAGGGGAGTGCTTCGACAAGGTGGCCCGGGTGCTGGGCATCGGCTACCCCGGCGGCGCGCCGATGGATGCGCTGGCCCAGGGCGGAGATGACGGCAGGTATGACCTTCCGCGCGCTCAGATTCACGACGCGCCGCTGGACATGTCCTTCTCGGGGCTCAAGACGGCGGTGCTCAACCTGGTCCACAACGCCGCCCAGAAGGGGGAGACGCTGGACCTGCCGGGGTTGGCCGCCTCCTTTGCCGCAGCCGTCAGTGACACGCTGGTTCCAAGGACCATGGAGGCCACCCGGCGGCTGGGCTACGGGAAGGTGGCCGTGGCGGGAGGGGTAGCCGCCAATTCCCGCATCCGGGCCGACCTGGAGCGGGCCTGCGCCGCCTCTGGCGACCGGCTCTACCTGCCGCCGCTGTCCCTCTGCGGGGACAACGGCGCCATGATAGGCTGCCAGGGCTACTATGAATATCTGGCCGGTACACGCGCGGGCATGGATTTGAATGCCTACGCCAACCGCGACATTGGAAGGGGCTGAATATCAGCCCCTTTTTTCTTGCTGCGGAAATGAAGGCGGACCTTCAAAGTAGTGCAAAGAGAGCTGAAAACTGCTTTATGTTTACCGATTTTTCGCTTTTTGAAAAGAGGAATTTTTGATTCAGGCTTGTGGAAAAAGTTGTGGAAAGTGTGGAAACTCTCTGGGGGAGAAGAGCGCCGGCCGTGTGGAAAAGAAGGTGGAAAATGTGCATAACTCGCCGTAAAACTTCTTACAGATGTGGATTATGTTAATTAAAATTTCAAGTAAAAGGAAGTTGTGGGTGATGGATAAGAGTAAAAACAGTACGTTTCAAGTATTTTGCGCAGGAAAACACAGCGTCAGACTTCGCCGCCGCAGTCCGGCCCGTGCAAGTTTTTAGCCGAATTTACGCTGTTTATACGCAGTGTATATTCTGTAAGAAATTCGCAGCGGCTCAGACAGGAAGATCGTTGACGATTGGAAAGCTTTGTGGTATAATACATCTCCAGCAGGTTGTGTAAGCGATTGCCTCACGATGCTGGTGTAGCTCAGTCGGTAGAGCAGCTGATTCGTAATCAGCAGGTCAGGTGTTCGAGTCACCCCACCAGCTCCAAGCTGGAAGCTACATTTTAGCCTTATAGACGAGGCTGAAATGTAGCTTTTCCTTTTACCGAGACCTCCATGTTATACTGCTCATGAACACATGAGCAGAAAACATGGAGGTTTTGTCATGTCTGGAAGTGTCATCGAGATACCACAAAGCAAAAAACTGGCACCTATCTGGGTCCAGCAACTCAGGGTGGCGGCTTACTGCAGGGTCAGTACAGGCCATGAGGAACAACAGAGTAGTCTGAAAAATCAAATCGAGTTTTATATCGAATACATCCAGCGAAATCCCTATTGGCGGTTTGTCGCTGTTTACTATGATACCGCCTCAGGCCTGCGGATGGATTATCGCCCCGGCTACCAGAAACTGCTTAAAGATTGCAGAAGAAAGAAGATCGACCTGATTATAGTAAAGTCTCTCAGCCGGTTTGGGCGGGACACAGTAGAAACAATCAAACAGATACGGAGATTAAAACATATGAACATCGGCGTTTACATTGAGACCGGAGGCATCAACACTCTGACCACCAGTGACAGCATCATCGACCAGCTGGCCGCTTTAGACCAGGCGGAGAGCCGATCACGCAGCGAGAATATCAAGTTTGGCATCCGCCACCGCATGAGGAACGGCAAGACGCTCCTCAACCACACCCGATTTCTCGGTTATACCAAGGGCCCTGACGGCGTATTGCAGATCGTTCCCGAGGAGGCCGAAATCGTCAAAATGATTTTTGAACTCTATGTGCAAGGGAGTGGAGTACGCAAAATCAAGAAGTATCTTGAGTCACATGGAATCAAGACAGTGACTGGTAAATCAGAGTGGAGCACCTCCACCATTGACCGGATGCTGAGCAACGAGAAGTATGTGGGCCGGGTTTTGATGCAGAAGTCCTACGTACCGGATTTTCTGACAGGCAAGAAGGAAAAGAACCGTGGGCAGTTGGAGATGTATTTGGTGGAGAATGCTCATGAGCCTATTATTGACCAGGAAACTTTTGACCGGGTGCAGGAGATGAAAGGACACATTAAACACGCAGTACAAATGGAGCAGATGTTGTGATATAATAATTTGTATGGCCTATAAAATTCATCATATTAGATCTGAAAGGACTTACTAATATGAAATTGCTGTACATTTGGATAGAAGAGTTTCGAGACATCTACAATCAAGGCATCATTGTGGATAATGAATTCTTAATCAAAATAAGGAATCCACATTATTCATCTTTTGGCTATTATACAGATGACGGAAATCGAATTCTATCTACATCAGGCGTACCAAAATACGGAAGAAAAATATTTACCCGTGAGATTAGTTGGTCCAAAAATGAGGATTACATTCAAAACAAAACAGGATCAGCAATCAACAGTATTGCGGCTTTAGTCGGGAAAAATGCAACAGGTAAATCCAGCATATTAACATGTCTCAGTTCGCAAGAGCATGAATATCTCAGAATAGATGATCGTTGCTATCTTTTAGTATTTCTCAATCAATCAGAGCATTGTATTGAAATTCGAGCCAGGGGAATCCAAGTTGTAGCGGAAAATATTGTACTCCGCTATTCTCGCCAATCTGATATGTACCAAGTTTACATTATACCTCTTGAGGATTACTCTCCAATATATCCGGGAGAACTCGATGAGCAGACCCTTTTTTATTTTCTTATTCCGCAGAAAAGTGTAAAATCGTTCATGGGCTACTCTGTCCTTGGAATTCCTACTATTGTAGGAGATTTGGATGCTTTCGACCAGCAAAATGCATTTGACGGAGCATTTGAATTTCTTTGCCAATTTCCAAACTTAGTTAGTTCAGGAAATAAGTTGGTCATTTATTTAAACTCAACTGACCGGAATCAGCGAAACGATTATTTTGAAAAACCGAGTTTAACTTGTGCAGAATATAAAAAGTTTTTTATTCATCGGTTAGCACACATCCTATTTTCTAACCTACGTTCATATCTTTACCATCCAACTCCAGAATTCACAGTAGACGGTACACGAATTAAACTTCCAAATGAAGAGCGTTTGATGGAAGAGGATAGGCAATGCGCTCAATTGCTTGCTACATTTAGTGGACCTTATCCGAATGCAGGATCATCGGATTTAATTTCGTTTAAAACAAATCACATATCCCGAGACAAAATTAAGAATCTACTGAATTTTTTTGGAAATAGTACATTCTCATTTGATGGGAAAGTTGCTTACAACGAATATGTTAAAAGAATAACGGAATTGTTTGATACACTATTTGGAGCTGATGACAAACTGTTTTCTGCTATATTCAAACTGGAAATTCCTTTTCAGAATGAATATATCCCCATCGTTTCTGCAATGCAGGAATGCATAAACATAAGTAATATTCTGAATGGTAATTGGGCAAATGGAGTTCATGTTCGCTTTGAATGGTTCTCTTCCGGCGAGTTTCACATCGCTATGCTCTTTTCTGCAATATATCAACGAATGAAAGAGGTTAATAAAAAGGATACAAATAATCGAGATATTATCTGGGCAATAGATGAGCCTGAAATGCACATGCATCCTGAACTTGGCAGAAATTTTATTGATAAGTTAAACCGAGCCATGCAGCAATTTAAAGACAGGGGATTCTTTAGAGTTTGTCAATTTATTTTTGCTACGCATTCTCCATTTTTAGTTCAAAACCTTGGTCGATATACGAGTACACTTACATTAGTTGATAAGACTAAAAATCAAATTTCAACTACAGCATTTGAAAAAATGCCACAACTCAGATTCCCTGGGAGGGAAGAGCTTTCCTTTAATTTGATTATGTACCAAATATTTGGGATTCCAACTGTTGAACTGCATAATGAACTATATGGAGTTCTACAGGAACTTACACATCGTTATGACGAAAAAAACTTTGAAAAATGGTTGGTAAAGGAAGGTGTCCCCCAAAATATACCTTGGATACGAGAAAAAAGCGGGGTTCCGCAATCACCATATTCAGTTACACTGGAAACATACATTCGCAATTCAATCCATCATCCGGAAAATCATTCAAATCCCTATTGCTATTCTACGGATGACTTAAAAAACTCCATCCAAGAAATGCTATTATTGCTTTCACAGTTTTATTAATCTAATGTTCTAACAGAGGACTACTCTACCTGATTGGAAAATATCGATTTTAACCGTCCCTTCCAAAAAGGAAGACACGCTGTGGCGTGTCTTCCTTTTTGACAGCCTGAGACTGGGCGGATTCATTATGAATCCGCCCAGTCTTTTTTCATCTTGTGCCAGAACTTGCCCTGCAACCTGGGCGGTACCACGTTAGCCACCCTGTGCCCCATCTGCTGATCACTGTGTGCAGGCCCGGTATTTGACACAGCTACACATCCGTTACCTGTACGGCAGGGAGCGCGTCTTTCAATGCCCTTCGGCCTCTGCCCTCCGGAAGGCCAGCCAGATGAGCGGAATGACTTCGGCCCGGCTGCATTTCATGCGCTCATTCCGCGCTCTGCCGGGCGGCCCTGCTGTGCATGTCCCCCTCCTGTTCTTCCAAGGTCTGGAGGAAGCCCAGCGCGTGCTCCGTCTGCAGGATTTTCCCAATCATTTTGCCTTTGCTGCCGAAAGGGGCGGCGCTGTCGATGACGGAAACCGCGAAGCGAAACCCCAGGTAGAATCCGTGGCGCAGTACGCCGTAGAGCCGGTGGTCCCAGGCACAGTACAGGTCTATGACATGCCCCATGGTGTCCACATCGAGCTCCCGCTCCGCCTTGGCAAAGCAGGCGTTGATTTGGTTCTTCCTTTCGAAGTAGTCAATGTGCCGCCCCATGTTGGGAGTGGTCAGAATCTGATGGACGACATAGGCGTCAAAGGGGTTCTCCGCCCCTTCCCGTGCAAAGAATTGCTCAAAGCCCGCATAGACCCCCTGGGGGAAGGCAAAGCGGAGGGCGTATGCGTTATTCTCTGCATACAGCCGCTCGGCCTTCAGCAGGGCGGTTCTCTGTTTGCCGTCCAATACAGAGAGCAGAGCATCCCTCTCCTCCAGCGGCTCCTGGAGAAGCTCATATTCCTCCGGTTCCAGTTGGCAAGCCGCCACGATCTCCTCCAACAGTTCGGGTGTAAACATCCGCTCCCGCATCGCCTTTAGTTCGGTTTTGAAGTTCATACAAAAATTCCCTCCCAATTTAAAATATGGTTTTTAAAAGTGGGCCATTTTTGTACTTATTTTATCATACTTTCGAAAATACTACAATATAATACCTAAATACAACGTTCATTTGCGATTCTTTATTCGGTATTATAGTAAGCACAGCAGATGAATGGAGTGATTTTAGTGGGTACTCGTTCAAAATATACACCGGGCGAGGCCCAATTTATAAAAAATGTTGGCTTTCGAGTACAGTATTTCAGGAGAAAAGCAGATTTAAGTCAGGAGCAGTTGGCAGAGAAGTGCGAATTGAGCGTAGACACGATTAGTCATATTGAAGCTAATATCTGCTACGCCATGTCTCTGCGGGTGATATATCGAATTGCAGAGGCGCTCGACATTGAGCCTTACCAACTCCTGAAATTTGATTAACTGCGAAAATATTGCATTATAATACCAAAATACAACATTCAAAAGCAGAAATAATACAAGTAAAATATTACATAATCTGCTTGGAATGGATGTGCAATACGAATGGGCGAGGTATCTCGGTATACGGATGGTGAAGCTCGCTTCTTGAAAAATATCGGGTTCCGTATCCAGTTTTTTCGCAAGAAGTGTGGTATAAGCCAAGAGGAGCTCGCTGAAAAAAGTGATCTCAGCTATTCAACAATCAGCCATCTTGAATCTTCTGCCGCCTACCCTGTGTCAATTGTGGCGCTTTATCGAATTGCAAATACGTTGAATGTATTACCTTATCAGCTTTTAATGTTTGATTAAGATGTTGCCGCAGGGTATACATCTCTGTTAATGAAAAAGTTTTTGACAGGAGCAGTACAGGCGGCGCTCTCAGCGGGCGCTTTCCTCCGCTCATGAAGAAAGCCTGGAGCCGGAACGGCTCCAGGCTTTCTTATGTGCATCTGTGGGGTGGGGGCGCTTTCGGCGGCGCGCTCAGGGGGATTTGAGCTCAAAGCTGTTTTTGTGGAAGGCTATCAGCCCTTCCCGCTGCATGTTTCCCAGCTCGTTGGAGAGGGCGCTGCGGTCCACGCTCAGGTAATCGGCCAGCTGCTGGCGGTTGAAGGGAATGGTGAAGCTGCGGCTGCCCTGGCGAAGGGACTGGAAGGACAGGTAGGAGAGCAGGCGGCCGCGGATGGTTTTGGGCGAGGTGTGGAAAATCCGGCGGGACAGGATCAGGTTTTTCTGGGCGGAGATGGCGAGCAGGTTCCGGATCAGTCTGGCGTGGTGGGCGCAGGCGCTGGTACAGGTCTGAAGCACCCGGCTGGTTTGGAGAAAGAGCACCTGCGTGTCGGCGGCGGCCGTCACGCTGACCATCAGAGGCTCGTCGGGCAGGCAGGCATAGGTCTCGGCAAAGACCTGGCCGGGGCCGGCCTGATCGAGAATGCTCCTGTTGCCCCAGACGTCGCCGCTCTCAATGTGGACGCTGCCGCTCAGAATCAGACCCATGGACTGCACGGTGTCGCCGGCGCAGTAGATGACGGCTCCCTTCTGGTAGGCGCGCTGAACCGCCCCCAGGCACGCCAGCATGGAGGCTACCTCTTCCGGAGTGGAGCCGCGGAAGAGCGGCGTCTGCGCCAAACATGCAACATCCATATTTCATCCTCCATGTTGGAATAACAACATACTTTGTCTGGCCATTGTAATATACTCAGCCCATAAAGTCAAGCAACCCGGCGCGAGAGCGCGGAAAGGAGCAGACGATGGCTTACATCAAAAATATGGATCATGAGAAGGTGACGGCGCTGGCCGGGCTGGTGTCCGCCCAGCCGGGCCAGGTTGTCAGCAGGACGCTGGCCCAGAACCGGGCGGTCAGCATAACCCTCTTCGCCTTTGCAGAAGGGGAGGAGATCGGCACCCACGGCTCTTCAGGCGACGCTATGGTGACCGTTCTGGAGGGGACCGGACAGTTTACGGTGGACGGTACGGCGTACCGCTGCGGGGCGGGGGAGGCGCTGGTGATGCCGGCGAACAAGCCCCACTCCGTCTTTGCGCCGGAGCCCTTCAAGATGCTGCTGACCGTTGTATTCCCCCTGGGAGAGGGAGAAGAATAAGGAGGAACGAGCGATGGAACAGAACATGTTTTGCTTTCAGTGCGAGCAGACGGCGGGGTGCACCGGCTGCACCGGCAGGGCCGGCGTGTGCGGAAAATCGGCCGCCACCGCCGGGCTGCAGGACGAGCTGACCGGCGCCCTGATTGGGCTGGCCCGGGTCTGCGCCGGCCAGCCCAGGACGGAGGAGACCGACCGGCTGATTCTGGAGGGCCTCTTCACCACCGTCACCAACGTGAGCTTTCACGACGGGACCCTGCGCGCCCTCATTGACAGGGTCAACGCGGAAAAGGCGCGGCTGATGCCCGGCTGCGCCGGCTGCGCCGCCCCCTGCGGCAACACAGACAACTACGATCTGGGCAGGCTGTGGAACGCCGACGAGGACGTCCGCTCTCTGAAGTCCCTCATCCTCTTCGGCATCCGGGGCATGGCGGCCTATGCCTACCACGCCATGGCGCTGGGCTATACCGACGGGGAGGTAAACAGCTTTTTCTGCAAGGCGCTGTACGCCCTGGCTGAGGACTGGGGCATGGAGGAGCTGCTGCCCATCGTGATGGAGGTGGGCAAGGTCAATCTGGCCTGCATGGAGCTGCTGGACCGGGCCAATACGGAGACCTTTGGCACGCCGGAGCCCACCGCCGTTTCGCTGACGGTGGAGAAGGGCCCCTTCATCGTCGTCACCGGCCATGACCTCCTGGATTTGAAGCTGCTGCTGGAGCAGACCGCAGGGACGGGGGTCAACGTCTACACCCACGGCGAGATGCTGCCCGCCCACGCCTATCCCGGGCTGAAGAAATACCCCCATTTGAAGGGCAACTTCGGTACCGCATGGCAGAACCAGCAGAAGGAGTTTGCCGCCCTGCCCGCCCCCATCCTGTACACCACCAACTGCCTGATGCCGCCTAAGGAGAGCTATGCCGACCGGGTGTTCACCACAGAGGTGGTCTCTTACCCCGGCGCGGTACACATTGGGGCGGACAAGGATTTTGCGCCGGTGATTGAGAAAGCGCTGGCGCTGGGCGGATTTGACCGGGACACCGCCTTCACCGGCGTCAATGGCGGCGGCAGCGTCACCACCGGCTTCGGCCACGGCGCGGTGCTGGGCGCGGCGGAGCAGGTTGTGGAGGCGGTCAAGAGCGGCGCCATCCGGCACTTTTTCCTGGTGGGCGGCTGCGACGGCGCCCGGGCCGGCCGGAATTACTACACGGAGTTCGTCAAACAGACGCCGGCGGACACAGTGGTGCTGACCCTCGCCTGCGGCAAATACCGCTTCAACGACCTGGACCTTGGGACCATCGGCGGCCTGCCGCGCCTGATGGATATGGGCCAGTGCAACGACGCGTACAGCGCCATTAAAATCGCCTTCGCGCTCAGCGAAG
>ERZ857955.2116-NODE-2116-length-13679-cov-3.208015_pt1 | contig 13679 bp, 13 predicted proteins | sample MGYA00519956_ERZ857955 | MGnify/ENA primary metagenome ERZ857955 (study PRJEB31778, sample SAMEA3449378) | human gut metagenome | biome: human gut; feature: human-associated habitat; material: faeces | place: United Kingdom | collected 2010/2012 ...
TGGTGAGTTACGCTCGCGCCTGCTTGAGAGGAGAGAACACGTCCGCGCCAAGGGTTATGCTCTGTCCCGCGGCACGTGTCCAGCGTCACGCTGGTTCTTTCTTTCAAGAAAGAAGGGCAAAAGGGAAGGACCGTCCTGCTGGACGGCCCTTTCTTTCTGCTCTTTTTTCTTTTACAGCATCGCAATCACATGGCGGGGGCAGGCTTCCACGCACTGGCCGCAGGCGGTGCACTTTTGGGGGTCCACCTTGGCCAGGCCGTTCTCCACGGTGATGGCGCCGGACGGACAGGTGCGCATGCACTTGCCACAGCCGATGCACCCAATGTTGCACACGGCCATGGTGCCCTTGGCCTTGTCGCAGCTGGAGCACCGCACCACCGCCTGCTTCTTTAGGGGCACCAAAGAGATGATCCCCTTGGGGCAGGCCGCCACGCACTGGGAGCAGCCCTTGCACTTGGCCGGGTCAATGCGGGCCAGGCCGTTGCACACGGTGATGGCGCCGTACTGGCAGGCCCGCTGGCAGTCTCCCAGGCCCATGCAGCCAAAACGGCAGCTGGTGACGCCCCCCATGAGGAAGGCTGCCGCCGAGCAGCTTTGGATGCCGTCGTACAGCATCTTGTCGGTGGTGTTGTCGTAGCTGCCCAGGCAGTGGACCAAGGCGGTTTTGTACTCCACCTGCACGTCGCCGCCGCCCAGGATTTCCGCGCACTTCTGGGCCACCTCCGCGCCGCCGGGAGAGCACAGGCCCGGCTGGGCCTCGCCCTTGGCCATGGCCGCCGCGTAGCCCGGGCAGCCGGAAAACCCGCAGGCGCCGCAGTTGGCCCCGGGCAGGACTTCCTCCAGGGCTTCGGCCTTTTCGTCCTTGGGCACCGCCATGACGATGGAGGCCACCGCCAGAATGACGCCGGCCAGCAGGCCGATGATGCCCACGATCAAAATGGGAGTGAGAATTTCCATATCCGCACCCTCCCTTTACAGCAGGTTGTCCACAACGCCGTTGAAGCCCAGGAAGCTGACCGCCACCAGGCTGGCCGCCACCAAGGTGATGGGCAGGCCTTTAAACGTCTCGGGGATGTCGCAGTTCTCCAGGCGCTCCCGCACACCGGCAAAGAGCACCATGGCCACCAAAAAGCCCACGCCAGAGCCAAAGGCGTTCACCAAAGACTGAAGGTACCCAAAGGTGGGGTCCTCCGCGCCCTTTTCCAGCACCAGCATGGTCACGCCCAGCACGGCGCAGTTGGTGGTGATAAGGGGCAGGTAAATGCCCAGGGCGTTGTACAGCGGCGGCATGTACTTGCGCAGGGCTGTCTCCAGCAGCTGCACCAGCGCCGCAATGACCAAAATAAACACAATGGTCTGCAAATAGCCCAGGCCGTTGGGCACCAGCAAATAGGTGTACAGGGGCCAGGTCACGGCGGTGGAGATGACCATCACCACGGTGACGGCGCAGCTCATGCCCACGGCGGTGTCCAACTTTTTGGAGACGCCCAAAAAGGGGCAGATGCCCAAAAACTTGTTGAGGATGTAGTTTTCCGTGAGGATGGCCGCCAGGAAGATGGCCACCAGGGATTTTATGGTTTGGGCGTCCATCAGCGCGCCGCCTCCTTTCCGTTGTCCTTCTCACACACTTTGGAGCAGGAAGCCGCCAGGGGGCAGTTCCCGCAGCCGGTGGTTTCGGGAGCCTTGCCCTCCTTGGAGAGCTTGCCCGCCAGGGCCACCAGCATGCCGAACACAAAGAACCCGCCGGGAGGCAGCAAAAAGATGATGATGGGCTCCATAAACCCGGAGAGCACCGGGATGCCAAACACCGTGCCGGCGCCCAGCAGCTCCCGGATGATGCCCATGGCAAGCAGGGTGGCGGTAAAGCCCACGCCCATGCCCAGGCCGTCCAGAATGGAGGGGAGCACCTTGTTCTTGCTGGCGAACATCTCCGCCCGGCCCAGGATGATGCAGTTGACCACAATCAAGGGCAGGAACACGCCCAAGGCGTCGTCCAACGCGGGGGAGAAGGCCTGGATAAACAGCTGCACAATGGTGACAAACCCCGCCACAATGGTGATAAAGGCCGGGATGCGCACCTTGTCCGGGATGACCTTGCGCAGCAGGGAAATCACAGCGTTGGAGCACACCAGCACAAAGGTGGTGGCGGCACCCATGCCAATGGCGTTGGAGGCGGCGGTGGTCACGGCCAACGTGGCGCAGCAGCCCAGCACCAGCCGCAGCACCGGGTTCTCCTTGATGATGCCTTTGGTAAACTCCTGGAGCAAGCCCTTTTTCTTTTCTGCCATCTCACGCGCCCCCTTTCACGGTGTTGTACTGCGCAATGGCCTGGTTGACGGCGTTGGTCACCGCGGTGGAGGTGACGGTGGCGCCTGTCATGGCCTGGATTTGGCCCTCGCCCGGTGTCTGGTACTTGATGACCTCCAAGCCGCCCTCCGGGGCCTGTTGCAGGAATTGGTTTAAAAAGTCTGGCTTTTCGGCGTTGGCGCCCAAGCCCGGGGTCTCGTCGTGGGAGAGGATGACCACGCCGGTGATAGCGCCTTCGGCATCGATGCCGGTCATCACCTTCACCTTGCCGCCATAGCCGCTGGCCTCTGTCTCAAAGACATAGCCCACCAGCTGGCCGCCGGCGCTGCCGGTGTAGTAGGCGCCGTCCTCCTGGGCCTGGAACTCCTCTGCGCCGGGGAGGACCACCTTCCGGGATTCCTCGGCGGTGGCCACGGCCTGCTGGGCGATGCGCTCCTCGGTGAGCAGGTTGGTGCCCGCCAGGGCGGCGGCAACCGCCACGCAGATGACAAACAGCACCGCCGTGGGCCGCAGGATTTCCTTCCAACTAAGCTTCATCCCGGGCGCCTCCCTTCTTCCCCTTGGGGGCCCGCTGAGAGCCAAAGGCCCGGGGCTTGATGGCCCGCTCAAGCAGCGGGGTGAGGATGTTCATCAAGATGATGGAGTAGGAAACGCCCTCGGGCAAGGAGCCAAACTCCCGGATGACCATGGTAATCAGCCCGCAGCCAAAGGCGAAGACCACCCGGCCCCAGAAGTACAGGGGGCTGGTGGTGTAGTCGGTGGCCATGAAGAAGGCCCCCAGCAGCAGGCCGCCGGAGAGCAAATCGAACAGGGGGTCCCGGCCAAAGAGGGCGGAGAACAGCGCCGCCGTGGCCAGGTACGTCACGGGGATAACCGGGGAGATCACCCGCCGGGCGATGAGGTACGCCCCGCCGATGAGGATGGCCAGGGCGCAGGTCTCGCCCAGGCAGCCGGCGTTGTTGCCCAAGAACAAATCCAGGTAAGAGGGCAGCGCCTCCCCGGCGCCCTCCTTGAGGATGCCCAGGGGCGTGGCGGTGGTGATGGCGTCGGCGGTGGCGGCGTAGTCAAAGGGCTGCACCCAGTGGGTCATCCGGGAGGGGAAGGAGTTCAGCAGGATGATGCGGGCGGTCAAAGCCGGGTTGACAAAGTTCTGGCCAATGCCGCCGAACATCTGCTTGACCACCACAATGGCAAAGAAATCGCCGATGATCAGAATCCAATAGGGCATCGTCACCGGACAGACAAAGGCCAGAAGGATGCCGGTAATAACGGCCGACAGGTCGCCTACGGTATTGCTCTTCTTCATCAGCCTCCGATAGGCCCACTCAAAGAAGACGCAGGCCGCAGCCGAGACCACAGTAGAGATGAGGGCCCGGAAGCCAAAGAAGAAGATGGCCACGCACAGGGCGGGTACCAGCGCGATGATGACATCCCGCATCAGATTTCGGGTGTCAATGGGGGAGGCCACGTGGGGCGAGGATGCCACTTTGAGCCTCAGTGTCTTTTCCTCACTCATACCTTCGCCGCCTCCTTTGCTTTCTGCTTGGCCGCCATATTGCGCAGTTCAGCCTTGGCGGTCCGGAAGGACTGGACCAGGGGAATGCGGGCGGGACAGATGTAGTTGCAGGAGCCGCACTCGATGCAGTCCATCACCCGCAGCTCCTCCGCCTCGGACCAGCGGCCCTTTTCCACATAGAGATGCATGTACACAGGGGTCAGATGCATGGGGCAGACATTGACGCAGCGGGCACAGCGCAGACAGGTCTGCTCCTTGTCCTCCGGCGCCGCCTCCTCAGGCGTGAGGCAGAGCACTGCATTCGTCCCCTTGATCACCGTCACATCCAGGTTGTGCTGGGCAATCCCCATCATGGGGCCGCCGGTAAGTACGCGATCAGGTTCACTGACAAAGCCGCCGGCCTCATCAATGAGATGCTGGAAGGAGGTTCCCAGGGGTACCCGCAGGTTTTTGGGTTCCTTGACGGCGTCGCCGGTGACCGTGACAATGCGCTCCGTCACCGGGCGTCCCTCCACCACCGCATCATACACGGCGGCGGCAGTCCCTACGTTGAAGACGGCGCAGCCCACATGGGCAGGCAGTCCTCCCGGGGGCACCTCCCGCCCGGTGATGCGCTGGATGAGCTGTTTTTCGGCGCCCTGCGGATAGCGTGTCTTCAGCGCCTCCACTTTAATGTCGTCCTTGGCGCCTACCAGAGCCTTCAGATGGTCCACAGCGTCCAGCTTATTGGCCTCCACGCCAATCCAGCCGCTCTGGAGCCCCAGGGCCTTCATCAGAATGCGGCAGCCGCCGATGACCTTCTCTCCCTGCTCCAGCATAAGCCGGTGATCCGCTGTAATGTAGGGTTCGCATTCAGCGCCGTTGAGAATCAACGTGTCTACCTTGCCGAGTCCCGAGCTGATCTTCACATGGGTGGGAAAGCCTGCGCCACCCATACCCGTGATGCCCGCCTCCTTTACAATCTCCACAATTTCCTCGCTGCTGAGGGACAGGGGATCGGGATGAGGCTTGAGCTCTGCGCCAAAGGTATTCTGGAAGTCGTTCTCAATGACAACGGCCATGACATTGCCGCCGCCCGTGTGCGGCCGGGGTTCCACCGCCGTCACGGTGCCCGACACGCTGGCGTGTATTGGAGCTCCCAGCCCCGCAATCTCGCCAATTTTCTGCCCCACCGTTACCTTCTCTCCTTTGGCAACGACAGGCTTGCAGGGTGCGCCCACATGCATGGACATGGAGATCACAACCTGCTGGGGCGCCGTGTTCAGCGGCGTCACCGGCAGCTGGCAGCTTCTCTCTTTCCGGTCATGGGGATGCACACCTCCATAAAAGGTTTGCTTCATAGATCCACCTCGCAAATCAGGCCCACACACGGGCCGCTTTTTCAGATGGGAAAATCGGCGTATGCCGACCTTTCAAACAGTAAACATCATAGCGCAGTTTCAGCAAAAAGTCTATAGAAACCGGCCAGTTTTGTTAATCTTTTCACAATAAAAACTTTCCAGTTTACTTTTTTATCTTAACCCAGCTCTCTAAGAATGTCCAGCGTTAAATTTTTCACCTGTACGCACTGGCTGATCTGTGCAAAAAAGTTCCTTCACCCTCCCCGGTTCCCTTGTTCAAAATGGGGAAAGTGCAAAAATCCGGCGCTTTTGATTGACAAAAAATAAAACGGACGGTATGATTACAGATAATCTTTTATGATAGAAATGCGATGACCGGGTAAGTAGGCAGGGTACGCAAGCGCAGAGAGGGAGCGGCCGGTGTAAGCTCCCGTGAGACCCGACTGAACGTCGCCCGCGAGCAGCTCCGCTGAACCAGAAGTAGGCGGGGACGGTTCCCCTTCCGTTATCGGGGCAATGAGCGCATGGAGGGAACTCCTCCATGAATTTAGGTGGTACCACGGAGTATGACTTCGTCCTATGGGGACGAGACGTCATGCTCCTTTTTGTTTTTCCACCCCGATTTTGTCAGTCAGCTGAAGGAGGTTTACCACATGAGAATGAAAACCGCCCAGATTTTGATGGAGTGCCTGCTGGAGCAGGGGGTAGACACGGTATTCGGCTACCCCGGCGGCACCATTCTGAACGTGTACGACGAATTTGAGCTCCATGGGTACAAGGATAAAATCCGCCACATCCTCACGGCCCATGAGCAGGGTGCCTCCCATGCCGCCGACGGGTATGCCCGCTCCACCGGCAGGGTGGGTGTGTGCTTCGCCACCAGCGGACCCGGGGCCACCAATCTGACTACCGGTATAGCCACCGCCTACTACGACTCCTCTCCCGTAGTCTTCATCACCTGCAACGTGTCGGAAAACCTCATCGGTAAGGACTCCTTTCAGGAGGTGGATATCACCGGCATCTCCATGCCTATCACCAAGTGCAACTATCTGGTCAAGGATCCAAACTCCCTGGCTGATGTCGTACGGGAGGCCTTTGCCATTGCCCGCTCCGGCCGCCCGGGGCCCGTCCTCATTGATATCGCCAAAAACGTCACCGCCGCCGAGGCGGACTACGAGCCCCTCCCGCTGGAACAGCACGCCACCCATGGGAGGCTGGGCGCCATGCTCCGCCGGGCCAGCCACGATCTCAAGACACCCGAACCCGACGCCGGAGATATTCAGACCCTGTTGAACATGATCGAGGGTTCTAAAATGCCTCTGGTCCTGGTGGGCGGCGGCGTTATCCGCTCCAAGGGCGCTGTACCCGAGTTTCGTAAATTTGTAGAGACCTTAGGCGCACCCGTGGCCTCCACCATCATGGGCGGCGGCGCCCTGCCCGGCAGCCACCCGCTCTTCACCGGGATGATCGGTATGCATGGGTCTCATGCCTCCAACTATGCGGTGGACCAGTGCGATCTGCTCATCGCCATCGGCTGCCGTTTCTCCGACCGGGTGGCCACTGATCCCGCCACTTTTGCCAAGGGGGCCAAAATTGTCCACATCGATATTGACCGGGCCGAGATTGACAAAAACGTCCGTACCGACCACCACATCATCGGAGACGCCAGGCGGGTGCTGGAGCTGCTGAATGAAACGCTTCCCACCCACGACTACCCCACCTGGAAGGAGTGGGTTTTCTCCCACAAGGAAGTCCCCCTCAAGGCCGACGATATCCTCCACCCCCACGAGATTTTGGAGACCATCCAGGATGTAACCGACGGAGACGCCATTATTGTCACCGATGTAGGCCAGCATCAGATGTGGTGCGCACAGTATTACCACTTCTCCCGACCGGGCCAGTTTATCACCTCCGGCGGCTTCGGCACCATGGGCTTTGGTCTGGGGGCCGCCATGGGAGCCGCTGTGGGCAATCCTGACAAGGTGGTGGTCCACTGTACCGGCGACGGCTGCTTCCGCATGAACTGCCACGAGCTGTGCACTGAGGAGTACTACGGCATCCCGGTAATCACGGTTATCTTCAACAACCGGACCCTGGGCATGGTTCGCCAGTGGCAGAATTTGATTTATAAAAAGCGCTTTTCTCAGACAGATTTGGATCGGGGTCCCGACTTTATCAAATTGGCTGAAGCCTATGGCCTCACCGGTTTCCGAGCCGCTACCCAGCCCGAGTTTGAGGCCGCTTTCCGCAAGGCTGCAGCACTGGGCAAATCCTGTGTCATCGAGTGCGCCATTGACAAGGACGCCATGGTCCACCCCATGGTCTCCGCCGGCACGCCGGTCACCGACTTTATTCTGGACTAAGGGGGCGAAGACATGAGTGAAATGAATTCTGTGACCCGCCATACCCTGTCGGTCCTGGTGGAGAACGCCGCCGGCGTCCTCTCCCAGGTATCCCGGCTCTTCTCCCGGAAGGGCTACAACATTGAATCCCTGGCTGTCGGCACCACTGATGATCCCGCCGTCTCCCGCATCACCATTGAGGTACTCTGCGACGCGCCTATGATCGAGCAGATTATGAACCAGCTGCGCAAGCAGTTTCCCGTCTATTCGGTGCAGGAACTGCTGCCCGAGCGGAGCATCCGCCGGGAGCTGGTCATGTTCAAAGTAAGGGCGGAAACGCCCGACATCCGCAATGAAATTATCCAGATCGCCAATATCTTTCGCGCTTCTATTATCGACGTGTCTCTCAAATCCCTGACTCTGGCCCTCATCGGCGACGAGTCCAAGGCCGACGCCATGCAGAAGCTGCTGGAGGCCTTCGGCATCCTGGAGCTGGTCCGTACCGGCATGGTGGCTCTGGAGCGGGGTGCGTACACCATTGGGGATGAGACCAAGGAAAAGACTGAGTTTAATCTGGGTAAAAATGTGCTGTAGGCAATCCGCCGCAAAATTCTTCTCAGATTGTATCACAGTTACCATTCTTTTTTGATTTACTGTGTTACTATGTAGATACTGGATATATATAACCTTATTATAAAAAGGAGTGTTTTATCATGGCAAAGATGTACTATGAAAAGGACTGCGAGCTCTCCTATCTCAACGGCAAGAAAATCGCCATTATCGGCTATGGCTCACAGGGACACGCCCATGCCCTCAATCTGAAAGATTCCGGCTGCGATGTGTGTATCGGCCTGCGTCAGGGCTCCAAGCGCTGGGCAGAGGCTGAGGGTGCAGGCCTCCAGGTCAAGACGGTGGCCGAGGCCGCCCAGTGGGGCGATATCGTCATGATGCTCATCAACGACGAGGCCCAGGCCGATGTCTATAAGAAGGACATCGCCCCTTACATGACCGAGGGCAAAGCTCTGGCCTTTGCCCATGGCTTTAACATCCGCTACAAGCAGATTGTCCCTCCCGCCGGTGTTGACGTCTTCATGGCCGCCCCCAAGGGCCCGGGCCACACCGTCCGCTCCCAGTATGTGGCGGGCAAGGGTGTGCCCTGCCTGGTGGCCGTGGAGCAGAATGCCACCGGCAACGCCTATAAGATTGCCCTGGCCTACATCGCCGGTATCGGCGGCGCCCGCGCCGGTGTCATGGAGACCACCTTCAACGATGAGACCGAGACCGACCTGTTCGGTGAGCAGGCTGTGCTGTGTGGCGGCGTCGTGGACCTGATGCGCTGCGGCTTCGAGACTCTGGTAGAGGCCGGCTACGAGCCCGAAAACGCCTACTTCGAGTGCATCCACGAGATGAAGCTCATCATCGACCTGATCAACAAGGGCGGCGTGGCGGCCATGAACTACTCCATCTCCGACACCGCTGAGTTCGGCGAGTATGTTTCCGGTCCCCGTGTGCTGCCCCATGACCTCATCAAGGCAAACATGCGTGCAGTTCTTGCTGACATTCAGGACGGCACCTTCGCAAGCAAGTGGATCGCCGAGAACAAGAACGGCCGTTCCTTCTTCAACTCCAAGCGTGACCAGCTGGCAAAGCATCCCATGGAGATCGTGGGCGCTGAGCTGCGGAACAACATGCTCTGGAAGGACGGAGACAACGGCGATAAGGGTCTGGACGCCGCTTCGAACTAATTTGCGACAACACCATGCAATTTGCAGCACACCGCTGACTTGATTTTTTTCCGCCATCCTGCGCCGCAAATCCTTGAAATACACAAAGTATTCCTGCGGATTTTTGGCTTGACTGACGAAATAATCTCTGCGCCATCTGTGCACTGAAATACCCTGGTATTGTCTATCGACGATAAACGGGAGATTGCAGTTCGCTGTGCGCTGTTGAATTTTGATATGGGTTCTCCTCTGAATGCTCCTGACAGCATACAGAAATCCTTGGGGGAGGCAGAGTTCTGCCTTCCCCTTTTTCAATTTATTAAAGGAGGATATCCGATGAAACTTTCCGCCAACGTTACCCAGGGCGTGGATCGCGCACCCAACCGGTCCCTGTTTGCAGCGCTGGGTTATACCAAGGAGGAGACAGACCGCCCGCTGGTTGGCATTGTCTGCTCCTATAATGAGATTGTGCCCGGTCACATGAACCTGGACAAGATTGCCGATGCGGTGAAGGCTGGCGTTCGGATGGCAGGCGGCACCCCCATTGAGTTCCCTGCCATTGCGGTCTGCGACGGCATTGCCATGGGACATATCGGCATGAAGTATTCTCTGGTCACCCGGGACCTGATCTGCGATTCCACCGAGGCAATGGCAATTGCCCATCAGTTTGACGCGCTGGTGATGATTCCCAACTGCGATAAAAATGTGCCCGGTCTATTGATGGCGGCGGCGCGGATCAATGTTCCCACCATCTTTGTGTCCGGCGGTCCCATGCTGGCTGGTCATATGTCCGACGGCAGAAGAACCTGCCTCAGCGATATGTTCGAGGCAGTGGGCGCGTATCATGCGGGGACGCTGGATGAGGACGGCGTAGAGGAATATGTGATGAACGCATGCCCCTCCTGCGGCTCCTGTTCCGGCATGTACACCGCCAACTCTATGAACTGTCTCACCGAGGCCATCGGCATGGGACTTCGGGGCAACGGCACCATTCCCGCCGTCTACTCCGCCCGTCTGCGCCTTGCCAAGCAGGCAGGCATGCAGGTGATGGAGCTGCTCCGCAAGAACATCCGTCCCCGTGATATCATGACCGAGGACGCCTTCAACAATGCCGAGATCGTGGACATGGCGCTGGGCTGCTCCACCAATACCATGCTGCACCTGCCTGCCATTGCCCATGAATGCGGCATTGACATTGATCTTGCCCATGTGAACGAGTTCAATGCCAGAACCCCCAATCTGTGTCATCTGGCCCCTGCGGGTCCCACGTTTATGGAGGATCTGGAGCGGGCTGGCGGCGTCTATGCGGTGATGAAGGAGCTGGCGGACGCCGGACTCATCAAGACCGACCTCATCACCTGCACCGGCAAGACCGTGGCGGAGAACATCAAGGATGCGGAGAATCTGGACCATGAGACCATTCGTCCCATCGACAATCCCTATCTTGCCACCGGCGGCATTGCAGTGCTGTTCGGCAATCTGGCGCCCGACGGCTGTGTGGTAAAGCAGTCTGCGGTAGCCCCTGAGATGATGAAGCATTCCGGTCCTGCCCGGGTTTTCAACTCCGAGGAAGAGGCAATCGCGGTGATTTATGCCGGCGGCATTAAGCCCGGCGACGTGGTGGTGATCCGCTATGAGGGTCCCAAGGGCGGACCCGGCATGCGTGAGATGCTGAATCCCACCTCTGCCATCTGCGGCATGGGTCTGGGCGAGAGCGTGGCGCTGATTACCGACGGCCGGTTCTCCGGCGCAACCCGCGGCGCTGCCATCGGTCATGTGTCCCCCGAGGCTGCTTCCGGCGGTACCATCGGTCTGGTGGAGGAGGGAGATCTCATCTCCATTGATATCCCCAACCACAAGATTACCCTGGAGGTTCCCGAGGACGTTCTGGCAGAGCGTAAGAAGAATCTTGTGATGCCTGAGCCCAAGGTCAAAACCGGCTATCTTGCCCGCTATGCCAAGATGGTCACCTCTGCGGATAAGGGCGCTGTACTTAGTTTGTGATCGCTCAATTTGCAATTTACGCCGCCCGTATTTGAGGGCGGCGTTTTGCGCATTCACAGAAAAAGGATTGCCAGAAGTGCCGGAATGATGTATAATGATGGAAATCTGAATCGGAGGAAAGAAGAATGGTTGAAAGTATCGTATATCGGCTGCTTCCGCTGCTGTGCTGGGATGATTTCACGCTGAAAGTTGGCTTTGTGCTTGCGTTCCTCCTGGGACTGTGGCTGGGCTGGGGATGGGAGCGAAAAAATGTGGTGATCTCCTGCCTGACCTGTGCCGCTGTCTATGTGCTGGGCGTTCTTCTGGAAGGCAGCCGGATCGGCTTCTGGTATTGGATTGGTATGTGGGCGGCGGCTCTCATGCCTGCGGCGCTGATTGGTCTGGTGGCTGGCAAGGTGATTTCCGGGCGCCGGAAGAGAAAGAAAACAACGGGGGTCGAGTGTAGATGAAACATAGCCAGGGAACGCTGAGCATGGGGATTTCCCTGCTGGCAGGTGCGGCGGGCGCGGTACTGAGCACGGCGATGGTGATAAGCAGCCTGAAGGCAACGCCAATGGGAATCCTGCTTGCGCTGCTTAGCTGTGCTGTCATCTGGATGGCCGCAGGCTATGTTATGGTACGGTTCTCTTTTTTTCAGAGAAAAGAAAACCTGCTGCTGGCGCTGCTGCTCCTGTACCTGGGGCTTTGCTTACGGGTGGCGCTGCTGAACCACGAGTCGGCGGATTATACTTCGTTCCTGAACCGGTGGGTTGCGGCAATGCGGGGCATGACCGTTCGTCAGGCGCTCTCCACCCCCATTGGCAACTATAATATGCCCTATCTCTATCTGCTGCTGGTGATTTCCCGGCTGCCCATACGGGATCTCTATGGAATCAAGCTGTTTTCCATACTGGCAGATGCGGCATCGGCACTGGCGGTGGCGGCGCTGGTGCGATATGTGACGAAAAAGGACGGCGCGGTGCTGCTGGCATTCCTTGCGGCGCTGTTTTGCCCCACTACCTGGCTCAACAGCGGCTATTGGGGACAGTGTGACAGCGTGTATGGTGCGATGGGACTCTGGGCGCTGTATGCGGGGCTGCAAAAACGCTCGAAAATCTGCTGGCTGCTGTTTGCCCTGAGCCTGAGCTTTAAGCTCCAGGCGGTGTTCCTGCTGCCCATGGCGGTGGTGCTGCTGTGCGTGGGACGGATTCGGCTGAAGGACGTTTGGGTGTTCCCGGCTGGCTTTGTGGGAATCAGCGTGCCTGCGCTTTTGGCGGGACGGAGCTTTTTCGATACGTTTTCCATCTATTTCAGCCAGACCCAGGCGTATCCCTATCTCAGTCTCAATGCACCCTCGTTTTGGAGCCTCATTGACAACGGTTATTTTGATGCATTGGCAGGGGCACCGGTGCTCCTTGCCATGAGCCTGAGCCTGATGCTGCTGCTGGCAGCGCTGCGGTACTGGGATCGGCTGGATGACCGGGGGCTTGTGCTGCTGGGACTTGTGTTTTCTCTGACCATTCCCTGGCTGCTGCCCAAAATGCATGAGCGGTATTTTTATTTTGCGGAGCTGCTTTCTCTGGTGTATGGAGCAATGTACCCCAGAAAAATTGCGGTGCCGGGGATCCTGACGACCGGCGGATTTTTGGTATACAGTCAATACTTGTTCGGCGGCGCGCCAATTCTGTCGCTGCGGCTGGTGGCTGCCATCTATGGCGTGCTGATTTTGTATCTGCTGTGGCAGATGCTTCAGAACTTGAAATCAAACAAAGCGTATATGGGAGGAACGGAACATGGCGAAAATGGAATATCTGTGGAGTGACCGGCGGAGAAGACTGGGGATGCCCCTGTCCTTCACCCGTTATGCCCTCAGCGAGGACCGGATATTTGTGGAAACAGGGCTGCTAACCACCCAGTGTGAGGAAATTCTGCTGTACCGCATTCGGGATTTGTCCATGCGGATCACTCTGGGACAGCGGGCTTTTGGCGTGGGCACCATTACGATTCAGTCCTCGGACCGCTCCTGCCCGGTGCTGGAGCTGAAAAACGTCAAGCATCCCCGGGAAACCAAGGAGATCATCCATCAGGCGGTGGAGAAAATGAAAATCCAGCGCCGGATGCGGGTCGGCGAGGTTATGGGCGATGAGCATATCCATGACGACGAGGAGGATATCGATGCTTATGACGACGATTCCTGGGGTGAGGATGCATAAAACTGAGCGAAAAAACCGGATTTATGGTTGACAAGCCAACCCGCAGGTGGTATAATCTATAAGCCGCATTAAAGAGGTCTAAGTATGCCCATTTTCAGGTGTCACCTCAAGAGCGAGTCTAATGTAAAGGCAGGTGCAAAGCACATGCAGGCAATTATTGTTACCGGCGGCAAGCAGTACAACGTGACTGAGGGTCAGCTGGTCTATATCGAAAAGCTGAACGCCGAGGCTGGCGAGGCAGTTGTATTCGATCA
>ERZ857955.2117-NODE-2117-length-13670-cov-3.573412_pt1 | contig 13670 bp, 9 predicted proteins | sample MGYA00519956_ERZ857955 | MGnify/ENA primary metagenome ERZ857955 (study PRJEB31778, sample SAMEA3449378) | human gut metagenome | biome: human gut; feature: human-associated habitat; material: faeces | place: United Kingdom | collected 2010/2012 ...
GCCGCACCATCAATCTTTGTCAGCTGCTGGTGATCATATGAATGATTTCCCAGTTCATTTCCGTCTTTCAGCATCTGCTTTACAGCATCAGGATATAATTTCACATTTTTTCCAAGCATAAAAAATGTCGCATGCGCATTATACTTTTTCAACTGATTCAGAAGTTCTGACGTTCTTGGACCCGGACCGTCATCAAAAGTAAGTGCGATCATTGGCTTTTTCGGATCTATTGCTACTTTTTCTTTCGAAATCAGCTCACCCTTTTCGTTGAATTTGCATTTCTCAAGTCCGATCTTTACCTCTCCCGTTGCTACAATCCCTTTGGAATCAAAATAATATTCTTTTTCATTGATTGTCTGCCAGCCGGTCAGTGCTTTTCCTTCATCTGTCAGATAAGCCTTTCCATCATCTTTGGCCACCCAGCCGGATCTCTGCATAATTCCTTTATTATCAAAGCAATAAAGTGCACCTTCTATCATCTGCCAGCCGGTTACTTTCTTTCCATCCGAATCAAAATAATATGTATTTCCTTTTGATACCACAAAATCCGATGTTATATATGTTCCATCGTATTTTTTAAATTTATTTCCTTCCCATACACCAGTCGGATTCTTTACCTTACATGTTCCGTTCTTTATTGTAACCTGTACCTTCTTTTTCCAGTCTCCTTCCAGATTTTTTTTAATATTGGAATTTAATTTCGCAATGATCACATACGTTCCTTCTGTATTCGCATCCGCTTTGCTTAAAAATATAATATTCTTTCCTTTTTTCAGATCTTTAGCGAAATCTTCTGCTGTATAATCTTTTGTTAATTTGTTTCTATCTTTATCCCGGATCTTTATGTCCGCCGAATAAGCCGGAAGCTGTTCTCCCTGCTTAATCTCTACATCCGCCACCTGTATGGTTATCTGCGCCGGTTTTCGCAGGATTCCTCTTACTACCGGTATTGCAATCGCAACTATACAAATAGTAAAAAGAGTAAGACCCACCCGAATGTTTCTTACTCTTCTCCGATTCCTTCGTCTTCTTCGAATTTCTGTATTATCCATCCCTAGTATCCCCCCAGATTTCATATCATTGCATAATCCTAGGATACTCTAATTCGACATATTTCGCAATTAAGGGATTCTTACAAATTTATTAAGTTTTGTTTAACATATGACACGTACACGTAACACTTCACCAATCTGTTTTAATTCCTCTACAACACCATCCGGCACCTCAGAATCTACATCGATCATCGTATATGCATATTTTCCCTTACTCTTATTTGTAAGGTCTGCGATGTTCATATTGTCTTTGGCAAGGATCGCTGATATCTGACCGATCATATTCGGCACATTGTGATGCAATACCAGAATACGCGTCTTATCGCCTCTCAGTCCCATATCACAGTCCGGATAGTTCACGGAATGTTTGATATTACCATTTTCCAGATAATCCATCACTTCTTTGACTGCCATCTTCGCACAATTATCTTCGGACTCTTCTGTAGAAGCTCCGAGATGAGGAATTACAATCGCGCCTTTGACACCTGCGATTTCCGGTGTCGGGAAGTCTGTGACATAATGTTTTACTTTTCCAGCTACAAGTGCATCTACCATTGCCTCGGAATCTACCAGTACATCCCTTGCAAAGTTCAGCACGATCACTCCTTCTTTCATAAGACCCAGTGCATCTTTTCCGATCATGCCCTTCGTACTGTCAAGTGCCGGTACATGCACCGTGATATAATCACAGTTTTCATAAATTTCATCTACATTTGTTGTATGATGGATACTTCTTGACAGTCTCCATGCAGAATCTACGGATACATACGGATCATATCCATATACATCCATACCAAGATGTGTTGCCGCATTTGCAACCAGAACTCCAATTGCACCAAGACCGATCACACCAAGCTTTTTACCTTCCAGCTCCTGTCCGGCAAATGCTTTCTTGGCTTTTTCTGCATCTTTGGCAATGTTCCCGTCTTCTTCGTTCTCCTGTACCCAGTTGATACCGCCGATGATATCTCTGGAAGCAAGAAGCATACCGGCAATTACCAGTTCCTTTACGCCATTCGCATTGGCTCCCGGTGTGTTAAATACAACGATTCCCTGTTCTGCACATTTCTCAAGCGGAATATTGTTCACACCCGCACCGGCTCTTGCAATAGCTTTCAGATCCGGTGCAAATTCCATCTCGTGCATTGCCGCACTTCTTACCAGGATCGCATCTGCTGTTTCTGGTGTGCTTACAGGTGCATAGTCTTTTGTGAATTCATCCAGTCCTACCTGTGAAATTGGGTTCAGATTATGATACTTATACATGATTACAGATTCTCCTTTTCAAATGCTTTCATAAATTCTACCAGTTTCTCTACCCCTTCGATCGGCATCGCATTGTAGATACTTGCACGCATACCGCCGACACTTCTGTGTCCTTTCAGGTTCTCGAATCCGGCTTTTTTTGCCTCTTTCACGAATTTTGCATCCAGGTCCTTATCACCTGTTACAAACGGAACATTCATAAGCGAACGGTCTTTTGGAACAACCGTGCCCTTGAACAGTTTGCTTTCATCCAGATAATCATAAAGAATCTTTGCTTTCTTTTCATTGCGCTCTTTGATTGCTTCCAGTCCACCCTGTTTTTTCAGCCATTTAAACACTTTACCACAGATATAGATTCCATATGCCGGTGGTGTATTGTATAAAGACTTGGCATCTGCATGCGTCTTATACTTCAACATAGTCGGTGTACCTTCTAATACATCATCTGTGATCAGATCCTCACGGATAATTGCGATCACAACACCTGCAGGTCCGACATTTTTCTGAACACCGCCGTAGATCACGCCGTATTTTGACACATCTACCGGTTCAGACAGGAAGCAGGATGATACATCTGCCACCAGTGTCTTTCCTTTGGTATTCGGAAGCTCTTTGAACTTCGTACCATAAATCGTATTATTCTCGCAGATATATACATAATCTGCATCTTCAGAGATATCGAGGTCTGAGCAGTCCGGAATATAAGAAAATGTCTTATCTTCGGAAGATGCGATCACATGGACCTCTCCGTATTTTTCTGCTTCTTTGGCTGCCTTTTTCGCCCACTGTCCGGTTACGATATAGTCAGCCACTTTATTCTTCATCAGATTCATAGGAATCATGGCAAATTGCTGAGACGCTCCGCCCTGTAAAAATAATACTTTATAGTTATCCGGGATATGCATCAGTTCACGGATATCGGCTTCTGCTGTCTCAATAATCTCCTGGAACACCGATGAACGGTGACTCATTTCCATAACCGACATTCCACAGCCCTGATAGTCTAACATCTCTGCTGCTGCTTCTTTTAATACTTCTTCCGGCAATACGGCCGGGCCTGCTGAAAAATTGTACACTCTGCTCATTGTTGTTCCTCCACTTTCCTTTACTTTTTTCTTCTACTATTCTGCATTTTTTGCTTCCAGGTCTTTTTCATCAAAAGCTTCATTGATCGGGGCGCCAGGGGCAACCATCGGCCATACCTTGTCATCACTGTCAATCTGGCAGTCGATCACCACCGGATGTCCGCTCTTTAACGCGTTCGCAAATGCTTCTTTGAATTCTTCCTGGGTTGCCACACGTACTCCTTCTGCTCCCATAGCTTCTGCAAGTTTTACAAAATCTACGGCATCATTGAGTACAGTAGCCGAGTAACGCTGTCCGTAGAACAGGTTCTGCCACTGGCGGACCATACCAAGTACATGGTTGTTAATCACTACCTGGATCACCGGAATATTATGGCGTGCCGCGGTAGCGATCTCATTCATATTCATACGGAAACATCCGTCACCTGCGATATTGACAACGGTCTTTTCCGGTCTTCCGACCTTGGCTCCAAGTGAAGCTCCAAGACCATATCCCATGGTTCCAAGTCCTCCTGAGGTAAGGAGTGTTCTTGGCTCTGTATATTTATAATACTGTGCTGCCCACATCTGGTGCTGTCCGACTTCTGTCGAAATGATTGCTTCACCATTTGTCTGACGGTAGATCTCTTCTACAACAAACGGTCCGCTAAGCACATCCGGATGATAGGTCATCGGATATTTCTCTTTGTAAGACATGATCTGTTCTACCCATGCCTTGTGATCCTGCTGTTCCAGACGCTCATTCATCTTCTGAAGAACGACTTTCAGATCACCGACCACACCTTCTGTGATCAGAATATTTTTATTCATCTCTGCAGCATCTACATCAAACTGTAAGATTTTTGCATTCTGGGCAAATTTCTTTGCATTTCCTGTTACACGGTCACTGAATCTTGCTCCTGCGACAATCAAAAGATCACATTCACTGACTCCGTAGTTGGATGCCTTTGTTCCATGCATTCCGAGCATTCCGGTATATAACGGATCTGTTCCCGGGAATGCTCCTTTTCCCATCAGGGAATCGGTAACCGGAGCATCTACCTTCTTTACGAATTCATATAATTCTTTGCTGGCTCCTGATAATACCGCTCCGCCACCGACAAATATGTATGGTTTCTCTGACTCCCGGATCATACGTACTGCACTTTCCAGATCTTTTTCACAGATATTTTCGGATGGTTTTACAACCTTTGGTTCCTGTGCTGTAAATTCTGCTTTGTTCGCAGTTACATCTTTCGGGATATCGATCAGGACCGGTCCCGGTCTTCCTTCTTTGGCTATCACGAATGCCTTACGTATCGTATCCGCCAGATTATTGACATCTTTTACAATATAATTATGCTTGGTGATTGGCATTGTAACACCTGCAATATCGATCTCCTGGAAACTGTCTTTTCCCAGAAGTGATACTCCTACATTACAGGTAATTGCAACGACCGGAATCGAATCCATGTATGCGGTTGCAATTCCGGTTACAAGGTTTGTTGCACCCGGTCCGCTGGTTGCAAGACATACACCGACTTTTCCTGTCGCTCTTGCATATCCGTCTGCCGCATGAGCAGCACCCTGCTCATGTGACGTAAGGATATGTGTAATCTCATTTTTATGTTTATATAATTCATCGTATACGTTCAAAATCGCTCCGCCCGGATAACCGAATACGGTATCGACGCCCTGCTCTTTCAAACACTCAATTACGATCTGTGATCCTGTTAACTGCATACCATTCATTCCCCTGTCATGATTTATTTTGCTTTTGGAACTTCGAGAATTGCTCCTCTGTTTCCAGAAGTAACCATTGCCGCATATCTTGCAAGATATCCGGTTGTAACTTTTGGTTCTCTCGGAGTCCAGTTTGCTTTTCTCTTCGCAAGTTCTTCATCGGATACATCCAGATGAATAGAAAGGTTCGGAATATCGATCTGGATCAGGTCTCCTTCTTCTACCAGTGCGATCGGTCCACCAACAGCTGCTTCCGGAGATACGTGTCCGATAGATGCCCCTCTGGATGCACCACTGAAACGTCCGTCTGTGATCAGCGCTACACTTGAGCCAAGTCCCATACCTGCGATTGCAGATGTAGGATTTAACATCTCACGCATTCCAGGGCCTCCCTTTGGTCCTTCGTAACGGATAACGACAACGTCGCCGGCAACGATCTTACCACCTTTGATCGCTGCAATTGCATCTTCTTCACAGTCAAATACTCTTGCAGGTCCTTCGTGTACCAGCATCTCGTCTACAACAGCGGAACGTTTTACAACGCTTCCGTCCGGCGCAAGATTTCCTTTTAATACTGCAAGCCCGCCTGTTGGTGTGTATGGATTATCAATTGGACGAATTACTTCCGGATCTTTGTTGACCACACCTTCGATATTCTCTCCAACGGTCTTTCCTGTAACTGTCATACATTCTGTATGCAGAAGGCCTTTCTTATTCAGCTCTGCCATAACTGCATATACACCGCCGGCTTCGTTCAGATCTTCCATGTATGTCGGGCCTGCCGGTGCAAGGTGGCAGAGGTTCGGTGTCTTTTCGCTGATTCCATTTGCAAAATCAATCTCGAAATCCATTCCTACTTCGTGTGCGATTGCAGGGAGGTGAAGCATACTGTTGGTAGAGCATCCAAGTGCCATGTCAACCGTAAGTGCATTCAGGATTGCTTCTTTTGTCATGATATCTCTTGGACGGATATTCTTCTCAAGAAGTTCCATAACCTTCATACCTGCATGCTTTGCAAGACGGATTCTTTCTGAATAAACTGCCGGAATTGTTCCATTTCCACGAAGTCCCATACCAAGTACTTCTGTCAGACAGTTCATACTGTTCGCTGTGTACATTCCGGAACATGATCCGCATGTCGGACATACTTTGTTCTCGAATTCGCACAGATCTGCATCTGACATCGTTCCTGCAACGTTTGCTCCTACTGCCTCGAACATGCTGGAAAGACTTCTCTTCTGTCCTTTTACATGTCCTGCAAGCATCGGTCCTCCGCTGACGAATACAGTTGGAACATTGATTCTTGCCGCAGCCATCAGAAGTCCCGGTACGTTCTTATCACAATTCGGGATCATAACAAGCGCATCAAACTGATGTGCCATTGCCATTGCCTCTGTAGAATCTGCGATCAGGTCTCTGGTTACCAGAGAATACTTCATCCCGATATGTCCCATTGCGATTCCGTCACAGACTGCTATTGCAGGGAACATGATCGGTGTACCGCCTGCCATGGCAACTCCCTGTTTTACTGCATTTGCGATCTTATCCAGATTCATATGTCCAGGTACGATCTCATTGTATGAACATACGATACCGACCAGTGGTCTGTTCATCTCTTCCTCGGTAAGTCCGAGTGCATTGAACAGCGAGCGGTGAGGCGCCTGCTGTTTTCCTTTTGTTACTGTATCACTTCTCATTCTTTTTTATCCTCCTGTTATCTTTCTATTCAATTTCTTCTATATATAACTCTGTAAATCCGTAATTCTATGCAGCAGACAATTACTGAATGTTTGCTGCGATCAGACTTCCCATCTCTTCTGTACCAATCTGAGTCTTTCCGTCCGACATAATATCAATCGTACGATATCCGTCTTTTAATACTTTTGAAACAGCTGCTTCGATCGCATCTGCTTCTTTATCCAGATCAAAGCTGAAACGGAGCATCATTGCTGCGGAAAGGATGGTTGCGATCGGATTCGCGATTCCTTTTCCTGCAATATCCGGTGCAGATCCACCACTTGGTTCATACAAGCCGAATTTTGTCTCATTTAAGCTGGCACTTGCAAGCATTCCGATCGATCCTGTCACCATACTTGCTTCATCTGAAAGAATGTCTCCGAACATGTTCTCTGTAAGGATAACGTCAAACTGTTTCGGATCTTTTACAAGCTGCATTGCACAATTGTCTACCAACATATTTTCAACTGTTACTTCCGGATAATCCTTTGAAACTTCTTCTACTACTTTTCTCCATAATCTGGAAGAATCCAGTACATTCGCTTTATCTACACTTGTGACTTTCTTACGGCGTTTCATTGCAATATCAAATCCGCGTTTTGCAATTCGTCTAATCTCTTCTTCATTATATGTAAGAGAATCCTGTGCTGTCATTACACCATTTACTTCTTCTGTCTTTCTCTCTCCAAAGTACAGACCGCCGGTCAGCTCTCTCATGATCATCATGTCAAATCCGCCTTCTGTAATCTCTTCTTTCAGCGGGCATGCACCTTTCAGTTCATCATAAAGCACTGCAGGTCTTAAGTTTGCGAAAAGATTCAGCGCTTTTCTGATCTTTAAAAGTCCTGCTTCCGGTCTCTTGGATGGCTCTAACTTGTACCATGGAGATGTCTTTGCATCTCCTCCGATGGAACCCATCAGAACTGCATCACATGCTTTTGCCTCGGCGATCGTCTCATCTGTAAGCGGTACTCCGTGAACATCAATGGATGCTCCCCCCATGAGTAACTGTGTATAATCACAGGTATGTCCATATACTTCTGCAACTTTATTCAGAACTTTCATTGCCTCCGTTACAATCTCCGGGCCAATTCCGTCTCCCTTAATCACACCAATTTTAAGATTCATAGTTCTTCTTCCTTCCTTCGGTAAAAATCTATAAAAATAATATTATCGTATTTTTATGCATGTTTCAAGACTTTAATTGACTAAATTGACAAATTGCTACATTTTACATACTAAAAAAGACTTTTTATCATATTTCTTGTACACTTTGTTGATTTCTATCCACTCGATACATTCTTGCAATCTCTTTGATAACCGAAAGCTTTTTACAATTGCATGATACAGAGAACTTGCCACTGGCAACTTCTCTTGCATACTTTGGTATAACAAAAAAATTACGGAACACATATTTCTATGTGCTCCGTAATTTTTATTGCCATGCATTCGTAAGGAGCTGCCAGTGGCAGGTCCTGTAGATACCAAAGTATACAACTGCCAGCGGCAGATTCTATGCATGATATTTCGCTGTTTCAAGAATCCGGTTCGCATTTTCCACACGCTCTTTCGATGGCGGATCAATGCCTTCCAGCTGATACGGGATTCCCAGTTCTTTCCATTTATATACACCAAGTGTATGATATGGAAGAACCTCAACTTTCTCTACGTTATCAAGTGTTTCTATAAAGTCATGAAGTCTGTGCAGATACTCGTCTTTATCGCTTCTTTCCGGAACCAGGACGTGACGGATCCAGACTGGTTTTCCGGTATCAGAAAGATACCTTGCCATATCAAGAATATTCTTATTCGTCTGTCCGGTAAGGATCTTATGCTGTTCGTCATCAATATGCTTGATATCTAGCATCACAAGATCTGTCACCTTCATAAGTTCCTGGAATTTACTGAAGAATGGCTCTTCTCTTGTAAATGGATTCCCGCAGGTATCCAGTGTCGTGTTGATTCCTCTTTCTTTGGCTTTCTGGAACAACTCCAGCAGAAAATCGATCTGCAGAAGCGGTTCGCCTCCACTGACGGTAATACCGCCCTTACTTCCCCAGTAAGTGCGGTATTTCCAGGCTTTATCAATCAGTTCATCTGCTGTGTAGAGAGTCCCTGAATTCATGTTCCATGTGTCCGGGTTATGACAGAACTGGCAGCGCATTGCACAGCCGGTCGTAAATATCAGATACCGGACACCTGGACCGTCAACGGAGCCGAAACTTTCCAGAGAATGAATATATCCTTTGGTCATAGTTTTGCTCCTTTTCTTATTTATTACATGTAATTCGCCATGTACTCCGCCATGCGCAGCTCGATTCCGCTTTGCTTCATCTCGCTGACGGCTGTCGCCGTATATCATCTGATCCAGATATCATAATTCAAGCAAGCTTGATTATAACATCTGTCTCATCTGATGCATGGCTCATAGCTTTTACATATGATCGTGGCAAGTTCTTGCGATAACGTCTAACTGCTGTTCGCGAGTCAGGTCGATGAACTTAACTGCGTATCCAGATACACGGATTGTGAAGTTAGCGTATTCTGGTTTCTCTGGGTGTTCCATAGCGTCAACCAGTTTGTCTGTACCAAATACGTTAACGTTCAGGTGATGTGCTCCCTGATCGAAGTATCCGTCCATTACACGTGCAAGATTTTCTTTACGCTCGTCATCTGTGTGTCCAAGTGCACTTGGGCTGATTGTCTGAGTATTAGAAATACCATCCAGAGCCAGCTCGTATGGCAGCTTAGCAACAGAGTTAAGAGATGCAAGAAGTCCGCTCTTTTCTGCACCGTAAGATGGGTTAGCACCTGGTGAAAGTGGTTCTCCTGCTTTTCTTCCATCTGGAAGAGATCCTGTAGCCTTACCATATACTACGTTAGAAGTAATTGTAAGGATTGATGTTGTAGGTACAGAATTTCTGTATGTGTGGCACTTGTTCAGTTTGTGCATGAATGTTTTCAGAAGCCAGATAGCCATGTCATCTGCACGGTCATCATCGTTACCGTATCTTGGGAAGTCTCCTTCGATCTCGAAATCTTTTGTGATTCCGTCTTCGTCACGAATAGCTTTAACCTTAGCGTATTTGATAGCGCAAAGTGAATCTACTACGTGAGAGAATCCAGCGATACCTGTTGCGAATGAACGCTTAACATCTGTGTCGATCAGTGACATCTGAGCTGCTTCATAGTAGTATTTGTCATGCATATAGTGGATCATGTTCAGTGTATCAACATACAGTTTGCTTAACCATTCCATCATAGCATCGTATTTTTCCATTACTTCATCGAAGTCAAGGTACTCAGATGTGATTGGTCTGTAAGCAGGTCCAACCTGAACTTTGTTCTTTTCATCAATACCACCGTTGATAGCGTATAACAGACACTTAGCAAGGTTTGCACGAGCTCCGAAGAACTGCATCTCTTTACCTGTCTCTGTAGCAGATACACAGCAGCAGATGCTGTAGTCATCGCCCCATACCGGACGCATAACATCATCGTTCTCATACTGGATGGAACTTGTTGTAACAGAGATGTCTGCTGCATATTTCTTGAAGTTCTCAGGCAGTCTTGAAGAGTAGAGAACTGTAAGGTTCGGCTCCGGAGCCGGTCCCATATCCTCAAGTGTATGAAGGAAACGATAGTCGTTCTTTGTTACCATGGAACGTCCGTCCTGTCCCATACCTGCTACTTCCAGAGTTGCCCATACCGGGTCACCGGAGAAGAGCTGGTTGTAAGACGGGATACGAGCGAATTTAACCATACGGAATTTCATTACGATATGGTCAACAAGCTCCTGTGCCTCTTTCTCTGTAAGAGTTCCGTTCTCAAGGTCTCTCTCAATATAGATATCAAGGAATGTGGAGATACGTCCAACACTCATTGCAGCTCCGTTCTGAGTTTTGATCGCTGCAAGATATCCAAAGTACAGCCACTGGAATGCTTCCTTTGCATTCTTAGCCGGCTGGGAAATATCAAAGCCATAGATCTGAGCCATTTCTTTCATCTTCTTCAGAGCGCGGATCTGGTCTGCGATCTCCTCACGAAGCTGGAAATCATAACGTCTCATACCCTGGCGGTCGCATGCTGCAAAGTCTTTCTCCTTGCCTTCGATCAGAGCATCAATACCATACAGAGCCACACGTCTGTAATCACCTACAATACGTCCACGTCCATAGGTATCCGGAAGTCCGGTAAGGATATGGCTGTGACGTGCTTTTTTCATCTCTGGTGTATAGATATCAAAAACACCCTGGTTATGTGTTTTGAATTCATATTTTGTAAACATGTCATGAATCTGCGGATCTACTTTATAGCCATACATCTCGCATGCTTTCTCTGCCATCTTAATTCCACCGTATGGCATAAATGCACGCTTCAGAGGCTTATCTGTCTGAAGTCCTACTACTTTCTCAAGATCCTTCAGATCTTCATCAATGTATCCAGGTCCATATGCAGTCAGGCCTGTAACAACCTTAGTTTCCATGTCAAGCACACCGTTATTGGCACGCTCTGCTTTCTGCAGCTCCTGCAATTTTCCCCACAGCTTGTCTGTAGCCTCGGTCGGGCCCTCCAGGAAGGAATCGTCTCCGTCATAAGGGGTATAATTGTGACGGATAAAATCACGAACGTTGATCTGTTCTTTCCAACGGCTTCCGCTGAAGCCTTCCCACTGTGCAAAATCTTTCATTCTTGTACCTCTTTCTTTCTATTTTGTAGTTCTCCGCGTATATTGAAGAATTGTTATTGGTTTAACGATTGTAGTATACGGTATTGTTTTTTCCCCGTCAATCGGTTTGGAACATGCTTTTAATAAAATACAATTTGAATGTAAAAATATGGAATTTGCAGGACATGAGTCCTATATTTCAGACTTTCCAAATGCCCCGCATGCGCTCTCTTTCCATATGATTCCAATGGATTCTGATAAATATTCTCAGCAATACCTTTGATAATTTTTATCAACATAATCCAAGGGGCAAAAGTCCTTTGCCCCTTACATCAATGCCTTTTATTTGGGACAAAAGTCCCTTTTATATAGTTCCTTTAAAATTGAAAGAATAATTGATGGAATTGAATATGAATTTGCTACATTTACGATATTTTGCAAAATTGGCACAAACGCTGCACTATACACGGGCGGCAGAACGTCTTTGCATTGCACAGCCAAGCCTCAGTCACGCCATTTCACAGATGGAAGCTGAGCTTGGAGTTCCCCTTTTTGAGAAGGTGGGAAAAAGCATTGTGCTTACCCATTATGGGGAACAATTTCTGGCCTGTGCACAGCAGACTCTTATGACACTGGACAATGGAGTGGACGCCCTTCAGCGTGTGGGACGAGGAGAAGGACTGATTCGTCTGGGGCTTCTCTGTACCCTGGGAGAAGACTTTGTTCCCGGGCTTGCAGAACGATTTCTGAAGCAGTATCCTGAGAAAATATCCGTTTTACATTCAATACAGGCATCACCGGACAGCTGCTTGACGGGCTTTGCGCAAGGCGTTTTGACCTTGTTTTCGCCTCTCTGGCGCAGTTTCACACCATTGACCTTGCCCAGACCATTCCTTATCCACAGGTTTATTTTGCCAAAGGCTCCGGTCTTCGTTCTGTAGTTGACGGCCTGTTGCGCCAGATCGGCCAGGAGCCCCAGATTGCCTACGAGACGGAGGAGGACAGCGTAATTGCCGGACTTGTGGCCCATGGATTTGGGATTGCAGTGGTTCCCTACATGGAAATGCTTCTCCGATTACTTTGATTGTCATTATTTTTTCCTCCATTTTAATAAGAATGCTGAATTTGTGATTACCAATACGGAACCTGCGTTGTGGACGAGGGCACCTACGATGGGGTTCAGGATTCCGGTGATGGCAAGGACGATTGCAATAAAGTTCAAGGTCATAGAAAAGGTCATGTTCAGTTTGATGGTAGTCATCATGCGCTTGGAAAGAGCAATGAGATGGGGAAGCTCTTTTACTTCATCGTCTACAAGGGCAATGTCGGCTGCGTCTACTGCGATGTCGCTTCCCACGCCGCCCATGGCAATTCCCACTTCTGCACGCTTCAGAGCCGGGGCGTCGTTGATTCCGTCGCCGATCATACAGACCATTTTGTTTTCCTGCTGATAACCATCAATGTATTTCAACTTGTCTTCCGGGAGACAGTTGGCACGGACTTCCTTAATATGAAGCTGGGATGCGATGGTCTTCGCCGCATTTTCATGGTCTCCGGTTAAAAGGACCGACTGAACGCCAAGGCTGTTCAGGGAGTCAATCATGCCGGTGCTTTCCTCACGAAGAGTATCGGAAAGAGCGATGAAACCAGCATACTGACCGTCAATTGCCACATAAGTAACGGTACAGCCGCGCTCTATGTACTGCTTCGGATTAGCCTTACTCTGAATTTTTTGAGTACTATAAAAACTTGCATCTGTTAATTCTTTGCTTTCTCCTGTTTTATCCTCAGTGTCTGCACACTTTTCGGCAATGGTCTTTATTTCCACGCCATGTTCCTTCAAAAGCTTCGGATTTCCCGCCAGAACCTGTTTTCCTTCTGACACTGCACAGACTCCCTGTCCCGGAATCATCTGGAAATCCTCTGCACCGGAAAGTATGATGCCTTCCTTCTTACAGCAGCTTACAATTGCTTTTCCAAGGGGATGCTCGGAAAGCTGCTCGGCACAGGCTGCAAGTCTGTAAATATCATCATTGTTATAATTTTCGCTGTTGCTGACAGCTGCAACCACCTTCGGTGTACCATATGTTAAAGTTCCGGTTTTATCAAACGCAATCACGTTTACCCTTGCAAGCCGTT
>ERZ857955.2125-NODE-2125-length-13637-cov-14.367840_pt1 | contig 13637 bp, 7 predicted proteins | sample MGYA00519956_ERZ857955 | MGnify/ENA primary metagenome ERZ857955 (study PRJEB31778, sample SAMEA3449378) | human gut metagenome | biome: human gut; feature: human-associated habitat; material: faeces | place: United Kingdom | collected 2010/2012 ...
TCTACGAGATCGACGGCACGAAAATCATCGACACCTATTTCAAGGCCTCGCAGCGCGCCGACGACTACCAGATACGGCTCTATCGCGGCAACGCCGAGTTCGCAGGCCCCTATGCGACCTACAAATACGATGTCGGGGCGGACGTGGTCGTAGCCAACGTCTTCACTTCCGGGATGGACGGCACGACCTGGAAAGTCGAACTGTCCGAAGACGGCGGCAAGACGTGGAGCGCCATGACGGCGATGGCGCAGAACTACGGCGACCGCTGGATCCGCGGCTACCACATCGGGGTCGAGAAACATCCGGTGGAAAGCGGCACCAGCCCCTGCTACCACCAATACCAGTGCAAGCTGAAAAATCCCGAAGCGACCGGCATCGTGGTCCGTGCGACCGACAGCTTCAGCCATGTCTACACGCAGACACGCTTCAACGAGAGCAACGATTTCACCGAGGCCGAGGGTTATTGACCCTCCCGGCCGCATCTATCGAGCGGGCAGCCACAGGGCTGCCCGCTTTTCATTTACACAGGGGGGGGTAAGAAATGGAGGGGCCGAATCAAAAAGGAGGAAGGCGAAGCACGCAAAGAGAACAGGGAGCCGCACACATGAAGGAGGGGAAGTGGCCGAATTCCCGGGAAAAGATTGCCGGCGCAGCAACCGTTTCCAGGCTATTTTTCGTATCTTTGCCTCACGTTACAAACGGAGGGGCAAAAATGGCAGACGACTATTTAGGCAGAAAAATGGAAGAGTACATGGCCCGCAAGGCATCGGGGCAGAGCAACCGCAGGCCGCTGGCGACATTGGGACGGTTGCTGCTGAAAAACCGCAGCCACCGCGGTTACGACACCGGGTTCGTCGTACGCGAGGATCAGCTCCGGCGCATGATCGAGGTGAATACAGAATCCCCTCGGCGCGCAACCAGCAAGTGCTCCGGTTCCGCCCCGTGCTGGCGGACGAAGCCCACAAAGTCCTGCCGCACATCCGCCTTGGCGGAGCCCTGCCCGCACTCCGCCTGCCCTTTCCGGGTACCGAGCCGAATGCCTTTATCATCATCTGCTCGACAGTCGAAGAGAACCGCTACGTCGACATGGATTTGGGCATCTCGGCCCAGAGCATGCTGCTCCAGGCTGCGGAGATCGGCCTGAACGGCATCTGCATCGGCGCATTCGACAAGGAGCGGATCAAACAGGAATTCCACCTGGCCTACGAACCGCTGCTGATCCTCGCCGTCGGCAAAGGCATCGAAAAGATCGAATTGGTGCCGATAGGCCCCGGCGACAGCCACACCTATTACCGTGAAAACGGCACGCATTACGTCCCAAAACTCCGCGCCGAAGAGTTGACAATCAAGGAATGATCCGCCCGTCGGTTCATTCGACCGCCTTCCACCATCGCCCGGGACGTCGCACCCCGGTGAGGGGATCTTCGGAATAGGTAATGCGGCAGGCCACACCGATGATGAACTCCTCGGGGACAAAGCCTAAATAGCGGCAATCCTTAGAATTGATTACATTGTCGCCGCAGAAGAAATAATAGTTTTCCCGGAATTTATAGGTCGAGATCGCCTCGCCGTCGAGCCGCAGGAGGTTCCCGTCGCAGGTCAGCGCCCCGCCTGTCTCATATTCCACGACAAGTCGGTACAGCTCATAGTTCAGTGAGTCGAGTTCGATCCTGTCGCCGGCACGGGGAATATATAGAGGTCCCATATTTTTGATCGTCCACCCGTAGCGCCGGTCATCGAAAGGGAAGGCGCGCAGTACATTGGGCGGTAACGACGAATCCGGCATCGCAGCCAGCCGTCCCTGCTGCACGGCATCGCCGATAACCCCCTTGTAACGATTATTACAGAAATATCCGTTCCGGATGGCAATGCTGTCGCCGGGCATCCCGACACAACGTTTGGCATAGACATAGTTGATCCGGAACTCTATGCGATCCCGGTCGTACCCGTGCGGGGCATTGAAGACCACCACGTCATTGACACGCACCCCTCTGAGGCCGGGCATGCGGAACGAACGGAGCGGAACATCCTGCCGGAACTCGAGTTTGCTGTAAATGCGGCTCCCGGCAAGCAGTTTATTGACCAGGATCCGATCCCCGGGCAACAAGGCCGGCATCATCGACTCCGACGGGACGACGAACTGGTCGCAGCAAAAAATCCGCACGAGCAGCCATCCCGCGAAAAGCATGCAGGCACTTGCGGATACCCAAAAGATATAGTTGAAAACCCGTCGCATATTACTCCCGTATTTCTCCCGGAGGGGGCATTTCCAACAATTTGCGCAGTTCTGCCTGCATCTCCCGCGTCTGTACCGATTCGACCTTGGGCTTATGCGCAATGACCCGGCATGCCGTGGCGAACGCCTTTTCCGTCTGCCCATCCGCAAGGTAGAGTTTCGCAAGCAGGTAAAGCGGGTAAACCCGATCCGGGATCATACGGTGCGCATGGAGATAGGCCAGCTCGGCAGCCGCGACATCCCCCAACATTTCGTAATTTCGCCCCGCGATATTCCAGAACATCGGGTCGCTGCTGATCCGCATCCCCTCGCGCAGGATTTCATTGCTTTGCCGGTAGCTGCCCGTTTTGTGCAGCGCATAGCCGTAGTCGTATAAAAACCGAAAGTCGCCCTGCAGAGCGTCGTGGTAACGGGGCCCGTCTTCGACCAGGTAGTCGTACCGTCCGGAATTCGGCCAGATGCGTACCTCGCTCCATTGCCGCCGGGCTTCCACACGACGGGCATAGCGGCTGTACAATCCCGTCCAGCATACGAGACATCCCGCAAGTGCCAGCAACACGACGACATGCCCCCGCCCGGGGATCGGGACAACCCGTTTCGAGCACGTCCCGGCAAGCAATACGACGAACAGCAGCCGCAATGGCAAGACGCCCCACGGATAGGAGAAGCAGGCGAAAAGCGCGGCTGCCAGCAGCCCGTAACCGAAGGGCGCCCCGCGCCTGAGCTGGCTCACGATTGCGCTTCCCGTTATCAGCAACAGCAAGACAAGACCTCCCGCCCCCGTTTCAGCGCCTGTTTGCAGGAATTCGTTGAATCCCGCCTCGGGGCATCCGGCGACCTGGGTTTCGGCTTTCGGACGCTCTTCCGAGGCGAAGTAACGTGCCTGTTCTTCGCCGAACGCGCCTGCGAAATTTCCGATCCCGGCCCCGCAGAGCGGATGGCGGAGCATGATCTGCGTGTCGATCTTCCACATCAGCAGGCGTCCCTCGGCCGAAGGGCGCTTGATATGGTATGCCCCGGCCCCGACGCCCGCGAGGAGCAGCACAGCCAGCCCCGAAAGTACCCCCACGCGCAACGGATGCGCACGGTAAACGTACCGGAAGCGTCCCCGGACATTCCACACGCGGAATGCCAAGGCCCCGCAGCCCACGGCGGCGGCGACCAGCGCGGCCCTGCTCATCGACGCCGGAAGGACGACGACCGTCATCAGCGCCGCAACCCAGCCGAGCAGGTAAGGCGCCACGCCCCACAGCAGGACTCCGGCACGCAGGCGCCGCAGCGAGCCCCACGTTCGCAACGCCCGTTCGGCAAACCGGTATCTGGCGACACAGGCCGCGGCACACACGAATACGGGGGCGATGAACCCCGCATACGGGCCCGGGTTGAAAAGCGTGCCGGTTATTCTGAACAGCCCGTGGTTGGACTGCGCGAACCCGTAGATCTGACGGATGCCGACCCATGCTTCATAAATGCCCAGTACGCATAAAAGCATGAGCAGGAGTGTCATTGTCCGCCGCTCGGCCGTAAAGATGATCCGCAAGGCGGCGTAGAGCATCGCGGCCTGCAGCAACTCGTCATACCTGACCGCCGAAGCCAACCCGGGCCACAGGAACCTGCCTGCCGTAACCCAGCCCAGGAACAAGATCGCATACATATCCGTACGGTTCACATACAGGCGGGGCAGGTAGCACAGATAGTAACAGGCCGCCAGGGCTGTCAGGGCCGCGGTCGCCCGTAGCGACAGGAGGACATTCCCCTGCAACTCCTGCACGGGCATGTCGAGCGCAGGAACCAGCAGGAACCAGGCGGCGACCACGAACAGAAACGCCAGCGGATAACGCAGGAGCGGATGTGGGCACCGCGTCATGGCAGGTTGCAGGTTTTACGCCACATCGGCAGGAAAACCGGCAGATAGACGACCAGGGCCACGATCGAGAACAACGTCCCGCTGATGGCGGCCATGGCGAATGCGAACCAGAAAACCTCCTCCGGGCCGTCGTACAGGAACGGCACCAGGCCCAGCACGGTCGACAGGATGGTGAGCATGATGGGAATGATCTTGTGGTTATACGCCTTCAGGTAGAGCCGGATCCCATGCTGGTGCGAAACATCGGCCCAGTTGTTCTGCTCGTTGATCAGGTAGATGCCGGCGTTGACCACAATACCGCACAGCAGGACGAAAGCGGCGAACCCGCCCTGGTCGAAGACGAAATCCGACCAGCCGAACGTGAGGAACACCCCGATGAACGAGACGGGGATCATCAGGATGATGACGACGGGTTTGCGCAGGGATTCGAAGATGACGGCGCACATGGTATATATTATCGCGACGACCAGCAGTATGAGCCACACCTGCAGTTGTTTCTCCTCCTGCCAGAACCCGGACGACGGCGAATCGACCCGAAAACCGATGGGCAGAATCTCCTCGTTGAATTGCTTGACGGTACGTTCGATCAGCCGCCTCCCAAGTTCGTACGACCCGATGAAATCGTACCCGACCAATATCTGATACGACTGCCTGTCGCGGCTGATGGAGACGCCCGTGCGCTGTTTTTCGATGGATCCGACCGCCGCGAGTTTCGTCTGCCGCGAGTCGATGCGTACCTGGGCATTGGCCACATGCCAGCGGTCGAAACGGTCGCGGTCACCCGATTCGAGCACGACCTGCTGGAGTTCCTCGCCATTGTAAACCGGCGACAGCCGCGATCTGAAAAGCATCGTACTGAGCATCCCGTAATAATCGGCCACGTCGAGCCCCGCGGCGGCGATTCGTTCGTCGTCGTAGCGGATGTTGAATTCGTTGTGGGGCAGCGACCATGCGTTGCCGTCCATGATCTCGGGATTGGAGACGCGGCGGTTCCGGGACAGGGTATCGATCAGCGCGTCGGCATAGGCCGAGAGCTGGTCGTAATTGTAGCCTTTGAGCCGGAACTGGTTCGAACGGTAGTTGTTGACGACGTTGTTGTTGAACGTGTTGTCGTCGATGCCCCGGATGTACCAGGTCGCGCCGCCGAAGTTGATCGCCGCGGAGGTAAGCTCCTGTTTGAGCATCGCCGGGAACGGGCCGTATTCGAATTCGGGTTTGAACGTGATCTCGATCTGTGCGTTATCGTAGGAGGTGATGCGCGTGCGGAACATGTCGACCTGATCGAAACGGCTGATGTAGTTTTCCATATGCCGCACGACCTCGTTGAGCTGCTGGACGGTACACCCTTCGGCCATTCCCGCGCTGACATAGAGGCGTTTCTGCTCCGGCGTGCGGAAATTATCGTACCGGTTGGTCGCGGTGCGGAACAGGTGCAGCGACGACCCGAAGACTTTGTCGATCACGGGACGGTGCTCGGAGACAACCTGGCTCCCCATGATGCCGTTGTAGGCTTCGGCCCATGCGGAGAGCTCCCCGTCCTTGCTTTCGGCGATCTTGTCGGGCAGCAGGAACGTCGGGATGCCGAACCCCCATACCAGCGCCACAACGAAGATCCAGCGGTGCCTGCGTCCCCAGGCAATGAACCGCCCGTACCCGCGTGAAAACCGCACGACGAGCCTCCGGCGGCGCACGGACGCACCCGTCATGCTGCGCCCCAGCGGAAACTTATCGAGCAACGACGGGATGAACAGCAGCGCGACGAGCAGGGATACGACCAGGTTGACGACGATCACCAGTGAAAAGTCGGTCAGGTTGGCCTGCTGCTCCTCGGGCAGCAGCCATACGATTCCCAACGCGCCGATCGTCGTCAGCAGCGCCCCGAGGATGGAAACGAATATCCGCCGGTCGCGGTAGTAGCTGTAATGATCGACCATGATGATCGACGTGTCGATGATGATCCCCAGCGAGACCGTGATCCCGGCGAGCGTATAAATATGGATATCCAGCCGGAGCAGGTTGTAAAAGACCACGGCGACCAGGATATTGACCACGAGCGTCGCCATGATGATCAGCAGATAGCGGAAATCCCGGCTGACCAGATAGACGAACAACAGCAGGATGGCGACGCAGAGCAGCGCGCGGACGTAGATTTTATGCAGTTCCCCCGAGACGTACTGCGAAGCGTCGTAGGTCAGCGTCGCGGACAGTTCGGCCGGGAAGGAGGCTTGAAGGCGCTGCATCTCCGCCTTGACCGAAGAGGCGACCTTCAGGATATTCGTGTGCGGATCGCCGACCACCGAGAGGTTGATCGTATTGAGGCCGTTGATGCGGAAATAGCTCGTCGGGAGCGCTTCGCGCCAGCGCGCCGTGGCGAAATCGCGCAGGTAGTAGATGCGGCCGTTGCGGCGCGCGACGGGAATCTCCCCGAAATCGAGCCCGGCACGGTTTCGGAGCTTCAGCACGATGCTCCGCTCGCTGCCGTCGGCTTGCGGGAGCGCCGTCATACCGATCACGTCGCTGCGGAAATAATTCTGGAATGCCAGGGCAAGATCCGAGGCCGTGATCCCGGCGGCCTCCATTGCCTTGGGGAGGAACGTGACGACCCATTCGAAGGGGGTGACACCCGACAGCACGACCCGCCCGACCCCCTCGACCTGCGACAGCGGGGTCGAGACGTGGGCCGTCACATACTCTTCAATGCGTTCGGAGGGCAGGTCGGCCTTGATCGTATAGACCAGCGTCTCGGATTCGCGGCTGCCGGAGGTGGCGAGCGAAATATAGGGATAGGAAATTTCCTGCGGCAACTTGCCATAGAGATTCCGGATCGCCGACGCGACTTCGAAACGGGCGGCTTCCATGTCCGTTCCCTTACGGAATGCGACCGAGATATTGCCGTAGCCCTTGGCCGAGCGGGAGGAGACGTTCTCGCACCCCGCGACGGTCGACATGGCGCCTTCGATACGCGAGGTGGCGCTCTGCTCGATCAGGCGCGCCGAGGCGTCCGGCCAGGAGAAATAGATGTCGATCCTTCGCCCGGCCTCCGACGGCGTATACTGGATATTGAGCATGGGCAGCATGGCCGCCCCGATGACCGCCAGCGCCGCCATGATCAGCAGCACCGAAAATGCGGGGATGCCCCTCCGCGACGGGGGTATGGGTCGCGGGACGTTCATCGGCGGGGTCGGTAAATCTCGTAATAAGCCAGCGGGATGAAGAATACGCTCACCAGCGTACCCACAATCATTCCGCTGATGATGGTCAGCGACATCGGGAGCTGCAGGTCGGAGCCCATGTCGCCGTGCGACAGGAACGGCGCTACGGCCAGGATCGTCGTGAGCGAGGTCATGACGATGGCTTTCAGGCGCCTCCGCCCGGCCTCCATGATGGCATGCTTGAGCCCCATGCCCTGACGCCGCAGCGTATTGATCGTGTCGATCTTGAGAATCGAGTCGTTGATCACGATGCCGCAAACCACGATCAGTCCGATCATCGACATCAGGTTCAGCGTCTGCCCGAATGCCCAGAGGACGACGAGTGCCCCGAAGAGGTCGATGACGATCTCCGAGAGGATGATCCATGGCTGGACGAGCGATTCGAATTGTGCGGCCAGGATGAAGAACAGCAGCAGCAGGGCCACGGCAAGCACCCCGATGAGCTGCCCCACCATGCCGCGGTTCGAGAAATAGCTGCCGCTAAAGCTCACCTCGAAATGTTCGTCCTCCGCCACACAGCCCCGGATCGTGCCGATGACGGCCGGGACATCCTTGGCCCGGGGCGCGAGGTCGAGCGGGTAATAGTTACCCTCGGCCCCGGCCACGACATGTTTCAGGTCGCGGGTCATTGTCTGGCGCATCAGGATGCCGACCGGGATTTCAGCCTCGGGGGTATGGATGAACGTATTGCCGAGCAGATCGTCCAGGCTGCGCAAGTCGTTGCCGATCACGACCGGCAACGATTCGTCGCCCGTGGTAACCGTGAAAAGCGTATTCTCGTTGAGCGCATTGCGCAGCGCGGCTATGAGGTCGTTGTAGGTCACGCCGTACAACGCCATCCGGTCGGGCTGTGCGATGTAGAGAATGTCCTCCTGCATGGCGACCGGCGGGATTTCCTGCCCCGGCAGCGCATCCCGTATGCGGCCGAGCAGCCGTTGCAACTGTTCCGGGTCGGCACTGCGCCCGGTCGTCGAACGCAGGCGTGCGGTGAGCACGGCTTCCCGCTCGGCGAAGATCATGTCGAATACGTTGCCCGAAACGCCGAACGAACAGCGGGCCGCAGGGGCGTTCGCCGCCAGATAGCCGCGGATGGCATCCTGAACGGGTGCCACGTCGTCCGGTTCATGGCACTTGAGGTAAACCGTGGCCTCGGCTACCCCGTTCTCCTCGGTATGCGAAAGGACGAACTGCTGGACGCCCGCCATGACCGTGGATTGAAGGATGCGATCCCCCAGCGAGGCGACGAGGTTTTCCGTCCTGCGGGCGTTCTCCTCGGCCGAGATGCGGTCGTTCCAATCGATGCGGACTAACATGTCGCTGTAAGTCATCGCCGGCAGCCGTTCCTTGTCGATCACCCAAAAGAGTCCCGCCAGCCCCAGTACCGCGACGACATAAATGCCCCACATCAGCCCGCGACGGCGGAAAAACCATTTCAGGATGACGTCGTACCTGTCGATGATCCGGTCGAAGGAGAAGAACGCGAGCCACGGCGTAGGCCGGAAGGCCTGCTGCCGGCTGTACCACCAGCGGTAATAAACCGGCAACAGTGTGACGGAGACCCCGTAGGCGACGAACAGCGTGATGGCTACGGCCATCGCCTGGTCGTAGAAGAGCGCCCCCGCCATGCCGTTGAGGAAGATCAGCGGGACGAATACCGCGCAGGTCGTCAGCACGGACGACAGCATGGGAACCATGACTTCCTTGGTGCCCTGCGTGACGGCACCGGCCAGCTGCTCCCCGCGTATCCAGCGGGCCGTGATGTTGTCGATGACGATGATCGAATTGTCGACCATCATACCGATGCCCAGCACCAGTCCCGACAGGGAGATGATGTTGATCGAGATATGCAGCAGGTAGAAAACCAGGATCGAGATAATCAGCGTCACGGGAATGGTCAGGATCACCAGCATCGGCGACTTCATGTCGCGCATGAAAAAGAAGATGATGACGCAGGCCAGCAATGCCCCCGTGATGATGTTGTTCACCAGATTCGAGATCGAATAATCGAGCAGTTCGGTCTGGTCGCGCGTGACGGTGAATTCCACGTCCGGATAGTCGTAACGGAACTGCCGGAGTTGCTTGTCGAGCTCGTCCTTGAGCTTCGACATCCGGGCGTCCGCCTGCTTGACGACCGCCAGCGACACGGCGTTGCGACCGTCCGAAAACACCATGCCCTGCCGTTTGCGGGGATGCTCGACGACCGCAGCCAGTTCCTTGAGGCGGAACAACCGGCCGTTGATTTTCAGAAAAATATCCTCTATATCCTTCCTGCCGTTTATCGCCGACCGGAATTTCACGTTGTACTGGTATTCCCCGTCCCGGATGGCAAGGCTCCCCAGGGTTACGTTCGCCCGGCGCAACGCCCCCTCGACGGCGGCGATGGTGATGCCCGCCTGGCGGAGTTTCGCCTCGTCGGGGATAACCAGCAGTTCCGGGGCAACGGTGCCGCTCAGGTCGACCATAGCCACCTCGGGCAACTGCTCGATGCGCTTGGTGATGACCTGCGAAGCAAAACGGCTCAGCGCCGCGAACCGGTCGGATACGGGATGCAGTTCGTCCCGGAACCCGGCCGATCGCTCCCCCCGCACGGTGAGATTGATGTAGAAGGCCGGGATGTCGGTTACGCTCGCCTTGATTACCTTCGGGCGCTCCACATCGCGGGGCAGGGAAGTCGTCGAACGGTCGATCTTCTCGTTCACCTCGATGAACAGGTAGTCGATGTCCGAGCCCTGCTCGAAGGTCAGGCGGATAATGCCGCTTCCTTCGCGGGCCTCGCTGCGCAGATCAGTCAACTGCGACAACTGGATGAGTTGCTGCCGCAGCGGGGTGATGACGGTTTCATCCAGCTGCCGGGCCGAAAGTCCCTGCGCGGGGATCTGCACCGTGATATACGGCGCGTCGACATCCGGCACGAGCGACACCGGCAGCAGGCGGCTGCTGACGATGCCCAGGATGAGCAGGACGATGGCGATCATCGTCACGGCGATAGGCCGGTCGAGGAGTTTGCGTAACATGGGTGCGGTGTTATTGTTTCCCGCCGAGCGAGACCTCCGAGCCGTCGGCCAGATTCAGGTTCCCCGAAACGATCACCAGGTCGCCGGGGTTGAGTTCCGCTCCGCGGTCCAGATTCGCTTCGACCACATACTCCCGGCTGTTGGCCAGCGAGGTATGTACGTAAGTCCATTGCGCCCGGCCGTCCTTGTAGCGGAACAGCACTTCGAGATTGTCGCGGATGACCACCGCGCTCTTCGGCACGACCAGTTGCCCGGGCACCTTTTGCCGCACCGCCACCCGGACGTTCATCCCGTCGGCCAGCGTGCCGTCGTTGACCACTTCGGCATCGACCTGCACCTGTCCGTGCACATCGACCGAAGGGTTGATCGCCGTAATGCGTCCTTTCACCTCCTTGCGCAGGTCGGCGAACGGGCTGACGCCGATCTCCTGCCCCGGACGGAGCAACCCGTATTCGGATTCGAGGACAGAGAAGCGGACGTCCAGCCGGCTGTCGTCCAGCAGGGTGCAGAATTCGCCTTTCGATTTCTCATAGACCTGCTGTTCCACATCGGCGACCTTTCCCGCAAAGGGAGCCCGCAGGGTACAGTGAGCCAGGCTGCGGCGGGCGCTGAGCAACGATGCCGTGGCATCGGCATACCCCGAGCGGATGCGTGCCAGCTGCACGACTTCGGCCGGAGGGGTGACCGTGTCGCCGGCCTGATAGCCCAGCCCGACCAACACATCGTAAAACCCCAGCCGCGCCTTGTCCAACGCCAGCCGCGCCTTATGCAGCTGAAGGGCATAGTCGCTCGTGTCGATGCGGGCGATCGGCTCCCCGGCGCCTACGCGGGAACCGTTCTTCGCAGCTATCGCCGCGATGGTTCCCGAAACCTCGAAGGAGAGCGTGCTGCGCTTCGAGGCTCCCAGCCGTCCGTTGCTGATCAGCTCCCGCATGAAGTCGCGCCTTTGCAGCGTATCCACCGTGACTTCGTTGCGTTCGATGCGGTGCTGCATGCGATCCTGTGCCGCATCCGTCTTTTCGTTCTTCGTTTTGCCGCAGCCCGCAAGGAGCACCGCACAAAGCAAATAGGGGTAGTATTGTTTCATGGCAAGGGTTATTCTTCAATGAGGCGGTCGAACTCGGCGCCGATATCAGTGTGGGAAATGAAGTCGTAAAGGGTCTTGCGGCGCAGCGAGTAATAGTAGCTCCAGAAATCGGCCAGTGCCGACACGTAGGTCTGGCTGGCCTGGTCTTTTTCGGTCTGCGCCGTATTCATGTCCGTAACGGACACCGTCCCCCGCCTGAAATTCTCCATCGCGATGGCATAGCGGCTTTCAGCGACCTCCCGTGCCCGGGCGGCCACGACGCACTGGTTCCGCTGGTTATGGAATTGTTCGATGAGCGTATAGATTGTGTGCCGGTAATCGGTTTCGTCCTGCTCGATCTGGTTGCGTACCATGTCGGCCCGCGCCTTGGCCATACGGACGCGCCCCTTGCCCATGCCCCAGTCGAAAAGCGGGATGGAAAACTGGAGTCCGATGACCTCCTGGTCGAGCAGGTTCGAATAGGCCGTCCGGAACTCCTCGCCGGTCTGGGACAATCCGAACCGGGCATTTATCGTAGCCGTAGCGCCCCGTTCGGCCTTGGCCTTGGCGATGCCCGCCTCGGCATTGAGCGTCCGCAGTTGGTTGCTGGCATTGAACGACGAATTTTCCAGGGCCTTGTCCAGTACGGTCGCATAGTCGACCTCGATGGCGGGGATACGGTCGTCTAACACCGGGTCTATATCGACGTTCTCGCTGTAACGCAGGTAAGAGTTGAACCGCATACGCTGTTCGCGGACGGCCAGTGCCGTGTCGTTGATCGCCAGGCTGTCGTTGAGCATGCGCAATTGCAACTGGAGCAGCTCGTCGTTGGTGATGCTCCCCAGTTTCAACCGCTCTTCGGCGATGGAATAGAGGGATTTGGTATTGCCGTAGTTCTTGACGGCGATGGTATGCCTGGTTTTGCACAGCAGCAAGCTGAAATAGTAACTCACGGCCTGCACCGTGATGTCCTCCATGGCTTCGATGTAGGTGCGTTTGGCCAGTTCGTACTCTTTCGGGGCGATCTTCTTGTTCCACCTGAAGCTGTTGTAGGCAAAGAGCGGCTGGGTATAGGAAAGCGTGATAGGCTGCGAATAATAGGATTTCGATTCCTTGGGGGCGAACTGGTCGAGGCGGTTGAGCGACGAATAGAGCCTGAGGGTGCCGCCCGTCAGGGTGATATTCTGCTGGATGGCGAGTCCCAGTGTGTTTTGCAGGTTGTAGTTCTCCAGATAACGCATCTCTCCGGTGTCGTAATCCTGCAACAGGCGCAGCGAACGGTCGAAACTCAGCACCTCGCCGCTCAGGTTGAGCGACGGAAGCCGGCTCGCCTGGTAGGAGCGGAACGACCAGTACGAGGAGAGAAACGTATATTTGGCGACCATCGCGGCGATCGAATGGTTTTGCGCCGAATAGATCGCCTTGTCGAGCGTCAGGCGGAGCTGAATCTGAGTCCGGCTCGCAACCCTCTCCCGAACCGAATCCGGCGGCAAGGGCAGGGCTGCCCCGGATTGCGCCGGGGAGGAGATCGCGATACCTGCACAAACGATAAATATCAACGGACTTCGTACCGATATGAATTTCATAGGCTATTACAGTGAGATCGTGACGCAATCGGGTATATTACACAATACTATTATAAATCAGGAACCATCCACTCGCCATAAAAACATTCCGGGCCGCTGCAATCGCACGACAACCGATCGACGGCAAACGAACCCGGATTTATTAAGTACTATGTATTATTCCGCATATAAATTTAAATCAAAAAAATGAGATTTGCAACTATGCCGGAATAAAAGTTCGGAAAGGAGATAGATCGGTTTGTTTTAGGCGTCTCGAATGGCATAAGGCACCGGAGCCCGCTCGGTACAGCGCCTTTGCCATCTTTTCTGCCTCATAAACCCCGGAATAGCTATTTTCCCGGGACAACCCGAGGAAAACAGATCGCCCCTTCCCGCCTCACCGATTTCCATTTTCCAAGACGGCTTCGCCATCCACAACCAACGCATTGACCACCGAGTCATCAACAGATCTGCTCCGTTTGCAAGCATTTTTGACTTGCACCACAGAATGCGCACAGTTGTCGCCAAGTAGTTTCCCGGTTTGACTTCCGGCTTAACCCGGCAGCTGAAAAACGCTGAAATACACGAGAATAGCACACATAAAAATCAGACAGCTGCATTTCTGCAACTGTCTGATTTTCATTGGTGGGAACAAGCGGATTTGAACCGCTGACCTC
>ERZ857955.2136-NODE-2136-length-13568-cov-3.055132_pt1 | contig 13568 bp, 10 predicted proteins | sample MGYA00519956_ERZ857955 | MGnify/ENA primary metagenome ERZ857955 (study PRJEB31778, sample SAMEA3449378) | human gut metagenome | biome: human gut; feature: human-associated habitat; material: faeces | place: United Kingdom | collected 2010/2012 ...
CTTTAAAGGTGGGAAAAAGACGGTGCGGGAATACTGTACTTTTCTCTACGAGTTTGCAGTGCGGAGCCAGGTGCAGCAGAAACTGAAGCATCAGGAACTGAAATTCAAGGAACAGGGCGACAAGGCCATGGAAAAGGAATATGCCCAGATTTACGGAATTGTTATGGAACTTCTGGATAATATGGTGGAGATCCTTGGAGAGGAAACCGTGAACCGCCAGGATTTCCGTCAGCTTCTGGAAACAGGACTGAACCAGGCCAAGGTGGCGCTGATCCCGCCAAGTATGGACCAGGTACTTGTGGGAGATATGGAGAGAACCAGGCTAAAGGATATCCGTGCACTGTTTTTTGTGGGAGTAAATGAAGGGAATATTCCGAAGAATACATCCGGTGGAGGAATGCTTACGGAGATTGACAGAGAATTTTTTAAAGATCAGGGGATCCAGCTTGCACCGGGGCCAAAGGAACTGATGAACATGCAGCGATTTTATCTGTATCTGAACATGACCAAGCCAAGAGAACTGCTCTGTCTGTCCTTCTGTCAGTCCGACAGCCAGGGAAAAGCCCTGAGTCCGGCCTTTCTTGTCAGTAATATCCGGGAGATGTTTCCGGAAATGGAGATCCGGCAGTGCGGAGATATGCAGGAACCTATGGAATTACTGGAGCTTCCGGGAATCAGCCTGGATTATTTCCTGAGAGGGCTTGCAGGAGAAGCTTACCAGGATAATGCGGTCTTCCAGGAACTGTACAGCTGGTATCTTCAGAGCCCGGAATACCGGATCCTTGTAAAAAAACTTACAGAGGCATCTTTTTCAGAACGACCGTCAGATAAGATCGGAAAAACAGTGGCAAAGATCCTCTATGGAGAAATTTCCCCGTACAGTGCTACCCGGCTGGAGCGTTTTGCGGCCTGTGCATTTGCACATTTTCTGCAGTATGGACTGAAGATTACAGAACGTGCAGAGTATGAGTTCCGGGCTATGGATATGGGAAATGTCATGCATATGGCACTGGAAAAATTTGCGGCGGAAGTCCGAAAAGAGGGACTGGACTGGGCAGAGCTTACGGAGGAAGAGCGAAACCGTATCATAGACAGCTGTCTGGATCAGGTTTCCGCAGATTACGGAAATACGATCCTTAAAAGCAGTGCGAGAAATGAATATATGATCGAACGGACCAGACGTATTTTGCGGCGTACCGTGTGGGCTTTGCAGGAACAGCTGAAGCATGGAGCATTCCGGCCGGAAGGATTTGAGGTGAGGTTTCAGGGCGGAAGGATCGACCGTGTGGATATCATGGAAGAGCCGGAGAACAACCGGGTCTATGTGAAGGTGATCGATTATAAAACCGGAAATACTTCGTTTGATCTGCTGGCGTTGTATCATGGCCTTCAGCTTCAGCTGATGGTCTATCTGGATGGAGCATTACAGGTGGAAAAAAGGAAGTATCCGGATCGCGAGATCGTTCCGGCCGGTGTGTTTTATTATAATGTGAAGGATCCTATGATACAGGAGAAGATCCATGCGGATATGGAAAGCATCAATGAGCAGATGCTGAAGAAAATGAAAATGAACGGGCTTGTACAGGCAGATGATAATATGAGTACCAAAATCGACAGCACTATGGCCTCCATACCGGTATCCCTGAACCGGGACGGAAGCTTCAGCAAAAGATCTTCTGTTGCCTCAAGGAAGCAGTTTGATGCTCTGGGAGCGTATGTGCGGAGAAAGATCTGTGACATCAGGGAATCGATCCTGGATGGAAATGCGGCAGTGGAACCCTATGAACTTGGAAAAAAGAATGCCTGCACATATTGTCCGTATCTTACTGTGTGCGGCTTCGACAGGAAGATACCGGGATATGAGTTTCACAGGCTGTCGTCCATAGAAGAAGATGCACTGTGGAAAAAGATCATGAAGGGAGAGGAAGAGAATGGCAGTGAAATGGACTGAAGAGCAGAAAAAGGTCATCACGCTCCGCGACCGGAATATTCTGGTCAGCGCAGCAGCCGGTTCCGGTAAAACTGCAGTGCTGGTGCAGAGGATCTTAAGTAAGATCATGGATCCTTTGAAACCGGTGGACATTGACCGTCTTCTGATCATGACATTTACAAGGGCGGCAGCGGGAGAGATGCGGGAACGTATCGAACGTGGACTGGATCAGGCACTGGCTGAAGATCCGGATAATGAGCATCTGCAGAGACAGATGACGTTGATCCATACGGCACAGATCACTACCATTGACGGCTTTTGCGCCTATGTGATCCGAAATTATTTTCATCTGATCGGACTGGATCCGGGTTACCGGACTGCAGATGAGGGTGAACTGAAGCTTTTGCAGGAAGATGTGCTGAAGGAGCTTTTTGAAGATCATTATGCAGAAAGAGAGGCAGATTTTACTGCATTTGTGGAATGCTATGCGCCAGGAAAAACGGATGAAGGACTGAAGGAACATGTGCTGGAGCTTTATAATGCTGCGATGAGTAATCCATGGCCCGAAAAATGGCTGGACAGCTGTGTGGAGAATTATCATCTGGATCCGGAAAAAGGTCTTGAGGGAACGCGATGGTTCCGATATCTGTGGGAGGCTGCAGACTGCGCACTGAAAGAAGCGGAAGAGCTTACAGAAACCGCAATGAAGACCTGTCAGCTCCAGGATGGACCGGAGCTTTATCTGGAGGCTCTGGAAAAAGATATGATACTGATCCGGCAGTTAAAACAACTGTCCGTTAAAAGGGATTATGATGAGATAGCGCAGAATCTCCGGAATCTGAAGTTTGCAAGACTTTCCTCAAAAAAAATGGAGGGAGTATCGGAGCAGCTGAAAAATCTGGTAAAAGCTCTTCGCGAAGATGCAAAAGATAATCTGAAGGAACTGGGAATCCGATATTTTTACGGAAATCTGGCTGAGCTGACGGAACTGACAGAAGCATCTGCACCACCGCTGGAGATGCTGGTAAAGCTGACAAAGGATTTTGCAGAACGTTTCCAGGCAAAGAAGCGTGAAAAAAATGTTCTGGATTTTTCAGATATGGAACATTTTGCCCTGGACATCCTTCTGAAAAAGGAAGGAGAAACCTATGTGCCCAGCCAGGCGGCAAGAGAGCTTTCTGAAAAATATGATGAGGTCCTGCTGGATGAGTATCAGGACAGTAATCTGGTTCAGGAGATTCTGATGCAGACAGTTTCCGGCTGGGTCAATGAACGCAAAAATATTTTTATGGTAGGAGATGTAAAGCAGAGCATCTACCGTTTTCGTCTGGCCCGTCCGGAACTGTTCATGGAAAAATATAAGAGCTATTCACTGGAAGACAGTCCGGAACAGCGAATCGACCTGCACAAAAATTTCCGAAGCAGACCGGAAGTCCTTGAAAGTGTCAACTTTATTTTCCGGCAGATCATGGGGGAAGATCTGGGAGGAATTGCTTACGACGAGGCGGCAGCTCTGTATCCCGGAGCTTCTTTTCCGGAAGGCCAGGATCCGGAATTTGTAAAAACAGAGATCCTTCTTGTGGATAAATACAGTCCGCTGCTGGAAGAGGAGGATGAAGAAGTAACGGAGAATGAGAGAGAGCTGGAGGCCCTTGCCATTGCAGGAAGGATTCGATCTATGGTAGGGCATGAACGGGTGCTGGATAAGGAAACGGGAGAGTATCGACCTCTTCAATATGGAGATATCGTGATCCTGCTCCGATCTGCTTCAGGCTGGGCTGAAACCTTCGGGGAGGTTTTGAGTGCAAGAGGGATACCGGTATATACGGCTTCCAGAACCGGATATTTTTCTGCAACAGAGGTTGTGACACTGCTGAATTATCTCCGGATCTTGGATAATCCGCTGCAGGATATTCCCATGACCGGCGTACTGCGTTCACCGATCGTTGGATGTACCACAGAAGAGCTGGCTGAGCTTCGGATCGCATATCCGGAAGGAATGATCTATGAATGTGTGTGCAGGTTTGTGGAGGACTACAGAAAGCATGGGAGCTTTGAGGAAAACAAAAAAATCCTCGGAGAGAAGCTGTCCTGTTTTATGGACACCATGAATACACTTCGTGATAAGGCGGCTTACACGCCGGTCCATCAGCTGATCCTGGAGGTACTTGCACGTACCGGATATGGAGACCATGCAAAGGCAATGCCAAATGGTGAACAGAGGAATGCAAACCTGAACATGCTTGTGGAAAAGGCAATGGAATATGAGAAGACAAGCTATCGAGGCCTTTTTAATTTTGTAAGATATATCCAGAAGCTTCAGCAGTATCAGGTGGATTACGGGGAGGTAAATCTTTCCGGAACCGGGGAAAGTGCAGTACAGATCATGACGATCCATAAGAGCAAGGGACTGGAGTTTCCGGTAGTGTTTGCAGCAGGAATGGGAAAACGCTTTAATTTCCGGGATATGAACGCAAGTATTCTGATCCATCCGGAGCTGGGGATCGGTGCGGATGCGATCCTGCCGGAGAAGAGGATCATCGCTCCATCCCTTTGCAGGCAGATCATACGGAGAGCGCTCCTGATGGAAAGCCTCGGAGAGGAGCTGAGGGTACTTTATGTAGCGCTTACACGTGCAAAGGAAAAATTGATCCTCAGTGGAATCATTGGAGCCCTGCAACCGGAATTGGGGGAATTGTCCGCATTAAGGGACAGTGAGGAACCATTGCTTTCTCTGGGCAGGAGGCTTGGCGGGAAGACTTACTGGGATTATGTGCTTCCGGCACTGGCAAGGCATCGCTGCATGGCACCATTATTTCATGAATATGGCATCTTTATGAATACCGCAAATCCTCTGTACAAAGATCCGGCAGAATTCAAAGTTACACGGGTCACAGCACGGGAACTGACAGAAAGTGAGGTTATGGAACAGGCAGAGCGGGAAATGAAGAAGGAAACACTGGAGAACTGGAATCCGGGCAGAGTTTTTGACAGTGAGATCCGGGAGGAGATCCAGAGACGTTTTTCCTTTGTATATCCCTATCAATATCTGGAAGATCTTCCTGTGAAGGTGAGTGTATCAGAACTGAAAAAGCGAAGCTACCACAGTGAGCAGGATCTGGAAGAAACGGTGGATTATGAGACGGAAGAAGAGATCCAGCCGCTGGTTCCCCGATTTATCGAGGAGAAGAAAGAGGAAGGGTATACAGGGGCACTTCGTGGAACGGCTTATCATCGTGTAATGGAATGCCTGGACTATCAGAAGACAGCAAGCAGGGATGAGATCCGCAGACAGCTGAGAGAATGGGTTGACGCCAGGAAGATGGAAAGAAAAGAGGCTGAGTCGGTTCGGGTAAAGGATATCTGGAATTTTGTGGAAACACCTCTCGGACAGCGGATGAAAGCAGCTTCAGAGAAGAGACTTCTGTTCCGGGAGCAGCCTTTTGTGATCGCAAGAAAAGCTTCGGAGCTCGATCCGCAGTGGCAGTGTGAGGAAAATGTTCTGGTACAGGGAATTATTGATGCGTATTTTATAGAGGATGAAGAAATCGTTCTGGTGGATTATAAAACGGACTTTGTGAGACGTGGAGAAGAACAGAAGCTGATCGACCGTTATCATGTACAGCTGGAGGATTACGCCCAGGCGCTGGAACGGATGACAGGCCGGAAGGTGAAGGAACGGTATATTTATTCGTTTACTCTTGGAGAAGCGTTCAGTCTCTGATCTGAAAATGAAATGATATGTTAATGTGGGCTGATATCCTGCGGCGGAGAGATTACACTCTCCAGCCAGCAGGATATTTGTTTTTCAGGATCCCGTTTACAAGCTTTCCGAAGCCGAGAGGATAACCGTCCACACAGAGAAGGTGCCAGCCTTTTTTGTGAGCGGCCTCTTCCGGCTCGATCATAAGAGTTTCGCCTTTCAGATAACGGGTAAGCCGCTCATCAGAAACCGGCAGGGAGATAACTGCTTCCACATCTCCTTTGTGAAGCGCCAGCGCCAGAGGCTGAGACGGCTCAAAACGGTTTTTCTTCAGATTACCCAGGTAGAGGCCGTTTCGAAGAAAGGAGATTCCGCGGAGATCCAGAGGGAAGGGCAGCTGATAGTATACTTTATCTTTGCGGACTTCCACACGATTCCAGTCAAATTCCTGACCGCCAATGGTTTTCAGGCTGATCTCAGAGAAAAATTCCTCCAGCCATTTCCGGGTATTTTTGTCCGGTCCTTTTGCGGAAAAGCGGAAAACGGGTGGAAGAGAGTCACCTTTTTTGCGGAACAGGGCGAGAAAATGACCTTCGCCATCCATTTTGTGTGGAAAGATTCGGACGCATTTTTGAAGTTCTTCCGGATTAAATGCATTTAAGCTTAACGCGATTTCGGAATCGGAAGTGTCTGCTGTGCCGGCATATTCCGGGCGGCCGCTGGAGAAGCCTTCATATCCTGGCATTTCCATAAGTTCCATATCCGGACGTTGTCTGAGAAGATAGGCTACCACTTCTTCGTCTTCACATGGGGAAAAAGTGCAGGTGGAATAAAGCAGCATTCCGCCCGGACGGAGCATATCGGCAGCTTTTAAGATCAGGTCTTTCTGGATATCGGAAAGTTCTGCGGATTTTTCCGGGGTCCAGTCACGGGCAAGTGCTTCCTCTTTTCGGAACATGCCTTCCCCGGAGCATGGGGCGTCCAGAAGGATCTTATTAAAGAAAGCCGGGAAACGCTGGGCAAGTTTTGCCGGTTTTTCGTCTGTGACGAGCATATTTTTCATGCCAAAAAGCTCCAGATTCCTAAGAAGGGCTCTGGCTCTGGAAGTACTGATATCGTTGGCAAGGAGAAATCCGGTGTCATTTAAGGCTGCACCCAGGGCAGTGGCTTTTCCTCCGGGAGCTGCGCAGAGGTCCAGGACAAAATCTCCAGGTTCGATGGGAAGCCTGGAAGCCGGTGTCATGGCACTTGGTTCCTGGAGATAATAAAGGCCCGCCTGGTAGTAAGGACATCGTGCAGGGCGGCTTTCCTCCTCGTAGAAGTATCCGGTATTGATCCACGGGATCGGCCGGATAGGGAAAGGGGAAAGCGCCTGAAAATCCTGGCAGGAGAGCTTGGCGGTGTTTACACGTAGACCGTAGGTGCGGGGATTTTTGTAGCTTTTCAGGAAAGCATCATAATCATCTCCCAGCATTTCTTTCATACGCTCCAGAAAAGGAAGCGGTAATGTCTGTATTTTATCTGAATCTGTCATAATTTCCTCCATAATATAAACTTGACTCTCTCGGATATTGTGTGAAAAGAGTGGTTTCCGAAAAATATTATAAAGTATAGAGGGATTTTTCTAAATACTATTGACAAAACTATATTATACGATATATAGTATTATTCACAGAACAATATTACATGACTTATCATGTGAGCGTTGGATCGTGAAGTGATCGCGTTCATCAGCATGTAGTAAGACGGAATGTGAAGGTCCGTTTTACAGGTCATAGAGAGGTGAGCAGATGGTATTTAATACAGGAGCAGCCCTCCTGGATGCGATCGTCCTGGCTGTTATTTCCAGAGAGAAGGACGGTACCTACGGGTACAAGATCACCCAGGATGTGCGAAGTGTTCTGGAGGTTTCAGAATCTACGCTGTATCCGGTCCTTCGCAGGCTTCAGAAGGATGAATGTCTGGAAGCCTACAATATGGAATATGCAGGCAGAAACCGGAAATATTATAAGCTGACAGATAAGGGCGCAGCGCAGCTGAATCTTTACAGAAGTGAATGGGAGATCTATTCATCCAAGATTACCAGGATGTTTGAGGAGGGAGTATAATTATGAACAGAAAGCAGTTTATGGAACAGCTTGAACGGCTGCTTTCCGATATTTCAGAGGCGGAGAGACAGGAGGCACTGGAATATTATGAAGGATATTTTGATGATGCAGGTCCTGAGAATGAAGGAGAAGTGATCCGGGAACTGGGAAATCCGGGGAAGGTTGCTGCGATCATTAAGGCAGATCTTCAGGAGAACAGTGAAGATTACGGGGAATACACAGAGAACGGATATCAGGACACCCGTGTGAAAGAGAACGGGGAGATGCCAGATCAGTACACAGAAATAACAGTACGCGGAGATGGACAGGAAGAAGAGCCTCATGATACAGGAAGTGCCGAAAACCGCAGGAAAAGTCGGGCCCAGCGTGGCTATCATGCAGAGAAGAAGCAGAATAAGGCAGGGATCATCCTTGCGCTGATCGTTCTTGTTTTTGCGGCTCCTTTGATTAAAGGATTGTTTGGCGGAGCACTGGGGATTCTGGTGACACTGGCGTTACTGCCCTTCCTGCTGACATTTTTTGCAGGAGCGGGATCGATCATCCTTGTGATCGGTGCAGTTGCGTGCATTGTTGTTGGGATTGCCATGACGGTGTCTCTTCCGCCGGCCGGAATCCTGACTATCGGTATCGGATGCCTGATGATGGCACTTGGACTTTTGTTACTGTTACTGACGGTGTGGTTTACAGGTAAGATACTGCCGGCGATCCTGCGGAAATTTACGGGATTCTGCAGCAGTCTCCTGAATGGAAGAAAGGCGGAAAAAGTATGAAACGTTTTCTGAAGGTAATTCTGATCCTTGCAGCGGTATTCGGTGTAGCAGGCCTGGGACTTACTGCCGGCGGAGCTGCCATGGGAGCGACTATGGGAGATGTGAGTGTTCTGGATCATGGAATCACGCAGGTGCTTCGTGTTCTGGATCATGAAGACAGCTGGGAAGTGGAAGATTCCGAGGAAGATATGGATGAGCAGGAGGACGATTTTCAGGCAGCTGCAGAGAGCGCGGTAACTGAGAAGGGCGTTCTGGCAGACAGTGCAGACAGTTCCGCATATACGAAAGTATATGAGGCCTCGGCTGTGTCAGACCTTTTCTGTGATCTGAGATACGAAGAACTGGTTTTGAAAACATGGAATGAGGATAAAGTCCAGGTGAAAGTTTCAGGGAAGGATCACAATCGCATTCAGATCAGCAATAACAACGGTAGTCTGAGAATTGCAAGCAATCAAAAAGTGAGAAACCGTTCCATAGAAATTTTTTGCCCGGAAAACTTAAGCTTTCAGAAGATAAAACTTCAGATGGGAGCCGGAACCATCGAACTGGATGGCGATTTTAAAGCGGATCAGATGGAAGTGAATGTGGGGGCAGGAACCCTTGAGAATTCCGGCAGTCTGGATGTAAAAGAGGCAAATTTTACAGTTGGCGTGGGAACTGCTGACATCAGTGAACTTCAGGTGGAGAATTTAAAAGGAAGCTGTGGTATGGGAGATATGGAGCTTACACTTACAGGAAAAGCTACTGAGTATAATTATGAGCTGAAATGTGGTCTTGGAAATCTGGAGGTGGATGATTCTCTGGAAACATCCATTACTTCCGGAAATAAACAGATCACAAATGAAGGTGCCACGAAAAATATAAAACTGGATTGTGGAATGGGAAACGTTCAGGTGGAATTTGAAGAAGATTAAAGGAGGAAGCATTATGAGTAACAAAAAACTATACAAATCATCAGTAAACCGTATGTTATGTGGTGTCTGCGGCGGAATTGCGGAATACTTTAATATCGATCCGACTCTTGTCCGGCTGGTATGGGTGATCATCACGCTGATGGGCGGAGCCGGAATCCTGGCGTATATCATTGCGGCCATCATTATCCCGGATTAAAAATGACAGCATCCGTAAAGAACGGACATATTTTTCAGAATGCATAATTTCTCCGGAAAACGTCCATACTCCATAAAAAAGATGAGGAGTGTGGAAGATGAACAGGGAGAAAGAAGTAAAAGCATATCTTGAGGGAAAGCTTTCTCAGGCGGAAAAACTGAAATACGAGATTGCCGATGAGATGGGAGTCCTGGATAAAGTGATCAAAGACGGGTGGAAAAGCCTCTCTGCAAAAGAAACCGGACGGATCGGCGGTCTTATGACAAAAAAGAAGAAACATAAAAAGTAAAATACAGCCTGAAGGAACAAGGCGAAATGACGCCGGAAAAGTCCTTCGGGCTGTATTAAATTATAAGAATATTTTTCTGGAAAAAAGAAATTTTTTTGACGGTTCAGGGTGGACTGACCAGTGGAAAAGAGCTATACTGTTGGAATAACAGAGGAGGTATGAAGGAACATGGGTGAAAAAATCAACAACATTCTAAAGGGTGAGATCATCTCCTCAGTATTTTATATACTGCTGGGACTTTGCCTGATCCTGATCCCCACGCAGACGGTGGACGTGATCTGCAAAGTAGTATTCGGGCTGATCCTCATCGGAGCTGGCATTTATCATATCTATATTTACATACGTGGAAAAGCGAAAGCTACGATCATGGATCTTCTAAGTGGTGTGGTTGTTTTTGTGCTGGGGGTGTTCCTTTTTATGACACCGTCCATCGTGATCAAACTGCTTCCATGGATGCTCAGCGCATTTGTACTGGTTGACAGTCTGTGGAAGTTTAAAGGAGCCTTCCTTCTGAAAAAAGGAGGAAACGGCGCATGGAGCGTGCTTCTGATCGGAAGTCTTGTTTTCGTTGCACTTGGAATCGTGATGCTGTTTGGAAGATTTCCGAAGATCATGACTCTGCTGATCTTTTCCGGCTGGGTGCTGGTGTGTGACGGAGCTGCGGATATCGTATTCTATATTATTATGAAGCTGGGGCTTCGAAAGATCGCAAAAAAGGCGGAGACAGAGAAGGAAGATTCTGGTGCAGACAGTGCAGATGCTGTAAATGAAACGGCAGATATGGATGTGCCAAATGATACAAGAACCCAGGATGAAAACGCGCCGAGTGAGCAGCAGAGTGGGAAGGAAACAGAATATCCAACAGAAACTACAGCAGAGACTACAGCGGCTATGCCGGCGCAGGATGCAGACGGATATTCTGCGGACAGAAAAGAGACAGAAGAATCCACAGAACCGGAAGAAGAGCAAAAGCAGAAGAATTCCCGATGGGAAAAAGAACCGGAGAATGTGGAGATGAAGCTCTGGGCTGTAGGCAAAGACCAGGCGGAAACCGGCAGCCTGAAGGATCTTCTGGACGGTTCCGATGAAGAACTGGAAGAGTGGAAGGACTGACCCTTCTCTTGCATCATCTGCCATTCCGTGGTAAGATGTGCACATGAAAAATACAGATAAAAATATAAAGATACTGATGATGGATTTTTCCGGAATATATGAGGATCAGCAGTTCTGGAGGGGAAAAGAAGTATCCCGGGTGGAGGCCAGGGACATTCCCGGAACCAACTGCTACTGTGATGAGGATGCGATGAATGCCATACGCAGCCGTATTGCACCTTATTCTTCCGGAGAGATCCATTTTATTGATTCCGGAAACTATCACTATATGACAAGGATCTGGCTAGAAAAAATATCGGAGCCATTTGAGCTTCTGGTGTTTGATAACCATACAGATATGCAGCCGCCTGCTTTTGGCGGCCTGCTTTCCTGCGGAGGATGGATCTACGATTCTGTTATGAAACTTCCATTGCTTAAGAGGGTGATCCTGATCGGCCCGGATGAGGAAGCTTTTTCCAGAGTGGAATCGGAGATTCAGGAAAAGGTGGAATTCTTGAGCAGAGAGAAGCTTCTGGAAATGGAAGAGGCGCAGGTGTGTGCGTTTGTAAGCAAGCATGTGGGAAAGCTGCCGCTGTACATTTCTGTGGATAAAGATGTTCTCTGCAAGGATGATGCGGACACGAACTGGAGCCAGGGGGATATGCGCCTGAATACGATGCTGGAATGTCTGAAGAGAGTCAGAGAAATATGTGCAGAGGGAATCCTGGGCGTGGATATCTGTGGTGAATGTGATGTGGCAGAATCTGGAAACAGCGCCTTGAATGACCGGGCCAATGCTGCATTGCTAGAGTGTTTTCTGTCCGCATACGGGAGCGAAGATCATGACGGAAATAAGAATGAGATAACAGGAGGAAACCGATGAAAAATGAACTTCTTACCATCGGGCCATTTACGGTATACGGTTATGGTCTGATGATCGCCATTGGAATTTTGGCAGGCTGCCTGACTGCAGAATACAGAGCCGGAAAACAGAAGCTTGACAGTGAACAGATCTTTCCAATGATCCTGTGGTGCCTGGTGGGGGGATTTTTCTGTGCAAAGCTTCTCTTCTGGATCACAGAGTGGAAATCAATTGTTCAGGATCCGGGATTTATAATGGAAACTTTAAGCTCCGGTTTTGTGGTGTTTGGCGGTATCATCGGCGGGATACTGACGGGGCTTCTGTATTGCAGGATCAGAAAGCTTGTATTTTTTAAATACGCGGATGTGATCCTGCCATCTGTGGCACTGGCCCAGGGATTTGGACGGATCGGATGTTTCCTGGCGGGCTGCTGTTATGGAAAAGAGACAGAGAGTGTTTTTTCTGTGATATTTCAGAATTCCGAATATGCGCCCAATCACGTGGCGCTGATCCCGACGCAGTTGTATTCTAGCGGACTGGATTTTCTGCATTTTCTTTTGTTGTTGCTGATCGCACGGAACAAAAAAGAAGATGGTCAGGTCACTGCCTGTTATCTGATCTTTTATAGCATTGGACGGTTTGTGATCGAGTTTTTCCGTGGGGATATTATCCGTGGAAGTGTGGGAATTTTGTCGACTTCCCAGTTTATCAGTATTTTTACAGGGATTGCGGGGATCGTGCTGCTGATACGGATCAGGAAAAAAAGAGATAGCAAGAGCAGTGTTTAAACGGATCAGGGAAGTCCCATGTATCAGGAAAAAGTTGGACAATAGTGGTATAAGGACAGGTTTTCGCTGCATACATCTATGAAAAAGGCGAAAGCAGGCCTGTCATGCTCAGAAAAGAAGATTTTGAACCAAATATGAAAACAGAGGATAAGATCCCCGGAGCGCAGACGGAAAATCCGGCACAGAGTCAGCGCTTCGGGGATTTTATCGTGAAATATATGCAGAATGTCCAGGATACTATGGAACTTTTTCCGGGGGCATCTTTTCGGGCAATCAATGAAATTTTCGGGGTTCTTTATGTTCCGCTGGAAAGTATGGGAGAAATTGAGGTCACGGGAACCTCCTATAATTCGATCCCGAAATGTTATACCTACATGGATATGGAGGCAGCAGGGGAATCAGGGATCAATAGGCTGCACGATCACCCTTATCTGAAGCTGCGTGGAAAAGGTACTGCGGTGGCGGTGATCGATTCGGGGATTGATTATCAGAATGAAGTGTTTCGAAATGCAGGCGGCTCCAGAATCGCTTATTTATGGGATCAGTCCATAGAAGATGAAGAACAAAATCAGTCTGGACGGGAGTTGGAAGCTGAAAATGGAGATGCAGATAATTTGCCGGGGGATGATATAGCAGATACAGAAGTTCCATATGGCAAATTATTCCGGAAAAAGGATATCGACCGGGCACTGGCTTCCGAGGAGCCGTTTGCCATCGTGCCATCCACAGATACCAACGGTCATGGCACGGCACTGGCGGGTATTGCTGCCGGAAATATGGTACCCGGAGAAAATTTTACCGGAGCAGCGCCGGAGGCAACCCTGATCATCATCAAGGTAAAGCCGGCAAAGCAATATCTCCGGAATTTTTATCTTTATCCTCCGGATGCAGAAGCTTTTCAGGAAAATGATGTGAT
>ERZ857955.2153-NODE-2153-length-13496-cov-3.071721_pt1 | contig 13496 bp, 9 predicted proteins | sample MGYA00519956_ERZ857955 | MGnify/ENA primary metagenome ERZ857955 (study PRJEB31778, sample SAMEA3449378) | human gut metagenome | biome: human gut; feature: human-associated habitat; material: faeces | place: United Kingdom | collected 2010/2012 ...
TCCCATTGGCATGCGGGCTGCGATTATGGCAGCGGAGCAGGGGCATCAGGTGACGCTGTTTGAGAAGACCGACTATCTGGGCGGACAGCTGCGGCACAGCGATTATGTGAGCTTTAAGTGGCCCCTGAGAGATTATAAGGACTATCTGGTCCGGCAGCTCGGCAAGCACGGCGTTACCGTCCGGATGAACACTCTGGCAACGCCGGAGCTGCTGCGGCAGGAGGGCTTTGAAGCAGTGATTGCTGCCACGGGTGCGGTGCCCAATGTTCCCAGGTTTGCGCAGGATGAAACGGGCACATTGAAGGCGGGACTGAAAACCTGTCTTGACGTATTTGGGCATGAGGATGAGCTGGGCAAACGAGTGATTATTGTGGGCGGCAGCGAAACCGGTGTGGAAACTGGCATGCACCTGTGCGAAAAGGGACACGAGGTAACGGTGCTGACCCGCCAGAATGAGATTGCCCATGATGCCTCCCATCTCCATGCCATTACCATGGCGATTATCACCTATGATCCCAAGGACTATCACGAGATTATCAAATGCGCCTGGGAGAAGTATCCGGAGTTCCATTCCATCGTCAACGCCAACACCACAGAGGTGACGGAGAAGACCGTAAGCTATACCGATGAAAACGGGATCAGCCATACTCTGGAGGCGGATTCGGTGGTTATCTGCGGCGGCATGAAGGCGCAGCGGGATGCAGCACTCCAGTTCTATGGCGCGGCGCCCAGATTCTTCATGACCGGCGATTGCGAAAAGGTGGCAAACCTCCAGGTGGGCAACCGCTCGGCAATGGGCAAAGTGGCGCAGCTGTAACACATAAAAGTTCACAACTTGTCCGGAAAAGTTGTAAAAAATCTTTGATTTCCCCACAGAATCTATACAATCCCATGGTACTTTTTACATAGACTTTACAGAGGGGGGGCGTTCCTGTGAGCCAGAATATTATCTCATCCTTTCAGCGGTACGAAGTGAAGTTTTTCCTGACGCCTCAGCAGCGGGAACACCTCATGCCGGAGCTGGAGGAGCATTTTAAAATTGATCAGTACGGGCTACATACCATCAGCAACATCTACTATGACACCGATAACTATGCCATCACCAGGGATTCCATCGACAGACCCGTTTATAAGGAAAAGCTGCGGGTGCGCGCCTATGGAGTGCCAAAGCCGGAAACCGGACAGGTGTTTGTAGAGCTGAAAAAGAAATATGACCATGTGGTCTATAAGCGCCGGATTGCGGTTCCCATCGGAGAAGCCAATCGCTTTTTGCAGGGAGGACCGGACCCCAATGGGGCAGACCCACAGATCACCCATGAGATCCGCTATTTTATGCAGCGCACGAAGCCGGAGCCCAAGGTGTATCTCAGCTATCAGCGGATTGCCATGGCGGGACGGGAGAATCCGGACCTGCGCATTACCATGGATCAGGAGCTGCTATGGCGAAGCTATGATCTGGATCTGTGTCTGGGCTCCTATGGACAAAGAATTTTGCCGGAGGAGATGACCCTGATGGAAATCAAGGTGCCCGGCACCATGCCCCTGTGGCTTGCCCAGACTTTGAGCCGCCACCAAATCTACCGAAGATCCTTCTCGAAAATCGGCACCTGCTATACCCGGTTTATTCTGCCAGACATATTTGATAATAAGGTTGTGACCACCCATGTTTAATTCCCTGCTGGCTGGCGGCTTGACCGCCCAGAGCTTTCTCATTTGTACTGCCGTATCCCTGGTGCTGGGGCTGCTGACTGCCCTGTGCTTTTCCTTTCGCGCAAGCTTTTCCAAAAGCTTTTGCCTGACGCTTGCTATTTTGCCTGCCATCGTTCAGGTGATTATTATGATGGTTTCCGGCAGTATTGGCGCAGGCGTTGCGGTGGCTGGCACCTTCTCGCTGGTGCGGTTCCGGTCAGAACCGGGCACGGCACGGCAGATTGCGGCGCTGTTTCTGGCAGTGGCGCTGGGCATTGCGCTGGGCATGGGCTATGCGGTGCTGGCAGGGGTGTTTTTTCTGATTGTCACGCTGTTCTTCCTGCTGCTGACCCTGGTGGGCTTTGGCGGTGGCCGCGGCACCCAGCGGGATCTGCGGATCACCATCCCCGAGAGCATGTACTACGAGGGGGTATTTGACGATCTGTTCGCCAGGTATACCAACGCTCACAGTCTGGAGCGGGTGCGGACCACCAATATGGGCACTCTCTATGAAATCCGCTATACCATCGTTCTGAAGGACGAAAAGCAGCTCAAGGCGTTTATGGATGAGCTGCGGACCCGCAACGGCAATCTCACCATTGTCTGCGGACGGGTCAGCACCGAAAGCGCACTGTAACAGCATATCGTTTTCCCCGCCTGCAACCTTCGCAGGCGGGGTGTTCACTTTGTGGACGGGAAGCGGCATTTTTCGAAATTTCGTTGCAATTTTTCAAAATTCCCGGTACACTGTAGGTATGAATTTATCCGGCGGGGAAAATCCACGCGGAACGAATACAGGAGGAACCAAATGGAACAGATGAAAACAGAGCTTCTGGTGATTGGCGGCGGTGCAGCAGGCTTGGCGGCCGCAGCGGCAGCAGCAGAGCGAGACGCAAAGGTAATTGTGGCAGAAGCAATGGCGACAGTGGGCGGCAATGGACTGTTTCCCAGAGGTGTGTTTGCAGTGGACAGTGTATTGCAGCGGAAACGGCTGATTTTTGCGGATACCGATGAGATTTTTACCCGCTGCATGGAGTATTCCCATTGGAAGATCGACGGGCGCATTGTCCGGCGGCTGCTGGACAAAAGCGGCGATACGATCTCCTGGCTCATGGACAAGGGCGTGGCATTCTGCGATGTGGTGCATCATACTCCCAATCAGGCGCCTGAGGTATTCCATATCACCAGCGCGGAAGAGAATGCAGGCAGCGTGGTAGTGCGGTGCCTGAAGCAGTTCTGCTTGAACCACGGGGTTACGCTGCTGACCAAAACCAAGGGAAAGACGCTGATCAAAGACGAAGCAGGCGCAGTGGTCGGCGCAATTTGCGAGCAAAAGGATGGCGAGCAGGTGGAAATCCGCGCAAAGCGGGTGATTGTCTGCACCGGCGGCTTCTCCGGCAATCAGGAGATGATCCGAAAATATTATCCCAACTTCAAGCCAGAGCAGGTGGCAAAGGGCGGCGGCATGCGGCATCCCGGCGATGGCGTAAGAATGGCGCTGGAGGCTGGCGCGGATATCGAGGGCAACTTTGCCATGGAGATTGCCGCGCCGAAAATCCAGGGCTATGCCGCGCTGAATCTGATCCTGGGCAAGCCCTATCATATGTGGCTCAACCGGTTTGGTCAGCGGTTTGCCAGCGAGGGCATTGTGTATAACTTTGCGCTGGCAGCCAATGCGTGCCTGCGTCAGCCCGAGGGCAAGATGTGGGTGGTGTTTGGTCAGAAGCAGCTGGATCAGGCGCTGTCCGACGGCAGAGATATGATCGAGCTGATCCATATCGACCCCAAGGCGGAGGAACAGCTGCCGGAAACCATGGAAAAGGCAATGGCAGACGGTATTATGGTGAAGGCGGGCAGTGCAAAGAAACTGGCAGGCTTTATCGGCTGTGATCCGGAAACGGTGGCAGCGTCGGTGGCGGAGTACAATGCCTTCTGCCAGGGCGGACGGGACGCGATGTTCGCCAAGGATCGGCGGTATTTGATGCCGTTGGGAGACGGTCCGCTCTATGCCATCCGCGCCGGCGCGGATATGCTCATTACCCATGGCGGCATCCGCGTAAATGAGTATTTCCAGGCGCTGGACAACCAGTATCGGCAGGTGAAGAACCTCTATGTGGCAGGCGTGGACTTCGGCGGTGTGGACGCGGATGAATACAATGTGGAGATGAGCGGACACGGCTTCGGCTTTGCGCTGAACTCCGGGCGTATGGCAGGCGAGCATGCGGCTGCGTCTATTCTGGAAGGAAAATAAGTAAGCAAAACACAGCCACCGGCATTGCCGGTGGCTGTGTTTGTGGTAGGTTAGGGATGCATCGGCGGAGGACCGCCGGGACCATCGGGAGGACCGGAGGGACCCTCGGGATCGGCAGGGAGCAGGTCGGAATCCGTCTTTTTCATATGGGCAATATAGGTGCCAACGGGTTTCCCCTCCATGATGACAGTGCCGGTAACCTGAATGCCGTCAGGAGTGTACACTGCCTCAAAGTGATGCTTTCCGGGACCAGCTGGCATGTCTGCGGAGAAGCCGGTGTCGGTGCCCTGGAAGTTCTCCAGGGAGACCGGTCCCATGCTGTTGCGGATGGTGCCGCCCTGCCCCTCAATGGAGAACAGGTGGTGCTTATCGCCGCCGGGGGTTGCGAAAATGCCAAGGTAGTATGTCATGGTCATCCTTCTTTCGTTTTTATATAATGGCATCAGGCAGCGCAGCGGTCATAGGCGGACTGCTCTGCTTCGATGCAGGTTTCGATGTTCATATCCTTGAGCTTTTCTACAAAGCTGTCCCATTCATCCAGGCTGACGTCACCGGCAATAAACTGCGGCACCATCTGGGACGCATAGGTGATGATGTCGGCAACATAGTAGGAGGCGGTCTGGGTTTCCTCTGCGTTCATGGATACGTTGGAGGGCATGCAATAAGCGCCGTCCATGTTGGAGGTCCAAACCTCCCACGCCTGATTCTTGAGGTCGGTATTGAACTCAGCGGTGGCATACAGCAGCATCATGGAGGAGCAGAGAGTGTAGGGACGGCGGATGCGCAGATAGTTGGGCACATCTACGCCATACTCATTGTTAATGACTGCGTCGGTGAACTGGGGCGTGCCGTTTTCGTCAATGATGTAGTCCTCACCCTCAAAGCCATAGTTGTAGAACAGAATGCCATCCTCGGAGTAGAGATAATCCAGGAACTGCATGGCGGTCTCCACATCGTCGCAGCAGGCGGTGATATAGGTGTCGGAGGAGTCGGTAATCAGAGAGGTGGAGGTGATGTGATCGGTGCCGTCCTCCTCCAGAGTCAGATTGGGCACACAGGAGACGGGCTGAGTGATGTTGCCGATGCCCTCGCCGGAGGTGCACCAAAGACCCACAGTGCCGTTTGCCTGAAGCTCTGCCAGGGCTCCGCCCATGGGATCGTAGGCGATGGAACCGAAGTCCTTATCAAACAGCCCCTCGTTATACCATTTGTTCATTTCCTTCAGATAATCCCGGTAGCCGTCCTCAATCAGGGAGCAGTGGACGGCGCCGTCTACCACATAATAGGGCAGGCTGGTTTCGGTGCCGCCGGCAGCAAAGGTTGCCACGTCATAGCCAACGGTCAGACCGTTGATTTTGCAGTCGGAGTTAAAATACATGGCGGTGGGTGTGTTGTAGGCGTCCCGGAATACCTTTAAAACCTCAAACATCTGGTCATAGGTGGTGGGCAGCTCCAAACCCTGCTCGTCCAGCCAGTCCTGGCGGATCACAAGACCCTGATTCTGCACGAAGTTGTCATAAGGAGAATGGTAGCAAAGCACCTTGCCGTCGTTCCGGAAGATGGACGCCACCTCGGGGTTGGAGTCAATCATATACTGATAGTTGGGGGAGTATTCGGGCAGACGGTCCGTAAGGTCCACAATGACGCCGTCCTCCAATGCGCCGGTTGCGCCGCCGGTATAAGAAAGGTCGGAGATGATTGCGGCATAGTCGCCGGAGGCAATGGCAACGTTCATCTTCTCCTGGGCGGTCCAGAAGTCAATTTCCGTATAGTCAATGGTGACACCGGTGATCTCCTGAAGATGCTGGATGGCATCCAGGTCCTGAAGATTGGAAAGTCCCAGCTCACCCAGGGGACCCATGAGGTTCAGCTGCGTACGCATCCAGGTCAGGGTTAAACCGTCCTCGCTGATGGGCAGAGAGTATTCATTGCTGTAGTCCAGCTTGGCGGTATCGCTGCCGGGGAAACGGTACTGGTGCTCGGGTGCAGGAGCCGCTTCCTCCTGGGCGCTGACTGAGGCTTCCGGCTTCGCAGCGGGAGCAGCAGGTGTTTCCTCCGGTGCCGCGGGGGTGGTTGCTTCGGATGCTTGTTCCGGTGCCGCGCTGGACGCCGCAGTGGACGGATTGCCGCAGCCGGACAGAATCGCGGTCAGCAGTCCAAGTACCAGTGCAAGGGATAACAATTCCTTTTTCATGACTTGACGCTCCTTTTCTAATGAATTGGTCAGCTCCATTATATCGGACGGCGGACCGGGCGAAAAGGGACAGTAATTGCATGGCGGGATGTTTTTGGGGATATGGAGGTGTTTTTTCCGGAATCGGACAAACTTTTCCCTAATAACCCTGGTATATAACATAATTGATATGCCAAAGTGAAAAAACAGCATTGGTAAGAATGCAAAATATGCGGTAAAATAGATACTATATGAAAGAAAGGATGGATGAGCTATGGCTTATAAAATCAAACCCTTCTGTTTGGGCTGTCACTATTGTGCGTTGGAATGTCCGACCCATGCCATCGACTATGTGGGCACCCAGTATCAGATCGATCCGGAAAAGTGCGTGGAGTGCGGGAAATGCGTTGAGGTATGCAATGTCAGCGCCATCGACACCGGAAAGCCGGAGCAGGTGGTGCCTCATGCGCCTACCCAGCTGGAGGCGGATTGCGTGGTGATTGGTGCAGGCGCAGGCGGCACGGTTGCGGCGGTCAAGCTGGCGGAGCTCACTGGAAAGAAGATTATCGTGCTGGAAAAGGCAAAGCGCTACGGCGGCAGCGGCTGGTTTGCCGGCTTTATGATCAGCAATGGAGAGATGCGGGGACCCGGCGGTCCGGAAGGTGGACCCGGTGGACCCGGCGGTCCGGAGGGTGGACCTGGTGGCCCTCCCATGCCCGACAAGAGCTTCCTGGAAAAGCTGGACCAGAACCTCATTGCCAATGCCAAGCAGGCGGGCAAGGAGCTCAACGACTGGCTGCTGGAAATGCCCGAGGTGCAGCCCTACCTGGTGGAAACAGAGGTGCGGGGCAAGAAGGTAAAGAGCCTGACCGAGGACCGGATTTTCTTCAATCAGAAGTCCACCGATGGCTCCATCGGTCCCGGCAAGGGCGGCAGCTTCCTGATTGAAACCATGGTTCGCCAGTTCCCCAAGTATGGCATCGAACTGCGGACGGAATGTGCGGCAAAGAAGATCCTCACCGATGAAACCGGCGCAGTTTCCGGCGTCCTTGCCCAGGATCCTGGCGGCGAGGTACATATCAAATGTAAGGCTGTGATCTGCTCCTCCGGCAGCTATACCCATAATGACGAGCTGCTCCGGCGGTTTATCCCCTGGTTCTTCCCGGACGAGAAGGAAAATCCAAACTGCGAGCATGTCCATCGGTTTGCTGCGCCCACCGATACCGGCGACGTGGTAGAGCTGGGCGAGAGCTGCGGTGCCTATGTGGATTATGATGCGTTCTGCATCAACCTCTTTGGACCGGTACACCATCCCTTCAGCTTTTCCGGCTTCTGCGCCCAGATGAACGGCAATCAGATGACCGTGAATCTAAAGGGCAAGCGCTTCTACAATGAAGGTGCCATGGGTGGCGGCGCAGCACCCATCTGCTTCCAGCCCCGGCGCATGGTCTACAGTATTTTTGACACCCCGGGCATCGAAGCGGTAATGGATGAGGGCATCCGGACCCGCGGCGGCGTTGAGGGCGAATACTTAAAGCGCTGGAGACAGGACTTCCAGGAGGAGCTGGATTCTCACAACGGCGTATCTCTGTTTGTGGCAGATACCCTGGAGGAGCTGGCAGAGCAGGCGGGCATCGAGAAGGAGCCGTTCCTTCAGGAGGTTGCACATTATAATGAGATGTGCAGAAAGGGCGTGGACGAGGACTTTGGCAAGAGCGCCCGAAACCTCAAGCCCATTGAAAACGGTCCCTTCTATGCCATCTTTGGCAAAATGGCAACCGACGGCGCCTTTGGCGGCGTACTGGTGAACCCCAAGTGCGAGGTTTACCGGGCGGACAAGACGGGAGTGATTCCCGGCTTCTATGCCGCAGGCGATAATGCCTCCGGCGTACAGGCAAATGCAGGAAAGCCCGGCGACTATCGGATGAAAGCATTCACCGACTATCAGTGGGCAGTGGACGGCGGCTATCTCTCCGCTCAGAGCTGTGCAGAATATCTGACCAAGTAACGCAAGAAACAAAAGATACCGCCTCATTCCAAGAACGGAATGGGGCGGTATCTTTTACATTATGGACATTCAAATCCGCCTTCCATAAAGGCGGCGGTGGCGTTCAGCTCCCGTTCAATGTGCTGATCCAGCAGCTCCAGAATGGCATAGTCCTCGGCGCTGTTTAAAAAGTTGGGACGATGACTCAAAAAGACCGAGCGCTCCATCTTAATTCCCGAAAGGGACATGGCGCGGATGGGGGTGTCCGGAACACGGCGCTTGAGAGAACGATAGGCGGTCACCGGAACGATGCCAATGTTTCGGCATCGGTTGATGGAAATCCGGGATTCGTCGGGCTGGGTGGCAAAGTGCAGCCCAGATGGCAGAGTTTCAAACAGGGCTGAGAGACTTTTGCGGTCATAGGGGGAATTGTCGAAGATAATGGACTCCTTGGCAAGCTGCTCCCGGGTGATGGCCTTGCCGTCGCAGTCGGAGCGGAAGGAATAGTTTTCATGGAACATTACGCACCAGGGCTCAATATATGCCTTGGCGATGGTATAGCCCCGAAAATCCTGCTGGGGAATAATCACAAGATCCGGCGCGGTATCCGTGGGATAGTCGGAAACGGTACGGGTGCCATCAAAGCAAGTCAGGTCCACATCCGGAAATGCGGAGAGACATCGGTCACAGAAGGATGCAAAATCGTCCAGGAAGATATAGTTGCTCACCAGCACCCGGCGGTTGGTGTTCTTTTGACGGACTGCATGAACTCCTGCATTGATGGCGTCCAGACCGGCAGAAACATGCTGGAGAAATATTTTCCCGCTTTCGTTGAGAATTAGTGAGTTGGATTTTCGGTCAAATAGCCGCACCTCCAGCTCCGATTCCAGCCGGCTGATGGAACGGCTGAGCGCAGGCTGCGTGATATAGAGCTTGTGGGCAGCCTGGCTGACATTTTGACATTCCGCTACGGTGATAAACTGGTGGAGCTGAGTGAGATCCACAATAATTCCTCACTTTCGTATACAATATAACTCCATTCTACCACATCCGTGCGGATGTGGCAAGGCAGGGGGTATGCTCTCACAGGTACTAGTGACTGCACAAACGGCATTGGTCACAGAAATGTTTCTATTGTATAATGAATTCGTAATAAACGGAAAGGGTGAATACATATGGCGTATCATATTAACCAGGACATCTGCTCCGGCTGCCATACCTGTGAGCTGTACTGTCCTGCGGGAGCCATTCGGATGAATTTCTCCAAGTACCAGATCGATGCGGACAAGTGCGTGTCCTGCGGCACCTGTGCCCAGCACTGTCATAATGCTGCCATTTATGATCTGGAGAAGCAACCGGAAGCCCCTACCCCGCATGAGAAAAACGAGCTCAGCTGCGATATTCTTGTCATTGGCGGCGGCGCATCCGGCCTGACTGCGGCAGCAAAGGCGGCACATGCCGGGAAAAAGGTTGTGGTTCTGGAGAAGAACTTTGAAACCGGCGGAAGCGCCTATTTCGGGCATATGATGAAAGTCCACTATTCCAAGTGGCACGAAGCGGCCGGCCTGCCCGACAAGCGGGAAAAGCTGTTCAAAAAGTTCCAGCGGATGACCGAAGGCAAGTGCAATAACGAACTGGCACGGCGGCTGCTGGATGCCAATGTGGACCTTGCCAACTGGCTCATTGACTCCGGCAACATGGAAAAGGGGTTTAAGTGGGGTGTCAACCGTTCGGGCAAGCCCGACATTCAGGACGATTTCCTGAAAAACTACCCCTATCCCATTGACAGCCTTCGCTCCGATCCCTCCTGCGGACCCGGTGAAAGCGGCTGGGCGATCTGTAATATTCTTACCGATGCAATTCAGGAGTATGGCGGCGAGATTTTGCTGAATACTCAGGCGGTGAAGCTGCTGACCGGCGACAATGGCGCTGTGATTGGTGCCCTTGCCAAGGATCCCGGCGGTGAGGTGGAGGTGCATGCCAAGGCGACCCTGGTCTGTGCCGGTTCCTACAGCCGGAACAAGGAGATCATGAACAAGATGCAGCCCATCTTCTATCAGAACGAGGGCAAGGAGCCGGTTCATATCTACGCCTGCGCTACCTGCACCGGCGACGGCATCACCATGTGCGAGGAGATCGGCGCCAACATCGACTATGTGAACAAGCGGGCGGCAATGTTCGGTCCCATGCATCATCCCTTCAGCTACGGCGTTCTCAGCATGCTCCGCGGCGGCACTTCGGTGCAGGTCAACAAGTACGGTCAGGAGATGCCCATGGAGATGGGTATGCACGAAATCGGCGGTCTTGCCGATCAGCCCGGCTGGATTGCATGGAGCATTACCGATCAGCAGTCCTTTGACGAAGCGATAAAGAATGGCTTAAACAGCTCCGATCCCGATGAGCAGCGTGCATTCCGCCATTGGGAGCGTGATCTTGCCAATGAGCTTCGTGACGGCTCCACCGTCAAGGCGGATACCCTGGAGGAGCTGGCGGATAAGCTGAACTTCAACAAGGCGGATTTCATGACCTATATCATGCAGTACAACAACGATGTCAAGGCTGGGCGGATTTCCTCTCCCTTTGGACCTCCTCCCGGCGGCGATGACGAGGGCGCCATGCCTCCTCCGCCTCCCGGTGGTGACGATGATGACGACGGCATGATGTTCCCCATGGGCGAAATGCCCAAGCCCCATCCCTTTGAAAAGGGACCCTTCTATGCGGTCATTATGAAGATGTTCCAGGAGAATGCCGTGGGCGGCATGACCATCGACGAGAACACCAATGTGGTGCGTCCCGACGGCACGCCCATTCCCGGACTGTATGCCTGCGGCGATAATACCCGGGGCATTATGCTTCCCGGCGATGTGGGCGTACAGTATATTGAAACCTATCTCTCCGCCATGACCTATGCCATGTGCAGCGGCTTTCTGGCAGCAGAGAAGGCAATTGAGTTTGTATCTTAATGAGGAGGATGGAAAGAAAATGAAGAAAATCGTATCTCTGCTGCTGGCGGCCATTATGGTGTGTTCCATGGCTGCCTGCGGCGGTAACAGCAGCAGTGAGGCATCTGCCGCAGCATCTGCCGGAAGTGCAGCGCCCGAAGCAACCCAGGCGGCTCCTGCACAGAATGAAACCGCAGCTCCCGCTGGCTCTGCCGAAGAAGGCTCCAATGGCGAAACCGCAGCAGCGCCTGCCGGCACCTATGGCGAGGACCTGCCCATTTCCGATATTGTAAAGGATATGGAGACTACAGAGCTCCCACTTTCCGACGGCTCCACCACCTTTGACGTGTGGATGGCAGCCCCTGGCACCGTTTCTCAGGTGGAGGATCTGGCAAACTCCAACGAAACCTATGCGGAGCTCCAGGTGCGCACCGGTGTGGGCATCCACTTCCAGATGGCAAACTTCTTTACCCAGATGGATCAGTTCAACCTGATGGCGGCTTCCGGCGATTTCCCTGGCATTATGAGCGGTGCAGCTACTCTCTATAATGCAGGTCCCGACGCCGCGCTGGACGAGGAAATCTTTGTGAATCTGCTGGACTATGAGGATGCAATGCCCCATTATGCGGCAATCATCAACTCCGATCCCAGCATCTTCAACGAGGTGTCCACGCCCGAGGGCAATCTGGTGGGCTTCTACAGCCTATATGATTACTCCAAGTACGGCGGCCGCGGCGATAAGGGCTACTTCATCCGTCAGGATTGGCTGGATGATCTGAACTTGGATATGCCCAAGACCTATGACCAGCTTCATGATGTGCTCACTGCCTTCAAGACTGAAAAGGGTGCAGATTCCGCCTTTGTTCTGCCTGTTTCCGGCATGAACGATTTTGTCACCGGCGGCTTTGGCATCGGCAGCACCTTCTATGTGGAGGATGGCACCATCAAGTTCGGTCCTCTGGAGCGGGGCTATCGGGATTACCTGGAACTCATGGCAAAATGGTATTCCGAGGGACTGATCTATGCCGACTACTATAACTATGCCAACGAGATTATGTTTGACGGCACCGATATGATCGGCTCCGGTCAGGTTGCCCTGTACTACAACGAGGTCGGCACCATGACTGCATATGCCGAGTATAGCAATGATCCCGATTTCCTGGTTCGGGCAATCGCTCCCGTATCCCAGGAGGAGGGCGGCAAGATTTATCCCACCGAGTTCCACTACACTCCCGTGGATAATGCCCGTTGGAGCATTACCACCAACTGTGAGGATCCTGAGCTGGCGGTTCAGCTCTGCGACTACCTGTACACCACTGACGGCATTCTGCTGGCAAACTACGGCGTAGAAGATGTGACCTTCTCCTACAACGCAGAGGGCAAGCCTGAGTTCACCGACCTGATTATGAACAACCCCGACGGCTATTCCTACCGTGACTCCGTTGCCCTGCATGTGATCGACGGCATGGGCACCATCTATGATGCACTTCGCGGTGCTTCCAACTACACCGAGCTCCAGCTGGCTGCATTCGATGACTGGATGGACGCCAACCTGGATTACTCCAGGGCGCTGCCCAGCACCGAGATGCTGAACATGGAGGAAAAGGCAGAGTACGCCTCCATCTACTCCGATGTGGAAACCTTCCTGAAGGAAGCCATTGCCAAGTATATCATTGGCGACTACAGCTTTGATTCCTACGACACTGACTTCGCGGGCAAGCTGGAGAGCATGAATGTGGAGCGCTGTGTGGAGCTGTATCAGCAGGCGTATGACCGCTATATGGAGAATCACGCGGCATAACTTCCTTATTATATAATGTATAGGCGGCAGTCCGGTCTGGGCTGCCGCCTTTCTAATGTTAAAAAATACCGTGCGCCCGAAGAAACTTCGGACGCACGGTTTGCTTCCCTTACAGATTCATTGCAGTGTAGTAACCCTCACGAATTGCATCGCCCATCTTTCTGGCGGCGGCGCAGTCGCCGATGGTGTAGGTTTCCGGCACCACAGCCTTCTGGAGTTCCTCCACAATCGAGGTTCTGGGGCGCATACCGGCGGAAAGAATCACGCTGTCGGCAGGGAGCAGCTGCTCCTCCTGGCCCTCGGTCTGCACCCACACGCCCTCGTCGGTGATGCGCTTGCAGGCGGTGGAGGTCATGACCTTCACACCGATCATGCCTACCCGCAGGGCGTTGGACTGCGCCTGACCGCAGCCGGGAGCAATACCGGGCAGCATTTCTACCACGGTCACGTCACGACCGTCGGCATGGAGCTCTGCGGCGGATTCACAGCCGATGAGACCGCCGCCGATGACCACGACCTTGTCCCCGTAGTTCTGGGGCGCATAGTGCATGGTGGCGCCCACAATGACCTTGGGGTTGCTAAGGCCGGGAATGGGCGGACGGGCAGGATCGGCACCCACCGCGATAATCAGTACGTCGGGACGAATCTGGTTG